>Ga0315268_10005495_pt1 | contig 13593 bp, 13 predicted proteins | sample C1_top_MG_FD_204535 | JGI IMG/M metagenome (GOLD analysis project Ga0315268, IMG submission 204535) | Sediment microbial communities from Yellowstone Lake, YNP, Wyoming, USA - C1_top | ecosystem: Environmental > Aquatic > Freshwater > Lake > Sediment | place: USA: Wyoming | collected 2017-08-01 | reverse complement strand
AAGTGGTGAGAGATTGAATGAAGCTCTTGGCGTCTGCGATTCCGTCGCACGCCAAATAGCACCGTCGAATTCGGAAAGGGAGCAGGTGAATCGCCTAGCGGAGGAACTGAACGCCAAGCTCGTGCGTGAGGCTGAAAGAAGTGGGCTACAGGTCCAGGTCAGACTTGACGGTTCTGTTGCAAAGGACACCTGGCTGAAAGGAGACGCCGACATCGACATCTTCCTGCGCGTTCCTGTTTCGGTGAGCCGGGCTGACCTTGAGAAGCGTTGCTTGGGCGTTGCAAGGCGAGCACTCAAGGGATACCCAGTCATTGAGCGTTTCGCTGAGCATCCTTACGTCGAGACTCATGTTGAGAATGTTCGCGTCAACGTGGTGCCATGCTACGATGTAGCACGCGGCGAGTGGCGAAGCGCAACCGACCGCACCCCATTCCATACAGACTACGTCATCTCGCATCTGGACTCGAGTCAGAGAAAAGACGTACGGCTTCTCAAGGCGTTCCTGAAAGGGATCGGCGTTTACGGCGCTGACGTGAAGGTGGCAGGCTTCAGTGGCATGCTCTGCGAGACCCTGATCATGTACTACGGCTCATTCATTCGAACCCTTAAGCACGCACAGTCATGGAAGACTCCAATCACGATCGACCTGGAACGTTACTACGCAGGCAGGGAGGGAGAGATGCTTGATCTCTTCGAGGAGCCTCTGATAGTGATCGACCCAGTGGATCGCGGCAGAAACCTGGCGGCCTCCATATCCCGTCGGCGGCTCTGGGAGTTCGTTGCAGCCGCTCGAGCCTTCTTCACCAAGCCCAGCAAGAGCTTCTTCATCGCTCGAAAGGTCACACCTCTCAGCACAGCAAGATTTCGCCAAGAGATGCAGCGAAGAGGCTGGAACCTGCTAGCGATAGAGTTGGGCCGGGTCGAAGCGGTTGTTGATGTCCTCTGGAGTCAACTGTACAGGACTGAAAGAGCGCTGCGGAATCTGCTCAAGCAGGAAGGTTTCAATGTCACTCGTTCAGCATCATGGAGTAACGAGAAGGACCTCAACCTCATCCTGTTTGAACTTGAGAGCCTGACGTTGCCCCCGACGCGGAGACACCTCGGCCCGCACGTTGTCAGATCACAGGCGTCGCAACTATTTCTTCAAAAGCACCTCAGCGGAGGTCGAAGCATCTCCGGTCCATGGGTTGACGACGACAGATGGGCCGTGGGTCAACTACGCGAGAACACCAAGGCGGTCCAACTCCTCCGATCCAGAATCCGCGACGGCGGCAAACATGTGGGAGTGGCGAGCAAGATTGCTCCCGTCATGAAGCGAACGCATCGGGTCCTCACCGGATCAGCACTGGTCGAGTTCTATCGGAGGAATCACGAGGCTGCTCAGTTTGTCACGAGTTTTCTCAAAGGAAGGCCTACCTGGCTTGGATGAACACGCCCCTCTTTCTCGTAAACTCCTCAAGCCAGGTGACTTTGCTACTGTACTCTGCTACCCGAGACCAGAAGCACGAGAAATGGAAGCAAGGATACAGGAGTTGGCTTCAATCGGAGTCGACGCCCTCGAACTCTCAGGAACCCATCAGATTGGACATGCGAGAGTTCTGGGTAAGGGATGCGTGGGCATCGTCGTCAAAGCCCTAATGCATGACAAACCCGTCGCCCTCAAGATCAGACGGGTAGACGCCGACAGACGAGATATGAATCATGAGGCAGATATGCTACGACTCGCAAACTCCGTGAACGTGGGTCCTAGACTATTCGCGCAAAGCGGCAACTTCCTTGTGATGGAGCTCGTCAATGGGCTCCCACTCAATCGTTGGTTTGCAGTGTTGCCGAGGACAGGATGCAAGAGACGCGTCCGCCGAGTAATCGCAAGGCTTCTCGATGATTGTTACCGTTTGGATAGGATAGCCCTAGATCATGGCGAGCTCAGTGAAGCTCCAAAAAACGTTCTAGTCGACGAGAACGGGGTTCCGCGGATTGTGGATTTCGAGAGTGCAAGCGACAAGCGGAGACCCTCGAACGTCACTTCGATTGCCCAGTATCTGCTTATTGGAGGCGGTCCCGCAAAGCGCGTGCGCGCCATTCTAAGGTGGCGAAGAAAAGTCTCGCTCATCCGCGCATTACGAGAGTACAAACATAATCCTGATGATCAGGCGTTCCAGAGAATCAGACTCATCGCGGAGCTGTAGGCTTACCAGAGCAAAAGGCTATTATTAGTACGGGAGGACTCTGGCCGAGCGTAGGGGCCGTCGTCTAGCTTGGTCTAGACAACGATTGTCGCCAACAGGATACCAGAGCCATACGTGGCGGTGAACCTGGGGCGCTGGCGTCCACGCGTGCGAAAGCCGCGAGGCCAGAAGTCGTGGGTTCAAATCCCACCGGCCCCACCAACAATTGCAGTCCTGTGGAAGAGGAGCAATTTCCTCCAACGATCACAAGCAGAACGACACGTCTCAGGCACAAAACACATCTCGAATTGAACTGGGATACCCCGCCTCGTTCAGTGGAGCGCTTATCCATTTGTGGCGCCAGAACCTCACTCGTTCGGTCCAAAGAGGTGCCGCCTCCCGGGAAAGAGGTGCCGCTTTGGGGGAGTCGGCAAGTCTCCTCACTGGGTGCAATGTGATGATTGTCCACGCACCGCTAGAATTGAGGCCCTCATGGCAGCCGCGCTACCTTGCGTAACCGAGTCAGGTATGTCCTTGGCGCCAGCAACCACGCCGGTCGAATTCGGTCGAAAGCCTCGAAAAAGGGCCAAGCATGGATTTGGCAACCTCACGTATTTGCGCTTTCACTCAAGAGAGCGGAAGCCGGCCAAAATGACAGTAGTTGTCCTATTAAGAGAGTGCATTGAGGCCAGCTTTGAGAGGAAAAACGCTATAGTTATCACACAGAACACTACAGCCCAGTGTTGCTGCATGAGCGGGATAGAGCTGGGAAAGGCGTTGTCGAGCCGCTCACGCCTGGAGATTCTCCGGTTTCTCTCTCGGCGGCCGATGAGCGTTGAGGAATTGTCTCAAGAGGTTTCTTTGAAGACAATAACGGTAAGGCATCACGTCAACTTGCTGAAGAGGACAGGGTTGGTCGAGGAGTATGGGGAAGAACGTCGGAAGATCGGAAGGCCAGTGGTCAGATATCAGGCAACACAGAAACCCTTGTCGATCCAGTACCCGACCAGACAATATGAGCTCCTTTCTGAGATCTTGGTACAGGCGCTCCTTGAAGCTATGAGAAGGGACAAGGCAGGAGACATCCTAAAGAAGATCGGTCGGAGCCTCGGGGAGAGACTCGCGAGGGAGATCACAGAACAGAAGAGAGTAACGCGGTGGAACATAGACGCGCTGAGGAAGCACATTGTTGAGGAGCACCTCTCTGAGCTCGGTGCCATTCCTGAGATCATCGACTACGACTCGAGGAGGGTGCAATTCCGAATGCACAACTGCATCTTTCGTGAGCTTGCGCTGAAGTATCCCGATTTGGTTTGTGAGAAGCTGGACGAAGGCCTCATGGAAACTCTTTTGGGAGGAACGGTCGGGAAAGCGCACGTGGATCAGAGTAGATGCGTCGCTCATGGAGACAAATTCTGTGAATATGTGATCAAGCTCGGGCGGTAGTACTCCGTAATACTCTATCATATCGAGCTGCAGAAAGAACGGGGATCTACGGAGAGAGGTCGTCGATTGCCAGAGTGGTCCCTTGGAATGCCACCACTGGACTGGAGAGCGAGGCTGTTCACAGAAGACTGGGAAAGCCAACAATGATCCACTGTCAATCGGCTCGACTGGGCGACCTAGCCGGTACCGTTCGGTCATCTCAATCCGGAAGGAGAGCGTGAAGTGCGGGTTCAATTTGTGTGTCATTTTTCGTGCGGGGGTTGAGCCGCTACCAGCGGCTCCTGGAGCCAGACCACGTGACCCATTCCCTTTTGTGCCAACTGGAAGACTCCCTTGATGTTAAGCAGAGAATCGTTGACAATGAGCCCGATCCCGATGCGGAGCAGATTCCGAGTAACTCGTAGAGTAGCATTTACATATACCTGCGGCGGAAACCCTAATGAGGAAATGAAATGACTGAACCTGCTGAACAGGAAAAATACAGAACCGAAGTCCAAGAGATGTATTCGAGGTTCGGCTGGAAATGGGCTGCCTTAGCTTACATGGCAGGGAGAGTTCTCACGTACGGTAAGCAACTTCCAAGCGGCCTTCTGGACGATCTGACACTGGCGAGAACGGAAATGGAGAGCGGATGCAGCAGCGTTTGTGATGTAGGAGCCCATCTGCGAGACTTGGAGAACAAACTCTTCCCGGTTCTCTTGCAGGTCAGTGAAGGTGAAGTCCACACGATGCTTGAACTAATTGGCAAGGCGATGAACGGCTCGCTTGAGGAAAGAGACATAGACCTTTCACCTCTCAAAGTTAGGCTGGCCAAGTGCACCATTCCGAGCGTCTGTTCCTCTAGTTGAGGGGTCCGAAACTCGCACCCAAAGTACAGCATCTGTCGGGCCTTGCGGCAGGTACCTGCGGCTCATCTCAGGGTTGTGCGGCTGCAGTTGCAGGATCGGAGGGCTCTTCGCATTCATGATTAGGATTCGGATTTGATTGATTCCGAGCGTTTGACTTCGTAGACGTACCCGCCGTCCTTTTCTCCTGCTTCTGCAACCTGCCCCGATTTCATCATTACCAGAATGTGCTGTAGCACCTTGTCCGCTGGGAGTCCGGTCGCATCTGCCAACTCTGGAATCGTAAGGGCTCCTCCAGCGTTGAGTTGTGTCGAAATCGCTTTGCGTTCACGCTTGCTCTCTCTGATAGCGTTCGTCAGTTCGTTCTTGACGCTTGGCCTGTCCGTAGATTCGTTGCGGTTCATCTTGGGTTCTCCCTGACTTGCGCAGCACAACTCTGGGCGGCATCATAAAAGATTTCACGGAGCGGTTGACATCGAGCCTGTGCCATAACCGATTACCGGCTCGGTTTCAGGCATCCTAGTTTCATCCGTTCAGGGCGGACAGCCTATCACGCACTTTCTCGGGGCAATTCGAGTCGCCATCGGCCATCTCTCAATGGGTACCGTAGACATCTAAGAGTTGCAGCCTCGTTGCGTCAAGTCGTTCCACGATGATATCGCAAAAGCGCTTCAGCAACTCGTAACCTAGGTTGTGGTCTTCTTCAGACTTGTTGCGAAGGCATTTCCCGTCTAGGGCGATGGCCCGTGTGAGTTCTAGAGCACGCGCGTGGAAGTGCCAGCGATACGGTGCAACCAGCCACGACCAACCAACCACCCCGCCTTCTCCAACGCTCTGAAGAATGATGGAGCCACCTTTGGCATCGTGTATTTCCAATGCCACATTGCCTTGACGAATCACGTAGAAGTTGTTTGCTTCTTCGCCCTCGTGGAAGAGATACTGGCCAGCCTTGAAGCGCATGTTGGATGCACATCCGGTGATGAGCTTGAGGTAGCGCGGTTCAAGGCCTTTCAAGAATGGGTGCTCTGCGATTATGGGTTCAAGCGTTTCCATTACCTTGGCCCCTACTCAAATGCTTGCTGCATTGCTTATTTGACTTCTGCAAGGATGATGCGAACACCCTCAGCGTAGGCGTTTCGTCACCTGACGCCGTCATGCAGCTGCTCGAAAAGCCGAACTGAGAACGATGTCTATGTTCTTTTCGTCAACCGTCGCGAAGGGCGCCGACGCACTGTTACTTGAGACCTGACGCTCATGGGGACAGCCTCTCCGACCGTCCGTGTCAGGTGGCAGTAGGCCACTGCAAGACCTGCACAGCGCCGGGCAACCATGATGTCGCTTTTCTTCGACCGCACCAAAAGGACGGCTTTGATGCGCGAAAACCGGTAACCGCGACCGCCCATAAGTGTAATCTTGGCTTTTACAGTGGCCTCGACATGAATGGGGGTGAACCGCATCTTTCTCTTGAAGTAGAGAAATGTCGCAACCAGGCACGCGGCAAGCGATGACAGGAAGAGCTGATCGGCGCAGGCGTATCTTCCCAGACCTCCAAACCTAGCGGGAGTATCGAATCCCAGATCGGGAAGACCTGTAAGATGGATTTTGCCACCGGACTTGCCATCCCAAACCCCACAAGCCTCATAGTTGAGGACATCCCTTCTGACCAAGTATGGTATCATCCCGAATGATTGTTCCACTGCTCAACAGGACTGGCAATAAGTATTATCTGTGTAGTCAGGTCTTGGATGAGTTGGTGATATATGGGATGCGCGTCGATGAGACTGACGTGCCCGAAAACCTGTATTACTCAAAAGAACATCAGTGGCTGTCGGTTGAAGGGGAGAAATGTCGTGTTGGGTTGACCGATCATGCACAAAAGCAACTTCACGAAATCGTCTACATCGATCTGCCACAGGTAGGTGCAGGAGTAGTTGCTGGACAGGTCATGGGCTCTGTCGAGTCCGTCAAGGCTGTGTCTGACATCCTTAGCCCTCTATCGGGCGAGGTGTTGGAAGTCAACAAGAACTTGCAGGAGAGCCCCGGCACTATCAACACGAGTCCTTACAAAGATGGGTGGGTTGTGGTCGTTAAGGCATCAAGGCTGAATGAGGACCTGAAATCTCTTCTTTCGGCCGAGGCATATTGTAGTCACGTCAAGACGCTTCTTGAAACCAAGTAGACGGACGGCGGTTCTATGCACGAGGTTGTCAAGCTAGCACTTCCATCGCGATTGTCAGCGGTGATCTGATTCTTTTATTTAGTATATACGGATAACAAAATAGACGCCTGCCCAAGATCCTCGTCGGATGTCGAGATGAGCCTCGCGGAGCCGAGAGTCGGTGTCTTCATCTGCCACTGCGGAGGAAACATCAGCAACACGGTCGACGTCGATAGGGTAAGAGAGACTGCGGCGCAATTGCGTTTTGTCAAGTGCGCCGAGACGAGCAGGTACTTGTGCAGCAGCTCAGGGCAAGATGCCATCCGGAGCAAGATACGCGAGCACGGATTGGAGAGGATTGTGGTCGGCTCATGTTCGCCGAGGATGCATCTGAAGACCTTTCGTGACCTGTGCTCAAGCGAGGGGATTAATCCATACCTAATTGAGATGGCCAATCTGCGAGAGCAATGCAGCTGGACAACTCTCGACAAAGAACCCGCTACCGACAAGGCGATCGACATCATAGCAGGAGCAGTCGGCCGAGCGGCCCACCTAGAACCATTGACTCCCAGCGAGATGAAGGTGAACAGCAACGTTGCGGTCATAGGCGGCGGAGTTGCAGGCATCTGCGCATCCCTTGAGCTTGCGAACCAAGGATACAAGATCTTCTTGGTTGAACGCCAACCCAGCATAGGCGGACATATGGCTCAGCTAAGCAAGACATATCCGACACTCGACTGTTCGCTCTGCATTCTCAGCCCCAAGCTCGCTGAAACGAAGAGCCACCCGCTGGTTGAGTTGATGACCAACACCGAGGTGGCCGCGGTTGACGGTTCCGCGGGGGCCTACTCACTTACGTTGACACGAAGACCACGATATGTCAACGAAGACAAATGTACAGGCTGCGGGGAATGTGCTGAGGTTTGCCCCGTCGAGGTTCCCGACGAGTTCGAAGAGGGAACGGCACGCCGCAAGGCGATCTACCTACCTTTCCCCCAAGCCGTCCCCAATGCCTACGTTGTCGATGAGAAGAACTGCACCAAGTGTTGGCTCTGCATCAAAGCCTGCAAACATGGAGCGATCAACCCGCGCGATCAGGCGATTCAAAAGAAGATCGAGGTTGGCGCGGTCATTGTAGCGACTGGTTTTCGTCTCTTCGACCCGAGCATACTGACTCAGTACGGCTTCGGCACACATCCAAACGTGATCACCAATCTTCAACTCGAAAGGTTGATCGAGCACGGAATCTACAGACCATCCGACAGGAAGACGCCCCGCAAGATCGCATGGATCCAATGCGTTGGCAGTCGCGACAGTCGCAACGGCCAGCCCTACTGCAGCAAGATCTGCTGCATGGCGTCAGTCAAGGAGGCAGTACTCCTGAGAGAACTTGTTCCCAATCTTGAGGAATGGATCTTCTACACAGATCTGAGGGCTGCCGGCAAAGGATATGAGGAATTCTACGTGCGAGCCATGGAGGACGGGGTGCAATTCGTTAGGGGACGTGTGGCAGAGGTCGTGCCCATCAGCGGGGACGAGCTGGTGGTCCGAGCGGAAGACACTCTCTTGGGAGAGCAGCTCGAGTACACCTTCGACCTGGTCGTTCTCTGCCCTGCCATCCTGCCCGAGCTGGGAATTGGAGAACTCGCGGAGAAGTTGGGCTTGCACACTGGATCCGATGGCTTCCTGTTGGAGAGGCACTACAAGCTCAGGCCCGTCGATAGCCAGAACGAGGGCGTCTTCCTCTCGGGCTGTTGTCTCGGACCAAAGGATGTTAGGGAGTCCGTAGTTGAAGCTCTCTCCACCGCGTCCAGGACTGCGACGCTTCTCGGAAAGGGTGTGGTGACGATCAGTCCTGAGAAGGCACATGTGATTTCCGAGAAGTGCGATTCTTGCGGCGAATGCGTGAAGGTCTGTCCGACGCGCGCGATAGAACTCCAGCAGAGCGGCGCGAAAGTCAAGTCCATTTCCTGTGTCGGATGTGGACTATGCGTTCCCACCTGTCCGAAGGGTGCGATCGACCTCGGGAATTCGACCGAGTCACAGTTGATGGCTACGATTGAAGGAATCGCAGGGGCAACCGCAGCTGCACCAAAGATCATAGCCTTCGCCGAAGCAACTTCGGCTTACACGGCCTGTGACTTGGTCGGCCTTAGTAGGCAACACTACCCGACAAACGTCCGCGTAGTCAGCGTGCCATCAGTCGGAAGGCTTCACGCCAGACATCTTCTCTCAGCGTTCTCGGCAGGCGCAGATGGCGTGATAATGATTGAGGGAGAGGGAACAGTTCTTAGTGAAGAGAGATTCCGAGCACACGTGAGCGAAATAAGAAAGATGGTCGCGAGTAGAGGAATAGAGGCCCTACGCGTATTCGCAACCAGAACAACGATACCGCAGTTTGCGAAGCTGGCCTCCGTCTTCGAGACGTTTACCGAAAGGGTGCGGAAACTGGGACCGCTTCCTCCGGAGGCGCGTTCAAAACTCAAGCAATTGGCCGTTGTCTCATGAGCGGACTGCAGAAGATAGCGAATAGCACCCCCCATGATGGTAATGCGGCCACCAGTAGATTAGGAACCAAGAGAAGATTACGGAGCGTCATCCGTAGCTGGCAATCACGAGCGCGACCACTGGATCATTGATCCGGCCGATCCTAGAGCACGAGCGCCCTTCGGTCGGAGGTAGAGTTGGTGCAAAGCCTCGGGATAATGCAGTCGACCAGCACAGGCCTAAGAGGTGAAAGGTCTATGTCTCTTCGCTCAAGCGAGCCGTTCATCGCCTTACTGAGAAGATCCATCATTGCATGAACCTCCCCCTCACTCACACCTGGAAGAACCGGGAAAGGTTGGATTTCTATGTCACGCAGGTCCGCAGCTATGTCACACAGGCTGTGGCATCCGCTTTCCATCCTTGTTCTCGCCAGTCGCAGATCTTCCACAATACGCGGCGGTGAGCCAGTACCTGCACGAGAAGAAGGCAAAGAGGACGCTTGGGCCACGACGTGTGACCCGCAAAGTTCAGAAAGTCACGAGAAGAGTCGCTCTACAGATTTCGGAGAACAGTATCTCTTCAGAAATTGCAGCGATCGGCGGCACATAGATTGCCGGTTCCAAGAAATCCCCCAGATTGCGCCTCACGATGTTTATGGTGAGATTGCGAAGGATTGGTGGATCAAGTCTTCAGATACTCGCGCAAGATCGCAAGCCCATCACTGTCGTTGACGTGGAAAACGGTGTCTCCCGTTGTTAGATCCCTCGCAATCTTGACCACTGGCCGTAAGCCAAGAGTGGATATGAGCTTCTTCCAGCCGTGTGGGTGTTTTGTGACGACGTGCGTGGTGCCGTCCCATATCATTTCAGCTAGGCTCCGAGGGAGCTTGGAGGGCAACGAGCCTGACTTGACGACGGCGTAGCCGTGGCTCGTCGAGGCCTTGCAAAGTTCATCCGTGTGAACCGGGTCTCCCAAGACGACCCAGAGTTCCTTTCGCGATGGGAATCCTACGATCTCGACATCCTTGACTCCGCGGAGCTGTCTGAGTTCAGGAACGAGAGACTCGGGATCGATGATCATGAACGTGTGAGGGAATCTATCCCAAAGAAAAGGATTTCCGAGAGCTGTTTGATTCCTGGGACGCGTGCACCCTGAGTGGTGCGACTAGACCTGGGGGTCGATCCGAAGACGCTGTTCTTCGACCGAGGCGTTGTTCCCTTCAATCTGCTATGATGAAAAATCAGCACTGGTTGAATTAGACTCCAGCTGGGGCTGTGAAAGATAGTAGACGTCAGCTAGAGCCTTCTTTACCAGGGACGGGTTTCCCTCGAAAATCAGGTGAAGATCATCCTCGAATTCGACTAGCACTCCGAACTGTTCAGCCACATCCTGAACTCTTCCTTCTCCGATGGGCTGCGGCAGTGTCAACCTTGCCCAGCCCTCGTTGGGGCGCCTGGGAAGCCCAGGCAGAAAGCGCGACGCACCATACAGCATGGGTTCCTCGGAATCATCAAGTTCGGCCTGCGAAATCCTTTCCATCCAGTACTTGGCGCGCGCATCTCCCAGCTCCAGGCTTGCCGACATCAACTCGACCTTCGCTTTCTCGATACTTTCCTCCAAAGCCACTAACGGGGCTCCCGCTGCTCTATCCAAGCCAACACAGGGATCAGAGGGTGTTGTGCGGACGAGGTGCAGAAGAGTTTTGGAATCCCGCAATTGCGATGCATCCACTTTCAGGTCGTGTGCTATCAACTCTTCAAAGAGTCTGAACAGGGCCAGCCAGGTTCTTTCGAACCGTGTGATCGCTATGTTTGAAGATGTCAACTGAGTCGAGTTCTCTCGTAGTGCTGAACAAGATCGACGTGCACGCCAACATAAGCCTTGTCATTTGCTGCGAGATGGTTCAGATTTTCGAGACGGCGCTGGCGAATGAGTTTCTATGATTTATATACAAATCGCTGATAAAACATCGGATGTGAGTTCATTAGCTCAAGGCATCTTTGGCGATCGAGCATGATTGAGCTCTATGCACTATTCTTCGCGATGGGAACAGTAGCCTGCGTGCTCTTCGGAGCGTGGAATGTCGCCACATGGTTCAAGGTCGCTGACGACTTCGGGCAAACCATTCGGAACACCACTAAATATGTATTCAGCCGAAGAATCCTGCGACTTGCCAAGGCGTTCTTCTCCAATTCTCTACTGTTCACGAGGCTCTCAAAGGAGAGCGTGACCAGAGGCGTAGTCGTTTCGGGATTTCTGATCAGCTACATTGGAGTCATCTCGATCAATCATCTGATGGCAGAAGCTGTTCCAAAGATCGGGCCCGAAGACCCTGTTTCCATCTTCCTCTATGCTCCCTTCCTTCCCGCATACTTCTTTCAGGTTGTTCCGACGGCGGCTATCGGCACAACTCAGAACTTGTACGGGTTTCTAGATAACCTATTCATCGTGGTGATCATCTTCGGCGAGATCTGGTTTGCCTATCGCAAGTTCGTGCTCAAGGAGACGCCACTCAAGACTACATTTGCTGACGTGTCAGCTATCATTCTGACAGTTGCTTGGCTCGTGGTGAGGCTAGTCGGCGAGGGCGCCTCTCTTCTGCAATACGACGTACCAGCGTCCATCGGAAGCAACTGGTTCCTCGCGTACGGAATCTCACTGATCCTCGAACCTCTCAGGCTGGATTTGCCACATGTGGCCTACGCTACGTGGTCGCTATCTGGCCTCCTGTTGGCTCTATTCATGGCTTCCATATCACTGAACTCGAAGCTTTGGCACATTTTCGCAGCGCCGCTTGTCGTACTGGCAAATCTCTCTCGAGACCAAGAAACAAAGGTCGAAACGCCGCTATCTGGGAGACCATTCTCCGTGAGACAGATGGTTGAGATTGACGGATGCCTTAGCTGCGGTGTTTGCTCTGACAACTGTGAAGTCTATGCTGAAACAGCAGATCCGGGCACGGCCTATGTGGGCATAATCAAGAACTTCAGATCGATCATGCGACGAAAACATGGACTGCTTGCCAAGATACTCAGACAAGAAGAACCTGCACCTACGGAACTGAAACTGTTCTCACGAGGCGTCTACTACTGCACGCTATGCGCAAGATGCCGAGAGGTGTGTCCGATTGGCATCGACACGCGATCTCTCGGGAAATCGATAAGAGAGTTCCTTGTCGCGGAAGGGCATTATCCGGCAAACCTCAATCTCATGAGGGACTCAGTGGCTTCAAATCGTAATGTTCTGGGCCTTCCAAACTCCGAACGAGCAATGTGGGTTGACTATCTTCCCAACCCGGACGAAACACTGACGAAGAAGACCCATGCAGAGGTGGCGTACTTCGTCGGATGCATGGCGTCATTCTCGCCCACAGTCCAAGATGTCCCTGTCGCTTTTGCACAGATTCTTCAACACGGAGGCGTAGACTTCGCAATCCTTGGAGAGAAAGAGTGGTGCTGTGGCTATCCCTTGGTATGGGCCGGGATGCCGAGAGAAGCGGAAGAGTTGAGGAAGTCAAACATTGATAGAATGACGGAGCTCGGTGTCAAAACTGCAGTCTTCTCTTGCCCATCTTGTTATCATTCGTGGAGAACTGAGTACGATGTGAATATCGAGCTTCTTCACCATACTCAGTACATATTACGGCTGATCAAGGAGGGAAGAATCCACTTGAAGCCATTGAACCTCACCGTCACATATCACGATCCCTGCGACTTGGGCAGAAACTCCGGAGAATATGATGCACCGAGGGATGTGATCAAAAGCATTCCGGGCATTTCATTCGTTGAGATGCGCTTGAACAGAGAGAAAGCGCTTTGCTGTGGGGGGGGAGGAGATGTTGAAGTCGCTGACGAGAACTTCCCATCGACAATCGCGAAACAGTTGATCTCGCTCGCCAAGGAGACGGGTGCCGGCACGATCGTCACGGCCTGCCAACAATGTAAGCGGACCATGGTGAAGGCGCTATCGAAGGAAGGGGCTGAGACCAGCTCCTTGAAGGTTGTTGACTTGGCAGAGCTTGTCATCAGATCGATCGAGGGACAAGGCTAGCAGTCCGCGACGAAGCCCACGTCCATGCTCGCATAATCGCCGGATTCCTCGCGGGCACCATTGATCGCGATTTCGGCGATCGTATTCTGCCTCGAGACAATCTCCCTCAAGCCGTGGATGATCATGCGAATCAAGCTTCGACATGAGGGTGCCTGAATCGCGTGGCAAAGACGATCCTCAACCCTGTTGTCGTCCTTTTCCAATCTCCTGATGGTTTCAATCATGTATTTGCTCGAGCAACGTCCCTCGTGATCAGGGAGCTGATTGCTCCTTCAGAGACTCCGGCGATGGTAGTGTCAAACTAGGCAATCTCGCTCACTGTGGCGTGTGAGCGAGCGACGCGATGCCCCTGTTGCGAACAGAACCTCGCAGAAGTTTCGTTCAAGTGCCCGAACCCTAAGCGAGTTCAGGACCTAACAGAGCCAGTAGCTCAGCAAAT
>Ga0315268_10005494_pt1 | contig 13597 bp, 11 predicted proteins | sample C1_top_MG_FD_204535 | JGI IMG/M metagenome (GOLD analysis project Ga0315268, IMG submission 204535) | Sediment microbial communities from Yellowstone Lake, YNP, Wyoming, USA - C1_top | ecosystem: Environmental > Aquatic > Freshwater > Lake > Sediment | place: USA: Wyoming | collected 2017-08-01 | reverse complement strand
TGAGCCCTTCCTCTTTTTTCAAAAAGTTCATACGCAACCCTTGCAATCTCATCATATATACCCTTTTTCTTATCCATTCCATCCTCCGTCTAAAATATATCTCTTAGTTGATAAGAAATTGCCTTTTTAACATAAGAAAAGATAACAAAAAATAATGGTATTTTGGACTATTTAGGATTTAAGCTCTGTTAATTCATCAGGGGTAATCCGAACAATATAGTCCCTATTAATAAAAAACACCTTCTCGGAACCTTGTTCTGATTCTTCAGAAATAATAACAACAAATTGGTCTTGCGCATGCCTTAAATAATCAGACAGTCTGTTGTAATCCCGTATATTGATTTTTCCTTTTATCATTGATCCGTCCGACAATTTCACCACAATATTTTCATACTTTGTTGTATACATGGGCCCCCCTATCCTGTCTTCTTTTTCGGTGGGCTTTTCTTCGTTTTTGTCTGTGAACTGCTTTCTGAAGTCTTCTTAGATGTTTTTAATGTTTTGGGTTCGGTTTTGTCTGATGCCTTCCTCTCTTTTGTAGAACCGATAAAATTAGCATCCTGCTCTATTTCCCTCCAGTGCCTCTCCATGACAATCTTTTCTGCTGCTAACCAATTTTCTAATTCATACCCGGACATCCTGCCACTGTTTTCAAAGAGTTCATACGCAAGCTTTGCAATCTCGTCATAAATATCTTTTTTCTGTGACATTCAGTTCCCTCCTCTTTTACAAAAAATATATTACTGGTTGAAATATACACTTTTGGCGTAGAGTTTTCAAGTATGGTAGGAGGAAGGTATCGAGAAGCATGACGGATCTTCTCGTGTGACAGTTATTTTCCGAAACAAACGGTTTCGCCGAGATCTCCAGGGTGTTTAGTATCAGGTGGATTCAAAATTTCGGATAATGTACCTGGCCTGTCAACTTTAGGGGAAGGTGAGAGCAGAGACGATTTCTTGAAGTTGTTTGTTTGAATGGAAAAGTCACGCCCAGACACGATTCCTGGCATAAGGACTTTGATGAAGTAATTCGCCCTCTTGAAAGATTTGCTTTGTTTTCGATAACACCTGCAACTACGCATCCTCAGTGCACGAAGAGATATTGTGATTTCCGTTTGTAACGGAGAGTCTATCTGGGAATGCCGTCACATAGAGTACATTCTGAAGTATTAACCAAGGCAGTTACATTGTAATCCATTTATCTGCATGCCAAGGCTTTTCCAAATTTTGACATCTTCTTTGCAAAGAGCAATTTTCACTCTCTTGTCATGCTTCTTTATCGCATTGATAATAGCTCTGAACATTGCCAGGCGGTGTTCTTCCGGATATCTCAGTTTTGGTCCTTCGTTAACTAAACCGGAATGAATCTTGAGAAGAGGTGAATCAGGAAAGCGAGGACTGATATGTGAAACAAGCCCTTTTGAGGGACGATACTCTCCTATAGTAATCCGCTCGGGTTTGACATAAACAAATATTTTCTCAACAAGAGCAACATAATCTTTTTTCCATGTTGAATAGAGGATAACTGGATCTATCCTTAACCGTATCTCATAGCCGGCTTGCTGTAGTTTCTTCGCTGCCATTAATCTTGCCTCTGGAGAAGCGGTTCTATGTTCAAGCTGCTGAAAAACCTTATTCGTATTAACACTAAATGATATGATTGACCTATCTCCATGTTCAAGATTTAACAAAGAATCTACATTGTCACTTTTTGTAAGGAAAAGCAGTCTTGTTTTGTAGGTTTCTTCTGTGACAAAGGGAATTAGTTCTTCGGCAAATCCGGTCACATCTTCAACAGCCAATGGGTCGCATAATTCGCCAAGATTCAAAACCCGTAATATATCTGGCACATTAGACCTGTCAAAACTGATTATCTCTCGAAACAGTTTGTCATAATTCACAAAATGGGTTGATATAGGCATATTCCGGAATGTCAGGTACAGATAACAATACTCGCACCAGAAATTGCAGTTGTTATAAGCAGTTAACTTATAAAATTTTGCACATCTGCCGATTGGATGCTGAAATTGATCTATAAAAGCACTTGTCCGGTTTCTTAATAAGAGCACGCCCCGTTCGGTCCTTAGCTTCTCAATCCCTTTTGATCTGTTCAGAGATGGCATTTTATCTAGCCACTGAAGAGGCAACTTTGCTCTTTTCGCTATTTTTTGAGCTCTAAGTTCATCACAATGACCACGAATTGCCCAGAGTTCAGAAACGAGAGGTTCTCTATCTGGGGTTAGCGTATACGCCTCCTTTGTTTCAGAAATCTGTAATATACATTCACTTTTCTTATTTAAATAGCTTTGACGATAAGAATTCTTCATCGTTTATCCTTGTCTTACCTGATTTGCTAAAGACTCGTAATCCTTCAAATCCTTTTAAAAGACTTGTGATAGCCTTTGAGTAATCCCCAAAATTGTAACGGCAGAAGAAATCTTGCATAGCGATAAGCTTTACATCCTTTCGGGAAATAGGTTCTTTTTTTCTTATTATTTCATATAACCTTTTTGTGAAATTAACCGTGTCCTTTTGTTCCTCTAAAGGCCGCATGTCAAAGAGTCTATCATCAGCAAATTCAGTTTTTAAAAACTGCTCTCTGGCTCTACATTATGTCGTTCATCAGCAAAATCCCATCTGGATGTCTTGTTCCATAGATAAGCCTATATTTTGGAATCGCATGATAATATTTTTCCTTTATTGGAAAGTCGCAAACCATCGAATAATATTTGATCATCTGATTCATATAAGCGGTCGTAATTTTCTGTTCTTTTCCTGCAAATGATAGATTTGGATCTATCACTATATCTTTCCAATAATTTCCTCCTGCAATTTCATCCATTTGCGGAGGAGTCATTCCTTGAATATTGGCAATAGGTTCATCATAGAAATCTTCTGTAATTTCTGAATCTATGAGAGTTGATTCCATTTTTAGTGCAACGAGACCACATCTGACAAAGCCCGCGCTATTAAAATTCATCAAAACCTCAACACTGGCTCCGGATATGTTTATTTGTTCATATATTTTTGCCAGTTGATCAAATGGTAGTTCTTTGATGCCATAAGGGTCGACATATAGAAAAACAGTATGGCTTACTGCTATTTGAGCTATTTTAGCCAGATAATCTGTGAAATCAGTCAGCTGAACTATGATACATGTATTATGCGGCTTCATTAAGTTTGCAAGAGTATTAAAATACTTTTTATTTTTTTCTAAAAACATTCCCTTTATATCGACTCCTTTTTGTCTGCTTTCGATAATATGCTTCGCAATAATCCTAGGTGAACCGTCTTCGCCGTTTTCGAATTTGCCTGGACCGGCGCAGCAATCGATTAACAGGATTGGTCGCCTAAGCATCTTCACCTTTGCTATATATGGAGTTAGATAATAATCCAAAATAAAGTCTTTATATCTTGACCATGGTTTTTTCTGTTTAAAAAAGTCTTCAGACATTTTCTATATCCTAAATTGGTCCTCCAAAGATAAAAGAAATCCCAAACCACCTTCTTTTTTCAAATTATCTATGAGACTTTGTCTGTCAATACTTGAAATACCGATTTCCGTCAGATCTCCCAAGGAATCTATGGCAGCGGAAATAAGATTTTTTTGTGACCAATTCAAAATGAATTTAGGCAATACCTTTCCCGATCTCATCAGCAGTTTACGCCAAAAAACTCCCTTTTCTTTTTCAATTCTTTCTCTTAATTCAGACAGTGCTGGCATTATTGATGTTTCAGTAAGATATCGAGCCTCTGCATAAATATTTTTAACGGTTGAATTTTCATTAATCATATTTCTCAGCAGAGGTGATAATTTGAGCATATTTCTTCTAAACGGAATTAGTTGATCTGATAGTTTTTCACGAGCGATTAGAACATCTTCTTCGCTAAGTTCATTTATGGGTGGCAAAATCATTTCTACTGATGATATAGCAATAGCAGTAGCTTGTAATTTAGCATTTCTGGAAATATCGATTTCCTCAATAATAGAAGCCGGAATTTTAAATTTTGGATTATCAGTTATTGGAACTACTAAATCTTCTTTACATTTTTCCAAGGCCATAGCAGTAATTTGTAAATCCACATATTTATCGAGATCTTGATCATAATATTCTTCACCGACATCAGGTATTAATTCTTCTTCTATAAGTTCAATTACCCCATTTTCTACTAGCAAATTCTTAGAGAAGTCATCGCTCATTCCATGTCCGCCACCGCAAGCCATCGAAGAAACAGGGAAATGACAGAGTATTTTATCGAACAACAAACAAAGTATTGCTTTAGAACGTTGGCTTTCAATTATTTCCTTTGGATAATAAACTGCTGTCCAAAGTTCATTTATCATCTTCTCTCCTCCACAATCTCAATCTCCTCCGGTGTAAGACCATAGAGATCATAAACTAGCTGGTCAATTTTCATTTCATAAGTAGATGTGTCTGCATTAGGGTCTTTTTGTTTTAAGGTAAGGATGGTGTCCACTAGAACTTCGAATTCCCCATGAGTTTCGGAAGAGAGTTTGGGAATAGGGAGATTTTCTAAGAATACTTTTTTATAACGGAACGTTTTGCCCCGTAAATCGCCACCAGCATAAAAAGTCTTGAATGCATAAGTAAGAAGTCTTGAATTGAGAAGAGCAGTGAGATATTTCAAACGCTCCCCCGTCATGATAAATACTGTTGCCTCGGGATAGTATGCTTCAGTGTCATAGAAGAAAGCTGAATCATAGACAATTTCTGCATAGACAATCTTTTCTTTTTGAAATTCATCGTAGTAAGTTGCAGCACACCTTTGCAATGAGTACCATTCGTATCGTATACCAGTTTCGGCTTGATTCCTTTTTGACAGATCGTCTTTATATTTCAAAAGATGATTATATATCAAGGGATACTGCCTCTGAAATTCCTTCTCAGCTTTTTGTGAGGACCCCTTTATTGATTCATCATTATGTAAAGGAAAATGCCAAGGAATGAACAACAGCCACAAATCAGCGAAATCAGCCTTATACCGTTTAATATCCCGTCCCCGCAGAATCGGCTTAATAATCTCTGCACTCTTCGGATCTTGAGCAATCAGTTCGTCTTTTTTCTTGCCATTAATGATGAACGCCTCGTTCATGCCAGTTTTGATCCCATAATTGATGGTAATTTCCCACTGTTTTAGTGGAATTCCGACTTCCTCAATCCGCCTTTTTATCCGCGCTTGTTTATCTGTGGTTATTACAAAGGAATCTACACAGAACAAAGACTCGCCGACTCCTTCTTTTTCAAGCATTTTTTCCAATGAGGTATCAGTCTCATACGTTCTGCTTAAATCCCATACTTTCATTTGTTGTGAATTTCTGTTCTTAGCAAGAACAAGAATATTTGTATAGGTCGTTGCGTTTTCGAAAATAGGAGAGTCACCGAAATCAATCAATTGTAAAATTCTGCCTTGTTCCAGGAAGAACTTCCGAATGACCTTGCCGTAGTTGGCCCTCATCCACTTATTTGAAGTAATATAGGAAAGCACGCCCTTGGGAGCGAGCAAGTTAAAGCCCTTTTCGTAAAACAAACAATACACGTCACCGATCTTTAAATATGTGACGAAATTCTGCTGAGCCCATGCCGTCTGTTCCGGCTTGCCAGTAAAACTTTGGATCTGTATATACGGCGGATTGGCTATGACAACGTCGAAGCCGCTATTTTGATTAAAAACTTCACTGAAATAGACTCTAAAGTCAAAATGCCTATCATTATTCGTAATCTCGCTTATGAGATTGTCAATTTCTTCCTTTATATGTATCTTTTCCCTAGGTCTGGTCTCTTCAAAGTACTTCGCTTTGAGCCTCTCAAGTTTCTTGAGTTCGGTGTGGTGGAAAAGCGTATTTACACTTGAAAGAGAATCTCCACATACAATTTTATAATCAAGATTCGGCAAAGGCTTGATGGTCTTGAATTCGTCTTCATCAACGACAAGGGAGAGCCAAAGACGGAGTTTTGCTATGTCTACAGCACCGGGGTCAATGTCGACGCCATATATGGAATCATGGATAGCATGGCGTTTGAAATTATACGGGACTCTGCTTCTGCTTTCTCCAATATAAGTTGTTAATGTTTCTCTTGCCCGAACAATCTCATGCATCATGCCGACGGGAAATGCCCCTGACCCGATGGCAGGGTCGCAAATTTTGATAGCTGCCAGCTTATTATCAAAGAGCTCCGCATTATTCCGTATGCTTTCGGGCATTTTATAGGTGTATGATTTTGTCCCTTGTTCTTTCGCAAGATCATTGTTTATTGCAAAATCACCTCTCCTGATAAAGGCTTCAATATCTTCACGAGGTATAACTACCTTGTGTGCCTGAACAGTAAACACTGCCTGTTCCGGCTTATCTTCCCCTATAAGGCTTTTCTGAACGGGTTTCTGAGGAATTACAGTCTCTTCCTGAGTATTGATAGTAGTGTCAAGGTAATTTATGAGGCTTTCCTGGCACATATAGTAAACGATCTCACGGGGTGTGTAATAAGTTCCTTTGGATTTGCGGTCTTTGACCTCAAGTAGGTTCTCAAAAACCTTTCCAAGCATTTCAGGGTCAACGGCCACTTCTCTTTCAAGCGGTTCGTCTTCCCGGACGGTAAAATTGTAAAGGTCAAAGGTATCGAATATCTCTCCGAACGTATCGTTTTTCAGCAGAACATCCGTCTCCTCCCAGTTATAACCATTAATCGGCTCAAACAGGCCACCGTTCAGAAACGGGATTTTGCAGTTGAACCGGCTGTAAAAGGATACCTCTCCTCTGTCTATTGCAAGAGCTTCGTAGAACAGAGGTTCGAGGATATCATTAAAGAAATTATCATAGCTAACGATCTCTTTTTCAAAAAGCCTTCGCAGGAAGTTTCTTGGGCCAGTGCCCCATGTTTTGTCTTTGGCAACTCCTAGCCAGCCCTTTTTCTGAATGAAATAAAGGAAGACAATCTGTCCAAGGAGCTTTTTAACAAAATTGGCAGTGTCAATATTCTTTATCTCGAATTCCGTCTTTATTTTTTTATCAACAGCAACTACATTATCCAGCTCTTCTTTTACTTTCAGGAAAAGGTCTTTATACCTGTTAAAAAATTCTTTGGTTACAGATTCGATATTAAAGGAATGTTCGATATCTGCAAGTGTCGGATTGTTCCTGTCATCTTCAAGAATGGGAACAAGCTGCTGCTGGGCTGTGTGGTTCGGCTCGTTTCTGCCGACCAGAAAAGAGTATCTTCTCGCAGGGGTTAAATCTTCCTTAACCTTGACCTTGCCGGTTTCCGTCTGTATTGTCCTGTAATCCATGCGGACGAATGAAAAGCGCCAATCTTCCAGCCCATCCGTACAGAAAGCGACTATTGCTGCGTCCTTCTCCCCGCGATTCTTCAGATAATGAGCCACAAAGTTTCTCTGCATGGTTCGGGCACGCTCAAGCGATGTTTCTTTCTTTAAATAGACGACTAAGATGTCGAGTTCGGTCTCTCCGGGGTCAGTATATTTACCAATTCTCTTATACTGTCTTATATGGCCTTTAAAAGCGTCTGGAATATACTGCCCGTGATATGCGAAGGCTTTTGCCTCATCCATCTCATTAAAAAGGTTTTTTGCGAAAAGCCTGAACCTATCCTCATCAAAAGGATTGTTGAAGGTTTCCTTTATTAACCTGACGGCTTCTTGTCTGTTCATCTCATGACCCGGAAGACATCAAATACTCTGACAATATCACCTCTCTTCTATCATGGCCGATTTGCTGGGTGGTCGGTGACACAGACAAAATGGTGGGGGGTAGATTCTTTTTCAATATGGCAAGCACTTTGAGAGGGATAATTTCTTTTTCTAGTTCATTTTTGAGACGTTTGCTGGTATTTTTAGGGATCACTCCGTCTTCAAAGGCTTTCAAAACTGACCTCAGAAAATCTTCATCTTCTTCAGTAAAGCCAGGAAACTTCTGAAGATCTCTCGCCTTAAGTCGCTTTATGATATAACTTTCGTTTGAACTACTTGCTGGACGTCCCTTTTCAGCAGTCTCATCAGACGTTGCCTGATCAAATGCAGCTTTGTTCAGATCAAGGAATGGATAAAAGGTTTTAGGAATAGCAGCCTTTGAAGTTGTCGGATCACACTTGAAAAGATCAACTGCTTCAAAAAAAGTTAGTTCCTGTGAAACCGAGGCATCCGCAAGAAAGAATTTTTTCAGCTTTCCCTTTCTGAAAAATGTAACAAGATTATCTTCTTTCTTACTATCGATCTCCCGGCATGTTCGGGCCTTTTTCGGAAGACGTTTAATTTTTTCGAATAAGGAAGTGTTCTTATCACGGATATTACGGAGCAGATGAAGATACTCAAGCTCGGATCGCTCTTCCTCATCTTCCCCTTGGAACGTCTTCTTGTCACTCAACCTCCTGTAAATAAAATCACCAAACAATTCATGGGTGGAGATTTCTTCCTCTTCGGTAAGATACTTTGCATCTTCACCGAGAGTATCATGAAATGCCTGTATCTTGGCTTTTATGTTTGCTTCCAGTCCGAGATGCATGTCTGACTGTGCAGTAGGGAAGAAGTTAAAGATGTTTATCATCTTGTGCTTCGTCCCAATACGGTTTACCCTGCCGACCCGCTGCAATACGCGCGTGGGATTCCATGGGAGATCGTAGTTGATGACCGTATTTGAACGGTGCAGATTAATTCCTTCAGCAAGGATATCGGTTGTAATTAGAATGGTGATATCATCTTTCTGCGGCTTGTTGTTCGGGTCAAAGGTTTCTTTAATTAGGTCGCGGGCAATCGGTATGCTCTTCTCTTCGTCTCCATAAAGCCCCCCCACGCTGGAGTAGAAAAAAACTCTTAAAGGCAGATGCTTGTTTAGTTTCTTAAAAAGATATTCACCGGTCTCCTTTGATTCCGTGAATACAACAACTTTATTATCCTTCAAAATGAGATTCTCTTTCAGCTCATTGATAAATTGTTCGAGTTTCGGATCTGAGTCTATATCGCTCCATAGTTTTTGAATGTTCTCAAGTAAAGCAAGGTCTTTCTGGAGATTGCGAAGGAATTCAGCGGTGAACTCCGCGGATTCATATTTCTGCACCCTGTCCAGATCCACAAGCTTTAACAGTTCTTCTTCATTATCTGCGTCAAGGAAATCATAGACATTAACTTTCTTGCTGATGTAAACGGTTCCCTGCTGATACATATCGATAAATTTCCGGTAAGAATCGACAAAGCGTCTGAGGGTGTTCTTAAAGGCGTGAAAACTACTCTCCAGTCGTTTCACGAGGATGCCCTTCATGAATCCTCCGATATTCCGTTGAGATTGGAGTTCAAACTCGGAAACCGGTGTTTTCAAATAGAGCAAGGGGGTATATCTGGAGTAGGAAAAATCTTTCAAAAGGGCAATGGTTCTGTTGAAAACATTTCCGGTATTCTCATCAAAAGTATAGATAATGCGTTTTGGATCATCCAGTTCAGGGAAAGAGACATTCTGTTTCTCCATATCTTCACTGAAGTATTTCATGACTTCAGTACGTGTCCTGCGGACCATAACGAATTTAAGAATTTTGTCTCTCACTTCCTTTGAGACAAGCTTTATTGTATCGATATATTCGGGCTGATTTTTCTGATATTTGTTTATTCTCCTCTTTAATGACCCAAAGAATTTCTCCAGATTTTGGACGCCGGGGATAGTGCTTTTCTTTGGCACCTGAAAGAGCTTCAATTGACTGTAAATATCGTCAATAGTGTTATTTAAGGGTGTTGCCGAAACAAGGATGACCTTCTTGCCAAAACAAACCTGATGGAGTTTTTCATATCCCAGGGTCACCTCATTTCTGAACCTGTGAGCTTCATCGACAAATATATAATCAAAGCGTTCCGCTCCGCTTTTTATGATATGGTCGAGCTTGCCCAGAGATTCAACCTTGTAGCCTCTTATCCCGAACTCAAAAAAAGTATCATGCCAGTAATCCTGCAGAACCGGAGGACAAATGATAAGGATTTTGCCGGGAAGCTGTTGTGCGAGAAGCGCAGAAATATAGGTTTTGCCCAAGCCAACGACATCGGATAGAAATACTCCGTTATATGCATCAAGTATCTTTTTTGCTGAAACCACCGCCTGCTTCTGGTATTTCATATCGAGAAAACCTTCGGGAAGATAGCTTTCAAAATCCTCATCTATATTGATATCTTCCTTGAGATATTCATAAAGGAACTTCAGATAAAGCTCATAAGGGATGATATAATCATTCAGCCAGGTTCTTGCATTTATCGTCTCGACATATTCCCTGGAGATGTCAACAGCATCTTTCCATAAAGCTTCAAACTTGTCGAGGGCATACTTTACGTCAGCGCTATTTTTTAGCTCAACATTGAATTCAAGATTTTCAATGAGACCAGATTCAGAAAAATTGCTGGAACCTGTTATCACTCTGCCGTAATCGCGGTCGTCTTCAGAAAACCGGCTTATATAAACCTTTGCATGGATTTTTGAGCTTGGATAAGCTTTAATTTCGAGTTTCCCTGATTGTAAAAATTCAATGAACTTTTTTACACCTATCTCAGTATCATAAGTGTCCTCAGAAAGTTCCATTTCAGAGGCGAGGTCGTCGGAGAATACTTCCTTTGTCCGTTTGTGAGATTCGAAATCAAGCTTTCCCCGTGATTTTGAGGATTCAATTATTTCGAATGCCGTCTTATCGATATTTATGCCGACAAGTACTCTGATCTTAGCTATTGTTTCAAAAGATTCATAGAGGTGGAAGAAGCCGCTCGTCCGGAAATAACCTACAAGGATATCAAAGAATTGGACATCTTTCAGGGTTTTCCTGAATCTGTCAAGAATGGTAGCGCCTGGTTCGTTGGTAAAAAAGGTCAAATCATCATGCAAAATACCCTATCCTCCATCACAGAGTCCACACAATTACTTAAGCATTTTTTAGGTTCTTTTTCAATGGTAGAACTTTTTTGGACATGACAGTTTATTAGCAATAACATTATTATCGAGCAAGAAAAGTGGTAATGATCATTTTTTACTTTTTTTATAAATCGATTATAATTCTGTTCTAACAGTGCTTGGCTAAGTCTTGCATGAAAAGCAAAGGACAACTTGGGTGAACTGTGCACAAGGATTTTAACAATTTCCTGAAGAAACAAACAGGATTATCAGGTTATGTAATTATGCGTGCTACTATGAGAACATCGCGCTGACCGGCTGAGAAGCATGGCACGCCTTATATGTTTGCTGAATTCATAACCCTTTTTAGGCGCCTCTTTATATCAACCGAGTTCTAAACTCATCAATAAAGTAACCGCCATTTTCATTTTTCCCCGGCAAGTAACCTCATGATTACCCTTTCGAAATGTTTGAGAGCCTGACGGCTGCGGATGATATTACCTTTTTATCGCTGTAGTAAAATTGTAGTAGTTTTCTGCGTTTTATGAACAAATATGCTATAAATCCTCAAAGATCTTAAAAGTTGTTTGAGATGTTCATAATACGTGGCTGTTTTTGAACGGATTCTTTTGCAGATATTCAAATATACTAACTCTGATAATAATAATGAGGTAAAAGCCTCGGAGTCCCGAGTTTATCGAGGGACGAGAATGAGTGAAAAGATTGCCACGTATTAGGTACCCATTGGAACAGAGTTCGCTATGAATAAAGAACATGTTCCAATGAAACGTATGCTTTCTTTTTGTTTATAGCTTTCCTTAATTTTATTTCATCTCAGCATACGGGGCCTCTATGCTAAGAGATTCTTAATTTTTTCCTATTGCTTGATTCTGATTCGATGGACTTCTATAAGGAACAATTTCCCGCTGTAATAATCCATGTCAGTGTTGACAGTTAAGTAATTCATCAATCTTTGCACAAGTTGTGGAATTATCTCGGGGTGGTTTATTACCTGTAATGCAAAAATCCCTTTATAGTAAGATGGAGAAAATTCGAGGGTCTTAAAGTACCAGAGTGCGAAAGGATTATCTTGTAGCAGAAAGTTTTTCTTTAAGCCATAGATTGACCAATGTTTCAATAGAAACACGTTTTTCCTTTGCTACAGCAAGCGCCTTTTTCGCAATGCTTTCCTCAAGTGCAATATATTTGGGTTCTTTTTTTAGGCTTGCCCTGAATTTTACGTCTTTTGTGTCATCCCAGTAATCGGTGATATCATGCTTATCCCAGAAATCTGATGCTTCCATGATAGTCTTAAATTCATCTGGAATAGGCTCTATTTTCTTTTTATTTTTTTGCATATCTCTTCCTTTCTTTCTCCGTCATATCCCTTGCAGTTACAATGAATGCTTTAGTCAATAGAAAAGTACTTTGAGTTCGGATTTTCGGATGGAGAATTTAACAATGCACCTGAAAGAATGGAGAGATACGCTCTATACCAATATCTTATTATTTCTGCAGACAATAATCCCTTCTTTCTTAATAATCCCGCCGACAAAATCTAATTCATTCTTTGAAGAGTATTCCTCTACAGGATAACCTACAGGCTGGATATCGGCTTTTATGCCCCATAAATATTTCTGCAGCATTACCTGCGCAGTATAGTGTGATTTATTTTTAAATTTATGAGAAAAAACTGCGATATCAATATCACTGTAAGGCCGAGCTTGCCCTTTTGCCTGTGAGCCGTATAATATCGCTAAATCAACAGGGATATCCCTTTGAACTTTGATAAGATAGTCTCTCAAGACTTTCTTTACTTCTTTCGTGATTTGAGCCATTTATATGCACTCCTTGTTTTTTCTAATAAAACGTATGCTTTCTTTTTGGTTATAGTTTTCCCTAATTTTTCTTTCATCTCAGGATACCGGGCCTCTATGTTGAGAGGATTTAATTTAATAAAAAAATCCTGATGTTCTTCCGTAAGAACAAGATTCAAATCTGCACATAGAGTTAAAAGATTGTGTGTATACGGAGGAATCCTGTTATGCTGTTTTACATACAAACCTTTTAATGCCTTTTCAATTACCTGATGACACATAAAGCCAACGTAAAGGTACCGTCCACCATCAAACATTACTTGAGCGGTTTTTAAATCATAATCCGCCATATTGAACCAGTAATTGATAGCATTTTCTTTATCCATGGCTGTGTAATAGTAATTTTACTGAATATCAGATTGAAAAATAAAGACAAATACTACCGAGGAAGCATAAGCTCTATAGGGCAGCCAGAACCAATGGTCTCCGAAGAACTGAAACTTATACAGTTATAGTTTCAAATTCCGATAAATCACGGGCAAAATCGAGACATGCAGAAATCTGCTCCCTGGTCAGATCCGGAAATTCCTGAATAATCTTTTCGACGGTACTGCCGGCAGCAAGATATCCGAGAATCAAACTTGCCGGATGATAATGCCTCTTTATCACTGTAGTAAAATTGTAGTAGTTTTATGCGTTTTATGCAGATTTGACGGCAATAGCCGGAATATATAGAAATGCTTTTTCTGCTTACTAATCAAAGCGTTACGCTGAAACTGTTGCCAGTAGCCACTTTGTAAAAATTGCCTGTTAAGTATTCCTAATCCTGACAGCGCTGGGGACTGGTTTCGGAGGATGGGTAATTTACAGGCGGGACAATTGGGCTTAAAGGG
>Ga0315268_10005492_pt1 | contig 13598 bp, 16 predicted proteins | sample C1_top_MG_FD_204535 | JGI IMG/M metagenome (GOLD analysis project Ga0315268, IMG submission 204535) | Sediment microbial communities from Yellowstone Lake, YNP, Wyoming, USA - C1_top | ecosystem: Environmental > Aquatic > Freshwater > Lake > Sediment | place: USA: Wyoming | collected 2017-08-01 | reverse complement strand
CGATACCTGGACGATGGTTCGCTGGAGGAAGGACACCTCACCCCTACTTTGAGATCGCCGAAGCAGAGAGAGCTCCAGTAAAAGTGAGCTTCTGATGCAAAAAATCAGTTTTTTCGACCAAATAGCCAAAAACAAAAGGAACTCGATTTTCCTAACGATTTTCGTGGTGGCGCTAGTGGTCGCCCTAGTCTATGTTATCGTTCGTCTGTTGTTCCCACAATTTGCTTTGATTTTTTTGGCGTTCGCACTCGTCATAATGATTTTGCATGCCTCCATTTCATACAGTTACGGCGATCAGATAGTACTCAAAGTCACAGGTGCGAAACCAGCCGATCCCGTACAACACGCACATCTCATAAACACCGTCGAAGGACTGAGCATAGCCGCCGGCATACCTCCCCCGAAGGTGTACGTGGTCGAGGATGAGGAGATAAACGCCTTCACGTGTGGCAAAGACCCAAAGCACGCGTCGATAGCCGTGACGACTGGAGCACTGAAGAACCTAAACAGAACCGAGCTAGAAGGTGTGGTCGGGCACGAGATGTCGCACATCGCAAACTACGACATCAGGTTCATGACGCTCATCGCTGTGCTCGTCGGCCTAATTGCTATATTGAGCTACATGCTGCTACGATCCTACAGGTTTGCTGGACGGGAGGAAAGAGGAAAAGGAGCAGGTTTGTTGATAGCAGTTGGATTTCTTCTTGCGATCTTCGCCCCAATAGCGAGCAGGCTTGTACAGGCCATGGTATCTAGAAGACGAGAATATCTCGCCGACGCTGGCTCCGCTCAGCTGACCCGTTATCCCGAAGGTCTGGCGTCTGCGCTCGAAAAAATTAAGAAAATCAACCAAGGAAAGATGAAGGTGAGCGAGTCCATCTCACACCTCTTTATTTCCGACCCAAACCGAAGCGCTCTCGATGAACTCTTCGCTACCCACCCACCTCTCGATGAACGGATAAAAATTTTGAGAGCGATGTGAAACTTACTCGGCGTACCCAATGCGCGCTCCTAATTCCTGAAAAGTTGAGATGAAACGAGAATACGAAGTTTGAAGCGCCTCCGCTCTGTTTCTGACCACAGTTTTGACTTCGGCGAGCATCCCCGCTGTAACAAGCGCAGTGACTATCGCGTAGTCGTTGCAACCATCCACCTCGCCTCCTTTGATCTTTGTTTGGCCCTCCACGATCAGGCCGTCCTTGCGTTCGGAAATTTTCACACCCATCTTTCGTAAGCCGTGCGCTATCGCAGATATTCTATCAGATTTCATAACCTTCGCCTCAGAAGCGCCGGAGATGGTCGTCCTTCCCTTGGCATTCGCCGCGAGGACCGCAACCATCGGCAGAAGCTCAGGCGTTAGTGAAAGATCCAACTTGGTCCCCCTCGGCTGCTGGGGCCCGCGCACGAGCACGAATTTATTTGACACCTCAACCTTCACATCCATTTTTTTCAAAATATCCAATAGGACTGCGCCTCTGTCGCTTGCCAAATCTGTGCCGTTGAGCTTGAGCTTTGAATCCGTTAAAACCGCGGCGGCGACGAACGGAGCCGCAGCCGCGAGATCTGAAGGAACTTTGAGATTGAACGGACGATACGGCTGGTTCGGTATGCTCAATTTCTTTCCACATGATACTTTTACGTCTGCGGCTTTCATGATATCGAGCGCAAGCTTGAGCTGGAGCGAATCGCCGCACGACAAGAACTCAACTTTCTTCTTTGCGTATGGACAGGGAATGAGCAGAGCTGGTATCAAACTGGGGTTCACTCCCCTGACAGAAATTCTGCCGCCTCGAACATCCCCACCGAGGACAACCAAAGGTGGGCTATCATCCGGTTTGGTGGAGTACGCATTGAGCCCCATGTTGTTCAACACCTTCAACAGATGCGGCATTGGGCGAGCCCTCAGTTGGGCGTCCCCCGTTATGACGGAGACGCGTGGAGAAAGCGCAGCTATAGCGGTCATCATCGCTATACCCGTGGCTGAATTTTTGACATCTATAACATTGCCGGTTGGTCTCAATGATCGACCTACCCCCCATATCGACAATTGTTCTTGAGTTCGCTTCACAGTGGCGCCCATGTTCTCCACCGCGCGCAGGACGGCCAAAGTGTCCTTCGTGCGAAGCGGTTGCTTGAGTGTACTCTTGCCCTCGGCCAAGAGGGCCAACGCGGTAGCAAATTGAGTGTAGAGCTTGGACGGTGGGACGTCGAGCTCCCCCGAAATTTTTTCACTCTTCTGAACGACGATGTCCACGACTATCTCCTCGCACGGATAACTTCCAATTTTGCTAGCGCCAATTTGACCATGGCGGCGATGTCTATTCTAGATTCCGCCTCAAGCACCTTTTCTAAATTTGTATATGTTTTTGGGTATGGTGAGGCAGCAGAACATTCAGCTGTTGACTTGATTGATATGCTAAATGTGCCTATTGAACGAGCTATCCTTTCGATTTCCACCTTGTTCATGCCGACTAGAGGCCGCAACACGAGCAATTCCGACACATCATCGATGACCATCAAATTGGCCAAAGTTTGACCTGCGACCTGCTCCAAGCTTTCACCAGTAGCGATCGCTTCCGCTTTCACCTGCTTGGCGATAATGTTAGCTATCCTGAGCATCGCTCTTTTGCGCAACACGCATGTGAGCTCACTAGGTGCCTTGTCTACGAATTCGCGCAAAATCTCACCGAAAGGCACCATTCGTAGCTCAAGCTTCGGATAAAAATCAGCTAACTTCTTGGATATCACGATCGCTCGATCTCGCGCGCGCTTGTAATACTCATTATAAAAAAATATAGGAAACACTATGCAACCGCGTTTCATCATCAGATACGTTGCCACGGGATCATCTATTCCATAGGATAGGAGTGTTACGACTCCGCCCTGGGTTCCGACAGGCAACCCTCCAACACCCGCCCTTTTCTCGGCGAATATGTAAGCATCGCTGCCACGAATCTCTACAAAAATCGTGCGGTCTGGATGCGAGAGATCCACCTTGGAGCCGTGCACAGCCTTCAGGACTGCAGATCCGACCACCTCGTTTACTTCCTTGCTGGAAAAATCATGCGCACCAATCCTGCTGGCCCTAACCGCAAAAGTTTGGCTTTTGCTCAATATGCGTTTAGCGATCTCGACTGCAGCTTTAGATATTGCATCCCGCGCGGCATTCGTCTTGCTCGCCATGCTGACCGAAACTATCCCCGGCACATTTGTGAGCTTATCCAACACCTTGACGGAGCTTGTGTCGACGAATATCCTCCCGCGCTCCCTCCTTATGCGGTGCTTTAAACCACGCAGAGATAGCTCGATGTTGTCCATCAACTGCCGCTCAAATCGTCTGCGGACTTTTTCGCTTTTGAGAGCTAATTCACCGTAACGTACGATGATCGTCTTAGCCATAACAATCAAGCTTTCTTATGAGGGCGCGGTTAAGAATTTTTTTAACGCAAGCAGTTACGAAATCTTCACTTATGCTTGAGTATCTTTGTTATATTTATTGCCGCCCGATTTATGTCCTCTGCGCTCTTGGCGCCGGCGCAGACCCCCTTTCCAGAGACAAACAACAGCACGACAACGGCCGGATCGTCCATCCTAAACACTAGCCCAGGGAAGACCTCGGGTTCATACTCTGTGTTCTCGAACGTCCTCGCTATTCTCTCAAGATCGAACTCGGTCCCAAAATCGAAGGAGGCCACGATATTCTGCACCTTGACTTTTGGTTCAGCCCTTACCTTGACGCCAGCCTTCTTGAGTTTCATTGTAAGCTTCTTTATCGCCAGCTTGGCATCTTTCATGCTCCTCGCGCCGACGCAATTCATCTTACCAGATGCAAATATCAGAAAAGACGCGAGCGGATCATCTGACTTGTAAGCGATGCCCGGGAAGACTTCTGGGTCATACCTTGCTCCGTCCAGTGACCTCGCTAGCTTTTCTAAGTTGAACTCAACTCCCTCGTAAGTGACGGACAAAACAATATTCACGATTTTCTTTTTTACATCTACCACATTTCGACCTCCATTTATTCTTGATGAGAGGTTTATATTGCTTTTCTGTTGTTATTAATCTGCCTTCACGACACATTTATACTATTTCGCTAGACGAGTTGAGTTGGTGAAAAGTTGGTTGCCACAGCAAGTATCGATGCCAAGCGGGACATCGATTGCCCAGTCTATAGAGGTGCGTAAATGGCCGATGTAGGTATCCACCGTAAGGGCGAGGTAGACATGAAAAAATTTGTAAAAAAAATTTTAGGAGAGCGGGAAAAAGCTGTAGGAGCTATCGGCAGTTTCATAGGTGTTGTGAGGGGCGTCTCCAAAAATGGTGAAAGGGTCAAATTCTTGAACTATGAATATTCAAATGAAGCCGTGAAAAAACTCAAGAAAATCGCCATGGATATCGAGAAAGAACCTGGAATTTGGCAGGTCCTGATCCATCACGTTGTTGGGAAACTAAAACCCGGCGACATCGCGATCTACGTGTTTGTATCAGGTGAGCGCCGCCGCGACGTGTTCTCGGCTTTGCCAAAGATCATGCACCGTGTAAAAAAGGAAGTACCGATCTGGAAGAAAGAAGTCACAGAAAGCAGGGAATACTGGGTTCGAGGGGCATGAAAACTTGCGCCGGGTGACCCGCACCTCGGCAGATTCCCTTCTTCTGGGTCAAATGTCGAGGGGATGCCAGCTATGCGTGCGTGGTGCAAAGCTTGTGCTTTTTGTTACTGGGCTATGCAAGCGCGGTTGCTTTTACTGCCCGCTATCAGAAAAACGTCGCGGTAAAGATAGAGTCTACGCGAACGAACGCCCGGTGAAGTCCAACAGAGATGTTTTTGAGGAAGGTAAACTGATAGACGCCCTCGGCACTGGGATAACAGGAGGCAATCCATCTATTCGATTCAAACGTACGCTGCACTACATAAGATTACTCAAACAAAAATTTGGAAAAAATCATCACATCCATATGTACTGCTGTAGCAAGCCATCATCGAAACAACTTCGAGAACTCAAAAAAGCCGGACTAGACGAGATCAGATTTCATACATGGTCGGTCGAACCAGTCAAGGCAGCTCTGAAAGCTAGCCTTCGAACGGGGGTCGAAATACCAGCCATACCAGGTGAGTTCAAACGAGTTAAAAAATTGCTCAAAGAACTTGACAGCGCCGGATGTGATTTTGTTAACATGAACGAGTTCGAGTTTTCCGACACGAACTTGGCCGCAATGAAAGCTCGCGGCTTCAAGACAAAGTCCGATGTGTCGATGGGCGTGAAGGGTAGCGAAGAAATGGCGATCAAGCTGATGCGTTGGGCCGCACGTAACACTCACTTGAACATCCACTACTGTCCCAGCTCCTTGAAAGACCGCGCTCAACTTCGAAACAGGCTGAAGCGTCGCGCTAAAAATGTGGCGAAACCTTACGAGGAAATCACGGATGAGGGGTTGCTGATAAAAGGTGTGATTTACGGATTGCCGAAATCGAAACTAGCTACCGTACGCAATCTCTTGATTTTCAAATATCGCGCGCCATCGAAATTTGTTTCCATCGACAAAGGAAAAAACCGCATCGAGCTACCCAGCCATGTCGCTGAGAAATTGGCCAAACTTGAACCAGCCTTAAACTTCGCCCTCGTGGAAGAATATCCAACTTACGATAGGCTGGAAACGACATTCATACCGATTTAGCTCAAATCTTCGATTTCTTGTACCGCTGCGCGAGTTTTGCGTAGTTTTCAGTTTGAACTTTGATGCGCTTGATCTCATCATCGAGCATCCTTCTCAGGGGCCTAGCTGGAACGCCCACTACGATGGTGCGCGAAGGCACTTCCACATTTGTAAGCACGACCGCTCCCATCCCCACGAGCGTGCCACTTCGAAGCCTCGCGCCGTTGAAGACGGTAGCTCCAGCTCCAACTATACACTTGTCCTCCACCGTACAACCGTGGAGAATCGCGCTATGCCCAATCACGACGTGATTGCCAACCTTGACCGGCAGGTAGCGCACCCCTTTTTCATATATGTCTGCTGGATGGACGACAGCGTTGTCCTGAACGCAGACATAATTACCTATCTTGATGCTCGAAAAATCTCCTCGAACGACGGCCCCAGGCCAGATACTCGAATGCGCGCCGATCGTGACATCTCCGATCACCGTCGCCATGGGGTGAACAAAAGCCGTACGGGCGACTTTGGGCTTCTTGCGCCCAAATGGAAGGATCACCCGAGCACCGCCTACTGCGCGACCTTCTTGCTGCGCACAAGTATGATGTCGCCAATCGCCATGATGCTATCGTAGGGTATCGACAACACTTTCCCTCCACGATAACCCCATGCTAGGCCAGATACAACGCCTTCCTTGTCGTCCAGTATCAAGTCCTTAACATCACCGACGTAGTGCGCCCTGTCCGTATATATTCGCATCCCCAAGAACTGGGATATCTTTTTCATCTTATGCACCTCCTATTCTAATATTATTCGAGCGTCCACCGAGAGCGCTCCCTTTGTATATGCAAATATTGGGTTTATATCGAACTCTTTTATCTCTTGCCAATCCATCGCCAGCCTCGATGCGGAGAGCAGTATCTCAACCAACGCGTCCAAGTCAGCTCGTTCCCCCCCGCGCGCGCCTTCCAAAATCGGATACCCGCGAATCTCACGAATCATCTCAAACGCATCCTTCCGCTCTATAGGTGCCACCCTTAAGCTTACATCGCCAGCTATCTCCACCATGACGCCACCTAGCCCAAACATCAAAGCTGGGCCAAACTGCGCGTCCTTGCTCATGCCGACTATAACTTCTCTACCCGGAGGAGCCATGCGCTGCACAAGTACACCATGAATTTCTGCATTCCGCTTGAATTTATTCGCGTTCGCGAGCACTTTGTCGAATCCACTTTTTACCTCTCCTGAATTAGCCAACCCAAGGATCACGCATTTGGCGTCGGACTTGTGCGTGATATCTGGCGAAACGATTTTTAACACCACAGGAAAACCAATTTTCTCGGCCGCGACGACCGCTTCCTCTCGAGTCCTCGCGAGCTGCCCATCCACGACCGGAATCCCATATGCCTTGAAAATTTCCCTAGACTCAACCTCCGTCAAAACCTTGCGGCCGTTTTTAATGGAGTCAAAAATCTCCTTTGCTATCCTCTTCGCCAAGCGATCACCAAGTGATAGCTAAATCGGGGCTGAAGCTTATTAGTTTTTCCCACCATGTGTAGTTGGATGAATATGGCTCGCCCATACGTAATTCTAAACGCGGCTATGACATTGGACGGAAAAATCGCGACGGTAGCTGGAGATAGCATGATCTCATGTGGGGCCGACTTGGATCGCATCCACAGGTTGCGCGCTAGGGTCGATGCCGTCATGATTGGAGTGGGCACGGTGTTGGCGGACAACCCGTCGCTCACCGTCAGGCGCACGAGAGGAAAAAATCCCGTCAGGATCATCGTGGATAGCGAGGCTAGAACCCCCCTAACAGCAAAAGTGCTCGATGGTTCAGCTAAAACAATCATCGCGGTAACAAACAGGGCACCCAAACGGAGGGTCAAAGGGCTACTCGAGACCGGGACCCAGGTGATGGCCTGTGGCTCGGAAAAAGTTTGCCTGCCAAAACTGCTCGAAAAATTGCATGCGCGAGGCGTGCGAAAGATCTTGCTCGAAGGTGGCTCGACTTTAAATTGGAGCATGCTCAGACAGGGGCTAGTCGACGAATTACGGATCGCCATCGCTCCCCGTATCGTCGGTGGCACCGCTGCCAGAACTCTGGTGGGTGGCAATGGATTTGCGAGGATTTCTAAAAGTGTAAAACTTGAGTTGTCATCCATGAAACGAGTTGGTGAAGACCTTCTGCTTACTTATATTGTGGAGAGGTGAGGAATTGCTTAAAAAAGTGGGCGATCGCCTCACCATTGTGGGAGTGGCGCATGTTTTGCCGAAGAGCACGGCAGATGTCCGAGCGACCATAGAAAGCGAGCGGCCCGAAATCGTGGCTGTGGAGCTATGTCCAAATCGTTATGCTGCACTCACAAAGGGGGAGCAGCAACTCGGGGCTACAGATGCGCTCCGCCTCGGCCAATTGAGGCCATTTGTCTTGAACAAGTTGTTCCACGCGATTCAAAACAAGTTCGCGCGTCAGACTGGCATGCCCGTGGGCGAGGAGATGTTGGCAGCAATCGAATACGCAAAAAAGGCTGGCGCTCGGGTTGAACTCATCGATCGCGACATCATCGTTACCATTCAACGACTGAGCTATCTTATGAGTAAGCGAGAAAAAATCAGGCTATTCGGCGAACTCTTGATTGGTCTCCTGCCACTTGTCGTAGAACGAATCGACTTTGAAAGATTGACAGAAGACCAGGTCACAGCTAGCTTGATCTCAACCCTCAAACAGGAGTCTCCCACAACTTACAAGGTACTCATCGAAGAACGCGACGAATTTATGGCAACTCGAATCGTATCCCTGCTCGCGTCCAGCAAGGGAAAAATCGTCTGCGTGGTCGGTGCTGGGCACGTGCCAGGGTTGTACCGTAGGTTGGCATCTCAGCTCGAAGGCGGCTGGCAAGCGAGGCTAGAGTATCCGCTGGAAATTTCAGGTGCCCCCTTGCAAGATTTCGATTGAACGAACCCACACAAACTTTTTAAACCACCCGCCGAAAAATTGCAGGGAGTTGCAAACGTGGAAGAGAAAACGATGAACCAGCTGAAGCAGATGCTGAACGTCAAAATAGACCGCGTCGAAAAGCAGGGCGAGCAGTTTGTCGTCTATGTGCCAAAAGATCAAGTTGCCAAGGCCATAGGGGCCGGTGGTTGCGTCGTGCGTTCCGTCGAGCGTGTGCTGAATTGCAAATTGTCCATCAAGGAATCGGCTTAATCTGCCCAAATTGTACTTTTTGGCAAATGTTCAAACGCGGTAGATTTGGCCGAGCGTACAAACGTATTAAAAACCAGCTGTTCATCAGTATTCTGGGTGAACTATGGTAGAAGCGTATGTTATGATAACGGCAGCGATCGGCAAAGTAAGGCAAGCGGCACAAGAGCTTCGGCGGTTAAAGGGCGTAAAATCTGTACACGTCGTTACCGGGCCGTACGACATAATCGTGTTCGTCGAGGCCAAGGACTTGGGCACGTTGACAAATACGGTGGTTAGCGGAATCCACAAAATAAAGGGAATCGTCGACACGAACACCGCGATCGTTGTGGAGTGAAGTAGCCCCGGCCGGATTCGAACCGACGTCAGCAGGTCCAGAGCCTGCTATGCTTGACCATTGTGCTCCAGCAGTTGCCCTGCAAGATCTACACCACGGGGCTACATCGATATTTTTGCGCGGGGGGATAAAATCGTTGCTAATCTAAGCTGGTAGCCCCGCCCGGATTCGAACCGGGGTCACGGGCTCCAAAGGCCCGCAGGATTGACCGTTGAGCCCAGTTTAATCTGGTCTACCCCACGGGGCTACCAAGTTATTTGCTGTTTTACGAACATTTCAAGCTTTTTGTTTTTGGCGCCAACGAAACCAATTTCTTCTCTAAATTTCTTGACCTGTATAATGCCATAAAGGCTTATCCTATGAAGTTTGCACCCTCTCTTTTCTTCTGTGGTATAAGTTGGTTTGAAGCCTAACCTCACGAACTCTCTATATACTTCTCTTACCAATTTTTCTTCCTGCATTGTTAAAACAATTCGGGGCTGGTATTTATAACAAAGATAAATAGTGCCATCAGTTGAAAATAATCCGCTCAAAAATTTTCGACTAGCGCCCGAAAATCTAAAAATTTTTGGAAAGCGCAATTTTCCTGTCTTTTTACCCGTAGGATGCCTGCAAATTCTAGACAAAAATCTGTAAATCACTTTATTTCTAGCATATGCAACATGCCAAGTTTCTCTAGATTGAACTTTGAAATCTACATTAAAAATTTCCTTCCCGAGTATTGCAAATATTTTTACCACTTCTTTATCCCCCTCCGCAAAATCGATCCGCCATGTACCGCTGCGAGCCGCCGATTTAAAGTCCATTAGCGACCCATCACCATATAAAAGGCCAGTAAAAAGTGCCAATTCTTCGGTTATGTGGGTTGGGGGAGTAACCAGATATCCAGATCCTTGAACACGATATTTTCCATTAATTACGCGAATTTTTGCATGAGGTTTCTTGTCGTGTGCTGGATCTTCTAATCCAGAGATTTTGATCATGTCCCACATATTTGGTTACCTCATCTGAGGTTTTCTAATTCCTTTTAAGCGAATTTCCCGTAGAGGGAGGTCACCGAAAGTATTACTCAAAATAGATGGCGGGCCCGGTGGGATTCGAACCCACGACCGCTCGGTTGCTCCACGGCTGTTAAGAGCCGAGTGCTCTACCAGGCTAAGCCACGGGCCCCGAACAGATATATCGCCTGCCTAAATTAAGTGTTTACGATGCCATGTTGACCTTTATTGGTTTAGGGTTGCAAAAAGACGGCATCTCGCTGGCCGGGTTGCACGAGGCCCAGGAGGCAAACGTGGTTTACGCTGAACTTTACACGAGCATCGTCCCGAACTTCGACATCAAAGGGCTTGAGCAAAAAATCGGCAGATCGATAAAGGTCGTCACCCGTGAGACCGTCGAACAACACCCCGAAGAAATCTTGAATGCTGCCAAGAAGGGCAATGTCGCTTTTTTGGTACCAGGTGATCCGATGGCTGCAACGACACATGTCGACCTGCGCCTGCGGGCAGCGAAAGCCAGCATCCAGACGAAAATCGTGCCAGCTGCGTCGATCGTATCAGCCGCTGCTGGGCTAGCCGGGCTGCAGAGTTACAAGTTTGGCCCCTCTGCAACTGTACCTTTTCCGGATAACCCATCGACGAGGCCCTACGAGGTGCTTGCCGAAAACCGCCAACGTAGCCTCCACACTCTACTTTTGCTAGATATCCGCGCAGAGGAAGGCAGAGCGATGACCGCGAACGAGGCGATCGAAATCATGCTCAAGCTTGAGGAAAAACTGAAGAAACGCGCGTTCACACCCGACACCATCGTGGTGATCGTCGCGCGCGCTGGCTCAGAGGATGCCGCGGTCAAGGCAGATAAAGTGGAAAGCTTGCGCAAGCTCGATTTCGGGCCACCGCCCCACGTGCTCGTCGTGCCGGGCAAGCTGCACTTCGTCGAGGCGGAAGCGCTGAAGGTGTTTGCAGGTGCACCGGAAGGCGTCGTCAAATGAGCATCGAAGCTGAGCTAATCAAAGAAATCGAGAAATGGTCTAAAAAATTAGACGATTCTTTACTTGATGTTCATGCGTTGGACAATCGTGGCACAAAAATGCTTGAAAATGTTCGTGCCTACCGCAAGGATTCAAATCATTTCTCAGAGCGCGGCAACTTGGTGAAAAGCTTCGAGTGCTTGATCTGGGCTTGGGCCCTGCTAGAGATAGGTAAGGAGCTTGGACATCTGATATAGTTTGAACGTTAATACGAAAACAAAAAGCCTATTTGGATGTTGATCTTATTTCCTATGAAAAGGCGGGATAGCCCAGCTCCCAAAGTTCAAAGTTATGGCTGGCGAAAATGATGAAATCGAGCACGATAAAAAAAGAAAATGCGAACAAGGTGTCGAGCGGGGCACCGCCGATAAGTACCGAAGAAATCCTATACTCACCTATAGATAACATTCTTTCAAAGTTAAACACCTCTCAGTCTAGCCTGGCATCTGATGAAGTTGATAGGCGTCTTGAAATATACGGCCGTAACGAACTTGCAAGGAAAAAGAAACGAGCTACCGTTGTTCAATTCCTTTCCTACTTCAAAAATCCTTTGGTACTCATATTGCTAATCGCAGGTATAATTTCATTTTTCTATGGCGAGATGGTAAACGCCATAATTGTATTTTCGATGATAATTTTAAGCGTGGGGCTTACCTTCCATCAGGAATCTAGAGCTGAGAAAGCCGCCGAGATGTTGAAGGAAAAGGTAACTACTACTGCAACAGTGCTCAGAAATGGCGTTAAACAGGAGGTAAAGCTCCCCGAAATAGTCCCAGGCGACATAATAAACCTTTCAGCCGGAGACATAGTGCCAGCAGATGCCAGAGTGATCAGTGCAAAGGATCTATTCGTTAATCAATCAGCATTGACGGGCGAGTCGTTCCCGGTGGAAAAGACAGCCGCACCGATGGAGAAGAAGGATGCAACAATCAACGAATGTAATAACTGCATGTTCATGGGTACTTCGATTGTAAGTGGAACAGCAACGGCGGTTGTAACAAAAACTGGAAACGCCACAGAATATGGAAAAATTGCAAAGAAGCTTGTTGCAAGACCGCCTACGCCAGAGTTTGAGAGGGGGCTCAGAGGATTTGGTTATCTTATCATGGAAGTCACATTCCTTCTCGTGTTATTTGTATTTTTCATAAACGCGCTCTTCAAACGTTCCATTTTAGAGTCACTTCTTTTCGCCGTTGCCTTAGCGGTCGGCTTGACTCCCGAACTTTTGCCAATGATTCTCACCGTGAATCTTTCGAAGGGTGCACTTGCGATGTCTAAAAAAGGCGTTATTGTGAAGCGATTGGCATCTATTCAAGATTTTGGGAGCATGGATGTTTTATGTGCTGACAAAACTGGCACGCTTACAGAGAACAGGATAACACTTGTGCTGCATGTAGACGTCGAAGGAAATAATGACGAAAAAGTGCTATTGCATTCCTACTTGAACAGTTATTATCAAACGGGACTAAAAAGTCCTCTCGATGAAGCCATACTTAGACATGAAGATGTTCAAGATATTAATTTGAAAGATTACAACAAAATAGATGAAGTTCCATTCGATTTTGTAAGAAAGAGAGTTTCGGTCGTAGTCGAGCACGGCGGCCAGAGGTTTTTGATTGCTAAGGGTGCTCCTGAAGAAATTATCAGAGTGTGTTCCCAATATGAACTTTCAGACAAGACATTCGATTTGACAAGGAAGTCGCGGCAAAAGATCGAGCAAAAATATTACGAATTGAGCTCCAAGGGATTCAGAGTTTTAGGAGTTTCATACAAAAAAGTCGGAGCAGAGAAGATAACATACTCCGTAAATGACGAAAGTGACATGATATTTTTGGGTTTTGTGGCGTTTATCGATCCACCGAAAGAAACAGCTAGGGAATCCCTGAAACTGTTGAGGAACGTTGGGATCGAACTAAAAATTATCACTGGCGACAACGAGTTGGTTACAAGGAATACTTGCGAACATCTAGGCTTTGAGATAAAAAGCATCGTCTTTGGAGATGTAATTGACCAAATGCAAGATGATGCCTTATCAAGAATCGTCGAAGAAGCAAACATCTTCGTAAGGGTAACGCCGGTTCAGAAAAACAGAATAATAACCGCATTGAAAAATAACGGCCATGTTGTTGGGTTCCTTGGGGATGGTATAAATGATGCGCCCTCTTTAAAAACATCGGATGTCGGTATATCTGTTGCTAATGCAGTGGATGTGGCAAAAGAGTCCGCGGACATTATACTTTCACGAACGAGTTTAAGGGTGCTTCAAGAGGGAGTTCTAGAAGGCAGGAAAACCTTCGGCAACACCATGAAATATGTCATGATGGGAACAAGTTCGAATTTTGGTAACATGTTCAGCTGCGCGTTAGCGT
>Ga0315268_10005491_pt1 | contig 13599 bp, 13 predicted proteins | sample C1_top_MG_FD_204535 | JGI IMG/M metagenome (GOLD analysis project Ga0315268, IMG submission 204535) | Sediment microbial communities from Yellowstone Lake, YNP, Wyoming, USA - C1_top | ecosystem: Environmental > Aquatic > Freshwater > Lake > Sediment | place: USA: Wyoming | collected 2017-08-01 | reverse complement strand
CCGTTCTGATCACGATGCTGTTGCATGGCGCATAACGGTTATCGGCGCGGACAAAAACACCACCATCGTGTTCCCTCTTCCCATGGATCTCGTAACTCCTTTCCTGAAAAAAGTGAATCAGGGTTCGGACAAGGTGGCCCCCTGAATCGGGAGCAGTCATCAGTGATGAGCGCCAGGGGAAGTCAGTTTAGTGTCAGCGGCCCGGCAATTTGGAGGTTTGGTCGATGAGGTTGTTGGCCGTTAATCCAAAGTGGCTGAAATTCGTACGGGACACATAAAAAATCATCCCTGGCATTCCATCCTCTACGACTGGCTGAATTCCCAGCGCCGTTTCTACTTCTTTCCTGCGCCTTCACAGGTATTGATCCCAAAAATCGCATTTGCTGGGCAGAAGCGCACGGTCGCGGTTACCAGCGCGATGGCCGCAATGACCAGCGCCACTATCCGCCATGTCATGTCGATGGGAGCTGCCAGCCCGACAACCAGCAACACTATCCCAATCACGATGCGACCGGTGCGATCAATTCCGCCGACATTGCATTTCATGATGACCTCCTGATGCCAAGTTGATATGGTGTTTATAGCACATGGTTGCGCAAGTGAGATTGGATTTTGCGAAGCGGCCCGAACACAGCGGCCTGTCTTCCAACCCCATTAGCTGTTGGTGCTAGTCGAATATGGGGGAATATGAATGCGCAGCGGTTAGGACTAGGACGTCTTTTTGGCCTTGTGCTCCAGCGCGATGCCGGCCAACTCCAGCACCACACCCAAGGCAAGCAACAACGCGCCTTGCCAGACTTCTGGCGCGAGGAACATCAGGATTGCCCCCAGCACTATCATGATCATTGCACTGGCGCGCCGGGTGCGTGGATTCCTTATCATTTTGGTTTCTCCTGCTATCCTTGAGCTAGAAGTATAGGTTAGACAATGATTTTTGGGGCTCTGGTGCAAATCAACACACTAGGCCTGGTAAGCATGCAGGGTATTTTGCAGCAGGGTCGCGATCGTCATCGGCCCCACGCCCCCCGGCACCGGGGTGATCCAGGCTGCGCGTTGCAGCGCCGCGTCGAAATCCACATCGCCGCAGATTTTGCCGTCGGGCAAGCGGTTGATGCCGACATCGATCACTACCGCGCCGTCGCGAATCCAATCGCCTTGTATCATGCGTGGCCTACCCACCGCGACCACCAGAATTTCGGCCTGCCGCACATGGCTGGGTAAATCGCGCGTGGCGCTGTGGGTAATAGTCACGGTACAGTCGGCAAGCAACAGTTCCAGCGCCATCGGGCGGCCCACGATATTGGAAGCACCGACCACTACCGCATGCTTGCCGCGCAACGCTATCCCGGTCGATTGCAGCAGTGTCATCACGCCGTATGGCGTGCAGGGGCGCAGCGTCGGCATGCGCTGCGCCAGGCGTCCTAAATTGTAGGGATGAAAACCATCCACATCTTTATTTGGATGGATGCGTTCGATCACGGCCCGGTCGTCGATTTGCCGGGGTAGCGGCAATTGCACCAAAATTCCGTCGATATCGGTGTCGGCGTTGAGTTGGTCGATGAGCACGAGGAGTTCGTCTTGGGTCGCGGTGGCGGGCAGATCGTAGTCGACCGAGCGGATGCCGGTCTTCTCGCACGCCTTGCGTTTATTATTGACGTAGATAGCGGAGGCGGGATTGTCGCCGACCAAAATCACGGCCAAGCCCGGTGCGCGCCTGCCGGCGGCGATACATGAATCGGTGATTTTGCGGATTTTCGTCAGCAGATTTTCCGCGATCGCCTTGCCATTGATAATGTGTGCGCTCATGAAAGGGTTTCAAGTAGATAAAGTGTCATCATCGCATTGCCTGGGGACTGGCTCAAGCGCCCGCTTGAATTGATTTTTTCGGCGGTCGCGGCTATAGTGCGGGTGCCCCGAATGTGGCAGGAACATTGGTTCCGTTCGCGGCGTTTCATGTACGGGGTGTAGCGTAGCCTGGTAGCGCGCCTGCTTTGGGAGCAGGATGTCGGGAGTTCAAATCTCTCCACCCCGACCAATTTTTGCTGACGTGCAGGGTCACGACAGTTCCTTTCAAGGTGTCAGCCCGACACGATCTGCCCGTAGCTCAACCGGATAGAGCACCAGCCTTCTAAGCTGGGGGTTACAGGTTCGATTCCTGTCGGGCAGGCCAAATTCGCAAATATCCTGCCATCACCCATCGCACCAGTACCACCAGCAGTAGGCTCAATAAAAATCCGGCCATGACATCGGCAGGAAAATGCGCGCCCACGCTCACGCGAGAAATGCCCACCCACAACACGCATGCCGCTCCCAGCAGCCGTCGCCAGCCCTGCAACAGCGGCCACAAGCTGGCTACGACGAGCATGGCGAAGGAGCTGTGACCGCTGGGTAGGCTATGGTGGTATTGCGGCATACCCACGACCTGCACGCTGTGTAGCGGCAATGCGAGCAAGGGGCGCGGAAAATCCAGCAGCGGCTTGAGCCAGCCCACCAACCATCCATCCAAGACATACGCCACGCTGAATACGGTCAATACGGATAGCCAGCGCAGCGCTTCCGTGGGTTCCTGTTTGCGGGCGCAGCCTAGCCATCCGGCCAGGGCCGTCAGCGCCAGATAAAGCGGGAAATTCGCATGGTTGCCCAGCGCGGTGCCAAGCAGCATGAAGCGATCCAGCAGATCACCGTGCACATTGTTGATGGCATGGAACAGCCAAACATTGGCGCCGCCCCAGTCGTAGAACGTTTCTTTCATATTCCTTCCTGGCTAGCAATGAAACTCAGCCGGATTAAACAAGCCGATTTGCCGGCAAGGATGCCGGCGCTACGGAGTTGCGTTTTTGCACTGCATACCGTGCGGTGCGTAGCGCCGGCTTCCAGCCGGCAAGGTTGGCCAAGCTACCAGTCGCACAATGACAATAACGCGTTCATGGCGGCTGTGAATTGTTGCTATTAGGCCAGCCAGGCCAGCACCGACAAGCCGACGCCACCGGCTGCTGCCACAGCGGCGAGCGCGAACAACCAGCGCTTGCGCGTGAGCACCGTGATCGAAGCCAGAGAAATCGCGATTTGAATAAGTGTCATGCCTTGGGCCAAGCGATGATGCGGATGCAGCAACTGTTCACTGCGCGCATTGGCTTGGTTCGATGCTGCCTCCAGCATTTCCGCTTTGTGCTTAATCGCCATTTTTTCCTGGGCGTATTTTTCGGCCTGTTTGCGGTAGTAGTCGCGCTTACCTTGTGGTGCGATATCCGCCGCGAGCTCCATCAAATGGCCCTTGTTGCTCTTGGATTGATAGAAGTTCCATTGATCGGAGGCTTGGGTGTTTTTCAATACCGCTTCGTTTTTGTAAAGCATGGATTCATTCTGGGTAGCGCCGCCATGGTAGCTGACGATCGCGCCGATGGTGGACAGGATAGCCGTAAATACGGCCACGTATTGTGCCAGTCCACCGTGTTGCGCCGCATGTTCTACTTCGTGTTCGTCTGCGCCGTGAACATGAAAACCGTCGTCTGACATGGGAGCTCCTAGATCGTGAGTGGCAATAAAGCCCCGATTATCGGTGACTCAGGGCGGCTTGGCCAGTTGGCTTGCTCCCTAACGCGCTCGATGGTCTGAAACCCTTGGCGGAAGAGCGTGGGGGTCGGACCCACCTAAGCACGCTGGCGTGCTTAACCAGATTTGAAGTCTGGCCGCCCCACCGGGAACGAAGCTCTTCCAAAACACGTTACACATTATAGGGGTTCGTCGCGTTGCAGGGCACTTTCCTGACGCAACTGGTGCGCGTCGCCGGTGCGCCGGGTATAGCCGATACGATCGAAAAACTCCAATATCTGAATCGCCAGCTTGCGCCCGGTACCGATTTGATCGCGGAATTCAGCGGCGTGTACGCTGCGATTATTTTCCGCCAAGGCTTTCACAATGGCGCAAAGTTCATTGACCGCCTCTTTGGCGAAATAATGATCGTGAGCAACCAGATACACCTCGCCGATTCTGGCCACGCGGCGCAACAAAAGCCGTGTTTGCTGTTCGTTCAATGCCAATGCGCGCGCAATGTCCCTCAGCCGAGGCGGTTGAAAGGGTTGATTCAAAAGGAGCGGCAAGATGCTTTGCCACAGCTTTTCCTCCGCCGGGATGAGCGTGACTTTGTGTTCGGGAAGATGCAGCCAGGGACCGCTTTGGACGATCTTTGCGTCTGACAACAAAGCATCGAGCACGGCGGAAAAAGCCGGGCGAGTAAGGGTAGGCAGCGCCATGCGGTGCAGGCGTCCGTGATCCGGGCCCAGCGAGTCGGGGGCTTGCTGGTGCTCCAAGGCCAGCCGATCGAGAATGGTTTGTTGCATTTCTTGCCAACGCGCCGGGAAAAAACCGAGCGCACTCGTCGCCGTGGCGACCATCTGCATGGGCAATTGCCGCCATAAGGCTTGTGCGTTTTGATGTCGCATATTTCTGCTTTGCGCAAAGCGGGTGAGATCGACGCCGGTCGAGGCATGCTCCAAGGCAAACGCCAGGGCTTTTTCCGGATCCGTTTCCCGCATCGCGCGCAACAGAGCAAGGCGGGTTTGCGCGCGGCGATTGCGCATGGGCGGAAAAGGGTCCAGCACCACGCCGCCACCCAGCGTGCGCGTGGCGGATTGATCGCGCAGGATGAAGCGGTCACCGTTCAGCGCGCATACTGGTTTGTCCGTAATGATCTGAGCCAGCGCCGTGCCGCCGGGTGCGATCGCATCGCCTTCCAGCACGGCTATGCGTGCGCTGATATCGGATGTGCCGATATGCAGATGCACGGGCGTCCAATGTTTGAGCGCTTTTTGTTCTGTATCGAGTAGTGTGCAGCAAGCGTCGCAGCGTTGCATCGGCGCATGCACCGTTTCATCCAATATCCAGTCGCCACGCTGCACATCGCTTTTTTCAAAGTGCGTGCCGGCGATGTTGAGGGCGCAGCGCTGGCCGGCTCGGCCGCTTGTGGCAGGGCGATTTTGGACATGGAGGCCACGCACGCGCACCTCGATACCGCCGGGAGAGACAAGCAATTTATCGCCCACTTTCACTTCGCCGGAAAACGCCGTGCCGGTTACGACGACGCCGGTACCGGTAAGCGTAAACGCACGATCTACCGCGAGTCTGAAATGCCCCGCACTCAAGCGTAGCGGAAGTTCGTCCGCGGCTTTTTCCAGATAGGCGCGCAATTCGGGTATGCCCTGTCCCGAGGCGGATGAAAGCCCAAAAATAGGACTATCGGCCAGCGCGCGGCCGGCCAGCAAGGCTTGAATTTCTGCCCTGGCCTCGGCCACCCGCTCGGGCGTGACACGGTCGATCTTGGTGAGTGCCACCGCGCCGCGCTCCAAGCCCAGCAATTCGAGAATGGCGAGATGCTCGCGGGTTTGCGGCATGGGGCCGTCGTCGGCGGCGATGACCAGCAGCACGAAATCGATGCCGGTCGCCCCGGCGAGCATGTTGTGCACCAGCTTCTCATGACCGGGTACGTCGATGAAGCCGAGTACCTCGCCATTGGGTAGCGGCGTGTAGGCATAGCCCAAATCGATAGTGATGCCGCGCGCCTTTTCTTCCTTCAGGCGGTCGGCGTCAATGCCGGTGAGCGCTTTGACGAGCGCGGTTTTGCCGTGATCGATGTGGCCGGCGGTACCGATGATCATGGATGTTTCCTAGCCGCCAAGTACGCCAAGAAAATCAAAAAATATTGCCACGGAGATCACAGGGCACACAGAGATTCTGTGCCTTGTTTTTCTCTGTGATCTCTGTGGTGAAAAAGATTTTTCTTGGCATGATTAACGTAACGTCTCACGCCCATTTTAATTGCCCCAATTGCGTGATAAAGCCGTTCATATCTTTGTCTTCCAGGCAGCGTATATCCAAGCGAAATGCGCCTTCCGCGACACGCCCGATGACCGGCACCGGCAGTTCGCGGAAGGCCTGCTCGATTTTTTTAAGCACCGTGCCTGCGCCCTTGCCTTTGATCGGTGGGGTAATCGCGATACCGATACTGGGCAGCTTGTCGACAGGCAAAGAGCCGCTGCCGATTTGGCTATGGCATGGATGGAGCGAGAGCGTGGCTTTTCCGGTCAGCGCTTGTTCCAATAGGGGCAATAGTGTTCTTGCCGTGGCTTCGATTTCCGCGAGCGGGCGGGTGAGCAGGCGCAGGGTGGGCAGCGTTTGCGCCAGCCGATCCGGATCGCGGTAGAGACGCAACACCGCTTCCAAGGCCGCATAGGTCATTTTGTCCGCGCGCAGCGCGCGCTTCAACGGATTTTTCTTGATCTTGGCGACGAGGTCTTTGCGTCCGACGATGATGCCGGCTTGCGGTCCTCCCAGCAATTTATCGCCGCTGAAGGTGACCAGATCCGCGCCCTGGGCGAGCGATTCTTGCGGCATCGGTTCCTTGGGTAAACCCCATAGTGCAAGATCGACCAGCGCTCCGCTGCCCAAATCCACCATTAGGGGCAGTTCGTGCGCATGGGCGAGTGCGGCGAGTCTTTGCTCGGAGACGGCGGAAGTGAATCCATGAATGACATAGTTGCTGGTGTGTACCTTAAGCAGCATGGCGGTTTTCGAGGTGAGCGCTTCCGCGAAATCCTTCAGATGCGTACGATTGGTCGCGCCGACTTCTTGCAGGCGGCAGCCGGCGCGCGCCATGATGTCCGGCACGCGGAAGGAGGCGCCGATTTCCACCAACTCGCCGCGCGAAACCAGGACTTCCTTGCGGTAAGCCAAAGTATTGAGGGCAAGAAATACCGCGGCTGCATTGTTATTGACGACGGTTGCGGCTTCGGCGCCGGTGAGCTCGCACAGCAAGGTTTCGGCTAGCGCATCCCGGTCGCCGCGCGCGCCGCTGCCGAGGTCATATTCCAGATTGCATGCTTGAGTCATGGCGTCGACGACGGCTTTGACGGCAGTCTCCGGTAAACATGCGCGCCCGAGGTTGGTATGCAGAATCGTGCCCGTCAGATTGAATACGGGACGAAGCCGGGGGCGTGCGGCAGCCTCCAGGGCTGCTTTTATGCGCAGCGCGATGGCGGGTTCGGAAAACGTGTCGGGCGGGAGGTCGTTGCCTTGCGTTACTTGATCGCGCAAGGCGGCCAAGGTAGAACGTACCGCCATCAACACCGGCGTGCGCCCGTATTCCGCGATGCAGGCTTGAGTAGCGCTCAGCTTGAGTACACGCTCAACGGCGGGAATGCGTGCCAGCCGGGAGGCGGCGGCTTGTCGGATTGCGCTAGGTTTACGGGACACGTTCTAGGGTGTCGGCGTGTCCGAATCCGTGATCAAAAACAGGTTCGGGCCGCTGCGCAGTTTTCCTTGTTCGTCCATCATCAGATCGAGGGCGAGAGTCGCCAGATCGTCTGCTACCGGATCGACCTGGGGATCCTTATCCATGTACATGATCTTAAGATAAGAAGCGCATGCCTCGCAAGTTTCCGCTTTCACCGCGCCGGAGGCACCTTCGATCATGTAATAGCCGATATCCTTGGTGGATTCGCAGTTGCTGCATTTAATGCGAACCATATGCCATTGCGTGCCGCACAGTGCGCAGTGGAGATAGCGCAGTCCCTCTTCTGTACCGATATGCACGACGCTGGCGCTGGGCGGCGCGGCGCATGCGGGGCACACATGCGCGACCTCGATGCGATCGAATGCTTTGGCGCCGAGGGTGGTCGTCATATGCGTCCAGTAAACTTGCAGCGCGGCTGCGATAAACGGTATCGCCGCTAAATCGACGCCTGCATATTGGCCGGAGAGAACGGCATCCGCCAGTTTTTCCAGCGCGGCGCCGTCCATTTCCTCCAGGTGTGCGATGGTTTCCTGCGATGCGGGCGTGGCATTTTCCTTCACTTGCGCGGCGATTTTCCGTAGCGCATTGTGCCACGCGGGATCGCGTTGCCAACCTTGCGCGGAAAGCGGGGGCATGCCGTGTTCGCGGCAAAGCGTCAGCCGCGTTTCGGTGGGTAAGGGTACGGTGGGGAAAACGGTCAATGCATCTTGCTGGGCATCGGCGATGGCCGCCATGAACAGCAGAAAATCTTGCAGCGTGTGGCCTGTAGCGAGTTGCCGCAAACGCGCGGCGCGCTCGCGAAATATCTCGTTCCGCTCGGGCAGGTGGAGGAACGGAATGTTGCCTGCCGGGGCTTCGATTTGTCCCGGCTGCAGGATGGTTGCGCTCACTACTTGGCTCCCTTGGAAATTTCATTATGCCACGCGGCATGATGTTGCTTGGCCCAGGCGGCGGTGACCGTGCCGCGCGTCATGGCGCGCACCGAACCTTTTACCCAGATCGCGGCATAAATATGCACCATGATCAAGACGATTACGCAGAACGCGGCGAGGGCATGGACTACCGTCGCGAGGCGCACCCAGCCGATCGAAAAATAGGGCGTGAACCAGGGCTGCCACATGACGAAGCCGGTGAGCAACAAGAGGGGGAGGGCGATCACTAAGGCCCAAAACACATATTTCTGCCCGGCGTTGTATTTGCCGACTTGCGGTAGATTTTCCTCATGGTTGCCAATAACGTCGCGCCACTGTTTCATCCATTGCCGATCCGCGGCGGTAAGGCGGTTGCTGTACCAAAATCGTATCGCCATGCCAATGAAGAGAATAAACATGAGCAGCCCGACATAGGGATGCAAAATCCGCGTCCAGGGTCCGCCGCCGAACAGATTCGTGAGCCAAAAGAATATCGGATCGAATAACGCCAATCCGCTCAAGGCGGCCAAAATGAAGGTAATTGCAACCACCCAGTGATTAACCCGGTCAGACCGGGTGTAGCGTTGGATCAACGCAGATTCGGTACGCATCATGTTTCCTCCTCTTCTTTCACTTCATTCGGCCCCACCGTGACATAGTGGAAGAAGCCCGCAAGCGCCACTAAGCCCAAGCCCCAACTCATCAGCGGTTTCGCGATGCCTTTCCAAAGCGAAACCATCGGGCTAATAGTGGGATTCTTGGGCAAGCCGTGATAAATTTCCGGCATGTCCGCGTGCTGCAAGACATACATCACATGCGTGCCGCCCACGCCCGGCGGGTCGTACAGTCCGGCATTGCCGTAGCCGCGCTGTTTCAAGTCAATGATACGCAGATCGGCGTGGCGCATCATGTCGTCCTTGGAACCGAAAACGATTGCGCCCGTGGGGCAAGTCTTCACGCAAGCCGGTTCCAAGCCGACCGCCACCCGGTCCGAGCATAAGCTGCACTTGTAGGCTTTGCCGTCCTTTTTGGAAATGCGGGGAATGTTGAAGGGGCAGCCGGTAATGCAGTAGCCGCAGCCAATGCAGTTTTCCTCGTGGAAATCCACGATGCCGTTGCTGTACTGCACGATGGCGCCGGGCGACGGACACGCTTTGAGACAGCCCGGATCCGCGCAGTGCATGCAGCCATCCTTACGGATCAGCCATTCCAGCTTGCCGGGCTGTACTTCGACTTCGGAAAAACGCATCACGGTCCAGGAGTCTTCCGTGAGGTCGGGCGGATTGTCGTAAACGCCAACATTGGTGCCGATCTTATCGCGCACATCGTTCCACTCCATGCACGCCACTTGGCAGGCTTTGCAGCCGATGCATTTGGAGACGTCGATCAGCTTTGCCACTTTCAGCGTCTCGCGCACGGCGGGAGAGGGCGTGGTCGTGGCGGATCGGGCCTTGATATCGAGTGATTGCAATGCCATGGCTGCCCCTTATACCTTCTCAATGTTCACGAGGAACGCCTTGAACTCCGGCGTCTGAGTGTTCGCGTCGCCCACGAAAGGCGTCAGCGCGTTGGTGAGGTAGCCGTTCTTGGCCACGCCCATGAAGCCCCAGTGAATCGGCACGCCCACGGTATGTACCTTCTTGCCCTCGACATCCAGGGTGCGAAGGCGCTTGGTCACGACTGCGATGGCGATGACGAAGCCGCGATTGGATTTCACCCGCACGTGGTCGCCGGCCTTGATGCCTTTCACTTGCGCCAAGTCCTCGCCGATTTCCACGAATTGTTCCGGCTGCGTGATGGCGTTCAATTTCACGTGTTTGGTCCAGAAGTGGAAGTGCTCGGTGAGCCGGTAGGTGGTCCCCACATAAGGGAACTTGTCGGGCTTGCCGAATGTTGCCCAATCGTCCTTGAATACCCGTGCCGCCGGATTGGCCCGCGCTTTGGGATTGTTCGGATACAGCGGGTTGACGGCCAGCGGCGATTCGAACGGTTCGTAGTGCACGGGGAAGGGCCCTTCCGCCATCTTGTCGATAGCGAAGAAACGCGCCACGCCTTCCGGATTCATGATGAAAGGACTCATGCCTTCATCCGGCGCGGAATCCGGCTTGAAGTCGGGAATGTCAGAGCCGGTCCACTTGCCGGCAGCGGCGTCCCAGGCGATTACCTTGCGCTTGGGATCCCAGGGCTTGCCGGCGACGTCGCACGAAGCGCGGTTGTACAGGATGCGCCGGTTGAGCGGCCAGGCGTAGGCCCAGTTAAGCGTCTGCCCGATGCCGTAGGGATCGGAATTATCGCGCCGCGCCATCAAGTTGCCCTTCTCCGACCAGGCGCCCGAGAAGATCCAGCAGCCACAGGAAGTCGAACCGTCGTCGCGCAGTTCCGCGAAGCCGTTCAACTGCTCGCCGGCTTTCACCAATACCTTGGTTTTATCCTTGGGATCGGTGACATCCGCCAACGCCTTGCCGGAGAATTCCTTCGCCAGTTCCTCGGCCGAGGGCGCATCGGGCTGGCGATGCTTCCAGGTCAAGTTGAGGATGGGGTCGGGGAAAGCACCGCCTTCCTTCTGGTATCGCTCCTTCAGCTTGAGGAAGATGCCGGCCATGATTTCCTGGTCGCCTTTAGCGTCGCCCGGCGGCTCGGCGGCCTTCCAGTGCCATTGCAGCACGCGACTGGAACTGACCAGCGAACCATCCTCCTCGGCAAAGCAGGTGGAGGGCAGACGGAATACCTCGGTTTGAATCTTGCTTGGCTCCACGTCGTTGTATTCGCCGTGGTTCTGCCAGAATTCCGAGGTTTCCGTGGCCAGCGGGTCGACGATCACCAGGTATTTCAGCTTGGCCAGCGAGCCGGCGACCTTGACCTTGCACGGCGCCGAGGCCAGCGGATTGAAGCCCTGGCAGATATAGCCGTTGACCTTACCCTGATTCATGTTCTCGAACACTTGCAGGAGGTCGTAGCCCTTGTCGAGCTTGGGTAGCCAGTCATAACACCAATTGTTCGCTGCGGTGGCGGCATCGCCCCACCAAGCCTTCATATTGCTGACAAAGAATTTGTCGTAATTCTGCCAATAGCTTAGCTGACCCGGCCGCATCGGTTTGAAGGCGCGCGTCGCAATGTAAGCCTTATAGTCCTGCTCCGCATCGCTGGGCAGGCTCATATAGCCCGGCAATAAGTTGGACAGCAGCCCGAGATCGGTCAGCCCCTGGATATTGGAGTGCCCCCTGAGCGCGTTCATGCCGCCGCCCGCTATGCCGATATTGCCCAACAGCAGCTGTACCATGGCGCCGGTGCGGATCATCTGCGAACCCTGCGAATGCTGGGTCCAGCCCAGGGCATACATGATGGTCATCGCTTTGTTGGGTACGGAGGTCTCGGCGATCATGTCGCATATCTTGAGAAAGGCATCCTTGGGTGTGCCGCAGATGGACGATACCGTGTCCGGCGTGTAGCGCGCGTAGTGCGCCTTCATCAATTGGTAGACGCAGCGCGGGTTTTGCAGGGTCGGGTCGGTGAGGACATAGCCGTCCTTGCCGATCTGGTAGCCCCAGGTGGACTTGTCGTAACTGCGCTTTTCCGCGTTGTAGCCGGTGAAGAGACCATCCTCGAAACCGAATTCGTCTTTCACTAGGAAGCTGAAGTCGGTGTAGTTTTTGACATACTCGTGCTGGATCTTGTCGTGGCTCAACAAATAATTGATCACACCGCCCAGAAAGGCGATGTCGGACCCGGCGCGGATCGGCGCGTAGAAATCCGCCACTGCCGCCGAGCGCGTGAAGCGCGGATCGACCACGATAAGTCGCGCTTTACGATGGGCCTTGGCCTCGGTCACCCATTTGAAGCCGCAGGGGTGGGCCTCGGCGGCATTGCCGCCCATGATGAGAACCAGGTCGGTATTCTTGATATCGACCCAATGATTGGTCATGGCACCGCGGCCAAACGTCGGGGCAAGACTTGCCACCGTCGGGCCGTGTCAGACGCGCGCTTGATTATCGAATGCGAGCATCCCCAGGCTACGCGCGATTTTCTGCGTCAGATAGCCGGTTTCGTTGCTGGAGGCGGAGGCGGCCAGCATGCCGGTGCTGACCCAACGGTTCACCGTCTCGCCTTTGTCGTTCTTGGCGATAAAGTTCTTGTCACGGTCGTCCTTCATCAGCTTGGCGATGCGGGTGAAGGCATCGTCCCAGGAAATGCGCTGCCATTCCTTGCTGCCGGGCGCACGGTATTCCGGGTGCTTGAGGCGGCTCGCGCTATGCACGAAATCGAGCAGGCCCGCGCCTTTCGGGCACAGCGTGCCGCGATTGACCGGATGATCGGGATCGCCCTCGATGTGGATGATCTCGGTGTGGGCGTTCTTGGATTTGTCGCCCAGGCTGTAGATCAGAATGCCGCATCCGACCGAGCAGTAGGGGCAAGTGTTGCGGGTTTCGGTGGCGCGCGTGAGCTTGAATTCGCGAACCTCCGCCAATGCCGCGGTGGGGGAGAATCCCATCATGACTAGGCTGGAACTGCCCATTCCCGCCGCGCATAGTTTGAAAAATTGCCGCCTGTTAACTTGCATAATTCCTCCACATGATGGAAAAACGATTACGAGTCCGACTCAACAATTCAATTCGCTAACCTTGTGCTATGCGCGCGTTAGCGCTTTCGCGCCCCGAGGGGTAACCGACGTACGTATTTTTGTTTGTTAAGAGTGCTAAGAGTATAGGTATAGCATGCGCAAAATTGATAGGTGTGCCCAAAAGATTTATGTAACTTGGGAACGGCGTTTTTCACATGCTGAAATTTTGCGTGTGGCGCATGCAAGCGGTATCGAAGTAAATGCGGGCCGAGGCGGCGTTTCATCCTTATCTTCGCCTTGATTTTCCAGACCCCGTACCGCATAATTGCCGCCTTTCTTTCCACAGCCAAGCCTATTGGCTGTGTCCGTGGCGGCGTTAGCTCAGTTGGTAGAGCACTGGATTGTGATTCCAGATGTCACCGGTTCGATCCCGGTACGTCGCCCCACCGGTTTTTATTCTTTCGCGGTACGCACCAGGCGCTGTTTTTCGCGCTGCCAATCGCGCTCTTTTTCGGATTCGCGGATATCGTGTTTCTTCTTGCCTTTGGCTAGACCGATTTCCAGCTTGACCCGGCCCCGGGTGTAATGCATGTCGAGTCCGATCAGCGTATAGCCCGCGCGTTCCACTTTGCCGATCAGGCGCCGGATTTCTTCGCCATGCAGCAGTAACTTGCGCGTGCGCACCGGATCGGGTTTGACGTGCGTCGAGGCAGTGGGCAAGGGGCTGATGTGCGCGCCGATCAAATACAGCTCGCCTTCACGGATCACGACATAGGATTCTTTGAGCTGCGCCCGCCCGGCGCGTATGGCTTTGACTTCCCAGCCCGCTAGCGCGATGCCGG
>Ga0315268_10005490_pt1 | contig 13600 bp, 10 predicted proteins | sample C1_top_MG_FD_204535 | JGI IMG/M metagenome (GOLD analysis project Ga0315268, IMG submission 204535) | Sediment microbial communities from Yellowstone Lake, YNP, Wyoming, USA - C1_top | ecosystem: Environmental > Aquatic > Freshwater > Lake > Sediment | place: USA: Wyoming | collected 2017-08-01 | reverse complement strand
AGTGTACCGTCATCGGAACGCTCTTATACCTCCTGTGTGGTATCGGGGATGGACGGTGACATGGGCTCCCTCGCATCAGCCCTGCGGGCTGGGGGGCAGACCATGTCGCCGACATGAAGCCTGGTGAAAAAAAGTGACCAAATGTGCAAGATGCGGAATCGATATCGAAAGGCCAATGAAAGAATGGAACATGCAACCCAGAGATGGCAGAGGACCGGCTCTTCACGTAAAACACTACGCTTGCCCACAATGTGGCAAGACGTTCAGGGTCGCAGACAAGCTCATCGCAGAGAAGCTCATCGCAACCTAGCATGACTCCGAAATCCCTCCCTTTTTTCTCCTCGTTTTTTCGAGCGGCGGCTTGATCAGACGCTGCTTCTCCTTGTTCAGCTTCGTCCATTTGATGAACTGCCGAGACGGCGGATTCTCCTCGTAGAGCTTCCGGCGGTTTGCCTCAAGCAACTTTGGCTGTTCGCCGATGTACTCAGCGGCAGTCATGATTGAGCCGCCAAGAGGCTTGACTTCCGCAGAAATCACGGATAGCTCTTGGAGAGACTCTTGGGCTCTCAGTAGATGATGGTCGACCACTACGAGTGGAACTTTCTTAGCGATCATGGTAAGGCTGTTCATGCCTCTCTTTATGGAATCCTCTGAGGCCTTGTAGCCGGCGAGGTAGGTCGGTGGACCGCCAACGATGACTGCTGATGGTCGCTCGCTGAGAATGAACTGAAGCGCCGTCTCCGATATTGGCCCCTGAATATCCGATGCATGAATGAATTTCTCCGAGCCAGACTCGATGACTGTAGCCAGTACCGAGCCCAGCTCTGTGGGGTCTTCACCGTGGGGGAGCGCGGGTGAGAACCTGACTTTCGTGTCGCCGTAATCAAAGCTCTTCCCATCAGCAACAGTTATCTCGGCTTGGATCTTCCGGCAGAAACTTTGGAAGATCCATCCTCGTCTCCTCTGGCTGACATTGGTCGAAGATCTCGCATCCTTCACCAGCACTGTCTTGTCGTGATAGATGTCTCGGGCTTCGCGTGCACTGCTGGCCAGCCACGTAGTGTCAGTGAAGTTGGGAGTGAAGTGGTCATGATGATAATGAGAGAGGGTCAGGACATCTGCCATGCGTGCGTATTCGCGGATTCTCTGCCGCGAATCTTTCAGGGCATCGTACTCTTCGGGATGCGGGAACAGGCGAAAACGAGGTCCCAGTGCCACTCCAGGGTCGATGAGCATCTTCATATTCCGTGTCTCGACATAAGTGCACATTGACCTTACTCCGAGGCTCTCGAAGGCCAAGGGCGTGAAGTGAATAAGGTTCACATTCTCTCAGTCCATGGCAAGCATGTTGGGCGTTGGCATGATCTCGCGAGCGCGTTGATGGATTCTATCTTAGGATGAGACGTTCCCGGCGAATTCCTCGCCTCAGGTAGTAAGCGTTGTTCTGGAGTTTCTTCTTCGCGGCCAGCTTGATCAATGGTACCAGACTTGGTCCATCCGGGTCCGCTGGATTTGCATCGATCACATTTGCCTTTCTTGCGCTTTCGAAGAGACGCTCGCCGACCTCGGTTCTGACGATCACGGTGTTCCATCCATCTGGTGAGCCGATCGCTCCTACTGATATGTCAGCAAGTTCTGCGGTGTAGTCAATGCAGTATCTGCATGGGCCGCTCATGTACTCATCCAGATGTTTCAGTGAGGTATCGACGACGGCCTCAGCTCCGACATAGACCTTGAACTTCCCACGTTTTATCACGGTCTTCGTAACCTTGGATGGGTCGATGCCGTTTTTCTCTTGGATGAACTCGTTTACGAGTTTCTGATGATAGTAGACCTTCGAGCAGAACAGTCCGATAGTGAGAGTCGGTCTGCCGCCAGCCACACCAGAACCTCCATATTTGTAGGTTGCCTGAAGCGACGTGTGCATCCGCCATAGGCCTTGCAGTTCGCAAGGCAGAGCGACCAAGCCAATTCTTCCGTCCGGAGAAGACGCAGCGGCGTCCGAGAGTCCGCCCAAGGCGCCGCCGTGAGTATATTTCGAACCTGCTGTATCAATCACATCTCTGACCGTGGAGCCGATCCTGGGCACGGTCTTTAGCGGCATTCCATCGCCAAGCGCAAAGGCGGAATTCGATTTCGCGAAATCCATCGTGACGAACGTGTTGATGAGCCCGATGTTCAGCGCGTGTGCGAGGAGTGCGATCGCTGTCCCTCCATCTTGGCCTGATCGACGGAGCTCGTCGTCACTAGCCTGGGCCGAATAGATCGCCTTGTAGATTCCCAACGTCTCCTCTTCGGGCGATCTGCTGCGCCCGTGGATTAGATGCTCGATCTCATCTATCGGGAGTTCAAGTCGGGGGCAGCTGTAGTAGCAGACCTGGCATGCAGCGCATGGGCCCACGATCACCGGTTCTTCGTCCTTGCCGATGTACAGCACGTTCACGGGGCATGAGGCAACGCAGGCACCACACATCATGCAGTGTCCCGCTCGGACAACTTCCTGAGACAGGTGGCCCCAAATCTTGCCGCCCTTGACTGGTGACCAGCCCATCTCCCCTTCACCTGAGCGAAAGCCAGCTCAAAATACGCATATCAAGTTGACTCTGCCTAGGGCTCGTTTAGTCAGAGTCAGCATGGGTGCCAATTGGCGAAACACAAGACGGAAATCTTGCTTCCTCGATGCACATGTTTGCGGGCGATGACGAGTCTGGCCCATTTGACTGTATGAAATCGATCTTGAGTGCGCGAGCCCGCGTTCCGTCCTCCTCTGGAAGGATCTTGACGGTGATAGGAACCGTGATATTGGTTGATGCATTCACCACAGGCGGCTGGAAGGAGAGCGGCGGAGAGAGGGGTAGTGGTCAACGAGACCTTCTTGACTGGAAAAGTCCCTCCAAGCATTCTCTCTCAGATCGTGTTTAGGCACACGGGCACGCCCAACCGGAGGCTACTGCTGGGTCCAGCATTGGGAGAGGATGCGGCGATAATACGCACGCAAGGGAAACTCCTAGTACTGACTACTGACCCCATAACCGGCGCAGAGGAAAATGCCGGTTGGCTATCGGTTCACGTGAATGCGAATGATATCGCAACGCGCGGAGCCAGGCCGGTGTGGTTCCTGTGTTGTCTACTGCTTCCTGAGCACTCAGGCACAGGCGTCCTTGAGCGGGTCATGAGTCAAGTCGACGAAGCCGCACGCGAAATATCGGTCACTGTTGCAGGCGGACACTCAGAGATCACGCCCGGCCTTCACCGACCCATTGTAGTGGGGTCGATGATCGGTGAGATCACATGTGGGAAGTACATTTCGACTTCAGGCGCCAAGCCGGGCGACAAGATAATCCTGACGAAGACCGTTGGCCTCGAAGGCACATCAATCCTCGCATGCGACGTTGGAGAGAGGCTAACCCCCTCGCTAGGGGATGATGTCATTCAACGTGCGAAGACGTTCTCGCGGCGAATCAGCGTGGTCAGAGACGCAATGATTGCGGTGAAGACAGGCGGAGTTCATGCAATGCATGACCCGACGGAGGGAGGCATCATCTGTGGCCTATGGGAAATCGGCGAAGCCTCAGGGACCGGTATGGTGGTGGAAGAGTCAAAGATTGCTGTGGCTCCCGAAACAGAGTCCGTGTGCGATGCCTTGGGTCTCGATCCGTTGCGAGTGCTTAGCTCGGGCTCGCTGCTGATTGCAGCAAGACCGGTAAACGCGAATCGGATCACGAAGAGGCTTCAGCGAAGCGGCATCACTGCATCCATGATCGGAGAGATTGCGAAACCCGAGAAAGGCAGAGTCTTCGTCAAGCGCGATGGAACGCGAGTGAAGCTTGGGCCACCGGCACGTGATGAGCTCTACAAGGTCCTCGACGAATCGAAGGCGCCGTTCAGGTAATCTCCATCAATTCATAGTTTCACTTGTCTCTCAGGTTTTTATCGAATCCGTGTGCACAACAGATAAGATCGAGCAGGTCACGTTAAGTCATGAAGAGTGTAGGTGTAGGGGTTCTTGAACAGTTGCCTTCAGATATTGTGAAGGAGGTCCTATCGAGACCAACGGTTTTCCGCGACGAAGGGCCCCTCTCACTTGAGTATGTGCCCGCTCGTCTCCCCCATCGAGAAGACAAACTGAGTTTCCTCGTACAGCTCTTCAGGTTTGCCCTCGAAAGACCCGCCTCAATGAGTCAACGCGTGCTGATAACAGGCGATGGGGGAACCGGCAAGACCGTCCTATGCCAACGTTTCGGCCTCGACATCACGAAAGCCGCGAAGAATCGCAAGGTCAACCTACACTATGTTCATGTGAACTGCAGAGAGAACAAAGGTAGTCTTTTCCTGATAATGAAACGCACCATCGAGAAACTGTCACCTGACTTTCCGAAACGTGGCTTCGCACCAGAGGAACTCCTTCAAGTTCTAATGGATATGCTAGATGATCAGAACGCTCACCTGATCTTAGCCCTTGACGAGCTTGAAAGCCTAATTCAGACGGAAGGATCCACGCCGATCTACACCCTGACGAGAATACAGGAAGAACGTCCAGGCGCACCCATGCGACTCTCCCTTGTTTGCATCCTCAGAGAACCCGAATACCTCAACAAACTAGACCCGAGCACCATGGGAACACTACAACGCAACTTTGTGAGGCTCGAAAGATACTCCACAGACCAACTCCAAGCAATACTCTCTGATCGCGTCGGCTTAGCCTTCAAAGAAAGCACCGTGCCCGAAGCAACTGTTTCTTTCTTGGCGGATGTGGCCGGCTCAGCAGGCGATGCTCGTTACGCCATCGAATTACTCTGGAGAGCCGGCAAATACGCGGACTCCGAAAGTTCCCGCGTAGTCTCAGCTGAGTATGTCAGGAAAGCGATTGCAAGCGTCTATCCAGCCATGAGAACCGACTACATAGCTGCGCTATCAATACATGAGAAACTCCTACTGCTCGCCCTCTCTCGACTACTCATTGAAAGAGACACGCCCTACGTCAGCATGGGAGACGTTGAACGCCAATACCAAGCCTCCTGCGACGAGTTCAACGAAGAACCCCGTCAGCACACACAACTATGGAAGTACGTCCGTGCGCTCAGCTCCATCGGGGTCCTCTCTGCGCAAAAGTCTGGTGAAGGCATGCGTGGCAGAACAACCCTCCTCGGCTTCGCCCAAGTCCCTGCATCCGCCATGCAACAAAGCCTAGAAGCAACCCTCGGAGCCGCCCGCAAGGCACCCAGAAGATATCCCTGACCGACATTCTGTTTCCGAGTATCCCTGCGAACCTAAAATACGCCTTCTACGAAGGTATGAGGAAGTCTTTCGAGTGATTCAAGTTGGCTCGTCGCGATCGCAAGTTCTCAATGGCGGACATAACCGCCAAACCGGAAGTTCTCAGGCAAGCCGTCGCCTCAGGGAAGATTCAACTGAAGCCCTCTACAATATCCAAGATTCGAAATGGCCGCATAGCAAAAGGTGACCCAATAGCTGCGGCGGAGGTTGCGGCCGTCTTGGCTGCCAAGAATACCTCGCAGACTCTCCCGTTCTGTCACCCCATCCCTATCACGAATGTTCTAACGGAAACTGACATCGGTCGATCGTCGATCACGGTTCGTTCAACTGTCAAGACCGCGGCAAGGACCGGGGTTGAGATGGAGGCACTGAGCGCGGCCTCTACCTATCTGCTCACAGTGTGGGATATGGTGAAACCGTACGAGAAAGACACCCATGGTCAATACCCTGATACCCGAATACTGGACCTCAGAGTCTTGACCAAGTCCAAAGGGTGACCAAGGCGTTGGACGTTCCTTCAATGCACAAAGAACACGCACGGAAATCCGCAACGGTCTTCATTCTGACCTGCAGCACATCGAAAGCAGAGCAGAAGACGAAACGACTGCCCGTGGAGGATCCTTCAGGTGACATTATTGAGAAGCTGATGCGCGAAGCAGGTCACCGCATCACTGGCCGGACGCTAATACCTGACAGACTGGGGCTTTTGCGCGCCACCGTTAGGCGGGCGCTGAAATCCGACGCTGAAGCCATCATCATCACAGGCGGCACGGGGATTTCGCCCTCAGATGTAACGATCGAAGGCATCGCTCCAATGCTCGAAAAGGAGCTGCCCGGATTTGGAGAGCTATTTCGAAAGCTCAGTTACGACACGATCGGACCAGCGGCGATGATGACGCGGGCGACCGCGGGCGTGGTCAGGGGGAAGGCGATATTCTGTCTGCCCGGGTCTCCCGACGGAGTCACGACCGCTGTCAGCAAGCTCATAGTTCCTGAGCTGGGACACGTGCTTTCCATAGCAAGACAGGGCAAGGTCTAGGCGGTCTTCTTCTTTCGTCTAGGCTTTCTCGTCGTTCGGGGTTTGGCTCTCTTCTTCTCAGCCTCCTCAGCAACTGTCGGTAGTTCAGCGGGGGCTGACGTGAGGCCCAAGTACTCCATGCCGTCTTCGCTGAGACCAAGCCATTGCACAAGCTTGGCTCCTTCTGCAGGATTCTTCTCCAATATGAACCGGACGTAGGGAAGGTAGTGAGGAATTGCACGTCTCGATGAGATGTGGCAACGCGCGCCTATGCTCCTGCCCAGCTCGGCTTCAATGGACCTCTTCTTTCTCGTTCTGGAAAGGAGCTGAATCCGCTCCGGGAACTTCATGGGAACCCAGGCTGGTTTCGTGAACTCCTTCGACATGGCAACACCAGCAGTCTCCATCTCAAGTGCATAGGGCAGTAGCTCCCAAGCGCGGGTCCGGTTGATTCTCGCTTGATAGAGATCGGCTTGGGCAAGCGCGCTCATGGCACGGGATAGATCGCGCGGATCATTGAGTTGTCTGGGCGTGTTCTCGTAGACCCATTCAAAGAACATGTCCAGATCCACGTTCGCCATGTCGGTCGCCCTCCGCGCCTGCAGACAAGTGGGCGACGTGAAGACGGTCTTGAGGGCGTCGAAGATTGAGGCTCTACGATCTCGGAAGCCAAGCCAAGTCGTCTCCTCATACGTCAGTTTCTTTCTCCCTGAGGCAAGGACTTGGAGGTCGTTCATGATGGAGCGCATATCTCCTTGATTTCTGTCGACGATCAGTCTAAGCGCTTGCTCCTCGACTTCGATACCTTCTTTCTGGCAGATCTTCTTGAGATAGGGCAGTGCGTCTCTGAGGCCGAGTCTCTTGTACTCGATCATCGTGGCCGCGTTTCTGATCGGGCCGATCTTCGGATCCCATGGGTCATTTGCAGTAAGCACAACGGGGACCTGAGTGTCCTCAACAAGTCTGACGATGGTGTCGACGGCGCCTCGATCTTCGCTCAAGTTTATCCCGTCTACCTCGTCGATCAGTATCAGGCGAGATCTTCCGAAAAGGTCCGATTGCCTAGTAGCAAGCCCAACCGTCTTCTCTAAGGCATCCCGGTTTCTCTTGTCGCTGGCATTAATCTCCACAAGGTCGAGGCCGCGTTCGTTGGCTGCCGCTTCAACGGACACCGTCTTACCTGTTCCGGGCGGACCGTGCAGCAACAAGGCCCGCTTCTTTGGAGGGCCCTTCCTCCACAATTCCAGCCAATCCAGTATCTGCTGGATGACAGGCCTGTTCCCCGCTATGTCGGCGAGGATCCTGGGTCGATGCTTGACCGTCCAAGGAGCGTTCATTCGAGCAACTCAGCTCGGACGTTTCTGCGTACTTTCCAAAACCAAATGGGCAAGCAGAGATGAGAGCTGAACTTCCTCATCCGCGCCCTGTATCAGTCGGTAATCTATCTCGCCGGCGGCGTCAATCAGTTCGATCTTGCTCCTCTCCGGGATCGGCATTCGAAGAATCTCGGAATGGATCTGCTTCAGGATGTCCTTGCCTGACAATCCTTGTTGAACCAGCAGTGTTCTGAGTTTCTCTCTTGCCTTGATGAAATCCCCTTTCGTCGCCACCTCAAGGAGTTCCTGCACGTCGCCCGGCTTGGCTTTGCCGACGACCTCGTAGACCACCTTCTCGTCGATGGGCTTTCCCAGCGAGGAAGCGCCTTGGAGCGTGTTGATGGCTTTTCTCAGGTCGCCCTCAGAGGCGCTGGTCAGAGCGTGCAATCCCGGTTCCGTTAGGTGAACGTGCTCCTTCTCAGCTATGGTCTTCAAGTATGCGGAGACATCCTCTGCCTCAAGTGGGACGAACCTGAAGATGGCGCATCTCGACTGAATAGGTTCAATTATCCGCCCGGAATAGTTGCAGCTCAAGACGAAGCGACAAGTGTCCGTGTAACGCTCCATAGTGCGTCGGAGAGCGTGCTGTGCATCTGCGGTCATGTTGTCGGCCTCGTCAAGGACCAGGATTTTGAAGGGTACTTCGCTGATAGTAGCGATTCTAGCGAACTCCTTGACGGTGGTTCTGATCACGTCTATGCCTCGTGCGTCGCTTGCATTTAGTTCCATGAAGGCGTCCATGAACCTCTCTCCGAACAAGTCGTGCGCCAAGCAAAGGGCGGCGGTCGTCTTTCCGCTCCCAGGAGGCCCCGCGAAGAGGCAATGGGGCATGGCTTTGGTCTCAGCGAACCGCTTCAGGCGATTCACCACGTCAACCTGATTCCGCATCTCAGCAAGAGTTGCAGGCCTATACTTCTCAGACCACATCGCGTTTTCCATGCGAAACACCAGCACTTCAATATTGAACGCTACAACGGCAGGTGCTTATGCACGCTTCGACGCCTAAAAAAGAATGGGATGCCTCCCATCGCCTGAAGCATGAGCCATTTTTACTTGCCTCTCATGAGGAAGAACTTATGTGCCGAATCCTCGTTTTCGGAGTGGCGGAGAGGAATTCTTGGACGTAGCGTCCTCAGTGGCGGATGTCGACTTCGACTTCCAAAACCTGCCTGTCAGAATAGTCCTGACACGCGAGATTCCGTTCTCTCACCCCGCTACTGAGAGACTCCACTCGGTGAAGATTGGCCAAGAAGCTGAAGTTCCATACTGGGCAGCAGATGAACTGGTCAACGCGGGTTTTGCCAAATACCGCGACGACGATGTATTGGATCTTCCCAAGCTCTCCAAGACGCACTGGAAGGAGACGATACCTTCTTCGACCCAGCTACCGTCTCTTCAAGCCGAATTCTATTGCATGCTCAGGCGGTTCCTTGCCAGACTGAAGATCGAAGGAAAGCAGGACACGTCGAAACTGAGAGAGTATGAGAAAGCCGATAATCTTTCCCGGGACATAATCAACTGTCGACTTCGCAAGATTGCTTCATTTGCGGCTGCGCCTGGGCCATCCAGCGACCTTCTGAAGAACATGACCTCTGAGGAACAGGCTCTGTACAAGCAACTGAGGTCTACGATAGCTGAATGGAAATCATCCATACTAGAAAGTGAACCATCGTGACTGTTTTGACGGGGCCTGAGGAGAGGTTTCAGGAATTTCTCCGCACATTTCAGCCTGAGAAAGGCGAATACAAGTACAGGAAGAGGCTCGGCCAGCTTCGCAGTCTCAGTCAGCACTACGTTGTGGTGGATTTCGAAGACCTAGTAGCATATGATTCAGAACTTGCGAGACTGCTTGTGGACAAGCCTGACGAGTATCTTCCATACATTGAGCGCTCGAGCTGGGCGCAACTCAAGATCGAAGACCCACAATACGCCGAAGAGATCAAGAAGATCAAAGTTCGCTTCAGGAAGCTCCCCGACCGCTTCTCGCTCCGGAAAGTGGGACAAGCACAGCTTAGCAAGCTCCTCTTGGTCGATGGGATCATAGTACGTGCAACCCCGGTCAGGCCGCTTGTTACACGAGCTGCATTTCAGTGCAGGAAATGCAATTCGCTGACATTCGTGGAACAATCCGGCCTAGTGATGCGTGAGCCTGAGCTCTGCGGGCGTTGTCGCTCGAAGCTTCTTGACTTCTCGGAGAAGCAGTCGACTTTCATCAACTCACAGGAGCTTCGGATGCAGGAGCGCCCAGAAGACCTCCCGCCAGGTCAGTTGCCCAGAGCAATTGACGTGAAGCTCTTCGAGGACCTAGTGGATATCGCGAGGCCGGGAGACAGGATCTCACTCACAGGAATTGTAAGAGCAGAGCAAGAGATACTCAGTCGCGGGACACGTCTTCGCACATTCGATCTGTTCCTTGATGCGAACTTTCTTGACATTTCGGGAAAGGAGTCGGAAATCGTTGAGATTACCGCCGAAGAGGAGGCCCAGATACTTGAGATGGCGAAGGATCCTTGGATCCACCGGAAGCTCCTCTCGTCGCTTGCCCCATCAATTTACGGTTACGACGCCATCAAAGAAGCCATCCTGTACCTACTTTTCGGTGCTGTCCACAAGGTCCTTCCAGATGGAGTCACGATAAGAGGAGACGTTAACGTACTCCTAATTGGAGATCCTGGGACCGCGAAGAGCCAACTTCTCCAATACGTAGCTCGTGTCGCTCCGAGGGGTCTCTACACTAGCGGAAGGGGATCTACCGCAGCAGGTTTGACCGCTGCCGTTGTTCGCGAGAAATCCGGGGGCTTGGTGCTCGAAGCAGGTGCTCTCGTGCTTGCGGACAAGGGCGTCTGCTCGATAGACGAGATCGACAAGATGAGGCCTGATGATCGAGTAGCGATCCACGAAGCGATGGAGCAGCAGACCGTTAGTATAGCAAAGGGGGGCATCGTGGCAACGTTGAATGCTAGGGCGTCAGTGCTCGCAGCCGCGAACCCGGCGCTTGGAAGATATGAGCCCTACAAGAACATCACTGAGAACATCAACCTCCCAGTCACGATCCTTTCCAGATTTGATTTGATCTTCATCATGCGAGACGCTCCCGATTCTGAGGTGGATACCAAGATGTCAGAACACATCCTCACGTTGCACAGGGTCGGGGCTCCGCCTCAAGAGGTGCCAATGACTCCACAGATGTTCAGAAAATACGTCAGCTACGCTCGCGGAATATCCCCAATCCTCACCGAAGAGGCCTCAAACGCCCTCAGAGACTTCTATCTCAGAATGCGGTCGACTTCGACCACCGCCGACTCACCGATCGCCATCACGCCACGACAACTCGAAGCGCTCGTCAGATTGTCTGAATGCCGAGCCCGATCATTCCTGAGAGACAAGGTCACTGTGGAAGACACAGATGCCATCATCAGACTGATGACAATCTCCCTACAACATGTCGGAATCGATACCACAACCGGCAGAGTGGACATTGACACAATAATGACTGGGAAACCCAAGAGCCTACGCGACCGAATGCAGACGATTCTCAGCACAGTGGCCGCCATGGAGCGAGAAACAGGAACCGTTCAAGAGTCGAAGCTATACGAGGAGCTCTCGAAGACAGCAGGACTGTCCGAGGGTGAGGTGCAAACTCTAGTCAACCAACTCATCAGAGACGGAATCTTGTACTCTCCCAAGCCCGGTCATCTGAAACGAACTGCCGCCTGAAGCAAGGAAGCCCCTGTCCATTGAGGGTTAATGAACTACCAGTCGAGGATCAGATCAAACACATCCTTACCGAGAAGGGATACAATGAACTCTACCCACCGCAAGCGGACGCTATAGCGGCAGGCGCTTTGCTTGGCAAGAATATCGTCCTAGCAAGCCCGACAGCTTCAGGGAAGACACTCGTGGCTGAGCTCGCAATTCTGAAGAAGATCACGGAAGGACAAGGCAAAGCCCTGTATCTGACTCCTCTGAGAGCTCTAGCAAGTGAGAAGTATGACGATTTCCAGAGATACTCAGATGTCAGGAAGCCCGATGGGCACAAGGTCAGAATAGCCATAACGAGCGGGGACTATGACCGCTCCGACGAGCGTCTTGGAAACTACGATGTTGTGATCGCAACAAACGAGAAGGCAGACTCGCTGCTTCGCCACAAAGCGAAATGGATCTCGGATGTCTCACTAGTTGTTGCTGACGAGGTACATCTTCTCAACGAGGCTGCGAGGGGACCCACTCTTGAGGTCGTCATAACACGACTGAGGAAACTGAATCCGAACATACAACTGCTAGCGCTGAGTGCGACTGTCAGGAACGCAGCTGAAGTAGCAGATTGGATCGGAGCGTCAGCCATCACGACGGAGTGGAGACCTGTCCCACTGAAGGAGGGCGTCTACTGTCAAAACGAGATTCACTTCAAAGACGGGTCCTCCAAGACGATTCACCCGCTCACAGGCAACCCAATAATGGATATCGCTTTGCACACGCTCCATGAAGGCGGTCAGGCGCTGCTGTTCACGGAGACACGCAGATCAGCCGTGCAAATGGGCAAAAGGGCCGCTGCCGCACTCAGTAGATTGATTTCGCCAAGAGAGAAACGCGCTACTGAGCTGGTGGCCCACAGAGTTAGGACAAGCGGCGAAAAGACGCGGCTCGGCGAGATGCTCGCGGATCAGGTCGTTCAGGGAGCGGGTTTTCACCACGCTGGGCTTCACTCGGCACACAGAAGGATAATCGAGGATGCGTTCAGGGAAGGCAAGATCAAGATCCTTGCTGCAACGCCGACACTAGCTGCAGGCGTCAATCTTCCCGCACGCCTCGTCGTCATCACAAGCCATGAACGATACGAGGCAGGATATGGAAGATACCCGATCTCGGTGCTGGAGTACAAGCAGTTTTGTGGCCGTGCGGGGCGTCCCAAGTATGATGAATATGGAGAAGCAGTCCTCATCGCACAAACCGACGAGGAACGGGACGCTCTGCTTGAGAACTACGTGCTCGCCGAGCCTGAACGCCTTTGGTCTAAACTAGGCGTCGAGAAAGTTCTGCGTCCACATGTTCTGTCGACAATCGCAACAGGTTTCGCGCATTCTGAGGAGGGATTACGCGATTTCTTCTCAAGCACATTCTACGCCTACCAATATGGGCCACGGGCCATCGGTTCGCGCTTGGCTGACATACTGAAGTACCTCGGCAAAGAGGAGATGATCGCGTACGACAAGCGAGAGCTTGTCGCAACGAGATTTGGACGAAGAGTCTCAGAGCTATACATTGACCCTGTCTCCGCTGTGGTAATCAGGGACGGTCTCTACAGGAGGGCAACAAGCCCCACGGACTTCAGCTACCTGCACCTGATTGCCCGTACCCCAGACATTGCGCCTAGAGTCTACCCAAGACGTGGTGAAGACGAAAAGCTGGCCGCAATGGCAAATGAGCGAGCGGAGCAGTTCATGTGTGAGATTCCTGACGAGCTTCTTGGATCGTTTGACCCTGGCTTTGAAGATTTCCTGTCGGAGGTCAAAACCGCAGCTGTTCTCCTAGATTGGATCGAGGAAACCTCCGAGGATGCGATACTGAATACACATAGAGTCGAGCCGGGAGACCTCATGAGGTTGGTGCAGATCGCCGACTGGCTGCTATACTCCGCATATGAGCTCGCGGAGCTCTTCGGACACAAGGACTTACGCAAACCGCTCGGACAACTGAGACTCAGGGTCGAGAAAGGCACCAAGGCAGACGTGATACCCCTGCTCAGCCTACAGGGCGTAGGCCGAGTCAGAGCCCGAGCACTGCACAACGCAGGATTCAAGGCTATTGAGGACATCCGCAAGGCCTCGCCGTCAGAGCTTGCCACAGTCCCACTCATTGGAGCCAAACTGGCGAAGAGAATCAAAGAGCAGGCAGGCGGACTGATCAAGTCTGAGGAGTGGGAAGAACT
>Ga0315268_10005489_pt1 | contig 13601 bp, 10 predicted proteins | sample C1_top_MG_FD_204535 | JGI IMG/M metagenome (GOLD analysis project Ga0315268, IMG submission 204535) | Sediment microbial communities from Yellowstone Lake, YNP, Wyoming, USA - C1_top | ecosystem: Environmental > Aquatic > Freshwater > Lake > Sediment | place: USA: Wyoming | collected 2017-08-01 | reverse complement strand
TTCAGCATGGCTTCCAGCTTCGCCCGTTTCTCCTCCAAGGATTCTGATATGGATACCGAAGCGAGAAGCTCTTTGGTCAGGGGGACAGGAGGAACGTCGGTCTCAGGGTAAAGCCTTGCCCTTCCTGAAAGAGGCCTCATGTACGTGGAAGTGCCGTCAGGGTTCGCCCTCCGCGTCTCGGGAGGGACAAAATCCATGTTCGCGCGTGCGAGCGCATACAGGAGGGCCCGCTTCGCCTGCTCTGCCGGCGCGATGACAAGCGCGAACGCATCGTCCGCGCCTGCGCCGAGCATCTTCCGGACTTCGGTCTCTTCTTCTTTTGAGATCTTGTATTTCCCGAGGTCCTCGTCGCTGTGGATGATGCCCTTGACCCCGGCTTTTTTCGCATAATCTGAAAGCTCTGTGCCATAGCGCCTGCCGGGCTGGATCTCTGCGCCGAGGATTCCCTTGTGCGATGGCATGAGCTGGCCCAGGACCGCGCTCCCGGCTTTAAGCCCGGATGCGATCATGTTCGCGCTGGTGGATCGGAATATACCGCTTAGGTCGACGATCTGCTCTTTCAGAGGAAGGGCCTTCCTGTGGCGGAGCGCGAGAAGGATGCTTAAAAGCTCTGCCTGGCGCTTGGCTTCGATCTCGACCAGAAGCGGGAGCATCTTCAGATCCTGCGCCCCTTTGATCTCCACACGGGAGCCTCCTTCGGTCGAGATGTTCACATCCTGGCGTATGGTGCCGATGCCCCGGGCGACCTTCCCGCTCATGCGCAGCATCATGCCCAGCTTCTCTGCTACTTCGGAAAGATGCGCCCCGTCCTTTATATCCGGGGTCGTAGTGATCTCTATAAGCGGGATGCCGAGCCTATCAAGCCGGTATTCAGCTTTTCCTTCTGATGCCGAAATTATGCCGGCGCTCTCCTCTTCGATCGCGATGAGCGGTATCCCGATCGTGCCTTTGGAGCTGTCAAGATGTCCGTTCATGGCTACGATCGCCGTGCGCTGGAACCCGGAGGTGTTGCTTCCGTCGATGACCATCTTCCTCATGATGTGGATCTCATCCACAGGGCTCGCGTGGAGCTGGAACGCGATCTGGAGCACGGTATTGAGCGCATCAGGGTTTAGGAGGTTCGGGGGCTCTTCGTCCATCTCCACCAGGCAGTTGTTCTTCGAGAAAACCTGGTATTCGAATACGCGGTCTTTGGCGAATTCAGCCTGCGACGCCTCATCTGCCTCTCCAAGCTCGCTGAAAACAGGATGGAGCCTGCGTGTGATCTTGATCTGTGGGAGCTCGTCCTCTGCAGGGCCTTGTGTGGAGCAGTCGCAGAACAGCTTTCTTCCCTCCAGCCTTTGATGGATCTCTATTCCGATCTTGACCATGATGCTTCACATCTTTTCCTATTCATCAGAACTCTTCCAAAGCCGAGCGCTCGCTTATCTCCCCTGCGACATCCTTCATCATCAGGCTGCGCACTTCCTTTATGTCCTTGGTCTGGCCAAGGACCCAGCAGAGCTTCGCATACGCGGCTTCAGGAGTCCAGTCAGCCCCGTCGCCGATCACCCCGGCATCCAGGAGGAGCCTGCCGTTCGTGTAGACGCGCATGCAGATCCTGCCCGAGATGCACTGCGAGCTCATCACCACCGGGATGTTGGAATCGATGAGCTCCTTGACCGGCGCATAGATGCCTTTGACAGTCTTGGCCCCGAATGCATCTATGGGCACATGGCCAAGGCCGGTCCCCATAAGCACCACTCCGTCATAATCAGAGAGCCTGGAGATGAACTCCGGCTTGATGTTCGGATGAACATAGATCAAAGCGACGTTGTCGTTGAGCTCCTTTTTCACGCTCATGCCGGTATGGTCGCGCTTCTTGTATTCTGATAATGCTTCGAACCTGCTGGTCCGGTAATCGACAGCGAACAACGGCGTGGAATCGATCGAATGGAACGCGTCTCTTCTGGATGTGTGCATCTTGCGGACCCTGCTCCCTTTGTGCAGGTGGCAGAAATTGTCATCCGTAGAGGCATGCATGCATACCGCGACCTCGCCGATATCCTGCGTGGCGCTGAACACTGAATTAAGGAGGTTCATCTCGTTCTCGCTTGAAGGCCGATCCGAGCTCCTCTGCGATCCGACAAAGATTATCGGGACTGGCAGGCGCTGGAACATATAGCTTATGGCCGCAGAGGTATAGTTCATGGTGTCTGTGCCGTGCATCACCACTACGCCTTCGCTCCCGTCTTTGACCTCTGCTTCTATCGCATCGGCGAGAAGCCTCCAGTGATGGGCGTTCATATCCTCGGAAAACAGCGAGAATATCTGCTTGGAGTGGATGTTCCATTTCTCAAGGGCAGGGAATGCGGATCTAAGCTCTCGCGGGGTTATCGATGGATACACCGCCCCGGTCTTGTATTCTATCTTGGATGCTATCGTCCCTCCGCATCCGAGGATCGCAACCCCGCCTTTTGCGTGCGCCGGATCCTCTTCTTCGCGGGATGCTTTAGGTGGAGCTTTCTGCACAAGCTCTATCGATTCTGCCCGTATTCCGCTATTGTATCCGTTGTCGAGCTTTATCACGATTATCTCCGGATCTCCTGAGAAAGGCCTAGGCATGAGAAGGCCGGCGTACTCATGGCCTCCGCTCGCTATGCGCACCCTATCGCCTATGCTGATCCCTTTGCCTTTGAGGATATCGAAGAGTTTTTGTGAATACATGCTAGCCCTCGATCTTGTATATCTTCACCGCGCCGTCTGGAGTCGAGTAGGCAAGCTTGAAGCCCGGCAGGTCGTTCAGGAAGAGCGCGCGGTAGATCGCCGAGTCGTAGAACTTCCCCTTGCGGTCCTCGAACCCGCTTTTCACCACCCCGTTCTCCAGCCATACCTGATCATTGGTGTAGAAAAGCGTGACGCCTGTGGCCGGACCCAGATGCATTGTGTTCTGCAGGCTGTATGGCATCAGGAGCGTTGCCTTGTTGAGCTTCAGGTCTCCGTTCGGATAGGTCTCGTTCAGATAGTATGTCCCGATCGTGCCCTGCCCGTCTGCGAGGGTGGCGTTTCCGACGCAGTATGCAGGAACAGCCCGGATGACGTTGTTGCAGTAGGCCTGGACCTTCGGATCCTCTGAGGCCATGCAGAAGCTCGGATAATACGAGAGGTACTGCTCGCCTGAGTAAATCTTGTAGGCAGTGAGCCCTGTCCTGTTGGTGAGCGTCGATATCGTGCACGGATTGCGCGAGACGAATACCTCTTCCCATAAGTGCTCTGCTTCGCACAATGACTCGCCAGGCGCTTTCGCCACGCTTGTCTCGTTGTCGCGGGCGCATGAAAGGTAGTTGAGCGCGCCGTACTTGCCCCCGAGCGATCCCCCTCCATACACGAGCTCGATATCGAAGAGCGCGTACTTGCTGTCATGCGCTTTCATCCACGCCTTGAACTCGTCCGGGGAAGCATCTGTATAGCCGTGAGCCACATCGCCGATCATCTGGTGCGATGCATGCTCGTTCCGTATCACGGCGTTGCGCAGGCCGAAGTAGTTGATCCAGTGGCCGTAGTCCCACCAGGATGTCACGCGCGATCCATTCTCGGTGTTGTCCCGGATCCATTCCATCGAATCGATCCAGTAGTCTGATATGCGCTGGCACCGGAACGATGCTGCGCTCGCCTCGAGCGAGGGTATCAGCGCGTCGTTGGAAGCATTGCCGTCATACATATACTTGTAGGATTGATAGGATGAAAGCATCGAAAGCATGCATAATTTGGTATCATACTGGAAGTTGGTGCCTTTGGATGCATATCCAACGGGATCCTTGGCAGCGTCGCATACTGCAGAATCAGCGCCGGCAGCGCAGAACTCTGTGAGCTTGGGGCCCAGGGCCGCCGGATCATTCTGATAGAGCGTCTGGAAAGAGCCCCACAGGAGCGACGGGGCGAAGCCCATGTTTATGAACTGCAGGATGACAAGTATCGCGCCGAGAGCGAGAAGCCCTTTGTATGCAGAGGATTTAAGCTTCTCGTCCTTCATATAGGCGTCGGCTATGCTTCTTGCCTGGCCGAGCGTAAAGCCTATCGCCACAGCCAAAAGCACGCCTGCATAGATCGTGTATTTGGCCTTGATGAGGCCGACCACAAGCGGAGGCATGACTATAGCCAAAAGGAACAGCGGTAACGCGTCGTCTGATTTCTTATAGAAGCGCCAGAGGGCGTATATGCTTCCTGCGAGGAACAATACGGTCCAGAATAGGAGGATGCTGACGTCCTTGTCCTCGAATGCTACATCGGTCCCGAGGAAAAGGTTCGTGATCCCGACAAACAAAGAAAGCAGGATGTTCGCTGCGAAGGAGAACGGAAGCATGACGATGAACATGATCGTATTGATCAGGCTCCCTGCATCAAGGACCGGAGGAAGGGAATAGCTTTGCCCGATGAACCCGATCTGGGAGCCAAAATCAGCGCCTGCTGTTCCCTGCTCTGCGATCGTCCGGTCAAGGGGCGCGTTGTATTTGGCGATCTCGAATCCTGCCCTGCCGACATTCTTCACAAGATCGCCGATGGGCGTGAACGCGTAGAGCGCGAGTCCGATGATGATCAGGGCGCCGAGTATAGCCGTCTGGTTTGTACGCTGAGGGACTTTCTGTTTTATGAATATGAGCACGCCTGCAAAGAGGAGGGGGATGGCAGATGCGACTGCGAGCGAGAAGCTCAGGGCGCCGGTCTCGAAATATGCCTTGAGGAACGCGCTCCCGATAAGCGGGCCGATCAAAAAGACGATAGAGTTTGAGAGGAGCAGATGATTGAGCTCCTTTGTATCATCATCCCTGAAAAAGAACAGGAGCGCCTGTGCCATGATGAAGAGGATCAGCGATGCGATCGCGAGTATCTGCGACGAGCTCCCAAGAGCGAGCGCTGCGAATGCGAGGCCTGCGAGAACAGGGTAAATGGCGTCTTTTCCAAGGCTCATATCAGCCATAGACGGAAGCCTGATGTCTTTTTTCTTCATGGCGAGCGCGTACATCGCATAGAAAAAGAAAAGCGCGAAGAATGCGTACGGCTGGACCTCCTGCTCCCCTGCCGAGAGCTTGTAGATGAACACAGGCACGAACGATGCGATGCCTGCCGCTATGACGCCCCATTCTTTTTTTGAGGCCCATGAGACGAGTAGATAGATGAAGAAGACCGACAGCACTGCAGCTGCTGGAGGATACATGGATGCAATATCCGCAAGAAGCATATTGTCTGCCTTGCCTCCCTGCGAGTAGAGGGAGTACCAGATGGATTCGAGGTATGATATCTCCGGGATCGACCGATGGCTTACAGTCACCTCTGGAAACCAGGCGGTCTGATCGTTGATGGGATTATAGCCAGCGGTCAGTATCTGATAAGCGGTATATGTGTAGTAATACGGATCGAGCTCCTGGAATACAGGAGAGTATGAGCCCACCCTTATGAGATAGGTGAGCGCCAGGATTATTATAAGAGATAAAGCGACAAAATGGCTCGGATAGATCTTGAAGCCGATCTGATTTGGGATGATGCCTTCATAGGCCTTGTTCTTTATGAAAAACACCAATGCGATGAGGTACAAAAGGGCGACGGAAATCATGGCGATTGTGTAGCCAAACTGCACCCCTGCAATGATATAAAGGAGGAATGGGATCAGAGGAAGCAGGACAAAGCCCAGGGCGAATCCTATGAGAAGCTTCTCGATGGAGCCGAAATCCTCATGCTTCTTGAACAATGAAAATGAAAGGATTATGCCTGGGAGCAAAGTCGACAGGAATAGCCATGCCAGGAAGGCGAATAGGTCGAAAGAGACAAACACGTGTTCACCGCTTAGAGATATTCGAGGTCTTCGCTTTCGCCCCTTGAGGAAGAAGCGGATTCGGGCTCAGCCCCTTTGCCGAGGATGTATGGGGATTTCACGCCTGTGATTATGGCGTTTATCCTTATGCTGTCTGTCAGCTGGGGGTTTATCCTCGCGCCCATCTTGACATTGGCGGTCTCGTCAAAGCTCTGCGTGAGGAGCTCGCCTGCCTTTATGGCATCGCCGAGGCTTAGATCCGGCCCGCCTTCAAGGTGGACCAGGCATCCTTTTGCGCCCTCGTAATTGACATCGAGAAGCGGGTGCTCGAGCGTATCCTTGACGACGTCTTCCACCTTGTTGTGGCCGGTTCCGCTCCCCAGCGAGATCATGGAAAGGCCTCCGCCCTCCATCACTGCCTTCACATCAGCATAATCGACGTTGATAAGGCTCGGGAACATGATCGTGTCTGATATCCCGGTCACTGCCCGGGTTGTGATCGAATCAGCCAGCTCGAACGCCTTGTTCACTGGCAGGTTCGGGGCGTATGCAGCCAGGCGGTTGTTGTCTATGACCACGACAGTGTCGCAGACCTTGACCAGCTCCTGAAGCGCTGCCTGCGCTTTCTTTATGCGCACGCGCTCCAAAGCGAACGGATATGTGACCATTGCCACGACTATCGCGCCCTGTTCTCTCGCGATCTGAGCGATCGGAGGCGATGCTCCGCTTCCTGTCCCTCCGCCCATGCCTGCGCATAGGAAGACGAGCTCGTTCTCGCCGATCTCCTTTTTCAAAAGGTCGCGGTCGACATCAGCGCATTTTTTTGCCAGCGGGATGTCTCCCCCTGCGCCTAATCCGCGCGTTATGGATTTGCCTAAAAGGATCTTCTTGTTCGCGCCGGTCATGTTCAGGTGCTTTCCATCGGTGTTTATCGCCATTGTCCTGGCGCTTTTTATCCCGTTCTGGTAAAGCCGGTTCACGCAGTTGCATCCTGCCCCGCCCACGCCGATCACAGATATCCTGATATTCGCGTTCTCCATGTCCGGAGCGCTCTGCTCAGCCTTTTTCGCAGGCTCGCCTCCCTCTTTGGCAGCCTTGATGATGTCATCGAACATCTTATTCCCCCGTCCTTCGCTAAAAGGAGTACTACAGGATAGGTAAGAAAAATATAAAAGCGCGCGCTTTTATCGGCGGTGATATAATGCTACTGCATCCTAACAAAACGCTTTCGAAATAATAAGATCATTTCTCTTTCGACAATCCTTCAGCCCACTCCAGCGCCCCTACAACATCTTTAAGTTTATAAGGTGCGAGATGCATCCGAAAGTAATTAATGAGCTTATCTAATTCTATTGGGGTTAGCTGCTCGAATTTTTCTTTCGACATGCCACTCAAAAGCCTCACTCCCCCGATAGATACTCCATCAATGAGGCCGGATCTGGCATTTTTGGCTACCGATTTGATCTTTTCTGCATTCTCGCAGGTTGACTCGACAACCAACCCAAATGCATCTGATGGCCGATGCTTCAAATCGATGTGCACCCTGCAGTCAACGTGATCATAGTAGCTGCGGGATACAAGACCTACTCTTTTTGTTGTTCTTAGCAGGTATCTGATATCAGAATCGATCACGCTGGTCAGCTCCGAAACGCATGGAATCATGGCGGTGATTTCCTGTCCGCACGGGATTCCGTGCATCGGATCTCCATGATACCAGCCGTTTCGGATTGGAAATCTTTTAATCAGTTCGACCTGCGCGGCAATGATTATCGCATTCTTTCCATCTCTTTCCAAAGTGTAACCCGGAGGCTCTGCCACGAGCAATGCATTTTTCCTTCCGACATGCTCCTCGGGAACAGGAAAGATGAATCTTAACCTGTTGAAAGGATCGCGGTATTCGATCGTTTTCTTAAGCTTCTGATCCGGCTTTTCATAAGCGACCAGGGTACCGGACACGCATGGGAATGCCCCGCTGATACTGCACCATTCTTTGCTTTTGAGAAGGGCTTCATCCAGTCTCTTGTTTGAAGCGATTACAGCGCCGGCTTCTTTCGCTTTTTCCAATGCCTCTACCATCGGAACAGGAGTAATACGGCTCATCAAGATTGCAAGTTGCGTGCCCTTAGATCCTTGATCATATTGTTTTGAACATACTGCCATGAGTCCACCTAGGTTGTAATAATAATGTGAAACAACTTCCTTAAAAGACTATCTTTTCACACAGGATTATTTTATTTCCGGAAACTGGAAGCTTGCATAGGCAGGACGGCATTCACGAATACCGTTCTTTTAGCCACAGCGAGAAAAGGCTGTCCGCAAGGACGTAGGTCGCCTTTTCCACTTTTTTCACCACGCCTTTTTCCTGGAGGCCGGTCAGATAGCTGCTTACCGAGGTCACCGGCTCCCCTGAACCCTTGGATATCCCTGTGGGGGTCTTGGCCCCTTTGGCCATCGCACGTGCGATGACGCCTTCCTTCTCAGAAAGCCTTTCGAATTCCTCGCTGAAGAAAAGATTGCCCTCCTGGGAGATAAACTCCTTCACTGCCGCATCGATATCCCTGGTGATGGATACCGAACGGCCGATGAACTGGAGGTAAAACGGCACCCCTTCCGTGAGTTCATACAGCTTTTTTATGCTTTCCTCTGGCAGCTTCAGCCCGTATCTTTTCAGGAATTCGGCGGTCTCTTCAAAAGAGAATGGGAGGACCTTTTTAGGCACCAGCTGCTTGTAGAACGGGGATGCAGCGCCCAACGCCACGATTTCAAGGGTCTTCTTTTCCGACCCGGATATGACGATCAGGGTGTTCTGGTGGTTCTCGTGCATGGTTCTGAACATCTTGACGATCTGCAGGCCGTTCTCGACTTTGAGTATCTCCGGGAATTCATCGAGTATCAGGATGAATTTGACCCCTGCTGATCTGGCCAGTTTTTCACCAAGGTCAAAGGCCCGCCTTACAGCTTCAGTATGGTCCTCTGGATTTTTTTTGAATTCGAGGAAAAACCTCAGCTCTTCCGACAATCCAGCGCTGAGCTTGATCTTTGATAATGCTGAATCGACGACTTCCCTGGGCGAGTCCATCAGGACCCCGATGGTGTATTCTAGAGGGATGACGCCTTTGCGCCTGAACGCTTCCAGGATGATCGAGGAAAGCTGCCCGAGGAATGTCTTGAGCGAAAGGTCGGCAAGGTCATAGAAGGAGAGGTAGGCGACGACGATCCCTTTCTTTTTCGATAGTTCGTACTCGAACTCTTTGAGGATAGAGGTCTTCCCGATCCTCCGCCTTCCATGGAGGCAAAAGCCGATGCTGGATCCAGGATCCGACGCTTCGCGGAGGAGCTCGCCGAGCATCTCTTTCCTTCCCACGAAACTGTCCCCGTAAACAGGCCGCAGTGTGAAACGCTGTTCCATGTAGAAGATAATAGACGAACATATTATAAATATTACTATTATTTTTTAATATAAAATATTATTATAAACTAGGAGCTGGTGGTTTGTTGGCAGGCGCTGAGGCTGGATGCATCATTGCTAAGAAAGAAAAAGGAATCGCACCCCTAGCGAGGCGCACAATAAAGAAAGAGAAAATTTTAAAAATTAAAAAAATCACTGGCACGGAGATGGTGGCTCCCGCCATGAAATCTATCTTGGGTAGGTTCCGCCCATCATATCTTGAAGCGAACACGTCTTGCCCGATGGGCTGAACTTGGACGAATCGTATATCCACGGAAGGCAGGACATCTGCGTGGTCGGAACATTCGCAAGATTCGGAGGCGAATATGTCCCTGCTCCGCCAGAGCCTCCGCCGGCCTGCTGGTCTATCATGAGCCATGTGCAGTTCCCGAACAGGTTTCCGCTTTCGCACCCCACGTAGGTCTTCGTTCCGCTAAGTATCATGATAGTCTTGGCGCACTGAGAATTCTCTGGAGTGTCCACTTCGTAGCGGGCCTCGCTCGAGCCTTTCATGTAGAGTTTCATATTGGTTGTTTGCCCTTGATAGGATGTCGAGATGTCGCACTGCACAGGAAGTCCGAGGGTTATCAGTTCTTCGTAGGTCTTTCCGGCGATGTCGCTTCCGCCCCCTGTTCCGCCTGTGCCTCCTGTTCCACCGGTTCCCCCAGTGCCTCCGGTTCCGCCTGTTCCACCGGTTCCTCCGGTTCCGCCATTGTCTCCGATCCCGCCAGGACCATTAGTCCCGCCAGTTCCCCCGGTTCCGCCGGTAGGACCGACAGGACCGCTAGGTATAGAACAGCAGCCATAAAACAGCAATGCAGATAAGATCAGGATTCCGAATAGTTTAAGCCCGCTCATGTGAAAGCAATAGGAATCAATATTTATAAAAGTGATGCAGCGTCGCTATGGCTAAACCTATACCTGCTTGAGAAGCGAGATAAATTCGTCCCTGCTCAATTCCATATCCCGGATGATCTTTCTTAGAAGCCCTCTTCCGATATCCCTTCCGGCATGGACAGGAACAGTTATGAGTGTGCCTTTTTGATTCTTGAATTGGATGTGGCTTCCGCTTTGACGAACCTGCAGATAGCCTTTGTGGGCAAGGATTTTGATCAGGGTTTTAGCATCCACGAGGGGAAGCTTCATGCTGAAACCTCAATCTTCTGTACACCGATAAGCTCATGCGGATGGACGTCTTTGTGATCCGCCAGGCAAAGCTGGATCACTTCTTTTATGTTTTCAAGGACTTCCTCCAGGGTTTCTCCCTGGGTATAGCAGCCTTTCAGATCCGGGACTTCGGCCACGTACATGCCGTCTTCGTCTTTTTCGATGACTACTGTGAAATTATATTTTTGCATAATGCTTATTTCGCTGAGGTTATTTTTAATACAGCCGGCGAACGGTTTTTATGCTTTGCAGCCTATGATAGCGTTATGCCAGCGCTCGAGTGCAGGTTTTTCAAGAAAAAGATGAAGAATCCGATAATCCTCGCCTCAGGCGTCTTGGGGATGACAAAGGGAAGTTTGGAATCGGCATGCGAGAATGGCTGCGGCGCGGTCACAGCGAAATCGCTCACCCTCGAACCAAGAAAAGGCCATGAGGGTCCGAACATCGTTGACACGGGATGCGGTCTTCTCAATGCGATGGGCTATCCGAATCCAGGGATCGCTGCAGGACTGGAGGAGTTCGGAGATTGGAAGCGCAGCGAAGCGCTCATCATCAGCATTGTCGGAAAAGACTCGGGAGAGTTTGAGATGCTCGCTGAAAAAGTCGAAAATGAAAAAAAACTCGGGGCGAGCGCGATCGAAGCGGTTATCTCCTGTCCGCACACCCCGGGATACGGGACGATGGCAGGCCAGGGGACTCCGGAATCCATCACAGAGATAACAAAAACAATAAAGAAAAAATGCTCGCTTCCGCTCATCATCAAGCTTTCGCCTTCAGTCCCTGGCGAGGGAAAGGCGGCCAAGGCTGCTGAGGATGCAGGAGCTGACGCTATCAATATGGGCAATTCGCTCGGGCCTGGGATGAAGATAGATCTGGCGCGCAAAAAGCCAGTGCTCGGTTTTGGCGTTGGCGGGCTTACCGGCCCTGCGATCAAGCCTGTGATCGTCCGCGCGATCTATGACATATACAAGAGCGTGAAGATACCCATAATCGGGACCGGCGGGATAACCACTGGCGAGGATGCGATAGAGATGATGATGGCCGGGGCAAGCTGGGTGAGCGCAGGGACCGTAGTATATTATAGAGGGCCCAGGGCTTTCTCAGAGATAGCAAAGGAGATGGAATCCTGGCTGAAGATAGAAGGATGTGCGCTGAAAGATATCGTAGGTGCTGCTCATGAAGGTCACGACCATAAACCCGGTGCTTACTAGGCCGGTGAAGAAAGTTGCGAAAGAGAACTACCGGGTGAAAACAATAGAGATAGATTTCGAGATGCCCCAGGCTATGCCAGGCCAGTTCCTGATGGTGTGGATCCCAGGGGCCGGCGAGAGGCCTATGAGCATCGGAAACAACAGACCGCTGACGATCTCTGTTGCTGATGTGGGGAAGGTTTCTGGCGAGCTTCATAGGATCAAAGAGGGAGACTTGATCTCATTCAGAGGGCCTCTTGGAAGGCCTTTTAGCCTGCCGGAGAATAAATCGCGCATCCTCTGCATCGGCGGGGGATACGGCGTCGTGCCGTTATATTTCCTGGCCAGGACAGCAAAAGAGAATGGCATCGAGCCCCTTGCTGTCATCGGAGCGAAGACCGCCAAGGATATCGTCTGGGAAAAACAGCTGGGCCTTGTCTGCAAAGAGGTCTTCATCACCACCGACGACGGCTCGCTGGGAAGACTAGGCAATGTGATGGCAGAAGCTGAAATGCTTATCGAAGGGAAGAAGATCGATGCAGTCTATGCGTGCGGTCCGGAAAAGATGATGCTGGCTGTGGCGAAGTTCTGCTTCCAGCATGAGATGCCCTGCCAGGTGAGCCTTGAGAGGTATATGAAATGCGGGGTCGGGGTCTGCGGATCCTGCGCCATCGATGGGAAGCTCTGCTGCAAAGATGGCCCGGTGTTCGATGCTGAGGAAGCGCTCTCATTCTCAGAGTTCGGGAAAACGAAAAGGGATCCGAGCGGGCTGGCTAAAGCGCTTTGAGTATGCGGCACTATACCGAGATGGTGGGGCAGAATCAGGAAAAAAATCAGTCCATCTTCTCTATGAACAATTCGCCTGTGCGCGTATCGAGAACGAGGTTGCGCGCTTTGTGCTGCTGCCCTCCGACGACACGGTTCTGGAAAAGGCTGATTGAATTGTCCAGCGTCTCGCTGATCAGGTCGTTTAGCGCTTTCGGCCTGCTTTCGAGATGGGTATTGAACAGATGCGCCTCGTATTCCACGCCTCCGAGCTTGTCAGAAGCGGATAGGGCCGAGGATATTGTCCGGATGATGCGGTTCACTGAAGAAGCGCTGTCCAGGAAATCCGGCGGTATGAGCATATGCGCGAGAGAGGCGATGTTCCTCGCGCGGTCAAATAGCAGAAGGGCCACGCGCGATTGCGTGAGCGATGCCCCGATGCATGGCTGGGCATCGATCCCGGCTGTCGCTCCGGCGCTGTTTATCTCGACCTGGAGCGTCAGCGATTCCCTGCCGCCTATCAGCCCTTCTGGAAGCGGACCATAGCGCAGCGCATGGGGCCCGAGGGCCAGGGTTGATGGCGCACCCGGAACCGCTTTGAGCAATGGCGGCTGCTTGGAATTGGGAGACGTTGTCATATTGTGTGATTTAACCGGAAAGTGTTTATAAACAGTGCTGGACAGATGCCATAGCGAGGGAGAGCATGGAGCTGGTCTACGATAACGGATACCGGATGTACAAGGTCAAGGAAAAGGATTATCCCGAGAACACATTTATCATCTGCTCGGATGCGGGGAGCGGGATATTGTACCGGCCCCATATCGCCGGGAAAGACCTCCAGGACCGGATGGAGAAGATGGCAGAGATATTCATGGACGCCGCCGGCCGTCTCGCCCTCAAAGGCAAGAAGCAGGCCAATGTCACTGAGCTCATCTTCCTTGCCGGAGGCCTCTACTACCAGCTCAACCACGGCTTCAAGAAGGATTTCGGATTCGCTATCCCGCAATGCTTTTTGGGTATAAAACGGCAGAGGGTGGAAGGGACCGAGGGCGGATTCACAGCGGTCGCTACATACGAGAATTTCGAATCACTGCCTGACCAGGCGAATGTGATAATCGGCGATACCATAGCGACAGGAGCGACCCTGCAGAAAGGGATCTACCACCTCCTTGACGCTTTTGAGGAAAGGAATTATCAGCTAAAAAACCTGATAGTCTGCTCGCTCGCGTGTTCGGTGAACGGA
>Ga0315268_10005488_pt1 | contig 13602 bp, 13 predicted proteins | sample C1_top_MG_FD_204535 | JGI IMG/M metagenome (GOLD analysis project Ga0315268, IMG submission 204535) | Sediment microbial communities from Yellowstone Lake, YNP, Wyoming, USA - C1_top | ecosystem: Environmental > Aquatic > Freshwater > Lake > Sediment | place: USA: Wyoming | collected 2017-08-01 | reverse complement strand
ATGCCGGCTATCAGGCCTGCCAAGGAAATCACCCCGCGCACTATACCCGTAGCCAGCCCGCCGATGACCGAGGCCACCAGGCTGATGAGAATAATGATATCCAGCCAGTTCATAATTTCCTCCCCAAATTAAATTATGCTCCTCCACTCACAAAGCAATAAATTCTAAATCCCAAATATAAACGTTCAAACGTTTTGGATTTGGTAATTTGAATTTGTTTAGTGCTTGGATATTAGGATTTAGGATTTCGTCCCAGCTCCCGTGCCCTCTTATAGGCCGCCGCCACCGCCTTCTTGACCAGCCCGCTGAAATCGCCCTGCTCGAACACCTTGAGTGCCTCCGCCGTCGTGCCGCCGGGGGAGGTCACGTTGTGGCGCAGTTCAGCCAGCTCTTTGCCGGATTGCTGGGCATACTCCGCCGAGCCGAGCACCGTCTGAAACACCAGTATCCTAGCCATTTCCTCAGGCATGCCGATTTCCATCGCCGCCGCCATGAGGGCCTCCATAAACAGGAAAACATAGGCCGGGCCGCTGCCGCTGACCGCCGTGGCCAGGTCCAGATAGCTCTCGTACCCCGTGTACACCGCCCGCCCCATAACATGCAGGATGGCTTCGACGTTTATCCTCTGCGCCGCTGTCACGTCCTGGGTGGCCGTCCAGACCGTCATGCCTTTGCCTATCTGCGCCGGGGTATTGGGCATGGCGCGCACAATCGCCTGGTGCTTGAGTCCATCACGAAGGGTAGCCAGACTCTTGCCGGCCACGATGGACAACACCAGCTGCGCGGGATTGAGCTTGCCGGCAAGCTCCGCCATGACGCCGTCCAGTGTCTGCGGCTTGACCGCCAACACCACTATTTCGCCGCGGCTGGCGGCTTCGAGATTGCTGACGGTGGTATAGACCCCCAGCTCTTTCTTGAGCAGGTCTAGCCTGGCCTGGCTGACATCGCTTACGGCAACATCCCCGGGTGCGGCCAGGTTTTTGACTATAATGGCGGCTGCCATAGCCTGCCCCATATTGCCCCCGCCAATGAATGCAATCCTGAAGATGCCCAATGTGTTCTCCTTCTTTCCAGTCTCCTCTCCCTTGAGGAGAGAGGGCTAGGGTGAGGGTGATACAAAAGCTAGCGCTTCTTTAATGCTTTCTAGACGCCCTCTGTATTATTTAACACATCGTTATTCCAGAATCTCAACACTCGATAACCTTCATTAATTAACCATGCAGTTCTGGATTCATCAAGCCTTTTAACGCTCAATTTGTTATGTTGACCGCCATCAATCTCTATCACTAGTTTCTTATCCAAGCATACAAAATCAGCAATACAAGAGCCTATCGGATGCTGCCTTCGAAACTTGACGCCATCCAGCTGCGCCGAGTTTAATTTCGACCAGAGCTTTCTTTCCGCTTCGGTCGAATTGCGTCTAAGGTTTCTGGCAAGATTCACCTGTCGGTTGTCCGACAACTACTACACCTCTCTCATGCATTCCCCTCTCCCTTGAGGGGAGAGGGCTAGGGTGAGGGTGATACAAAATCTACCTCACCACCAGGTTTACCAGCTTGCCCGGCACGTAGATGACCTGCGTCACCGCCTTGCCGGCGATGTGCACCTGCACCTTGGGGCTTTCCAGCGCCAGCTTCTTAGCCATAGTTTCATCAATGCTTGCGGCCACTGTTAACCTGTCCCGCACCTTGCCGTTCACCTGCACGATGAGAGGTATCTCTTCGTCCCGCGCCAGCCTCTCGTCCCACTCCGGCCAGCGCTGGTTGTGGATGCTGTACTCGTAGCCCAGGCGCGACCATACCTCCTCGGCGAAGTGCGGTGCGGTAGGCGCCATTAGCCGGAGCAGAGTGCGGACAGCCTCACGGTAGTTTTCCACCGGCACGCTGCCGGCCTCTCTGATTCTGCTCAGGTAGTTGGAGTATTCCATGAGCGCCGAGAGCATGGTGTTGAAGCGCAACCGGTCCATGTCCTCGGTAACACGGCGGATGGTCTGGTGCGTCACGCGCAGCAGGTCTTTGACATCCGGCTCGCCTTCCGCCCCGCAGGCTACCCCCTCGTATGCCTCCAGTGCCAGGCTCCAGACGCGCCCCAGCCAGCGCGACAGCCCGTAGATGCCGGAGTCGTCCCAGTCGCCCCCCTGTTCCCACGGCCCGATGAACATGAGGTAGGCGCGCACCGTGTCCGCTCCCATCTCCGAGACGTACCTGTCCGGGTTGACCACGTTGCCTTTGGACTTCGACATCTTCTGGTGGTCGGAGGTGATGGTGCCCTGGTTGAAGAGGCGCGTGAAGGGCTCTCCGAAGCTCACCAGCCCCATGTCGCGCAGCGCTTTGACGAAGAAGCGCGCGTAGAAGAGGTGCATCACAGTGTGTTCGGCCCCGCCAGTATAGATGTCAACCGGCATCCACTTCCTAACCAGTGCCGGGTCGTAAGCTGCCTGCGAGTCGTGCGGGCTGGTGTAGCGCAGGAAATACCACGAGGAGCACATAAAGGTGTCCATGGTGTCCGTCTCGCGCTTGGCGGGCCCGCCGCATTTCGGGCAGGTGGTATTGACGAAGCTCCGGCTGTACTTGAGCGGCGATTCGCCGGTAGGCTTAAATTCAGCGTCATCAGGGAGTAGCACCGGCAGGTCTTTCTCGGGCACTGGCACGATGCCATCCTTATCGCAGTATATCATGGGTATGGGCGCACCCCAGTAGCGCTGGCGCGAGATGAGCCAGTCGCGCAGCTTGTAGCTCACTGTGCGCCTGCCCCAGCCCTGCTTTTCGATATATTCGGAGACAGCCGTCTTGCCCTGCACGCTCTCCGTGCCGTCGAAACGCCCGGAGTTGACCATTTTCCCCGGTTCGATATAGGCGGCGCTGAGTGGAGAGCCATCCCAGTTTGGAGGAGCGATGACGACTTTGATGGGCAAGCCGTATTTGTTAGCGAAAATAAAGTCGCGCTCGTCGTGCGCCGGCACCGCCATGACGGCCCCCGTGCCATAGGAGAGCAGCACATAGTCGGCTATCCAGATGGGCACCTTCTCGCCGTTCAGGCGGTTGGTGGCATAAGCGCCGGTGAAGACTCCGTCCTTCTCGCGCTCGGTGGACAGGCGTTCAATCTCCGTGTGATGGCGCGCCTTTTCGATATAGGCCTCGACTGCAGCCTTCCTGTCGGGAGTGGTCAGTTTCTCCACCAGAGGGTGCTCCGGGGCAAGCACCATAAAGGTCACGCCGTACACAGTGTCCGGGCGCGTAGTGAAAACGCGTATCTCCTTTTCGGCCACGCCGGGGTACTCCAGGGCAAACGAGATTTCAGTGCCCTCGCTGCGCCCCACCCAGTTGGCCTGCATGATTTTGATGCGCTCCGGCCAGTCCAGCCCCTCGTGCTGCATCAGCTCGTCCGCGTATTTAGTGATGCGGAAGAACCACTGCTCCAGGTCGCGGTGCGTCACCGGCGTCTCGCAGCGCCAGCACTCGCCGCCCACAACCTGCTCGTTAGCCAGCACCGCCTGGCAGTTGGGGCACCAGTTGACCGGGGCCTTGGCGCGGTAGGCCAGCCCGGCCTCCCACAGCTTGAGGAAGAACCACTGCGTCCATTTATAGTATTCCGGCTGACAGGTAATGACCTCGCGGCTCCAGTCGTAGATGGCACCGATGCTCTTGAGCTGTTTGCGCATGTTGTCGATGTTGGACATGGTCCAGACCTTGGGGTGTATGCCGCGCTTGATAGCGGCGTTCTCCGCCGGGAAGCCGAAGGCATCGAAGCCCATGGGATGCAGCACGTTGTAGCCCTGCATGCGCTTGAAACGGGCATAGACATCGGAGGGAGCCATGGCGTACCAGTGGCCGATGTGCAGGTCGCCGGAGGTGTAAGGGAACATGGTGAGGGCGTACCACTTGGGCTTGGGGCTTGAGTCGCTCACCGTGTAGAGCCCGTCATCCGCCCAGCGCTTCTGCCACTTCGGCTCGATTTCGGCGGGATTATATTTTTCAATCATAAATGTGTCCTCACCCGGAATGGAATAGACCCATTGTAGCAAGCGCCCACGTGAGGCGCAATAAGTTAGCTTGCTACGAAGTGCTCCAGATAATCATTATGCGACAATCTCGAAAGGAGGGGTATATCTCGTCATTATATCTAGGTTCGCCCTAAGCTCATCACCATTGACTATTATTAATTCGTTGTGCCTAAGGAATTGTATGTCCCTAGAGAGTGTCTTAGCGGTCATTTTACCGTACAAAGCTGAAAGTTTATGCTCTCCCGCTCTTATTGATTTAAGTGAAACAGACTCACCATGACTTATGTATGAAATGAAGCGTAATAAACGTACGCCAGCGCTTGTGCCCAACTTACCAGTTAAGCGTAGTCTCTCTTGAGCGAAGTCTCTATAGGCGATAATTTTGACATTATCTAGCACCTCATTGTGGACTTCTTCCAATTCGCTAACAAGTCCTTTCAAAGCGAATAAAACAAATGGAGTCAGGTCTCCATTAGTTTCGAATCGGACATGGTCAAGAATCTCTACATATTCTGGCCTTCTTCTATAAAAAAAGTTAGCTAAAGAATAGAAACCTCGCGCGTTTACTCCTGCTTTGTATAGAAGGAAACTCTCCACACCTCTAGCTGTCCTACCATTTCCATCGCCAAATGGATGAATGCTAATAACGAAAAAATGGGCTACAAATGCTCTTACAATGGGGTCCCATGATGCTGCACTTCCATTGTTGAACCAATCTATGAAATCTCGCATTAACCCTCTCACCTTGGAAGCCTCTGGCGGTAAGTATGTTCCTGCTTGGACATCATGACTTCTATACCTACCAGGGATATTGCGAGGGTAATTTATGTTCTTCGTCGTAATATCATGGATTTTACGTATTATACTCTCGGTTAAGGGGGTATCAGGTATTTCGGTTAATTGGTTAACGACAAAGGACATTACCTTTTGTGCGTTTTGCACTTCCCGTTCTTCGCGGCTTCGGCTCGATGATAGGACATGTTGTTTACCAGAGGCTTCCATGATTTGTCGAACCTCGTCTTCTGATAACTCAATTCCCTCTATGCCCGTAGTGCCGCGAACTGCCCTCATGATATTGAGGGCATCCAGTTTGTCTCGCACATCGGGAGTAATAGGGATTGAACGGATTACTCTTGAGAGTGCATGAGCCATTGCCACGTTTTTGACAACCTCCGGGTTTTGTCCCTCAAAACGCATATTAAAATCTACATTCCATCTAGGCATTTTCCCCTCCAAGTGATGGACAATGTCCAGTACAATGTCCACAATTTATCGGCTAAAATAATATCAAAATATAGGACATTAGTCAAGACAATGTCCGCTCAGTTGTCCCCATAGGATAATTATTTCACACAATCTCTTAGAGTCTCAAGGCAAGTTAAAGCCATCGCTTGAGTGACAATCACCGGTATCAAACTGTGAGCGGTTATTTCCCAATGGTGCTTAACAATAATATTGTTTAGGCGTCGTTGCGTTTTCATTCTGCTAAAGCATCTCTCCACAGGCGTTCTACCGAAGGGAAGGGGTGAGCCTGCACTGAGTCCCGACCTGTCGGGACGAATGTGTGAGGGTGAAACCCCAATCCCATCCTGAGCGCAGCGAAGGATCTGGCACGAATGGCAGTCTCTTATGTCATCCTGAAAGTCAGCCAGAGCTAACCTTTCCCCGCCGCTTGCGTTATTATAATAGACCGGCGGACAACACCGGATTTCTTTTTCCAGAAAGGGAGAATCGAGACAACATGCGTAAATTACTTGCCATATCGTTTACGGTACTGGCCGCGTTGCTCATCGTAGCGGGCGGTTGCGGCGCGGCGAAGACTACCGATAACGGTCACAGCCTGGCCGGCACATCCTGGGTGCTAGCATCTTACGGAGACCCGGCGCACCTGACCGCCGCACTGCCTCAGGTGAAGGTGACCCTCAGCTTTAACGCAGACACAACTGAAATAAGCGGCAACGGGGGCGTCAACGGCTACGGCGGCGACGCTAAGAGGACCGATAATCAGCTCACCCTCAGCGGCATCATCCACACCGAGATGGCTTCGCTCGACCAGGCCGTCAACGAGCAGGAAAGCGCTTACTTCGGACTTCTCAGCGCTGCCCGGAGCGTCGAATTCGGTGACGGCACCCTCACCATCCACTGCCAGGGAGGCCAGGTGCTGCTGTTCGCCGCCGCATCCTAGAAAAACGATACGCATAGCCGGAGCGTGGGTCTGTTAACCACAGACTCACGCTCCTTTTTTTATCCCGGAGTGGAGTAAAGGTACCCGCGCCGGAGTCGTTTCGTTTATACGGCGGTGCCTTTTCGAATGCTCCCGCTCGAGGATTTGCCACAATTCCCCCTGCCCTGTTATGATGTTTTAAACCCTTTTGACACCCAAAGGCTAGAAAGAGGCCCGTTTGGACGCAATCCTCATAATAATAGCCATCAACGTACTGGTCTTCATCGGCGTTAATATACGCCCCGAACTGGTGAATGCCCTGGCACTGACGCCGGCCGACGTTTGGAGCCAACCATGGCAGATAATCACCAGCGTTTTCACCCACCAAGAATTCTTCCATATCCTGGCCAATATGTGGACCTTTTACTTCTTCGGCAGCGCCGTTCTTCAGCTGCTGGGCAACAGGAAGTTCCTTATCATTTATCTGGTGGGCGGCTTAATAGGGAGCATTTTCTACATAGCGCTGGCATATGCTGGGACGGCCCTGTCATTCGGCTGGCTGGGAGACATCCGCATCGGAGCCCTGGGCGCATCGGGGGCTATTTTCGCCCTGGGCGGGGCACTGGCGGTGCTGCGGCCCAACATGAGGGTTATGTTCTTCCCCATACCCGTCCCCATGCCGCTGTGGGTGGGCATACTGGGCAGTTTTGTCATCCTGTCGCTCCTGCCCGGCGTGGCTTGGCAGGCGCACTTCGGCGGGCTGGCCTTCGGCGCACTGGCCGGATGGTTTTACAGGCGCAGGAGCTTTAACGAGTACCGCTGGCGCTGACTCAAACTGAGTTCTAGGAAGGGAGAACGACATATTTATTGGTCTGGCATTAATCGCAGTAGGTGTACTGGCGCTGCTCATCGCTACAGGCGTACTTACCGGCTCGGCCTGGAGCTACATCTGGCCGGTTATCCTTATCCTGCTCGGGCTGTCTATACTCGTCGGCAGAGGACGCCGCCGCCACTACTGGCACCACATGTGGGGTCCACCCGACGAAGAAGACAAAAAGTAAGACCCTGGACGCGGCGCGGGTTTGAAACCCACTACCCTCAAGGCTAACTTCGGCTAGGGCTTCTTCATGCCCTCTTTGAGGGCGGCTATCTCCCTGCGCAGGGACTTCTCACGCCGCAGCAGTATAAAGACGTAGATAAAGACCATCAGCCAGATGATGCCGAAAGCCGCAAAAAGATAACCTATATTATTCCCGTCCATAACCTACTCCCTCATGGCCTCTTTGAGGCTCTTTATTTCCCGCTCGTCTTCACCCAGGTGTATGCGCACCGCCAGAAAAAGCAAATAGAGCGCGGTAAAAGCGGCGATGCTCACCAGCAAGGTAGCCAGCATGGAGCCCGCCAGCCCGCCCTCGAAGATAATGGCGCTGGGGTGCTGCGTGCGCGTCAGAGTGATAGCCAAGGCCACGATAGGCACATCCACGAAGCCGATGATGCCCACCACCGCGGCAAAGCGCGCTCTGCGCTCTTCCTCGGAGACATAGGCGCGCACGATGAAATACGACAGGTAGATGAGCCACAGCACCAGCGAGCTGGTCAGGCGTGCATCCCACGTCCACCACACGCCCCATACCGGCCTGGCCCAGATGGAGCCGGTGATGAGAATAAGGGTGGTGAAGACCAGCCCTATCTCAGCCGAGGCGCTGGCAACGATATCCCAGAAGGGATTGCGCTTGACCAGATAGACGATACCTGCTACGAAGGTTACGAAAAAAGCCAGAAAGGCGACCCAGGCCACCGGCACGTGGAAATAGAAAATACGCTGAATGATACCGGTGTCCTTGTCCGTCGGCACATAGATGAAGACCATAAAGAGCGCCGCCAGAATCAGCAGCGTGCTCAGACCGAGCAGGATTCTGGGTCTCATAATTTGACCTCCTATTCCTCGATAACATAGGGGAAAACCAGGAATGGTACAACCATAAAAATAACGTCAAAAGCCAGGATGATACTCAGCCAGGACGTCATACCGCCCCAACCCGTACCTCCCAGCGCCAGCGCCGACGCCTTGACCGCGCTGATGATAATCGGGCTGACGATGGGTAAAAAGAGGATGGGCAGCACCAGCTCGCGCGCGCGGGTATTGACCGCCAGCGCCGAAAAAATAGTTCCCACCGCCACAAATCCGACGGTTGCCAACAGGGTAACCACGATGAGTTCGGGCTGGAGTACGGCGATGTTGAAGAGCAGCGCGAAGATGGGCAGGATGACCGCTTCAACCAGCAGCATGAAAAAGAGGCTGCCGAGGGCTTTGCCCACATAGATAGCCTCGCGCCCCACCGGGCAGGCCATCAGTCCCTCCAGGCAGTTTTCCTCTTTTTCCGGGATAAAGGCGCGGTTAAGTGCCAGTACGCCGGCGAAAGCGAAAGCCACCCACAACACGCCGGGGGCAATTTCGAGCATGAGATTAGGAGCCAGGTCGAAAGCAAAATCGAAGATTACCAGCACCAGCACGGCAAAGACCAGCACCGAGGAGATGATTTCTTTGGTGCGCAGCTCGGAGAGGATGTCTTTCCAAGCGATGGCCATGACGCGCGGCCAGAATTTCATTTCCCCACCGCCTGCGTGCATTCCTGGTATTTTTGCTTAAGGCTGTCGAGGTTCAGGTTACAGGTTTGTTCTTTATACGCTATCCTGCCGCGCTCCAGTATGACAACGTCATCGCACACCGGGAGCGCCCGCTCAAAACTGTGGCTGGTAAAGATAGTGGTGCGTCCGCAGTTGTCCCTGTGGATGATGTCCCACATGGCGGAGAGCGCCTGCTGGTCCAGTCCCGTTTCCGGCTCGTCCAAAAGCAATATGGAAGGCTTGTGCAGCAGCGCCCGTGCCAGCGCCACGCGCTGCTGCATGCCGCGCGAGAAAGTCGAGAGGCGGTCGTGCCTGCGAGTTGTCATGCCGACCAGTTCCAGCACCTCGCCGATGCGTTTCCCCCTGTCTTCTACCCCATACATGCGGGCATAGAAATCGAGGTTCTCCCATGCGCTCAAATTGGCGTAAAGGTAGCTCTGGTGCGCCACCAGTCCCAGTTTGCTGCGTATTTTCTCGGCGTTATCTCTGAGCTCCAGTCCTTCCACCAGCACACTGCCGGAGGTGGGTCGCATTATGCTGGCCAGGATTTTAATGAGCGTCGTCTTGCCCGCTCCGTTGGGCCCGAAAACAGCCAGCGTGCTGCCGGCGGCCACCTTTAGGTCTATGCCACGCAGGGCCTGGTGGTTGCCGAACGACTTGCCCAGGCCTGACGTTTCCACGGCCAGAGATACAGATGAGGATTCTGCAGTGCTTTTCATGCGTATTGTTCTATTTTAGCGCTTTGAGCACTAAACAGCCAGTCAGAGCAAATCGCTTCATCTCCAAAAAGAAGGGGGGACTGTACCCCCCTTAAGGACTCCCGCACCGGACATCATCTGGACAATACCGGGACTTTATCTTCATCAGCCGTGACTTTGCGTGGCACGGCGCTGAAAGCCACCAGGCCGCCTGCCAGCAGCAGGAAACCGCCTATCCATATCCACTGCACCAGCGGGTTTATCAGCATCATGACAAGGGCTTGCTGGGTAGTGCCGTCGAAGTCCTCGAAAATGATATACAGGTCATGAGACAGGTTGCTGCGGATGGCAACTTTGTTGCTGACGACACTCATGTCGGTAACAGTCCCGCCGGACATTATGAACTGCAGAATCTGGTAGGGATGCATCGACCCGTCTGGCTTGCCGCCCCGTGAGATATCCATGTTGGCCGTGACCGTCAGCCATAACATATTATCGCCCTTCTGCACGGGTGGCAGAGCATCAAATCCGTTATAGGTCAGCGTATAGCCGTTGAGGGTCATGGAGTCACCCACGTTAAGCGTCTTTTCTACCTGGCTTTTATAGGCCGAAGAGCCGATGATGCCCAGCGCCAGAACTACAATGGCGATGTGGATAATATAGCCGCCGTAGCGGCTGCGGTTGGCCATAAACAGCCCGCCGAAAGCAGCCAAAAATCCCTCTTTCTTGCCGTGCATGCGGGCCACCACATCGCGCCCCCACTTAAAAAGCGTGGCGGTGACCACTGCTGTCAGGATAAACAGGGGTAACAGCGCGTACCATCGTGTCACTCCGGCGATAATGAGAATAATCACCAGCAGCAGCCCGATAACCGCAGGCCAGAGGAGCTGCCTGTTCAGTTTTTTAAGGTCGGGCTTTTTCCAGCCGATCAGGATACAGATGCCCGCCAGCAGTATGATAGCCATGAACACCGGCAGATTGACGATATTGAAATAGGCTTTGCTGGTACTGGCATTGGTGAAAAATGGGAGCACTGTGCCGATAAGGATAAAGATGGTAGATATTACCAGCAGCAGGTTGATGGCTATGAAGGTGCCCGTGCCGGAGACGAGCGAGTCATCTCCCTCCGCGCTTTTGATATATTTGCGGCGGTCGACGAGCAGCCACACTGAGCCGATGAGGAATATGGCAAGGAAGATGATAAACACTGGCGTCATGGGCGTCTGGCCGAAGGTGTGCACCGAGCCGGCCACATTAGAGCGCGTCAGAAAGGCACCAAAAATGGTCAGCCAGAAGGCTGCGATTGCCAGCGACACCGTCCATATCTTGAACATGCCGCGCCTCAGGTACATCATGGTGGAGTGCAGGAAGGCTGTTATCAGGAGCCAGGGCATTAGCCCGGCATTCTCCACCGGGTCCCAGGCCCAGTAGCCGCCCCAGCCCAACTCGGCATAAGCCCACCACATGCCCAGCACGTTGCCCAGCCCCAGCAGCAGCCAGGCGGCAATAGCCCAGCGCTTCGCAGAGAGAACCCAGGCGTCGTCTACTTTTCTGTTGAAGAGTGCGGCGATAGCCAGTGCGAAAGGCACGGTAAAAAGAGCGTATCCTGCCAGCAGCAGCGGCGGGTGGAATATCATCCCCGCGTTTTGCAGCACCGGTTTGAGTCCGGCCCCGTCGGCCGGAACCGGGGATAGGGATTGGAAGGGACCCTCGACGAATAGCAGGATGAGAAAGAGTGTTTCGGTAAAAAGGATAAGCGGCAGCGCGTTCGGCATCAGCTCCTTATCTGTTTTGTTGCTGCGCCACAGCAGTACGGCTCCTGAGATAGCCACTACCCAGCCCCAGAAGAGCAGGGAGCCGGCGTTACCCGCCCACAGACCTGTGATGAGGTAGACCAGCGGTGTGTCGCGGCTGGAATAATCGGCCACGTACTTCAGGCCAAAGTTGTGTGTCAGCAAAGCGATGAGAAGGAGCACTACCGCCAGGGTCACCAGCCCGGCGACGGCGAATACGCCGTAGCGCGCGGCGGTGGGAAACCCGTATTTGTTCTTGCGCGAGCCGAGTAGTGAGGCCAAGATGGAAAAGATTGCAGCCAATAAAGCCAAGACGAGTACCGCGTTGCCCAAAAAGGACATGCCCTGTTCCTCTCTGCCTATGTTGTCCCAGGCTGATATTTGGATGAACACTTGACGATGATGCTGTCGGCTTCAAAGACAGCCTTTGTCGCATCGTACTTGCCTTCGACTACTATCTGCTGGCCCACCTTGAAGGTATCGGGGACAGTGCCGCTGTAGGTAACTGACAGCTTGATAGCCTGGTTCGTCATATCCAGAAGAGTGAAATGCCAGGTCAAACCGTTCTTGGCGGCATCGGGCGCGACTATGCCAGTCACCCGCACAGTCTGGTTGGCCAGGGTCGACTCTTTGCCCAGGAACTCCCCCACATTATAGTAGTAAGTCCCCACGCCCATAAAACCAACGTAACCCAGAACAACGACGGCTATCACTACTATAATGCCGCCGATGATGAACTTCTTATTCTTAAGCATAAAATCAACCTCGGAGGAGAATTTCTCAAAGAAAGGTATAGGAGTAGTTCAACCTAGTTATTATATCACAACCCTCTTCGGCCAGATAAATAATGCCTTAGGCCTTAGGGTTCTAAGGTGGTCGTCGATATTACGGCTACCGAGTATGCGGGTATGGAGAAAATGACGAGGCAATCGCCCGGCAGTGTTGCTCCATGCGCTAAAAAGTACATGTTGAGCAATGCGGAGCCAGAAAGTGGAAGGAGGGGGTTTGTACACCCCTCCGTCGCCTTATTTTGGGTGGAACAATGCGGGTTTTCAATATGGCTTACGGAGTTACAATAATCGTACCCTTGATGCCTGGGTCCGTAGAGTCGTGATAAGTGTAGGTACCGGGCTGAGTAAAGGTATAGTCGTAGGTACTGCCACCTGGAATGCCGCCGCCAAAAAGACCCGGTATATCGCTCGTGATGGAATAGTCTTCATGCTGCGGATTAGTCCACGTAACCTCGGTGCCCACCCTTACTGTAAGAGTGGCAGGGTCATAGGCATTGCCCAGAATAGTGATAACGGCAGCCGTGGTCGTGGTGGCAGGCGGTGTGGTTGTAGTGGTCGGCGGCACTGTCGTGGTAGTAAGCGGCGGTGGGGTGGTAGTGGTCACCGGGGGAGGCGATGAAGTGGCGCCCTGGGTGCTGCTGCAACCGGCGGCTATGAGGGCCACCGCCAGCATAGAAACCATGAGAAACGTTAATACCTTGACTTTCAACTGTCACTCCTTCTATTTCGAGCAAATGCGCCCGATTTATTCGATGACAAGAAAAAGGGAAATGGGGGCACCGAAGCACCCCCATTTCGGCATGTGAAATCCTAGTTTTAAGTTTTACTACTTGGGAGCCGCGTGGCAGCCGGCCTGCATACACTGGTCATCCGTACGGCCGGTATGGTCGGCGTTAGAGCCCGGCGTTATCGTATATACACCAGTGTTGTGGGTTGAGCCAGAAGCCTTGCCATCCCAGGTCGGCGGGAACGGCGCCGAGTTGGACCCATTCTGGCCGTGGCAAAAAAAGCAACCCACCGTCTTGTAGGCAGCCAACGCATCTTTGCCATGCGTGGTAATGGGCGGCGCGGTTTCAGACAAAGTCTTAGCCCCCGTGCTGGTGGTCGTAGCCGGTGGGACTGTTGTAGTAGGCGCGGTGGTAGTCGTGGCCGGAGTAGTGGTTGTAGCCGGAGCGGTGGTGGTAGTGACAGGCTTAGTAGACGTGGCCGGAGTGGTGGCCGCGCTACTCCCACAACCCGCCACAACCAGTGCCAGCACCAGCGTTAAGGACATAGCAGCGAGAATGGCTTTACCCTTCAATTGCACCTCCCTTCTATAGCTTAAAATGCTTTAGTAGCGCAAATTATTCAAAAGTGTATTTTATCACTGCCTCCCTTTTTGGTCAAAAAAAGAGGGGCGACGCCTGTCGCCCCTCTCGAGCAGTATAAAGTCCCTGTTAATGGGGAGCCGCGTGGCAGCCGGCCTGCATACACTGGTCATCCGTACGGCCGGTATGGTCGGCGTTAGAGCCCGGCGTTATCGTGT
>Ga0315268_10005487_pt1 | contig 13602 bp, 6 predicted proteins | sample C1_top_MG_FD_204535 | JGI IMG/M metagenome (GOLD analysis project Ga0315268, IMG submission 204535) | Sediment microbial communities from Yellowstone Lake, YNP, Wyoming, USA - C1_top | ecosystem: Environmental > Aquatic > Freshwater > Lake > Sediment | place: USA: Wyoming | collected 2017-08-01 | reverse complement strand
GCGGCTGGGCCGAGCAGACCAAGCGCGCGCTGGTGGCCGCCGGCGTGAGCGCCGAGGCGGTCGACGCGATCGGCATGGGCAACAGCGACCCGCAGGTGCCCAACGTCAATCGCAAGAATCGCGCGCGCAACCGGCGGGTCGTGGTCGAGGTGCTGGGCGCGGTAGCGGCCGCCGGATCAGCGGCCGGTCCGCCCAGCGCCAAGCCGACCGCGATCTACGTCGAGGCCAATGGCCTGCCAGTGCCTGCTCCGCTCGGCGTGTTCGCGACCACCTCGTTCGTAGCGCGCCAGGGCGTGCTGCAGCTGCGCGTGGTGCTGCCGTCGGGCGCTGAGGCGGTCTGGCTCTACCGGCCCGACCTGCCGGAGGTGAAGACCGGCGTCGCGGCGGCGAGCGTCCCGTCCAGCGAGCCAGCCGAGCTCGCAGCACCGCTGGTGGCGGCACCGGGCGGCGAGGAATTCATGCCGTTCGAGCCGAGTAGCGCCCCGCTGGTGGTCGTGCCCGGCGAGGACGGTGGCGTGACCACGCTGACCGCGACCGCGGTCGATCTCTCGGGTGCGGTGGCGCACGGTGTCGACGTCGACGGTGGCGTGGCCAGTCCCGACGCGGCTGGCATCAAGGCAGCGATCCTCAGTGTCGACCTGCCGGCAGCCGGGGCCATCGTGCGCGCCAACCGACTGCCGGTGCGCGGCGCCACTGCGCCCGGCAACAAGATCACCGTCAATGGTAAACCGGTCGTCGTCGATAGCGAGAGCGGCAGCTTCGTCGCCATCGTCGACCTGCCCGAGGGGCGCTCGGTGCTGCGCATCGAGGCGACCGACGCTGACGGCAATGTCGCCGCGATCGATCGCGGCGTCGAGGTCGACTCGAGTGGGCTGTTTGCCCTGGTGCTGGCGGACACGTCGCTCGCCGATCGCAACGCCGACCTGCCGGAGTGGAACGGCTACAACCACCTCAAGCTCGGCGGCGTGGCGCTGTACGGCCGCGGCGCGGCACTGCTCAAGGGGCGCTGGACCAGCGACTCGTTCTTCAAGCGCTACGACTTCACCCTGCACGTCGACACCGCGCGCTGGAACGAGGACAGCTTCGAGCAGGAGCTGCTCGACCCCGAGCGCTATTACCCGACCTACGCCGACAGCTCGCTCGAGGTGATCGACGCCGAGGCACGCTACCCGCTTTACGCCGAACTGCGCGCCGACGACTCGTTCGTGCGCATCGGCAACTTCCGCACTCACTTCGAGGGCGGCGATTTGTTCCGCTACGACCGCGCGCGCTACGGCCTGGTGCTCAAGTTCAACCGGCCGCTGGGACAGCTCGAGGGTAGCACCACGGTGCTGGACAACGACGTCAATTTCTTTGTCGCCGGCGGCGATGCGCCCAGACGCCACGCCCGGGTCGAGCTGCGCGGCACCGGCGGCTCGCTCTACTACCTGGCGCACGACACCGTGGTCGAGGGATCGGAGCGGCTCGCAGTGCTGGTGCGCGACGGCATCACCGGCAGCGAGCTGTTCCGGCGGCCGCTCGGCCGCAACGTCGACTACACGATCCGTTACCGCGAGGGGCGGGTGGTGCTGACCGCGCCGCTGTCCTCGACCGCCGAGAGCGGCTGGATCGCCAACCAGAACCTGTCGACCGTGTACGCCGGCCACCCGGTTTACCTCGAGGTCGAGTACGAGCACGAGGGCGACGCCGACTACAACGAACTGGGCGCTGGCGTGGCGGTGTCGGAGACCGTGCTCGAGCACGTCACGGTCGGCGGCGGCTACGTCTACGAGGGCCGCGCCGATGAACGGCCGGCCTTTCAGCTGGCGGGCGCGCACCTGAAGCTGGCCTACGATGCACGCACCTTCATCCAGGGCGAATGGGCCTACTCGCGCTCGATCGCCATGGACAATTACGTCAGCGACGATGGCGGCCTGTCGTTCATGCGCAATGGCCAGCAGGTCGACGACGGGCCGGTGCTGCTTGGCCGCGCGCTGTTCCCGGCCGAGCGTGAGGGCCATGCCTTCAAGCTGCGCGGCCAGACCTCGCTCGGCGGTCTGTGGGGCGGCAATCCCGACGACCTGGCGCTGCGCGCCCATTTCCAGCGGCTGGCGCCCGGCTTCTCGACCGGTATCAGCGCGATCGAGGCCGGTCAGACCAAGTACGGCGTCGAGGGGCGCTGGCTGATCACGCCGCGCGACCGGCTCGAGCTGCGCTACGACGGCATCTGGAGCGAGATCCCGCAGGTGCCGCAGCTGACCGAGTACCGCACGCTGCACCGCGAGCTGGCCACGCTGCAGTACCAGCGACGGCAGGACACGCTGACGTTGACCGGCGAGTATGCGTTTGCCTACACCTGGGACTCGGGTGCGTTTGGGCAGAACGCTTTTGCCGAGGAGCGCACAGTGCTCGGCAACGTGGCAGCAGCCGGCGTCGAGTGGGAGGTGCTGCCGCGGCTGACCCTGCTCGCGCGTCAGGAAGGCATCATCACCGGCGACGAGCGGATGTTGCCGAGCTGGGCCGACCACCTGGTGACGACGGCTGGCGCCCGCTACAAGCTGACCGAGGAGCTACAGCTGTCGCTCACCGAGTCGCTGCGCTGGTCGGGCGAGAACGCCACTGTGCTCGGTCTGCAGAGCCGCCTCAACGACAGCGCCGACGTCTACGCGCGCGAGCGCTTCAACATGCGCGGCAACGCCTGGCTGGCCTCGACCGTGGTCGGTGCCAACGGCGCGCTCACCGACAATACGCGCGCCTACACCGAGTACCAGCTCGACGGCGCCATGTCGGGCAACCAGACGCGCGCGGTGATGGGTCTTGGCACGACCTGGAAGATCATCTCGGGGCTGACGCTGCACCTGGGCTACGAGCGAACGCAGGTGTTCGGCGGCTCGGGCCTGGCGCCGGCCACCGGCACGCTGCCACCGGCGCTGACCGACAGCTACGCGTTTGCCGCGACCGGCGCCAACGGCGGCTCGATGTTCTATTTGGGCCGCGGCTCGCGCGACGCGGCGAGCGCCGGCCTCGACCTGACACTGTTCAAGACGCTCAAGGCCGGCTTCAAGCTCGAGCTGCGCTACGACGACCTGGACGATAAGCGCGGCGGCCAGGATCGCATCGGGTTCCTCACCCAGGGCACGCTGGCCTGGCAATGGACGCAGGACTTCGCGCTGCTGGCGCGCTTCAACTGGGCCGACGTCGAGAACCGCACGCTGCAGCTGTCCGAGGCCGGTCTGCAGGACCTGTCGCTCGGCATCGCCTACCGGCCGGTCAGCCACGAGTGGCTGAGCATCCTCTCCAAGTACGGCCGCCGGCTCGAGCACCGGCCACTGTCGCTGTCGAGCGGCAGCTTCGAGGAATACAGCGCCGACGTGCTGAGCCTGGAGCCGATCTTCGAGCTGCCGTGGGGCCTGCAACTGGTCGAGAAGGTGGCGCTCAAGTACGCGCGCGAGCGGGTCGACGACCTGCCGGTTGGCAACTCGCTGACGGTGCTCTGGATCAACCGGCTCAACGTACACGTGCTGCGGTTGCTGCGGCCGGTCACCACCGCCATCCCGGGCGACGTCGACCTGGGCGCCGAGTGGCGCGTGCTGACCAACTTCTTTGTCCACAGCACCGAGCAGGGCCTGCTGCTCGAGGCGGCCTACGCGCCGGTCGAGTACCTGCGTTTTGGCGTGGGCTGGAACTTCACCCGCTTCAGCGACGACGAGTACGCGCGCAACAACGAAGACGCGTCGGGATTCTTCTTCCGCGTGATAGGACAATACTGACCCCATGAGTTCCGAGATTCCTGCCCTCGATGTCGATTCGTGGTACCGCAAGTTTCACGACCTGATGCCGTTTCGGGTGCGCGAGATCCTGCTGGTCTCGTCGCCCTACGACGCCTTCATCCTGGAAGAGGACGGCCGGCTCAGCGAGCGCATCTTCACCGAATACTCCGAGCTCAACCTGTCGTCGGCGCCGCGCATCACGCACGTCGACAGCGGCGCCGAGGCGCTGGCCAGCTTGCGCGACCGGCGCATCGACCTGGTGCTGACGGTGATGCGGTTGCCCGACATGGATGCGATCGACTTCGGTCGCCAGGTCAAACAGATCGACCCGAAAATGCCGGTGGTCGTGCTCGCCTTCGCCGAGGGCGATCTGAAGCGGCTGCCGGGCGGTGCCGAACCGGGCGCCATCGACCGCGTGTTTCTGTGGACCGGCGACGCGCGCATCCTGCTGGCCGTGATCAAGCTGATGGAGGATCAGGCCAACATCGATCCCGACGTCAGGCTGGGCGACGTGCGGGTCATCATCGTGGTCGAGGACACGGTGCGGCGTTACTCTGCGTTTTTGAGCCTGCTCTACGCCGAATTGATGACGCAGTCGCAATCGCTGGTGGCCGAGGGCGTCAACGACCTGCACAAGTTGCTGCGCATGCGGGCCCGGCCCAAGGTGGTGCTGGCCTGCAGCTACGAGCAGGCGTTCGCGTGCTACCAGCGCTTTCGCGACAACTGCATCGCCCTGATCACCGACGTGAGCTTTCCCCGCAACGGCGTCGAGGACGTCGACGCCGGCTTCATCCTGGCGCAGCGGGTGAGTGAGCAGGACCCCTACCTGGCGATCCTGCTGCAGTCGGCCAACCAAGAAAACGCGGCGCGTGCGCTCGAGCTGGGTGTGCACTTCGTCAACAAGAACTCGCCGCGGCTGTTGCGCCGCATCCGCACCTTCCTGCGCGAGAGCCTGGGCTTTGGCGAGTTCATCTTTCGCCTACCCGATCGGCAAGAGGTGGGCCGCGCGCGCGACATGTACGAGATGGAGCAGGCGCTGCACACGGTGCCGACGACGTCGATTGAGTACCACGCCACGCGCAACCACTTTTCGCTCTGGTTGACCGCGCGATCGATGTTCGGCCTGGCCAAGCTGATCCGGCCGACCACAATATCGGATTTTGGCGACGTCGAGGGACTGCGCCAGCACCTGATCAAGGTGCTGCGCGCCGCCCGGCTGCAGGAGCAAACCGGCGTCGTCACCGATTTCTCGACCCGCAAGACCTCGGGCGAGAGCCAGTTCGTGCGGCTCTGGCACGGATCGCTCGGCGGCAAGTCGCGCGGCCTGGCCTTTGCCAGCCTGACCCTGGCCCGGCGCCAGCTGCGCGACAAGTACCCGGGCCTGCCGATCCGGGTGCCGCGTTCGGTCGCGATTGGCACCGACGCGTTCGAGCTGTTTCTCGAGGAGAACGGTTTTGCCGAGGAGATCCAGAACCTGACCGACGACCGGATCGTGCTCGAGCGCTTCATCAACGGCTTCCTGCCCGAGAAGCTCAACCGCGACCTGCAAGTGGCGGTGCAGGAGCTGCACGGTCCACTCGCCGTGCGTTCGTCGACCATGCTCGAGGACTCGCACGCGCAGCCGTTTGCCGGCGTCTACGCCACCTACATGCTGCCCAACAACCACCCCAACCCGAACGTGCGCTTCCACGAACTGGGGCGGGCGATCAAGGCGGTCTACGCATCGACCTACTCGACCGAGGCGCGCTCCTACATGCGCTCGACGCCCTACTCGGTCGAGGAGGAGCGCATGAGCGTGCTGATCCAGGAGGTGGTCGGTCAGCGTTACGGCGAACGCTTCTATCCGCTGATCTCGGGCGTGGCGCGCTCGCACAACTACTACCCGATGGCCGGCCAGCGCCCCGAACAGGGCATCGCCATGGTCGCGCTCGGCCTCGGCCACATGGTGGTGGGCGGCGGCAATGTCTTTCGCTTTGCGCCCGGCAGCGCCAGTGTCGTGCAGCACGCCACCGCGCGCGAGTACCTGACCCGTTCGCAGACCCAGTTCTATGCGCTGGATCTGTCGCGGCCCAACGTCAACTTCTTCGACCACACCCACTACTCGCTCGGGCTCTACGATCTGCCGGTGGCCGAGTTCGACGGCACACTCGGCCTGATCGGCAGCGTCTACGTGGCAGCCGAGGACCAGATCCGGGACACGCTCAACGCCAGCGGACCGCGGCTGATCGCGTTCAACAACATCCTCAAATGGAACGCGTTCCCGCTCGACGAGGCGCTGTCCGAATTGCTGGCGCTGTTTCAGGATGGCGTGGGCAGCCCGGTCGAGATCGAATTTGCGGTCGATGCCGGCGACTGGGGTCGGACGACATTGTCCGGCCACGAGCCGCGGCCGCCGACGTTCTACGTGTTGCAGGTGCGACCGCAGATGGGGCCAGCGCTCGAGACCGAGGTGGAGGTGGCCGAGCACAGCTCGGTTGAGTTGCTGTGCGCAACTGATCGCTCGCTCGGCCACGGCCTGGTCAAGGATATCCGCGACGTCGTCTACGTCCGCAACAACGACCTCGACGGCACGCTCACGCCGCAGGTCGCCGACGAGGTGGGCGAGATGAACGCCGCGCTGCAAGTCGAGGCGCGGCCCTACATGCTGATCGGACCTGGCCGCTGGGGCTCATCCGACGCCGCGCTCGGCATCCCGGTCAAGTGGTCGCAGATCTCGGCCGCGCGCCTGATGGTCGAGACCAACTTTCACAACCGTGCGGTCGAGCCGTCGCAGGGCACTCACTTCTTCCACAACCTGCTCTCGTTTCACATCGGCTACCTGACCCTGGCCAGCGACCAGGGCATGGCCGGCAACGCGCACAAGTACCTGGACCTCGCCTGGCTCGACCAGCAGCCGGCCAAGCACGAGACGCGCTTCGTGCGCCATGTGCGGTTGAGTCAGCCGCTGCGCGTGTTTCTCGACGGGCGGCAGGGCCGGGCGACGGTGCTCAAGCCGGAGTAGACACGAGGGTGCGCCACCTGGTTGGCGCCAGCTCGGTTACCTGCGCTGACGCCGCGCGCGTCGCACCATCGCCTGTGGCGCGCTCCACAACGCGGAGACCGGCAGCGCCGCAAGCTTGGGGCCAAAGGGAGTCGCCTCGGGCGCGGCCGTGAGCAGGCAGCCGAAATGGAAGCGGTCACCCAGGCGCTCGGCGAGAAAGCGCAGCCCCTTGAAGTCGGCACTCTTGGGCGAGCTGGTCGCCTTGACCTCGATGCCAACGATACGCCCGTCGCCGTGCTCGAGCAGCAGGTCCACCTCGACGCCGCTGCGATCGCGAAAATGCCAGATCGACGGCCGCGCGAGCGACCAACCGATCTGCTTGCGCAGTTCCATGGCGACAAAGGTCTCGAGCAGCTGGCCGGCGGCGGCAGACGATCCGTCGAGCGTTGTCGAAGTCACGCCCATGAGGTGAGCGGCAAGCCCGCTGTCGGCAAGCAACAGCTTGGGCCGCCTGACTACCTTGGCGCTCAGGTTGGTCGACCAGGCCGGGACCAGCTGGATCAAGAACGCATTGGCCAGGTGCGCCAGGTAGGCGCTCGCGGTGCGGGCCGGGATGGCCATGGCGTCGGCGAGATTGGCGGCATTGAGCTCGGTACCGGTGCGCGCAGCGCACAGCTTGAGCAGGCGCGGAATCTCGGCCAGGCGCTCGATGTCGGCAAGCTGGCGTACCACGCGCTGGCAGACGGTCGTGACGTGGCTGGCGAACCATGCGCGCCGGCGCGCTGCCGGACGTTGCACGGCGTCAGGAAATCCACCGGCCAGCACGCGCGCGAAGAGATCGGCCCGAGAAATGTCCCCGTTGGCCAGGAGTTGGCCCGGGTGATCGAAGAGTCGGTCGATGAAGGTTTCGGGCGTGCCCGCCAGTTCGCCCTGCGAAAAAGGCCAGAGTTCGATCAGCTCGACGCGGCCGACCAGCGCGTCCGCCATGTCCGGCGCGGCGAGCAGACGCGACGAGCCGGTGAGCAGAAAGCGGCCGGGCCGCCGATCTCGATCCACCTCGGCTTTGATGGCGCGAAAGAGCGCTGGAACCAGTTGAGCTTCATCGACCACCAGGGTGTCGACCGGGCGCGTGATGAAGGCGCGGGGGTCGAGACTGGCGGCCTGGCGCGCAGCAGCGTCGTCCAGCGAGACCATCGCGACGCGTCCAGGAACCGCCAGCGTGCGTGCGAGCGTGGTTTTGCCAACCTGGCGTGCGCCATTGAGGACGACCACCGGCGTATCCGCCATCGCCTCGGCGATGCTTGTTGCGACCCCACGCAGCAGCACGCGCGAATTCATTGGACTGATCATACGGCCGATTAGTCCCAATCGCAACCGCCGATACGTCCCGTCTTTGGCTGCCGATTCGTCCCAACTTCGATTGCCGATTCGCCCGGTTCCTGGCCACCCGCAGCGCCGATCTCACTTCTCCGCAGTCGCGATCTGCAACCCGACCAGAATCCCCTGCAGCAACCCGACGAACAGGTCGGCCGTGTCCGGCCCATACAGCTCGAGCGACGCCTCGGGGCCGGGTTGCAGGTAGCGCTCGGCCGGCAAGAAGTAGCCAGCGTACTGGCCATTGTGCGAGGCGATGACGAGGTGAAAACCGTTGCGCGCAAACTGCTGGCGCAGCGTGGGCGTCACCTCGGCCGACAGCTCGCCCGGGATGGCGGCGATCAACACCGGGCCGATGCGCACCAGGTCGACCCCGATGGTCGACGGCACCAGCCGCCGCGACAGCCACGGCCGCAGCACGCGCGAGCGCGTGATCGGGAAGCGCGGCGTCGGCATGGCCAGCTCGACGTGGGTCGAGGCCAGCGGCAGTGCACTGCCGCGCGCGGTCAGCGTCAGCTCGTGGTCCACGATCGCGGCCAGCCGCTCGCCCAGCACGGTCGCCGGCTCTTTGCCCGCAATGCGCACCGCGCTGTTGCTGCCCGTGGCGGCCGCGACGAACAGGGTCGGCGTCGGGTCGCCCTGGCTGGCAAGCACGGTCCGCAGACGCTCGGGATAGTCGCCGTCCAGCTGGTCGCGCGCTGCCACCAGCGTCGGGTGCGCGCCAAAGGCGACCAGTCGGCCGACCAGCCCCTGGCCGCCGAGCAGCGACACGACGTCGAGCGTGGCGTCGATCAACCCACCCGGACTGCTGCGGTTGACGACCAGGTTGGCGGCCTGCGCTGCGCCGTCGAGCAGCTGCACGGGCTGCAGGTTGGCGATGGCAGCGCGCGCGGCATCGGCACTGCCATTGGCCAGCAGCTTGACGACAGCGGGATCGCTCGCGCCGAGGAAGAGCGACTCGAGCCAGCGGTCGCCCAGCCCGCCCGGTCCCGAATGGGTGTGGGTGGCGAGCGGCAGCACCGGTGCACCCAGGTCGCCGCTGGCGATCGCGATGTTCTCGCGCAGATGGGGCGTGACCGTCGCGACGTCGAGGCTGACGAGCACCAGCCGCTGCTCGCCGGCCGCGAGCGCGATCGCCACCGCTGCGATCTGGCCAGGTGCATTGGCGCGGCGGGCCCGAAGCTGGAAGTAGCCGCCGAGAGGCGTGCCAGCAGCGAGCTGGATCGGGACGGCGGCGGCTCCGGCGTGCAGCAGCGCGGGCGCGACGACCAGTTGCGGCGCGATCTGGCGCCCCTGGCTGCGCGCCTGCTGCAGCAGCCCGTCGGCGAGCGGCTGTGGCGGCGGTGCTGGCTCGGTCGCGACCAGCCAGCACGCGGCGCCCAACGCGAACAGCGCAGCTACCCCGATACCCAGCCGAATCAGCCAGCGTTTCATGGGGTCGCCTTGGCCGCGCGCTTGGCGCTTGTCCGGGACCTGCGACGTGGATAGATTGCGCCCGACATGTCGTGAGATTGTTTATCATCAGCACGCGCGGAGGGGGAGGGGCCCATGAAGATCTTCGAGGAACTGGACAGACGCGGCCATGAGCAAGTGGTCTACTGCCACGACGCCAATTCGGGCCTGCGCGCCATCATCGCGATCCACAACACGGTGCTTGGTCCGGCCCTCGGCGGCGCCCGCATGTGGACCTACCAGAGCGAGGACGAGGCGCTGACCGACGCGCTGCGGCTGTCGCGCGGCATGACCTACAAGGCGGCGGCTGCCGGCCTCAACCTGGGCGGCGGCAAGGCAGTCATCATCGGCGACCCCAAGCGCGACAAGACCGAGCCGTTGCTGCGCGCCTATGGCCGCTTTGTGCAGAGCCTGGCTGGCCGCTACATCACGGCCGAGGACGTCGGTACCACCGTGCAGGACATGGAGGTCGTCCGCATGGAGACCGACTACGTCACCGGCATTTCGCGCACGCTCGGCGGATCGGGCGACCCGTCGCCGGTGACCGCGCTCGGCCTGTTCGAGGGCATGCAGGCGTGCGCCAAGAAACTGTGGGGCAAGGACTCGCTCGAGGGCGTCACCATCGCCATCCAGGGCGTGGGCCACGTCGGCTACCATCTGTGCCAGCACCTGCACCGCGAGGGCGCCCAGGTCAAGATCGCGGACATCGACGCCGATAACTTGCGCAAGGCGGCCGACGCCTTTGGCTCGACCGTGGTCGGTGTGGACGAGATCTATTCGACCGAGTGCGAAATCTTTGCACCGTGCGCACTGGGCGCGGTGATCGACGACCGCACCATTCCCAAGCTGCGTTGCAGCATCATCGCCGGATCGGCCAACAACCAGCTGGCCGACGAGCAGCGCCACGCCGAGATGCTGGTCAAGCGCAACATCCTGTACGCGCCGGACTACGTCATCAATGCTGGTGGCCTGATCAACGTCGCCAACGAGTTTGACGGCTACGACCGCGAGCGCGCGGTGCAGCAGGCGGCCGGAATCTACGACATCCTGACCGAGGTGCTCGCCATTGCCGAGCGCGAGAACGTCACCACCGTGCAAGCAGCCAACACGATGGCCGAGCGCCGTATCGCCTCGATGAGCAAGCTCACGCGAACCTACCTGGGGGCTCCGCGGCAGCGCCGCGGCCGCGGGATAACCTGAGCGATGCGACTGCTCGCGCTAGCGCTACTTGCCGTTCTCGCGGCGCCCGTCTGGGCCGCCGACGATACCCCCAAGCTCACCTTCGGCCAGCCGGTCCCGCTGTCGCGGCGGCCGGTGTTGCTGCGGCCGCTGGGGTTCGAGGTCGACCTGCGCTACGGGCTGGTCGGCAGTGGACCGACTCGCTTCATCAACGACATCCGCTTTGCGCCACTCGACTGGCTGGAACTGCGCAGCTCGCTCGGCCCCTATCCCGACAGCCTGATCGTGCGGCTGGCGTTTGGCGAGCTGACCAGCCTGGGCACGTTTTCGGTCGACGCTGGGCTGTTCCGGCTCGACCTCGGGCTGCGGCTCAACCCCGACGAGCGCGACGCGGTCAAGGGTATCATCGCGGGCAATGTGGGCGGCGGCATCGCCTACGATCGCACGCTCGGCCGCGTCTTCCGAGTGCACGGCAAGGCGCGCATCCAGCAGCGCTACTCGACTGACGACGGGTTCAGCCAGACCGTGGCCATGGCCGCCCTGTATGGCGACGTCGATTTTGCCCAGTACTTTGGCTGCACCGTGGGCCTCGGCTACGGCCAACTGGTCGCCGGTAAGGTCCATGATCTGAGCGTTGACTTCGACGAGATCGGCCGCACTGGCTTTTCGACCATGATCGACCAGGAGACCGATCGATCGGCCACGCTGATGCTGGGCATGACCTACGCGCGCACCGAGAGCTTCGACGTCGATGTCTTTGCCACCACCCGTTACTGGCCCGACCCGGGCATGTTGTTCGGCGCCGGCCTGCGCTGGCGTCTCTAGGGCGTAGCGCCCGGTAGCCGCATGCGACCGCCGATACTGGTCCTGCACGCAACCGGCACCAACCGCGACCGCGAGGCAGCCTGGGCCTGCGAGCTGGCCGGCGGTGCACCCGAGATCGTACACGTCAACCAGCTGCTCGCCGGCGTCCGGCGACTGGCCGACTACCGCATGCTGGTCCTGCCCGGTGGGTTCAGCCACGGCGACGACCTGGGGGCTGGCCGCTTGCTTGGGGTGCGGTTGCGCCACCAGTTCGGCGCGGCGCTCGCAGAGTTCATCGCTGCCGGTCGACCGGTGCTCGGCATCTGCAACGGCTATCAGGCGCTGGTCAAGGCAGGCGCACTGCCGGGTGACGCTGTCGGTGCGCCGGCCGAGCAACGGCTGACCCTGACCCGCAACGACTCGGGCCGCTTCGAATGCCGCTGGGTCCACCTGCGGCCCGAACCGGGCAGCCGCTGCATCTTCACCCGCGACCTCGACGGGTTGATCGCGTGCCCGGTCGCGCACGGCGAGGGCAAGCTGGTCGCTGCCGATCCGGCACTGCTGGACGCGCTGCAGACGGTCGGCCAGATCGCACTGCGCTATGTCGATGCCGCCGGCCAGCCGACCGGCTACCCGGGCAACCCCAACGGTTCGGCGCTTGGCATCGCGGGCATCTGCAATGCCAGCGGCAATGTGCTCGGGCTGATGCCGCATCCCGAGGACCACGTGCTGCCGCTCCAGCATCCGCTGCGCGGTCGCGCGACCTCGGGCATGCTCGGGCTGCGCCTGTTCGAACGTGGCGTGCAGCACGCGCGGTCGCTCTAGCGGTGCGGCCTGGGCTCGGCGGTGCTGGTTGGGTGAAAGCGACAGGAGTGGACGATGACGGTGACGGCCGTGGTCGGGGCGCAGTGGGGTGACGAGGGTAAGGGCCGCATCGTCGACTACCTGGCGCAGCGCGCAGAAATGGTGATCCGGTTTCAGGGCGGCGACAACGCTGGCCACACCGTGATCAACCAACATGGAAAGTTTGCGCTGCACCTGGTGCCGTCGGGCATCTTCAATCCGAACACCGCCTGCATCATCGGCACCGGCACCGTGGTGGCTCCCGACAAGCTGCTCGAGGAATTGCAGCTGCTGCGGCAGGCCGGCATCGGTCTGGACAACCTGTGGCTGTCCGAGCGCGCGCACGTCGTCATGCCCTACCACCGCGCGCTCGACGGGCTGGAGGAAGGTGCGCGGCAGCAGGTGTCGATCGGCACCACCCGCCGCGGCATCGGACCGGCGTACTCCGACAAGAGCGGCCGCCACGGTATCCGGCTCGGCGATCTGGCGCGGCCCGATTACTTGCGGCAACGGTTGGCCGCGATCGTTCCGCGCGTCAACCAGCTGCTGTCGCACTTTGGCCAGACGGCGCTCGACCTCGACGACCTGATGGCGCTGGCCGCGGGCTGGCGCGCGGCGCTGGGCGACCGCATCGTCGACACGCTGCCGCTGATCCAGCGCGCGGTGCGCGGCGACCAGCGCGTGCTGCTCGAAGGCCAGCTGGGGGTCATGCGCGATCTCGACTGGGGCATCTATCCATATGTCACCTCGTCCAACCCGCTGGCCGGCGGTGCCTGCGCTGGTGCCGGGATCCCGCCGCGCGCGATCGACGAGGTGATCGGCGTGGTCAAGGCCTACTCGACCGCGGTCGGCAGCGGGCCATTTCCGGTCGAACTGCACGATTCGGTCGGCGAGCAATTGCGCCGCGTCGGCGACGAGTATGGCGCCACCACCGGTCGGCCGCGCCGTTGCGGCTGGTTTGACGGCGTGGCCATCCCGTACGCGACCTGGCTCAACGGGTTTACGGCACTGGCCGTCACCAAGCTCGACGTGCTGGATGGGCTACCCGAGATCAAGATCTGCGTCGGCTACCGGCTCGGCGACCAGGTGCTGACCCAGGTGCCGGACACGCCCGTGCTCGAACAGGTCGAGCCCGTCTACCAGGTGCTGCCGGGGTGGCAGCAGCCGACGCGCGATGCGACCGCGCTCGAGCAGCTGCCAGCCAACGCCCGCCGCTATCTG
>Ga0315268_10005486_pt1 | contig 13603 bp, 8 predicted proteins | sample C1_top_MG_FD_204535 | JGI IMG/M metagenome (GOLD analysis project Ga0315268, IMG submission 204535) | Sediment microbial communities from Yellowstone Lake, YNP, Wyoming, USA - C1_top | ecosystem: Environmental > Aquatic > Freshwater > Lake > Sediment | place: USA: Wyoming | collected 2017-08-01 | reverse complement strand
GCAGTCATAAGATCATAATCTCGTGACCGGTCTGACTTTGCAGTAGCCTTGGCACATGTTGTAGAGTACAGAATTCAACGTTCTCGGTCATGTTAGTGGCAACACTCTTAAGTTGCGACCTCATATTCCGGACTTGGTCTGGGGGGCATCATTGTGCAGGTCAAGGAACCGGTCGGCGGTCAGCTGGAAATCCTTTCTCGTGACGACCTGGTCAAGATCCATGGCGCGACTATGGAGGTCTTCCGACGATTGGGGATGAAGGTGCTGGAGCCGAAGGCGCTGGAGCTCTTCGACCACGCAGGAGCAGACGTCGACAGGAAAACAATGATGGTGAAGATCCCTGAAAGCCTCGTAAAGGAGACGCTCCGGAAAGCGCCTTCCGCGTTCAAGATGTACGGAAGGGACCCGAACTACGAGCTCGACTATAGCGGGAACAAGGTGCACTTCGGAACCGCGGGACTTGCAGTGCGAGTTCAGGATTTGGACGGAAAAATCAGACTGGGAAAGCTCGCCGACGTCGAGAACCTCGCCAGAATTGCGGACTATCTCGAGAACATACATCACATCGTGATGACCGTCACTCCATCCGATGTGCCGGATGAGGTCTATCATCTGCACTGCATAAACGCGGACTGGAAAAACTCTGTGAAGACGACCGATGGATTCACGTGGACCGCGAGGAAGGCCCAGGAGACGGTTGACATGGCGGCCATCCTGAGAGGCAGCTACGAGGAGGTCATGAAGAAACCACCGCTGCTGGGATTCACGAATCCTGTCAGTCCGATGCAGCTCTCCAAGGAGTTGATGGAGGGGGCGCTCGTGTACGCGAAATACAGGCAGCCGGTGCTCTACGCCCCTGAAGCTCTAGCGGGTGCCACTGCTCCTGCCAGCCTGGCCGGTCTATTGGTCCAGCAGAACGCAGAGGTGCTCGCGGGGATCATGGTTTCCCAGCTCGCCAACCCAGGGACCCCCGTGCTCTACGGCACGGTCTCCGCCGTGATGGATATGAAGACTGGGACGACGGCGTTGGGAGGGCCAGAGGTGGGTTTGATTAACGTTGCAGCCGGCCAACTCGGAAGATACTACAATCTGCCTAGAAGAGGAACGGGCGGGAACACCGATTCCAAGCTCGTGGACGCCCAGGCTGGTGCTGAGACTGCGATGTCGATGCTGATGTCGGCAATGGCGGGCATGAACTTCATCTACGATGCGTGCGGCGGGATCGATGGCACACTCACCTTCTCGTATGAGAAGCTGGTCATAGACAACGAGATCGCCGGTATGGTCTCGAGGATACTCAGAGGAATAGAAGTCAACGAGGAGACATTGGCGGTCGACGAGATATGCAAGTATGGGAGGACAGGCTACCTCGGGTCACCTTACACAGCGAGGACGTTCAGGAAGGAGCACTACCTGTCCACGCTGTTTGACCGCAGGTGCTGGGAGGCTTGGTTGAAGGCCGGCGGCAGAGACATGTCCAAGGAAGCCCGGGAGAAGGCCAAATGGATCCTGAAGGAGCACAAGGTGGAGCCGCTCGAGAAAGGCGTCCAGGCTGGGATTGACGAGTTCATCAAGAAGACTACGAATAACTATTCTGTTACCGCGAGAAAGACGAATGGCAAAGTGATAGAATGACGTACGCAACTCTGAAAGAAGGTGTGTCCATGAGAGAAGGCATTCAAGAAGACCTCGGTGCAAGAAAGCGGGGGAGAAATGTGAAGGAAAGATGCTTATCCGTAGCCTTGTTGGCGATTTTCATTTCTTCTGCAGTAATGGTGGTTCCGATGGCTTCGGAGCGTGCTGCGGCAGCACCCATGGAGATGAAGATCGGCACTACTGAATCAATAGACACATTCAACCCGTTCTCAGCGATTAGCGGCGTAGCCTGGATGGTTATGTGGGAGATGTATGAAACGTTGGTAACTCGTGATCCTACGACGCTTGAACCAATTCCGATGCTCGCACAGTCCTGGGATACCAGCCCTGACGGCAAGGTATGGACTTTCAATCTTGTTCACAATTCCACCTGGCATGACAACGTGCCTTTGACTGCCGAAGATGTGAACTGGACCTTCAATTTCATCAGAAGCCATCCTGCTGAATGCGGTCTCTACCAAAGCTATGTCCAGAACATGACCGACGTGGTCGCTCTGGACGACTATACGGTGAGATTCACGACCGACGTGCCTAAGGCCATAATGCTCTCGCTAGACGTGCCAATTCTTCCCAAGCACCTGTGGAGTGCCGTGCCACTCCAGCAGCTCGGAGGCATTGATATGTGGAACACGAGGTACTTCCCGAACGGGCCGGTAGGGTCTGGACCAATGATCCTGAGCTCCTTTAGCAAGACTCTGGGAGACATCTGGATGCTGAAGTGGGACAAGTATCACATGGGTACGATAAATGTCGACAAGGTCTTGTACAAGTTGTTCACGAGTGAAGACGCGATGATGAATGCGCTCTTTTCAGGCAGCATCGATGTGGCAATGCTTGTTCCTACCACTCTGTGGGACACGACTATCAATACGCCCGGCATAGAAGGGCAGGTGGCGGACGAGCTAGACATGCATCATTTGGGATTCAACTGTGCATCGCCATCTTTGAGAGTCGCCACAGATAGTGCTGGGCGTCGGCTGTTCCCCAAGGCGAGCACCAACACAGAGACGTACAACACATCTGTGAGACAGGCCGTTGCCCTGGCGGTAAACAAGACACAATTGGTGACGGAGGTGCTGAACGGACTGGCTGACAAGGGGGATACAATAATCCCGCCGATCACTCCTTTCTGGAAGTATACCGTGCCCGAAAACGAGGAGTTCAAATTCGATCCTGGAAAGGCGAGAGCTCTGCTTGACGCGGCCGGATATCGAGATATTGACAGTGACGGAATAAGGGAGAATGTCACGAGCACGACAGGTGCAGAGCTGAGCTTCAATTTCTATTATTCAACTGCCTATACTGAGGACGGACTCGCGGCCCAGAAGATATCGAACTGGCTAAGAGATATCGGCATAAACGCACCTGCAAATGGTGTTACCGAGACTGTCTTGTACCAGTACCAGCTCGATATGAAGTATGATATGTTCTTCTGGAGTTGGTGGCCGGCAATCGATCCCGATTTTATTCTCTCTGTTCTGACGACCAACCAGATAATGAAAAAGACTGGTGATTGGTCTACTTGGTCCGACACTTTCTATAGCAACCCGGTATACGATCAGTTGTATCTCCAGCAGCAGAACGCTGTGGATCCTACACAACGACAAGCCATTGTTCGCGAAATGCAGAGAATTGCCTACCACGACAGCCCGTATGTTGTCATGTGGAATCCGTATGGACTATACGCATACAGGACAGACAGATACACGGACTTCCCGGATTTCAAGACTCGACCTCTCACAACGCCAGCCAACTTCTGGTTCTTCTTCGAGGTTACTCCCAGAACCGGTAATTTGTCCCCGGTCTTCAATTCGCTGCTCAATCCGACCTACTGGCCAATAGTCAACAGACAACAGACATTCCAAGTGGAGGTCAGCGATCCGGACAACGACATGCTCTGGGTGAACTGGACCTTCGGGGACGGTAGCCCGGTGGTTCATGACGTCGTGCCGGCAGGAAGCAGCTACATCGGAGTCACTCTGACGCAATCACACACCTACACAGTGCTGAATTGGGATCCGGGCTACACCATGACAGTGTCTCTAACCGACGGGCAGCCTGGTCATGACAAGGTTACCACGGCGACGGTATGTGTCATCGAGAAGCCAGATGCTGCTCCGACTTTCAGGTCGCTCGTCTCATCCTCGCCGCCGTCGGAGGCCTACAACGACACTGTGGTGACGTGGTTCGTCAATGCGAGCGATGGCGAGTCTGGTGGGCCCAGCGGTTTCGGTCTCAGGTTCACGTGGGTCTGGGACGACGGCGAGATCACTGTGTCAAATCATCAGCCAACGCAGAACAACAAGATTGTGATGGACACAGTAACCCATTCATGGTCGACAGCAACAACCTATAGTGTCCAGGTCTGGGTATGGGACGGTTCCGACTATCCGGGACACAATGTGTCCAGCGGGGTCATGTCTTTCAAGGTGAAAGAGAACACTGCTCCGGCGACTCCGAATCTCGCCTCCATTTCGGGTACTGAGGGAACGTGGATAAGCTGCATCGCGACGAGCATGGACGCGGACCCTGACCCGTTGAGGATAACATGGGAGTGGGATGACGGTACTTTCAACGTGACTAACCACGCGCCGAACCAGGGAGTCCAGATTGCCTCAGCGGTCCAGCACAAGTGGCCAGTCACAGGACTCTCGAAGACCTACCCGGTCACCGTCTGGGTGGACGACATGACTGGGTATTCCGGACATAACGTATCCTCTACGATAGACGCGACAATAGAACCCGTCGGAGCCAACGTGCCGCCCACGGCGCTGCTGATAGCTCCGCCACCGTCGCCTCCCCACTACGTCGCCACCAACCTGGTCTTCAACACAAGTGCGGTTGACACGGACGGCGATGCGCTCGTATTCTACTTCGAGTTCGGAGACGGCGCCACAGCTGTGACAACGCTTCCCGCGGGTCCGACTACGATGCGATACGCGGACTTCAGCCACAGCTACATTGCCCCGAACACGTACACTGTAAGATTGTGTGTCAACGACTCCACCGGTCCCGCGAACCACAACTCGTCGACAACAGCCAGCATCGATGTGATTCAGAACGAGCCCCCGGTTGTTGTCCTGCCGTCGAGTCTGACTGCGGGCTACAACAGGACTTTCACAGTAACGCCGACTCAGTGCCAGGACAATGACGGAGATCCGCTCAAGGTTTGGTACGATTGGGGAGATGGGAGCCCGATGACGAAAGGTGGGGACGTAGCGTCCTCGTACGCGGCGAGCCACATATACTCCAGCTTGGGCAACAAGACCCTTACTATCTATGTTGATGATGGTACCGGCCTGTCCGGCCACAATGTTAGTGCGACCGCGACCGTGAAAGTGTTTGAGGCGAACCTGAAGCCCGAGATTGTCGGCGTGATTGAGAAGACTCCGTCAAAGAGTTCGTACCTGCCAGATGAGACAATCACCTTCGCCGTCGTCGTCAGGGATTTCGAGGGAGACAACATGACCCTGACGGTCGAATTCGGAGATGGGACGCAGCAGGTGGTAACCGTTCTCGGAGTGCCGACCACACCAGCTGACACCAGCATCACGCAGAACGTCACGCACGCCTACACAGGGGCTAGGGCAAGCCCGTACTTGGTCAACGCGACCGTCAACGATAGCATGGACCATGCGGACATGCAATGGAGCGTGGGCCTCACGTCGGTGCAGGTCACTGAGCCAAGTCCCACACCACATGAAGGGTTCCCATTCGCTCTGGTTGCAGGCGCATCGATAGTGGTTATCTTGGTGGTCTTGGCGATTCTCTTGCTGTTTAGGCGCAGGAAGAAGAGTGTGACCAGTACAGAGAGTGAAACGCCTCCGTCGGGGCCGAGCTAGCAGCGGAATGCGGCGACACGAAACCTCTTCTCCATTTCATACTACTATCTGCATTGAGGATAGGATGCGAGTCTCAGATCGGAGTGGACTCTGACATGAAAGCAATGACTAGAATGATTGGCAGAAGAGCTCTGAATTCCATCATAACCTTGTTTCTGGTCATAATCCTCAACTTTGCATTGTTTCGCTTGATGCCCGGCAATCCGGTCAATGCGATTGTACCACCGGATCCGAGGATCCCTGCAGAGTACAAACAACATCTAATTGATGAATATGGTCTAAACGAATCGATATACGTTCAGTTCTTCACGTACATCAAGGATACCCTACTGTTCAGATTCGGAGATTCGTTTTCGGACCCTGGCACTTCTGCAATGAGCATCGTTCTCGACAATCTTAGATGGACTCTGGTTCTGGCGGGCACTTCATCCATTCTGATGATTGGGATAGGAATGGCTATCGGAGCAGCATCTGCATGGAAGCGCGGTAGCCTTTTTGACACTGGGTCTCTCGCATTCACTCTTTTCTTCTATGCGATGCCAACATTCTGGTTCTCAATGATGCTCGTCGCGATCTTCGCGACGACCCTCGATTGGTTCCCTTCTTCCGGGGCATTGACGTCTGGCACGCAGTTCGAATGGAAATGGCCCTCGATTCTTGATCTCATAAACCATCTGATACTGCCAGCTGCGAGCCTGACAATAGGTGCAATCGGAGAGTTCGCGATAATAATGCGAGGCTCTTTGATCGATGTGATGACCGAGGACTACATAACGACTGCTAGGGCAAAAGGGCTCCGTGAAAGAGATGTGATGAGATATCATGCAATGCCAAATGCAATGTTGCCGATGGTTGCTCTAATAGCTATGACTTTGGCCTTCGTCGTGGGTGGAGTATTCCAGACAGAGGTCGTGTTCAATTATCCCGGTGTCGGATACTTGACCATACAGGCGACCTATGATCTTAACTACCCCATACTCCAGGCTGCGTTCTTTTTGATAGCTGTTACAATGATTGTCGCCAACTTCGTGGCGGACCTGTTGTTGGTTGTGATGGACCCGCGCATCTCGGTGGTGTGAATGATGAGCGAAGTCCGCAGGAGAGGGATATCAGAGCCAACAATAGAGAGACTAAGGCTGCTGAGAAGAAGGACGATGGCAACGTGGGAAGTCTATCGTCAGAACAGGATGGGAATGATCGGCCTGGTAACTCTTCTCGGCTTCGTTTTTGTATCCATATTCGCTCCTCAAGTCATGTGGGTTCTTGCACACATCGCAGGTTGGCCCTCAACGTATGGCCCTTTTGACGAAGTGGCGACTGTCGGCCGAGGTCTTCCGCCAACAGCAGACCATTGGCTTGGAACGGACTTTCGTGGTAATGATATTCTAGCTCGGACAATCTACGGATCGAGAGTCTCACTTCTGATAGGATTTGTGGCCTCTCTCGTCTCAATGGGTTTGGGGACTGTTATTGGGCTTTTCGGTGGGTTCTGGGGCGGATGGAGAGACGAAGTGCTGATGAGGATTACGGATGTGTTTCTTGTCCTGCCGTGGCTTGTGCTGATGATTGTGTTCGCCACTCTTCTCCCTGGAGGACCGAGTGTGATGAAGGTTGTTTTCGTGATAGGCATAACCGGATGGTCGGGCACTGCGAGATTGGTCCGGGCACAGGTCATGTCATTGAAGAGCAGGACCTTTGTGGAGAGGGCGAGATCGGCTGGAGCTGGGGACTACTATATTGTGAGAAAGCACATTTTTCCAAATGTGTTCCCCCTGGTCTTCGCCAATTCTGTGCTGACAGTCGCCTTGTCCATTCTCTCAGAAAGCACACTGAGCTTCATCCGGCTTGGCCCCGATCCTACCAGAGTCGTCACTTGGGGGAATATGCTTGAAGATTCAATGGCAGGATATGCGTTTCTCAATGAGCTCTATCTATGGTTCATGGTCCCTGGTCTGTGCATCGTTCTTGTAGTACTCTCATTCACACTCATTGGCTACGCACTTGATGAGATCTTCAACCCGAGGCTGAGAAGAAGATAGGTTGACTCACTTCGGTGCGCATGCGCTCGAAGTCATTAAGTACAAAGTACAAAGTTCGACGAAGAGAGAAAGAGGTGCTCCAGCTATGTTCGTAGACAGACTTGGAAAGGTTAAATCACACATGGAAGAAGGAGGGTATGAGTATCTGCTCATATCGCCAGGACCGAATCTGCGCTACCTAACCGGCTTTCATTATGACTTCCCTGGTGATTACTGGGATGCGATCATAACCTGGGACATGATCACTGCGGAAATCATTCCAATTGACGGAGAACCGGTTCTCGTGGCGCCAAGATCAACTGAGAATTGGGTGAAAGGAATTTCGGAATTCGGCGACATCCGATGGTATTCTGGTGCAAAGAACCAAATGGCAGTTCTCAAAGACTTGTTGGGTAATGTGAGGGGAACGCTCGGCATGGAAGACCACTTGCCCTTCAAGATCTGTGAGCAGATCGTTGCTGCCTTTCCACAGATCAAGGTCAAAAATGCTTCAGATATGCTAAGCGAAGTTAGGCTTGTCAAATCGGAGGAAGAAATAGAGTGCATTCGAAAAGCCGCCGGAATAGTCGAAGTGGGGGTAAAGGTGGGCAGGGAAAGTATTCAGGAATCAATTACGGAGAAGGAAATTTCTGTAGAAGTTGAAAATGCAATGCGGAAACATGGAGCTGAGGTTATTTCATATTGCTTTGTTCAGACTGGAGCCAAGACAGTCACGTGGGACCCTCCTTCCGAAGATCGCGTCAAGAAAGGCGATTTCGTCCTAATGGATTTATCAGCAACACACAACGGCTATCATGCAGACATCACACGGATGACTGTAGTCGGAAAACCCAGTGAGAAACAGAAGAAGGTTTATGGGGTAGTCCAAGAAGCGCAATTGAAGGCTATAGAGGCGATCCGGGATGGAGTGAAAGCAGGTGTCGTCAATGATGCTGGGAAGAGAGTGATAGAGGAGAGGGGATACGGCAAGTATTTTCCCTTTGGAATCGGTCATGGCTTGGGCCTCGAGACACACGAAATGCCCCACTTGACTGAATATAGAGACATGGAAATGGTGCTACAACCAGGAGTAGTTATGACTGTAGAACCTACCGTCAATCTTCCAGGCGAATTTGGCGTAAGAATAGAAGATGATGTTCTGGTGACTGTCGGAGGAAGAGAGAGACTGACTACCCTTGGAAGGGAGCTTGTTCAAATCTGAAGATCGGCAGTGTCCGCTGTCTGAGTCCAACTCTCTGGAATGTGCAAAACATGCAAGTCGAATCCGAATGGGTTTTCTGCACTCCCGCGAGAGCATCCGAACAATACCTAGACCAGTCCAGCACAACGACGAAGCGCAAGAGTCTTTTTGTAAGTAATCTGCAATCCAGCTTACCAAGGGAGTACCGTCAGTGAAAGGGATAAGGCTCAATCCAAACTCAAGACTGAAGGTCTTGACCGACAACCAACTCGACATGATACATGAAGCCACCCTGACAATACTCGAGAGGACCGGCATCAGATACGACAGCGAAGATGCAAGAAGAAGGCTTCTGAAGGCAGGCGCAGCTGCTCATCCGACTAGGAAAGGGGTCATGGTCTTTCCAAGGACCATGGTCGAGGACGCAATCAAGAGCGTCACACATAAGAACACCTTCTATGCCAGAGACCAGAAGTGGGACATCGAGTATGACGGGGAGCACATGTTTCCATACGCGGGCGGGGGCGACCCGAAGATACTCGACCTCGAGACGGGAAGGCCGAGGCCCTCAACCTTCGCAGATGTCGAAATGGCAGCCAGGTTGGGAGACGCCCTGGAAAACAACCACTACGCATCCGGCGTGGTTATGGCAACTGATGTACCCGGAGAGCTGCTGGTCTTGAAGACGATGGAGGCGACGATGAAGAACTCGGGCAAGCCAGCCGCGGGCTACGCTCCGAACAAGGAATCAGTCGATTTCCTAGTGAGGATGTGGGCATGCGTCTCGGGAGGAACCGAGCAGCTTCGGAAGAGGCCGCTGTTCAGCTTAGGTGGGTCACCCAGCAGCCCTCTGACGTTCGCCGAGCGCAACTGCGAGTCCCTCCTGCGAAGCGTAGAGCACGGGATACCGTTCTCCACCCTGCCATGTCCGATCTGCGGCGAGACTGGGCCGATGTCTCTCGGAGGCGCCCTGGCGCAACAGAATGCGGAGCAACTGGGCGGGATCATGCTAATACAGACCGTAACCACACGCCTGCCTACCATCTACTCGGGCCGAGTATGCATCATGGATCCTCGTTCGGGTAGAGATTTGTGGGGGACCCCCGAGGAAGCCCTCGTGTCGGCGGCTATCGTGCAGTTGGCCCGCAGGTACAAGATGGTGTCCGACACGAATGGCATGGGATCCGACATTACGCGGTGGGACATGCAGATGGGATACGAGAACATGATGACCGGCCTGATACCAGCATTGGCCGGAGCGGAGAGCATCTCCGGACTCGGCAGCGGATGGGAGGGCGCGAGCAGCCTGGAGATGATGGTCATAAACAATGAGGTCTTCAACGACATTTCGAGGATCATGCGAGGGATTCAAGTGGAGGAATTGAGGCTCGAGACTGACCTGATAGACAAGATAGGGCACATGGGCAGCTTCTTGACCGAACGCCATACGATGGACACCCTTCGTAGGGGAGAGGTCAGGATTTCATCCCTTTGGGACAGACGGAGTTCTGAGAGGACTGCGAAGGAAGGGTTCAAGCCGATTCAGGAAACCGCGAAGGACCGTGTCTTGGAACTGATCCGGGAACACGTACCGGAACCGCTCGATAGGGACATAGACGAAGAGATAGGGCGGGTCATGAAAGAGGCTGCAAAGACATTCATGTGGAAATCCTCTAGCTAGCCACAAGATCTCGAGGCAGTCACTCCGGTGTGCAGGGAGCCGGATTCGAACCGGCGGACGCCTGCGCGACTAGACCCTGAATCTAGCGCCGTTGACCAGGCTTGGCTATCCCTGCATCTAGGTGCAGGAGATTATGGTCGGCGTATAAAAAGCTCTTCCGGCACGTCTTGCACGCAAGGAGAACCAACCATCAAAGAACCCACTGGAAAAGGAAATGGAAAACTATCCAAAGGGTTTGAATTGCTTGTCGGGTTTGATGGGGTTTGGGAGAAGTAGGCTGGGTGCCTACTTCTTCATGATCTTCATCCAGCCGCCGGATTCAAAGACTGCTAGCCTTCTCTTCGACAGCGTGGACTTGAACTCGTCCCAGTCGATTATCTCGAGGCGGGAGTTCCTGCCCTTCGTGAACTGCACGCCGTTTGTGCCCTTCACGCGGCCGGGTTTGATGCCCTTCTTCCTTGCGATCTCCATCGCCTTCTCGACGCTTATCGGTTCCATGACCATTGTGTTCATCCCTCCGAGTGCTTCTGGCTACGCCATCCAGGCATAGTCCAGATGTGTATCACTATGGTTGGTATTTAATGATTTTCGTATGCTGGCTCGATTTTGCCGGATATCTGGCTATCAAGTCTTGGCAAGACCTTGAGGTCGTAGCCAGATGTACTGGCTATAAGAGCCTGCTTTGTCCAGACGTCATTTGCTCTGCTCCAGTGACCCGGGCCAGCAGGGCAATCGATGCTATTGGACGAGGACTATGCGACTAGGCAAGTCGCTCGGCGACGGCCGCGACGAATGCCATGTTCGTAACCATGCTCTCGATTTGGAAGTTCTCATTCGGCCCGTGCTCATAGACTCCGTCATAGTCGGCATAGCTGGCGCCCACGCAGAACGGCGTATGCTTCTCGAACAGGTACGCTGGCCCGGTCCCAGACATCATGGGCAGCAGGTTGACCGAGGCTGGACTGACGACCTCCCGCGCGGTCTCCATCACTATCTTGATGAACGGATTGGTCAACGGGGTCTTCGCTGAGTCGTATCCCGTGTGGACAATTTTGACGTCCTTGAAACCTCTCTTGTCTAGGTGCGCCCTCAGCAGCCTCACCATCTCGTCCGAGTGCATGCCCGGAACGAGGCGCAGGTCCAGCTTCGCCATGGCCTTCGCGGGCACTATTGTCGAGTGCACCTCGCCGAGGCTGCCGCTCTCGAGGCCGTTGATTGATAGTGAGGGTTCGAGGTACAGCGCTCTGAGCAGGTCGACGCCGTCCAGGTTCTTCCGGAAGCGTCTGAGGCCGTAGTTCGCCTTGAGATTCCGCCCGATATTCCCCTTGTAGCTCCGAAGAGCGTCGTTGTCCTCCCTGGTCGGTTTCCGGACGCGTTCCATGACGCCATCTATCGTGATGTTGTCGTCCTCGTCCTTCATTGTCTTCAAGGCCTGCACTAGTCGCCAGGGCGCGCTCGGGATGGCGCCCGCGGAACCTGAGTGCGCGTCTACCTTGGGATAGTCCGGCGGTTCCCCGACCGTCAATCGAATCGAGAGGTCGCCCTTCATGCCCGCGAACATCTCAGTCGTGCTTCCGTGCCTCGCGGTCAGGATCTCCCAAACGCACCCGTCCGCCTTCATCACGTTGCCGTGCTTCTTCTCGAACTGCGCAAGCACCTCGGAGCTCCACTCTTCTTCGCCCTCGACCACGAACTTGGCGTTCACCGGGAGCTCTCCAAGGACATCCTCGATGATATCGAACCCCACTAGGCTCGCAGCGCACGGACCCTTGTCGTCGATCGCTCCCCTGCCGAAAGCCCGTCCTCCCCTAATTGCCATCTTCCAAGGGGACGATTTCCAGAGGTCCAGATCCCCTTCGGTCTGGACATCGTAGTGGTGATAGCACATGAGCGTCTTCTTGGCGCCCACGTTCTTCTCCGCGAAGACCACGGGCGGGTTCCCGAACTGCATGACCTTGTAGCCGTAGTCCTCGAACTGTCCATGGAGCGTGTCCGCGCATTCCCGGAGCCCCTTCTTGTCCCTCGGGACCACTGTAGGCGACTTGATGAGTTCGTCCATCAGATCCAACGACTTCTTGCTGCTCTTCCGCGCCTTAGAGAGTAACTCGTGATATGGTGTCCTAACCATGGTGATTCCTGGCATACCGCAACCTCGACTGGCCTATTAGAATCTCCTATTTCACGCGGACACCTTTCGCCGACGAAACCTAATATAATCTCCTCTCTCATGTCAGTCCCAGAGGTTCCGACCAATGGGTCTCTTTGGTTCTTCTGGTGTAAGAGGCATTGTCAACAAGGAGATGACGCCCGAGCTGGCAGCGTCCATTGGCCTTGCCGTGGGCTCAGGATGCGAGAGCGTGGTCATCGGAATGGACTCGCGGACCTCGGGACCGATGATCGAGGCCGCTGTCATGAGCGGGATCATGTCTACCGGATGCGATGTTCATCTCGCCGGGCTCGTCACGACTCCAACGCTCGCAGAGGCCGCGCGGAAGATGGACTGCGGTGTTATGGTGACCGCGAGCCACAACCCGCCGGAATACGCAGGGATCAAGCTCTGGAACCCCGACGGCACGGGTTTCGGCGTAGCCCAATCCGAAGCCATCGAGAAGCTCATCAGCTCCAAGAAGTTCAAACTCGCATCGTGGGACAATATCGGGAAGAAGCGCCTCTTTCCTGACGCGGTGGAGCTACACTCGAAACGAATACTCTCATCCGTTAGTCAATCCAAGCTCAAGGTCGTGGTCGATTGCGCGAACGGCCCCGCTTTCAATATCACCCCTATCGTGCTCCAGGGCATGGGCTGCCGGGTCGTCACGCTCAACTCGAATCCGGACGGCCGGTTCCCGGGGAGGCCGCCAGAGCCTTCCGATGAGAACCTTGCCGACCTCAAGCACGCGGTTGTGTCGATGAAGGCAGACCTTGGCATCGCGCACGATGGCGACGCCGATCGCATGGTTGCCGTGGACGACAAGGGCGTGTTCTTCGGCGGGGACCAGCTGCTCGCACTGTTCGCCAAGAACTACGGCAAGAAGAAGATTGTCGTCTCGGTGGACACGTCCATGGCGATTGATGACTACGTAGACGCGCGCATAGTGCGCACGCGCGTGGGCGACGTGTTCGTGAGCGAGGAGGTCAAGAGGTCGAAGGCGGAATTCGGCGGGGAGCCCTCGGGTACTTGGATATTCCCCGACCAGACATACTG
>Ga0315268_10005485_pt1 | contig 13604 bp, 11 predicted proteins | sample C1_top_MG_FD_204535 | JGI IMG/M metagenome (GOLD analysis project Ga0315268, IMG submission 204535) | Sediment microbial communities from Yellowstone Lake, YNP, Wyoming, USA - C1_top | ecosystem: Environmental > Aquatic > Freshwater > Lake > Sediment | place: USA: Wyoming | collected 2017-08-01 | reverse complement strand
CGTTGTCGGTACGTTTCGATTCGAGTTGCGTCTCGCTCACAATCTTGCCGTCTTTGAGAAAGACGATGCGGTCGGCATACGCGGCGATGCGCGGGTCGTGCGTCACCATCAGCACCGCGCGTCCCCATTCCTTGGCGACCTGTTTCAACAGACCGGCGATTTCGTCCGACGATTTGGTGTCGAGGTTGCCGGTCGGTTCGTCGGCGAGCACGAGAACCGGATCGGTGATGAGTGCGCGCGCAATCGCAACACGCTGTTGCTGTCCTGCCGACAATTGATCGGGGCGGCTTGCCAGGCGATGACCCAGTCCGACTTGGGTCAACCACTCGATGGCTTTTTGTTTCGTCTTGGCCGAGTTGCCGCCGTCAAGCAAAAGCGGAAGCGACGCATTTTCGACGGACGACAAAATCGGTATGAGGTTAAAGAACTGGAACACTAAACCGATTTTGCGACGGCGCAATTGCGTGATCGCATTATCCGACATTTTGGCGAGCGGTTGCCCATCAATGCTGACGTTCCCGTCCGAGGGTCGGTCGAGTCCGCCGAGCAAGTGCAACAGCGTAGACTTGCCGCATCCGCTCGGTCCCATCACGGCGACAAACTCGCCCGGGTTCACGGTGAGTTTCACGTGATCGAGCGCGACGACAGCCGTGTCGCCCGTGCCGTACACTTTGGAGAGATTTTCCGCTTGAATAAGAGACATGGTAACTCCTAGTTCCACTTCAAAAGATCGGAAATCGAAAATCCTAGATTTTCCTGGGTCTGCCGCGCGGTTTGGTTTCCGGTTCGGGCAGAGGTTGGCGTTTGATTTCGTCGAGCCGCGCCTCGATCATATCGAGCCAGCGCAAATCAGCTTCAAAATGCATGACCACTTTGTCGAGTAAAAGAATCTTGGCGAGTTCTTTGCTGGGATCGGAATGACTGCGATGTTCGGTGATGTCGTGCAACTCTTGGGACAAGTGCGCGCGCTGGGTTTGAATCAAGCGATACGGATCCGCCACGTCTGACACCAAGCCGATCATCAATTTGAGGAAGAATTCATCGTGCTGATGTTCCAGTTCAATCCCGCAGGCAAACCACTCTTTGAGTGTCTTGCGCCCCGCCAACGTGATCGCATAAATTCGTTTTTCGGGTCCCGCATCTTGTTCGACTCCTTCTTCAGCGACGAGACCGTTTTGCTCCAATCGCGCCAGGGTCGTATAGATTTGCGCGGGCTTGACATCCCAATTTTCTTCCCCGCCGACCACAGCTTGAAACGCCGCGCGCAATTCATATCCATGGCGCGGGCGTTGTGCAAGGAGACCTAAAACAGCGTGGCGGACTGACATAAATCCTCAACCACAAAAACTATACTACGAGTTACTAGATTTGTCAAATATGTAGAGACGTTACATGTTGCGCCAGGCCAGTTTGATGAATTTGCTCATACCTCACCTCTCTGGATTACAGCGATGGCGTCAAGGGTTGCGCTGACTTGTCTGGTGTGACAAACCACTCTTGGAGTACATCCACCCCCTTCCCCCGTTTCGGGGGGAACCCTCTAAAGAGGGCAGGTGGCCGGGGATGAGGGTGTTTTGCGCACCTGGCGGCGCGCTGTGCGTCGCGCTTGCTGCTCCACAATCTCGTGGACATGGCCGACCTTTTCCTCAATCGCCGCCGCCAACCACGCACGCCCCTTTTCCGCCGTCGCCACGGACGGCTGACCATACGCGCCGGTCGGCGTGTCGTCCGACCAGGGCGGGTTGGCGATGAGCGCGCCGCCCTCCAGCCAGTCCATGTAATATTCCGGCGTGGAGATAAACTCGACCTCGTCCACCGCGCGCTCCATATGAGCCAGGTCAGGGCACAGGTGCAAGATGTAGGACGTTTCCAGCTCGCACGCGTGCCCCATCCCGCCGGGGAACACCGACTCGCGCAACCGCTGGATTTCCTTGTAGCCGGATGCGGTCAGGTGCAGGAATGACGTAGCACAAAAGACGTGCGGCCACTGGTCGCCCGCGTACTTGACGGCGTTGACCAGGAACGAGTGATTGCCTCCGTGCCCGTTGATGACGTAAAACTTGTCGAACCCCTGCTCCACGAACCACCCGACGGATTTCAGCACAAAATCTTCCCACGCGCGACCGTTCACGCTCAGCGTGCCGGGGAATTGCAAGCAGTGCATCGAGACGCCATAGGGCAGAGTGGGCACACGCAGAATCAAATCTGGCAGCGCCTCTTGCACCCCACGTGCAATCGCATCAATGATGAGTGTATCGGTCGAAAGCGGCAGGTGGTAGCCGTGCTGCTCGGTGTGCCCCACCGCCATCAACACCACCTTCGATTTCGCATCTGCCGACTTGCCGACTTGCCGACTCGCCGACTTGCCCAGTCGCCCACTCGCTGACTCGCTGACCCGCCGACTCGCAAATTTGATATTTGAGACTTGCCTAAAGCCTTGCGCTCGGAGTGATGCCCCGAGAGTAAACACGAACCGCCGCAACGTCGCCGGGGGAACACGCCACTCCGCCGGCAGCGCCGGCAGCAGCGCCATATCCTCCGGCACGCGGCCCAACTCGCGCCGCAACGCGCGGGCCAACGCATTCGCACTGGGCGGTCCGCCAAGCGGGATCACGAGTGGAATCTTGCGTGGCAGCGCAGCGACCTCAGGATAGGTTAGCTCGTCATACCGGATGATATTCATACGCTTATTGTATCACAGATGGAGCAATGTGGTCTCTGCATCCTGCCTTTTGCATCTTGCTCCCGGTTGACTTGCAACCCCAATGCGAGTAGAATCCCCCGTGGAGGTAGAGATGCCGCCACAAGCGAATCCCCGCGTCATCGTAGAAGCATCGCTCGACATCGCCGCATCGCCGCCGGTGCTGTGGGCCACGTTCGCCGACATGGCCAAATGGCTGCGCTGGTCGCCGGAGGTAAAATCGGCGTGCTGCGTGGCCGGAACCGAATGGACGCTGGGCGCCCAATTCGAGTTGACGATGGACTTGCCCTTTCCGGTGCAGCACTGGCAGGGGGTCGCCACGATCACCGAAGTGCAGCCGGCGGCTTCGGTGTCGTGGGAGATGGGATATCCTCTAGATGTCATAGCCGTCCACTCGCTTCGTTTCAAGCCATCGGCCCTTGGCACACTGCTGGTCACACGCGAGGCTTACTATGGCGGGGGGACGTTCCTCTATCGCCTGAGCGGATTTCCAGGCAAAATGCACAAGTTGTTTGGGATGGCGTTACAGAACTTGAAAGCATACTTAGAGGTCGGGGGATAGCAGGAAGCAAATGACAGGAGGCGAGAGGCAAGAGACAGGAGGGGATTATGCGAACCGTATTCATCCTTGCTACGCTTGCCGTCGTGCTCACCGCTTGCGCGCCCGCGCCGCCATTAATTCCTACACTGACGGCCGTGCCTCCGGCTCCCCCCTCGCCCATACCCTCCGCCACAACTGACTCTTTCACCCGGCTACGCAAGGAGATGGTTGTGTCCACAATCATGCTGCGTGGTGTAAGCGACCAATCTGTGCTGGACGCCATGGAGACCGTCCCGCGCCACCTGTTTGTCCCCTCCGAATACCTCGACCAGGCCTACGACGACCACCCATTGCCTATCGGCTACGGGCAGACGATCAGCCAGCCATACATCGTGGCGTTGATGACAGAAAAGCTCAAGATCAAGCGCGGCGATAAAGTGCTCGAAATCGGCACCGGCTCAGGCTACCAGGCCGCCGTGCTCGCCCAGCTTGGCGTGGAGGTCTATTCGGTCGAAATCGTTCCCCAACTGGCGCGCGCTGCACAAGAGCGGTTAAAGCAGCTCGGATATGCTGTTACCGTCAAGCAGGGCGACGGATACTATGGCTGGGAGGAGCACGCGCCGTATGACGCCATCGTCGTCACCGCAGCGCCCGATCACGTCCCCCAGCCGCTCGTCAAGCAGCTCAAGGATGGCGGTCGGCTGGTGATCCCCGTCGGCCCACAGGGAAGCTTTCAGACGCTCTGGCAGTTCACCCGCCAGGGCGACGACCTCAAGGCAGTTGACCTAGGCGGAGTCGCGTTCGTGCCGCTGATAGGGGGCAAGTGACATTCTCTCTCGACACGCTCGACGTCCCCCGCGACCAGTTCCTCATTGCCGGCAAAGCCTGGCAGTTGTGCCGCGCCGGTCAGGCCGACCCTGGTCACTTTGGCATCTATAGTATGCAAGGGCTGTGGTACATTGTGAGCCAGCTTGTGCGAGACCTGGCAGCGCTCAACAAGGCCGAGCTTTTACCCTGGGATTGCTGGGCGCTCGGCGATATTGAGGAAGGTGGCACCCCTTCTACGGAGGATGCGGCGTTACTGGATCGCGTCGCGACTTTGACCCTGGCTGGCAACGAGGCATTTCCCGGGCTGCGCTCAATTTACGAGAACGAGGCCCGCTTACGCGTGCCGCCCGTCATCAAGAGCTATCACGATGCGGGCGTCCGAGAGATCAACATTGCCGGCGAATAGTTCGACTGATCCGACTCATCCACCTTCCCGCAGGTCCCCCGACCGGCGGGAAGGTTTTATATTGCCCCTTGACTCTGACGTTACGTGAGGGTATATACTGTTACTGGAAGGCTTCCAGAAATCCTACCACGCGTGGAGAAGGTCATGTTCAGAATCGGAGACTTTTCCAAGCTCAGCCAGGTGTCGGTGAGAACACTACGCTACTATGAGGAGATGGGGCTGCTCAAGCCCATCCAAGTAGACCGCTTCACCGGCTACCGCTACTATTCAGTTGACCAGTTGCCCCGGCTCAATCGCATCCTGGCCCTCAAAGACCTGGGCTTTTCGCTCGAGCAAGTTGCCCAGTTGCTCAACGAGGGCTTGCCCCCGGCTCAACTCCGGGGAATGCTGCGGATGAAGCAAACCGAGATTCGTCAGCAAGTTGAGGAAGAGCGGGGGCGGCTGGCGCGGGTAGAAGCGCGGCTGAGGCAAATCGAACAGGAGGATACCATGTCAACTTATGATGTCGTCATCAAAAAGATCGAGCCGCAGACCGTCGCTTCTCTGCGTGAGGTCATCCCCGTCCCTCAAGACGTGGGCAAAATGTTTGAACGGCTGTTCACTTACCTGGGTCAAAAGGGAGTCAGGCCGGCCGGGCCGCCGTCTGCCATCTGGCACGACCCGGAGTACCACGAAGGGGACATTGACACCGAGGTGGTCGCGCCGATTGCCGATGCACTCCCGGCCAGCAACGGCATCAAGACTGTCCAACTGCCCGGCGTGGAGAACATGGCTTGCGCCATTCACCAGGGCAGCTACGATGGCTTTTCCCAGGCTTACGCCGCCATCATGGGCTGGATCGCAGCCAACGGCTATCGCGTTGCCGGCCCCGTCCGCGAGATTTACCTGCGCGGGCCTGGCCCAACCCCGACCGATCCGGCCACGTACGTCACCGAAATCCAGGTGCCGGTCGAAAAGGCGTGAAACGCCAATCCTAGCCTGGTGGAGAAACTGTTCAGCGGCAACCTGATGCCGCTGGGCCAGTAATATCAATCGCCTGCCGAGCCATGCCAGGTAATGTATGGTTCGGCGGGCGACAAGAGCCATAAAGCACAGCTTGCCAATTCAGGAGGATACAAATGGACAAGATTGACCTGAGAAAGAAATTCAAGCACTTGTATACGCCATCCGCAAAACAAGCGGAAATCGTCAAGGTGCCCAAGTTCAACTTTGTCATGATTGACGGCAAAATCGAGCCGGGCGCGTCGCCGGGTACGTCGCCGGCATTTCGGGAGGCGATGGATGCGATGTACGGCGTGTCCTACACACTCAAGTTCATATCCAAGCTGCGCAAGAACAACCCGATTGACTATGCCGTGATGGCGTTGGAAGGGCTGTGGTGGGTCGAGTCGGGCGAGTTTAGTTTCGACAAAAAGGACAACTGGTGCTGGACGCTGCTGATGATGCAGCCCAAGCACGTCACCGTCAAGATGTATCAGGAGGCCTTGCAAAAGCTCAGGGAGAAAAAAGATAGCCCCGCGCTCGCCAAGCTTCGGTTCGAGAGTTTTCAAGAAGGCTTGTGCATCCAGATCATGCACATCGGGCCGTATTCGGAAGAGCCGGGGTCGTTGGAACGAATGCAAGCCTTTGCCGACGAGAACGCCTATGTCTATCGCGACAAACACCACGAGATTTACATGGGCGACCCGCGTCGCGCCAAGCCGGAAAAACTGCGGACGATCTTGAGGCATCCAGTCGAAAAAGCCAAATGAAACGACAGGCCATAATCAGGCAACCAGCTACTCGGTCACTCGGTCGCCGGTTGACTGATGACTGGGTGACTGGGTAACTGATCACTGGTCACTGATCACTGACCACTGTCCCCGCCACCCCATAGCAGATTGCTCCGGCAACCAGCACCACTATGAATCCGGCTGCAAGCGCCACAAGCGCAGCCAGCACCGAAGCGACGACAGATACTGCGCCGTTCACACCCCACGCCCACGGGATGAGGTCGGGTGACGTGCGCTCCAGCCAGGCGATTCCCTTGGGGAACGGCACCCCCATCAAGATACCCAGCGGTGCAAGCAAAATCACGCCGATGGCGAATCGCGCGACGAGCGCGTACCCGAGCACCGACCTGAACAACGCCGGCAGCAACAGCGGATAGACCAGCGCCAGAATCGCCAGCACCCCAAGCGCCCATCGCCATGGTATTCGCCGCGAAAGGATGCTGCCCAGCCCGGAAAACATCAGCAGCCCAAACAGCACCACCGCCAGCGCATAGACCGGCCGGCCGACCAGGAGGATGAGCCGCTGCACAAGCGGGATCTCGATGAACAAGAACCCGAGGCCGAGCATCGCAAAGTAGACCAGTACGTGGAGTGTAGAGCGAGCGTCGCTCCGCGTTCCACGCCCGACCCTTTTCGCTTTGCCTTCTTCATCCTTCGCTCCACGCTCTGCGCTCCACCCTCCACGAATCAAAAGTGGTAACACGATCAGCGTGCTCGCCGCAACTGCCGCGAATGCCAACAGCACCACCAGTACCAAGTACCCTGCGCCCCCAAACGGCTGCCACGTCTTGCCCAGTTGCGCCCAAATGGCTCCGGTCTGTTCCCACTTAAAGTAATGTCCAAAGAAAGGCCGGTCGTCGGTGGGGGGCGTCACGTCGAACGAGTACGCTGCATAGAACCGGCGGCGGTCAGTGCTGGTCAGCAGCTCGTTGAAGGTGCGGTAAAAGGCGTCGTCGCCCAGCACATTGTAGCGATTGGCTTCGTCCGCGCGCAAGCCTGGCGCAGCCACGAGGTCAAACTTGCGCGTGGCAGCAAATTCGCGCACGGCGGCGAGCTCCTCGCCGGTGAACGCACCGCGCTTGACGAGCACCGTCGCCGTGTTGTAGCCACGCAGTGCAATCATACTCCGCGCCGGATCAAGCCCGCTGCGCTCTGCAGCCGTCAGTGCCAGCGCGAACAACCGCAGCGGCTCGCTCGGCGGCGATTGCAGCCAGCGCGTGACGACGAACAGCCCGCCGTCGCTCAATCGAGCCAGGTCGTCGCCGAATCCCTCCACCGTCAAGTCATAGTCTTCGATGAGGCTATAAGCGCCCGAAGTGACCGGACGATAGGGAGAAGACAGTGCAAGCTGCACGACGTCGAACATTTCGCGGCTACGCTGGGTGAAACTGCGCGCATCCTCCACGACAAACTGCACAAGTGGATCGGCGCCGAGCCCGGTCGCGCGCCGTACCTCCTCCACGGCGATCTCGTTCGGCTCGACGGCGGTCACGTGGTCGGCGCCGCAGGCCCTCGCCGCAATCACATCCAGCCCACCGCGTGTCTCCAGGATGAGTGCGTGAGCACCAGGACGCAATCGATAGGCCAGCGCGCCAGGCATATAGTCCGCAAAGCCGGCGCCCTCAGGCGAAGCGAACGTGATCGGGCTGAGGTCATCGCCGTCAAACGTCAGTCCATCCTGATGTGGGAGTGGGCCGAGATAGGCGTAGCTCAGACCTGGGAAGCTCCGGATACCGGGGCTGCGGACCAGGTCCACACGCGAGGAGGCGTTCCAGCGTGACCATACCAGCTCAGAGCCAGGATAGCGCAGCGATTGAGACAACGACTTGTAGGGAGACAGGCGAATATCCAGAAACGCCGGGCGCGCGACGAGCCATACACTGAGCAAAGCAACTGTCAAGATGGCAAGTAAAGCGCAGCCCCAATCAGCGAGCTTGGCGCTTTCGGCCCCACGATTCACACTCGTACTTGCAAGTGCAGATGTCGCCGCGTGGTCATCAGCTTTCCGCTGCTGGCTGAGAAAGCGCGCCACAAGCGAAGCAACTCCCGCTAGCCACGCGCAAAATACCGCCGCACCCTCACCGCCCCACCCTGCCAGTGCACCCAGAGCAATCAGGCATCCCGCTGCTGATCCCGTGAGATTCGCAGCATAGAGGCGCGGCGCATGGTCGGGGCGTGCCGCCAGCAGCCAGCCCACCGCCATCGCCCCCAAAAAGAATGGCACGGACAGCGCCAGGTACATCACGACAAGGTACAAAACCTGGCGGCGGTCCCAGGCAATGGCGAATGAATCGAACGGAAGCCAGCTGGCCAGCACAAAGCTGGCAAATAGAGTAAGCGCCACCAGGAGCGCAAACAGCGCAAGCCTCCGCGCCGGGTCGCCGCGCCGCAACATCGGGAAAATGCTCAGCGCGGTTCCGCTGGCGCCTGTGCCCAACAGCGCCAGGCTCACCGTCATGAAAGCAAAGTGGTAAAACTGGGCGATGGAGAACAGGCGCGAGAGCACAATCTCGAACGCCAAGGTCGAGGCAGAAAGCAAAAACACGCCCAGATAGATCGCCATCGGCAGACTCTCCCAATGGTTTATTGTATTCGTGCATGCAGGAATTGTCCAGAAGCCTGGTGATTAAAAGTGCTCAGGCCGCCGACTAAGCGGCCTGTCGGCGGGGACACTACCGGAGAGCGCGTCATCCCCAGTCCCACATGGGAATTGCCTTTGTAGGCCGCACGCGGTATACTTAGGGTCGCCAAGGGACTCTTCGTCAAGGTGACAATTATTGGCGCAACAGTTAATTGCAGTGCTTTTCTGTAAAGCGGCGTAAAGAGGTCTGAGATGCCACTGTCCACGGGACAGGTCTTGAACGGTCGTTATCGCATTGACATGCTGCTGGGCCAGGGTGGGATGGGCTCGGTGTATCGCGCCTGGGATTGGAACCTCAACATGCAGGTGGCCATCAAGGAAAACCTGGACGCTTCGCCCAGGGCCTACAACCAGTTCAGCCGCGAAGCACAGATTCTTTCTCGCCTCCATCATCCCAACTTGCCACGCGTGACCGATTACTTTTTCATCCCCGCCCAGGGCCAATACCTGGTGATGGACTTTGCCGAGGGCGAAGACCTGCAGACGATGGTGGACCGACTCGGAGTCATACCCGAGCCGCAGGTATTGAGCTGGGTTATCCAGGTTTGCGGTGCACTCTCCTATCTGCACAACCAAACTTCGCCAATCATTCACCGCGATATCAAGCCGGCCAATATCAAGGTTCACCCTAGTGGACGTGTGATGCTGGTAGACTTTGGCATCGCCAAGTTCTACGATCCACGCCTCGTGACTCTACGTGGCGCCAGGGCTGTCACACCCGGCTACAGTCCACCGGAGCAATATGGCACTGGCACAACCGATGCCCGCTCAGATGTCTATGCCCTGGGCGCGACCATGTATCACCTCCTGACGGGGCATATACCGCCCGAGAGTGTGCGACGAATGGTAGGCGGCTCGGTGATGCTCTCGCCATGTGAGATCAACCCGAGCATCAGCCCGGTGATCGAACAGGCACTTCTTAAAGCTGTCGCCATTGGCACAAATGATCGCTTTCAGAGTGTGGACGAGTTCCGGGCAGCGTTGACCCAGGCAGGTTACGAAGCCGTTGCCCTGCCGCCGCCGCCCAGAGCCACAACCACACGCCCAAGCCCTCTATGGCGAAGACTGTCACGCGAGATTCTTTCCCCACCCGCGTGGGGGCTGGCAGGGATTGTCGGCTTGGCGCTCTTCCTTATTGTGGCGCTTGTGCTCTTTGGCGTGCTCGCAAACATCCGCCACAGCCTGACGCCGACACCGGCCTCGACCCTGTTGCCTGTGGCGCTCGACATCCCCACGGAAACTCCCGTGCCGGCGACGCCGACGCAGAGACCTCAGACCCCAACAGCATCACTCACCCCGCTGCCGCCTATCACGATGCTACCCGAGCCAACGGAAACGCCTGTCGTGCCGACGCCCGAACTTACCCCAAGCTCGACGCCCACGCCGACCCCGGTGCCTGTCCGACCAGAGCCAATGGCGCCACCCTGGGGACTAGGGCCGTATCGCAATCCTATCGCTTTCAGATGGCGCGGCTCGCTGAGTGCAGGACAGGCATACCAGGTCACGGTCTATAACATCGAGTATGGCTATTTAATCGCCCTGAGCCCATTATTGACAACCCAAAGCTGGGTGGCTGATCTGCCCGATGAAAGATGGGCCAGCGGCGAGTATCGTTGGAAAGTGGCAGTCGTGCGCCAGGGAAAAGAGTTGATTGCCTCACCGGACCGGACCTTCTGGTTTTCACCGAACGGTGGCCCGCAACCGCCAACGCCAACACCGTGACCGCGCGCACCCCATTGGCAGTCTGTGTCAGGACGCCAAAAGGCCCGCTCTATCGGCGGGCCTTTTGGATGTGGAGGCGGACCTAGAACTCGAATTCATCGAGGTCTCGGGTTACAGTCACCGGACCATCAAAAGTCGAACGAGCCTCAGCGATCAGGTCGTCTGGGTTGGCCTTGCCGTCGTAATGAATAAGCGCCAGATGCTGCACTCTGGCCTGCCGCGCGATGGACCCCGCCATCGCCGCGCTCGAGTGGCCGGCTGAGGCGCCAGAAGCTTCATGCAACAAAAGATCCGCGCCATGCGCCAGATGCACCAACATATCGCAAGGCGAGGTATCGCTTGAGTATGCGATAAACCGCCCGCTGGCTCGAGAGACGACCTTGACCGCAATGCCGGGCACCAAGTGATGAGTCGGCACAGCCAGGATGCGAAAGTCAGTCGTCTCCAACACCAGCGACTCGCCGACCGCGCTCACCTTCTCAAAAGTGACCGGGTAAAACTGTGGCCACTCGGTCCATTCGTACAAGGTCATCATAGCCTGGACTTTATCCAGCGTCGCGCGCAGCCCGTGAATGCTCAGTGGTTGCTGGCGCCCTATCAGCCATAGATTCAACAACAGCATCGGCACACCCGCGACGTGATCGGGATGAAAGTGCGTCAGCACGAGCGATTCCAAACGATCCGGGTCAACGCCCGCTCGCTCAAGGCTGACGATAGGGTTTGCGCCGGCGTCAATCAGCACAGAGCCGTTGTCGCCATTTACGATCATGTGTGTGTTTTCATGTCTCTTGTCCGGGATCACCCATGCGGTTCCCAGGATCACCAACTTTGCCATACCACTCTCTGATCCTCGCTCAGCGCGCTCCATAAGCCCAGATCACCACGCGCAAAGTGAGGTTGACTTCGATGAGTGCCGCGATCACCAAGAGCGGCAGCGTAAGGAATATGAACACCTTGACGAAATCGACCAGCGCCGCCAGCCAGCCTTGTCCAACCGTCATTCGAGGCGGGCGCGCAATGACCGCCGCGCCAAGCCGCAACGCCGCCGCCGTCGCCAGGATGGCCGCCGGAAGCTCAAAGAGGCCGTGCGGCAGCACAAACGTTGCCAAGAACATCAACGGATTGAGTCCCCACTGGGCGATTTGGTATGCGAAAAACCCAATGATCCCCATAGGCGCCATCAACAACACAACGGCCAGCGACCCAAATGAAAAGATGGCGAGCAAGCTGGCCAACAGCAAAGAGCGGATATTGTTGCTCAACACCGCCCCGACGGTGAACGACGGCAAAAAGCCAACAGCCGGCGTATTGCGAAATGTTTCCACCGTGAGTGCCCGCGGCGACCACAAGCTGGACGGGAGTGGATATCGCGTCGCGAACAGCCAGCCGACCACCATAGCCACGATGAGCGAAAGGACAACTCCCCATGTCGCACCGCGCATCCGCCGCAAGATGGCGGGCAGGTCGCGCGTGTAGATACGCCACAGCGAAAATCGCTGGACGGGGCCATCCGGTTCTACGCGCGCCCAGCATCCCCTGAATTGGCTCCACACAGCGCGCAAGTTCAGTTCGTCAATTTCGCGACCCAAAAGCTCCTCGCGGTCGAAAATCTGCAAGCCCATCCGCACGAGCAAGATATTGACGACAATCAGTGCTGCCAGAATCCACCATAGCACAGCATAGTTGGCCCAAAACATGATCATGCTTTCGCCCTGCACCAGTAGCGCCATGGGAATGACGATAAAGCTTGCCAGCAAGTTCGCCGCGCGGACGCTCGTCGTCTGGCTCGAGATGACCACCGCGCCGGAGACCATCACCAGCGCCTTGGCCGTCGTCAATAGAATGGCCAGGACAAAAAGCTCAAACGGCGGCTGCCAGCCACGAAACACCTTGAGCCCGATCAGGTAAACGGCAATGCCCAGGTAACTTGCCGCCAGCGGCGGGATCATCGAAGCCAGCGCCTTGCCCAGATAGAGTTGCCCGTCCGAAAGAGGCGAAGCCAGGAGGGGTTCCAGGCTCTTGCGTTCTTTTTCGCCGACGAATACTTCCAGTGCAATGACCAGCGAAAATGACAACGGAAAGAACCCGACGACCATCAACAGGAACGGAATGAGCCGCTCGCCGATGATCGGCGCGCCACCGTATTTGGTAACCCAATCGGTGGCCAGCCCAGCCGTGAGGTTCATCAGAAACGGAAAGAACAAGGTCAACAGGACGATGGGCACGACGATACGCCAGTCACGCAGCGTGTCCACCAATTCACGCCGCAACAGCACAAATGCTCCGTCGAGCCATGTCTGCTGTCTTTGTTCCAAACCAAGTGTAGTCATCTTGATCCACGACAGCACAACGCAAAACGTGCTGCTCCCATCTCAGTCTACCCACCACAGATTTGAAAGCCGTTTGAAAGCGGGGAGTACTTTATTCCTATTCTGTCACCACGCGCAGGTAAACATCCTCCAGGCTGCGCGCCACTTCGCTGAGCGTCACCACGTCCGCGCCTCGGTCGGCCAGCCAGCGCAAGAGGCGCGGATTCTCGACGACTGGATTCTCTGTCCGATAACGCATCCACATGTCGCCGTGCTCGACCACATGTACTTGCTGCATCAAGTCGGGCAACAGGCCATCGAGGGGCAAGCTCATACAGAGCTCCATCAGCGGCGGGCCGAGCAACTGTGACTTGAGCGCCGCTGCGGTTCCCTCCGCCACGATCCGCCCTCGCCGAATGATGGCAATCCGGTCAGCCAATGCCTCTGCTTCCGCCAGGTTGTGCGTGCAGAGGACGATAGCGCGCTGTTCGCTCCGCAGGTCGGCAATGGCATCCCGCACCAGCCGCGCGCTCTGTGGGTCCATCGCGCTAGTCGGTTCGTCGAGCAAAAGGACCTGGGGGTCATGCAACATCGCACGAATGAGCGCCAACTTTTGGCGCATTCCCTTCGAGTATTCACTCAGTCGCCTGCCTACTGCGTCGGCCATGCCAAAGCGAGACAGCA
>Ga0315268_10005482_pt1 | contig 13612 bp, 10 predicted proteins | sample C1_top_MG_FD_204535 | JGI IMG/M metagenome (GOLD analysis project Ga0315268, IMG submission 204535) | Sediment microbial communities from Yellowstone Lake, YNP, Wyoming, USA - C1_top | ecosystem: Environmental > Aquatic > Freshwater > Lake > Sediment | place: USA: Wyoming | collected 2017-08-01 | reverse complement strand
GCCAGCTACGCGACAGCCGGCGCGCCGGCCCCTCAGGCAGGACAGAGGAGCGGCAGCGACCGGGCGCATGACGGGGCTGGTGTTCGCCGCTATCATCGTGGTCGCAGCCGGGACGTGGATCTCCCGCGGCGTGCGAACGCGGGCCGCGCGCGCGCGGAGCCGTAGTGGGCCGGGAAGCTCGCTCGATCTGGCGATTGCGGTGCGGTCGTTCGACGAGATCGACGCCACGCTCGGCGTGCGGCGCTGCCACTGCGGCGCCCGGCTGCGAGCGACCGGTGAGGGCACGCGCCAGGTGGGCAGCCACCGCTACCGCTTCGCTCGCCTCGCCTGCGACGACTGTGAAGAGGAAACCGTGCTCCATTTCGACGTCAGCGACGTGCGGCACTGACATGGCCGTCCCATCCCACCTGACACCGCTCCCGTCACGACCATGACCGCACCGAACAACGCCGCGATCGCGACCCAGCTGCGCGAGATCGCGCTCTTCCTCGAGATGGAGGACGTGCCCTTCAAGCCGCGCGCCTACGAGAAAGCGGCGCAGTCGATCGAGAGTCTCGACGAGTCCTGCGCCGAGCTGCACGCCACGGGCGGGCTGAAGGCGCTCGAGGCGATTCCCGGCGTCGGCAAGAGCATCGCGGAGAAAATCGTCGAGCTCCTGACCACGGGCAAGATCGCCTACCATGAGGAGCTCCACGCCAGCACGCCGGTCGACGTGAGCGCGCTCACCTCGATCGAGGGCGTCGGCCCGAAGGCGGTCCGCGCGCTCTACCAGGCGCTCGGCGTGACCGACCTCGCCAGCCTCGAGGCGGCGGCTCACGCCGGGAAGATCCGCACGCTCCCCCACTTCGGCGAGAAGAGCGAGGAGAAGATTCTCCGCGGCATCGCGTTTGCGAAGCAGCGCCACGGGCGCTTCCCGCTCGGCGCCGTGCTCCTGCTGGTGCGCGACATCGAGGCGCGCCTTGCGGCCTTGGCCGGGGTCGAGCGCGCGACCGTCGCCGGCTCGATCCGCCGGCGCAAGGAGACGGTCGGCGACGCCGATCTCCTGGTGGTGGCGCGGGAGGCCGGCCCGGTAATGCGCGCCGTCGCCTCCCTGCCGGAGGTGGCTCACGTCATCGCCCAGGGCGACACCAAGGCTTCGGTCAAGCTCGCGAGCGGCTTGCAGATGGACGTCCGGGTCGTGCCGCGCGCGAGCTTCGGCGCGGCGCTCCACTACTTCACGGGCTCGAAGGCCCACAACGTGGCGCTGCGGCAGATCGCGATCAAGAAAGAACTCAAACTGAACGAATACGGCGTTTTTCGCGGCGACAAGGCGATCGCGGGAAAAACCGAGGAGGAGGTCTACGCCGCCCTCGACCTCCCCTACATCCCGCCCGAGCTGCGGGAGGACCGTGGCGAGATCGAGGCCGCGCGCGCCGGCAGGTTGCCGCGCCTGATCGAGCACGGCGCACTCCGCGGCGACTTGCAGACGCAGACCGACTGGACCGACGGCGCCGACACGATCGAGGCGATGGTGGCGGAGGCACGGCGGCTCGGTTTCGCGTACATCGCGATCACCGACCACACGCGCGACCTCGCAATGACGGGCGGCAGCGACGAGGCGAAGCTCCGCAAGCAGGGCAAGGCCATCGACCGGCTCAATGCCAAGCTGCGGGGCTTCCGCGTTCTGAAGGGCGCCGAGGTCAACATCCGCAAGGACGGCACCCTCGACATCGCGGACGCGGCGCTCGCCGAGCTCGACGTGGTCGGCGTCGCGGTCCACTCGCACTTCAACCTGCCGCGCGCCGAGATGACCGCGCGCGTGATCCGGGCGATCAGAAACCCGCACGCCGACATCCTCTTCCATCCCACCGGCCGGGTCATCCAGAGGCGCGAGCCGGTCGACCTCGACATCGACGCGGTCATCGCCGCCGCGCACGAGACCGGCACCGTGCTCGAGATCGACGCCCTCCCCGACCGCCTCGATCTGAAGGACGACCACATCCGCAAGGCCGTCGAGGCCGGCGTCAAGCTGGTGATCGACTCCGACGCGCACGCCATCGCCCACCTGCGCTTTCCCGACGACTACGGCATCGATCAGGCCCGCCGCGGCTGGGCGACGCGCGGCGACGTCATCAATACCTATCCCGTCGAGAAGTTCCTGGCCGCTATCAAGGGTGGGGGGTAGGCGTCCGCCTGGCTGCTAGGCTGGTGAATATCGGTCGAGCGCCGTCGTTGCCTCGCGCCTGAAATCGTCGAAGTCCCCGAGCCTGGCGCTCACAGCTTCAAAGATGATCTCGTCGCTGACGCGCGCATACTCGTGCACGAGGATGTTCCGGCAGCCCTTCATGCGCTTGAGCACGGCAACCATTGCGGCCGATATGACGCCCGCTCGCTCCAATTTCTCGAAGATGTCGTTTTCCTCGGCGGGCAAGCCGAGTCGCAGTCCAGACACGAACAAGTGGGCGACATCGATGACGCACTCGATCGCAATCTGGAGCAACCGTTCACAGGACCGTCTTGTTGCAATCTTGTGGTACTCGGCGATGCTCGCTGGAGCAACCTCTCGCAGCTCGCGCAGATATCCGTCGATCTCGTCGAGCTTTGCCAGGAGGCGCTCTCGATCAACCACGCGATACCTCGCGCAGATACGCCTGGTAGCGCGGTCGAAAATCCTCAAACGCCTGGACCGTCCGGAACGCCAGCTCGTAGAGCCGGTCTTCGTCGCGGACGGACAAGACTCGCCCGTCCTTCAGCACGCGCTGGCGGATGTAGAGCGGCAACTGCTGGAACACCTGGACGTCGAGATCGACCTCTTGGAGGTACTCCAGCCGCTTCGCTGACATCTGCGCCGCGGTGCGCTTCTCCGGCTCGAGCACGAGGCACACGTCGATGTCCGACGCGGCAGAGTCGTCGCCGCGGGCGGCGCTGCCGTACAGCATGACGGCCAGCACCTGCGGATCGTGCTCGGCCTGCTGCAGCAACCGCGTGATGTGCCGTTCCCGATGCATCGTCCCCCCGTACCATGCGCACGCATGCCGGCCAAGCTGCCTGCTCGCTCCTTGGTCCCCGCGGTCGCGATCGCGGCGATCGCGATCACGTGAGGGCCGGCTGGACATGGCGCTTCCGATAATCTAGATAATAGGGAGTGGACTCCAGTTTATCTCCCGTTAAGAGGACCCTGAAGCTCGATCTGGGGGAGCACAACGCCGCCTTCCTCTGGGGCCCGCGCAAGGTCGGGAAGACCACCCTCCTGCGCCGGCGCTTCCCCCACGCATCCAGGTACGACCTGCTCGACTCCGACCTGCGCACGCAGCTCCTCCTGCGACCGGCCCGACTGCGGGAGGAGATTCTCGCGAGGCGCCCGCGACTCGTGGTCGTCGACGAGGTGCAAAAGGTCCCCGCTCTGCTCGACGAGGTCCACGCCCTCCTCGAGTCGACCGGCACGAAGTTCATCCTGTGCGGGTCGAGCGCGCGTAAGCTCCGCCGGGGCGCCGCTAACCTGCTGGGCGGCCGGGCGTGGCGTTTCGAACTCTTCCCCCTGACGACGTGCGAGCTCGGTTTTCCCGACTCGGCCGCGGCCGGCGCGCGCATGCTGGATCGCATCGTGAACCATGGGCTCATTCCGCAGCACTATCTGATGCATCGTCCAGAGCGGGCGCTGCGGGGCTACGTCGTCGACTACATCGCGCAAGAAATCCAGGCGGAGGCGCTCACCCGCAATGTGCCGGCCTTCGCGCGCTTCCTGGACGCGGTCGCCCTCACCCATGGGCAGCTCGTCAACTACGCTAACATCGCGCGTGAGTGCGGCGTCTCCGCGAAGACGGTTCGGGAGTACTACCAGATCCTCGATGACACGCTCCTCGGACATCGCCTCCCGCCCTGGCGCCGATCGAGGAAGCGGCGTCTCATCGAAACCGAGAAGTACTTCCTCTTCGACGTCGGCGTCGTGCGCGCGCTCGCCGGCATGCGGCTGATTCAACGGGGCTCGGAGGAGTTCGGCCGCGCGTTTGAGCATTTCCTGATCGAGGAGGTGCGCTCCTACCTGTCGTACACCGAGAAGGATCTGCCTATGTCCTACTGGCGCACGAGCACAGGGCTAGAGGTCGATCTCATCGTCGGCGCCCTCGACCTCGCGCTCGAGTTCAAGGCCTCCGCCGGAGTGGGTGACGGGCAGACGCGTGGATTGCGGGTGCTGCGCGAGGATCAGCGCGTGCGCAGGGCCATGATCGTGAGCCTCGACGAGCGGCCGCGGACGCTCGCCGGCGGCATCGAGGTTTGGCCGTGGCATCTGTTCTGTCAGGGCCTGTGGTCAGGCGACTGGGTTTGAGGGCCTCTTCCCTATTCACATCCGTCCTGCAGACGTGTGTCGCGCTCGTGCAGGCGCTGATCCGCGGCGTCGAGTTCGCGGCGCAGCTCCTCGAGCAGAGTGGCGGTGTCCGTGGGAACGTCGCTCAGCATAATGGCGCCTGAATGGTCCCGCTCCACGCGGGTCAGACCCTCCCATCGACGCTCCAGCTCCGCGATGACTGCTGACTGTCGGCGCACGGCATGGAGAAGCCGGCGGCTGCCACGGAGAAGCTCACGCTGCTGCAGCGCCTGCCGGATGGTGACCGCGAGCTCGACCGGATTGCAGGGCTTCGTGAAGAACCGGTAGACCTCGCCTTCGTTGATCGCCCGGATCGCCACGTCCAGACTGCTGTGTCCGGTCAGGAGAATCCGCACCGTTTCGGGGTAGCGTATGCGGCTCTGAGCCAAGAGCTCGGTCCCGAGCATACCTGGCATCGACTCATCGGAAATGACCACGTCCACGGGAAACGCGGCCAGCCGTGCGAGTGCGGCGTCGGCGCTTTCCGCAACCAGAACCTCGTACGGCTCGCGGTGAAGCGCACGACGGAGACCGCTCAGCACACTGACATCATCATCGACCAACAGCACCGTGTGACCCATCGTACACGCTCCTTCGCGGCCAGCAGCCGCTCCTTGAGTCGGAAGACATCGGTGCCGAGGACTCCGCTCCGCGAGGGGCTCCTTCACGCGGCGGCCTCGGCAGCAACCGATGATCCCCCGCCGACGGGAAGCCGAATGAAGAACGTCGTCCCCCGTCCCGGCGCGGTGTCGAAGCCGAGCGTGCCACCGTGCTTCTCCACCACGATCGCGCGCGCGATCGCCAGTCCCTGGCCGGTGCCGCGCCCCACTTCCTTCGTCGTGAAGAAGGGGTCGAAGATCATGCCGCGAATCTCCTCCGGAATGCCGCTTCCCGTATCGCTGATGGCGATGACGACGCTCCCTTCCTCCTGCGCCGTCCGCACCCGGATACACCCCTTCTCGCCGCTACCGCCTACCTTGTCGGCGATCGCGTGCGCGGCGTTCACCAGCAGGTTCAGGAAGACCTGGTTGAGATCACCCAGGTAGCAGAGGACCGGCGGGAGCTCGCCGAGCTCGGTCTCGACCTCCGCCACGTACTTGAGCTCGTTGCGCGCCACGATGAGCGTGCTGCGGAGCGCCGCGTTCAGGTCGGCGGGGGTCTTCTCCTCCGCCTGTGGATGGGCGAAGTCCTTCATCGCGCGGACGATGGCCGCTACGCGTTCGACGCCCTCCAGCGTCTGGCTGATGGCCCGCGGGGTTTCTTCCGCAACATAGGCAAGGTCCGCCTCCTTCTCGGCTTGGCCGATCGCGCTCAGGAGCGCTGCATCCACGGAGCCTGAGGCGGCCGCGTCGCGCAGCGCCTGGTACCGCTTCACGAGGTGCAGGAGAGCGGTGAATCCTTCCGCGAGAAAACGGGTGTTGTCCCCGATGAACTGAATGGGTGTGTTGATCTCGTGCGCGATGCCGGCCGCGAGACGCCCGACTGACTCGAGCTTCTGAGAGTGCCGAAGCTCGATCTCGGCCCGTTTCCGTTCCGAGAGGTCCCGGACGAGACCCACGAACATCCGGGCCTTTCCGACGACCAGCTCGCTGGTTGCGACTTCGAGGGCAATGGACGCGCCGTCGGCCCGCCGTGCCGCCACCTCGCGGTACGCATCCGTGCCATTCGCGCGACTGGCGCGCAGGAAGGTCCGGAGGTAGCCGTCGTCGGAGGCATACGGCTCGGGCAGGAGCGTGCTGACGTTTCGGCCGATGATGTCCGCGGCGGTGTAGCCGAAGATCCGCTCGGCCGCGGGGTTGAAGGACCGGACGATCCCGTGCTCATCGAGCGTGACGACGCCGTCCTTTGCGTAGTCGAGGATCGCCCGCAAACGCTCCTCGCGATCGCGAAGCTCCTGCACGTTCGCGAGCAGGCTTCGCTGCAGCTCCACGACACGCACACCGGCCTTGACTCTCGCCTCGAGCTCCGCGCGCTCGAACGGCTTCGTGACGTAGTCGTCGGCACCAGCACCGAGCCCTGCCGCGATGTCTTCGGGGCGGCTCTTGGCAGTGAGGAGGATCACGTAGGCCGGCTGTGATTCCTTCCTCGCACGCAGCCGCCGACAGAGCTCGAGGCCGTCGATGCCCGGCATCATCCAATCGAGGATGGCCAGCTCGGGCGCGTCCTCAGCCTGCAGAGCCTGCCACGCCTCCGTGCCGTCCACCGTCACACAGACCTCGTATCCCCACTTCGCAAGTGTGATGGTGAGCAGGCGACGTGAGACAGCATCGTCTTCAGCAACGAGGATCTTCATGACATCCCCCGCTCGCGCGTCACGGTCTTGAAGCACGAGTAGGTACTCGTAGGAGCCAGCAAGGATTGTGCCCAGTCGCAAGCTGCCGGCGGTGTCAATGACCCTAGAAATCACGTGACGGGCTCGCGTTTCGATCACGGGTCACAGAGCTGACACGCCATAAGATTGCCGCGCCGAGGGCGGTCGCAACGCACCAGCAGAGTGTTCTGCGACGGCAGTCGCGAATCACCGTGAGTTCCTCGGGTGGGCCTCGTCAACCGGTGCGGCATGCCCCTTGCTCGAAGCCGTGGCATGTGGGTTCCCAGCTCGGGGCCGTCGCTCCCCACCCGGGCAGCAGGCCGGCCTGGTGAGTGCCGTGCGGTGCAGGTCCTCGGGACTGCCCGAGTGAGCCCCTCGTGAAGATCGGCGCCAAGCTCGTCACCGCCGTCGTGCGCAAGATCGCGGCAGGTAGCCCCGAAGAACGCGCCCAGGTCCGCGCAGGCGACGAGATCGGCGACCTCGTCACGGCCTTCAACGACATGGCGAACGAGCTGCTGTCCGGCGAGATCGTGCGCGCCGAGCGCGATCATCTGAACACCGTGATGAACACCATCGGCGACAGCCTCGTCGTGCTGAACCCGCGGGGAGCGATAACGCGCGTCAACCCGGCGACGTGCGCGCTGCTCGACTATCAGGAAGATGAGCTCGCGGGTGCGCCTTTCGTACCCACGCTCGCAGACATGGATTCCGCGACGTTTCCATCGGCTCCTTCGATCTCGCAGGCGACGGGTGTTCGCAACATCTCGATTGACTATCGCGCCAAGGACGGCACCGTGATTCCGATGTCGCTCGCGTTCTCGGCCATACAGCGCAACAATGGGTCGATCACGGGATTCGTGGCCGTCGCCCACGACATGCGGAACAACCTGCGGTTCATCGAGTTCATCGAGGAGCTGAAGACGATGCGTAATCAAGCGCTCGAAGCAACGCGCTTGAAATCCGAGTTTCTCGCCAACGTGAGTCACGAAATCCGCACACCGATGAACGCTATCATCGGCATGACGGACATGGCTCTCGATACCGAGCTGACGGCCGAGCAGCGCGACTACCTCGACACCGTGAAGTCGTCCTCCCGAGCGCTGCTGACGCTGCTCAACGATATCCTCGACCTCTCGAAGATCGAGGCCGGGAAGCTCGCCCTCGAGCACATCCCTTTCAGCCTGCGCGAGAGCATCGATGAGACGCTGCGGACGTATGCCTCGCGGGCGCATCAGAAGGGACTCGATCTCATCTGCGACATCGCCCCCGACGTGCCCGATGACTTGCTCGGCGATCCCGGGCGCCTGTGCCAGATCGTCGCCAACCTGATCGGCAACGCCCTCAAGTTCACCGACCACGGCGAAGTGGTGGTGCGGGTGCGGGCGGATGCGGTCAGGGAAGACGCCGCCGACCTGCACGTGGCGGTGATCGACACGGGGATCGGCATCGCGCCCGGAGACCAGAAGGCGATCTTCGCGCCCTTCGTGCAGGCCGACGGGTCGATGACCCGGCGCTACGGCGGAACCGGTCTCGGCCTGGCGATCTGCACCCAGCTCGTCGAGATCCTGGGAGGGCGGATCTGGGTCGAGAGCCAGGTCGGCCGCGGCAGCGTCTTCCACGTCACCGCGTGCGTCGACCGCCAGCCCGCATGCGATCGCGTCTCCGGATCCGGAGACGCCGGGTTGCTCGGCGACGTGGCCGTGCTCATCGTGGATGACAACACGACGAGCCGGGGAACCCTGGTCGAGATGGCGAAAAGCTGGGGCATGGCCCCCCTCGGGGTCGCCGACGCCACGGCCGCGCTCGCCGCGCTCGAGCACGCGCAGGCCGCCGGCGCGCCATTCGCACTCGCGCTCGTGGACGTCGAGATGCCCGGCATGGACGGCATCGCGCTCGCCCGACGGATTGAGGACGACACACAGCTCGCGGCGGTCCCCCTCCTCCTCATGGTCTCTGTGAATCAGCGATTGGCGGAGGCCAAGAGCGCACCTGCAGTCGCCGGTGTGGTGCACAAGCCGATCCGGACCTCGCATCTCCTCGAAGCGATCCAGGCCGTCTGCAGCGGTCGGGCGGTGTGCCAAGGCGATGCCAGGGCGTCAGCCCGCCCGCCGGTCAACGGCGCGGGCGAGCGTGTCCTCCTCGCGGAGGACAACGCCGTCAATCAGCGGTTAGTCGCTGGCATGCTCGAGAAGCGCGGGTACCGGGTCACCGTCGTCGCCGACGGGCGGCAGGCGCTCGCCGCCCTCGAGCATGAACGTTTCGACGTCGTCCTGATGGACGTGCAGATGCCCGTCATGGACGGCTTCGAGGCGACCGCCGCCATCCGCGCGCGCGAGCAGACCAGCGGCGTCCACGTCCCGATCGTCGCGCTCACGGCGCACGCCCTGCAAGGCGACCGCGCGCGCTGCCTCGCGGCCGGCATGGACGCCTACGTTGCCAAGCCAATCGAAGCCGCGGAGCTCTTGGCAACACTCGCGCGCCTGGTTGCCGGAGGCACCGTCGAGGCCTCCGGGCCGCCGCCCGCGCAGGCAACCGCCGCACCGGTGCTGGATCGGACGTCGCTCCTGCGGCGAGCGGGCGGCGACCTCGCGCTCGTGCTCGAGATGGTGGCCGTGTTTCGAGAGGAGACGACGGCGCTCTTGGCCGAGATCCGCTGCGGGCTCTCGCGACGCGACCCGGCGGCCCTCGCACGCGCCGCTCACACGCTCAAGGGGGCGCTCGCAACGCTCGCCGCCCGCGCTGCCTCCGACGCGGCGCTGCGCCTCGAGACGCTTGGGCGCACGGGCGACTTGAGCCGCATCGACGAGGCCTGGACGACCCTCGAGCGCGAGTTGGACCGCCTCGAGCCGGAGCTGTCCGCCTTGGCAGATGGCGGCGCTGCGGCGAGAACCGGCTGACTCGTCCAACTCTCGCACTTCAACCGGCCGCAGGGCGCTGCGCGGCAATCGACAACTGACGGCTCGCGGAGCTGCGGTTGCCTCCGGCGATCAGGACCCTCGGGCCGCCACCAACGAAGCTGCCGCGACTGGGTTCCGGCGCACGTCGACCGCGAGAATCATCCGGATGGGCTCTCGCACGCCGAGCGTCTTCGAGAAGTTGTGGATGCGTCCGAGTAGGCCCGCCGTCACCTCCTGGCCGCGAGCGATCAGCAGGAGCCCGCTGGCCGTGGTGACGTCCTCGCCGAAGACCATGCCTGCTTTCACCTCGCGCAGCCGCAGCTCGCGAACCTCGACGGCGGGCGCGGCGCTGGCGAGCATCTCGGCAAGGGCCTCAACGAGGACCGGATCGTACCAGCCGGCGCGGCCCCGAAGCGTGTCGAACGCAAACCCGGTGCGAACGCCTTGTGCCTCGAGCGTGTCGAGATCGAGGATGATCTTGAGCGCCCGCGCGCCCCAGGGAAGTTGATCGCCGCGCACACCGTCGCGCGGCGAACCCGAGCCATCGAAGTGCTTGTGGTGATAGACGAGGATCTCCCGGACGGGCTCGAGGCGCGGGATGTTGGCCAAGAGCTGCACGGCCAGCTCCGGAAGGCGGTCGGTCATGGCCCGCTCGGCCTCACTCAACGGCTGCCCGTGATAGAGCTTCTCTGCGGTCTCCGGCGGGAGCGTGACGCAGCCGATCTGCGAAAGCATGGCCGCCACCTCGACCTGCCAGCGATCAGGCACGGCCAGCAAGTCGGCGAGTGCGCTCACGTGCTGCTTGGCGCGGGTCGCGCGCCCGAATGCCGCCGGGCTGGCGAGCGCCAGGATGTCCGTGAGGGTCTTGATGCTTCCGTGGAGGGTTTGCTCGAGAAGTACGCGCTCGGCGGTGATCAGCCGATGCTGCTCCGCGGCCGCGCTCAACGCAGGCAGCAGCAGCTCCGGAGGGCAGGGCTTGCTGAGGAAGCGGAATATGTTGCCTTCGTTCACGGCCGCGATGGCCGCGGCGAGGTCAGCCTGACCGGTGAGCAGGACGCGCACGGTGTCCGGCGCCGACTCCCGGACGCGTGCGAGAAAGGACACGCCGTCCATGCCCGGCATGCGGAGATCGGAGACCACCACCGCGAAGGACGCTTCACGCCCGAGAACCTCGAGCGCGGCAGGGGCACCCACGGCGGTCACGACCTGGAAGTGGCGACGGAGGTTCCGCGTCAGACCGTCGAGCACGTTCGGCTCGTCGTCGACGCAGAGAACACGTGCGAGGTCGGGGGTGGTCATGTCACCTGCACCCCACGCCCGCTTGCTCGGCCGCCATCGTGCGCCACGCGGGCAGCTCGTCGATCACGCCGAGCGCTCCGAGATACTCGGCGTCGATTGTCTCCTCGGGCTCCCCATCATGGGGTGCGGTGCACTCGTGCGCCAGCTGGTCGGCGATGCGGACGGCAGCCGCTATGTCGAAACCGCTCTGGCCTTCCGGAGCCGGACCGTGATGGTAGGCGACCGCCTCAACGATCGGATACGGCAAGCCCCACAGGCCGAGAAGGTAGGCACCGATCTCGGCGTGCGTGGAGCTGCCAAGCTCGCGCTCCACCACGTGCAGCGGCCGGCCGTTCTCGCGAGTCGCGGCCAGCACCCGGGCGAAGTGCTCGCGGAGGCGGGTGGCAAGCACGAGCTTGCCGACGTCGTGCAGGATTCCCGCCATGAAGGCGTCCTCGGCCAGACGCTTCTCCGCCAGCAGCCGGCTGGCGATGTTGCCGGTCAGGAGGGCGTGGCGCTGCAGCACCTCGAGCGAAAAACCCGCGAGGTCGCCGCGGCTCTCGAACGCGTGGAACACCTCGACCGAGAGCATGAGGTTCTTCAGCATGTTGATGCCGAGGTAGCTCACGGCGGTCTGCACGCTCGCCACGCGCCGCGGCAGCCCGAAGAAGCCAGAGTTCACCAGCTGCAGAACCTTGGCGCACATCGCAACGTCGTGCTCGACGATTCCCGCGATCGTCTGGAGCGCAACGTCGGGATCGACCAGCGCCTTGGTGAGCGCCGCATAGGCGAGCGGCAGGCTCGGAAGCGTGCCCATGTGACCGATGGTCCGGTGCAGGACCTCGCTCTTGAGCAGTCGGTGGAGGTTGAGCGCTCGCTCGACCACTTCCCGCAGCACGTCCGCCTCACAGGGCTTGGCGAGAAACTGATGCGCGACCGGGACCGTCCGCAACGCCGCCTCGAGCTCGGTGTGGCCCGAGAGCACGATGCGGACGATGTTCGGAAACTGCTCGCGCACGCGCCCCAGCAAGGTCGCTCCGTCCATCCCGGGCATCCGCATGTCCGACACGATGACGTCGAAAGGCGCGGACCGTAGCTCCGCGAGCGCCTCCTCACCGCCCGGGACGAAGACCATGTCCCACTCGTGGCGCTGGCCGTGCAGCATCCGCTGCAGGCCCGCGAGAATGCGCGGCTCGTCGTCCACGAAGAGTATGTGTCTCATGCGAGATGTACCAGCCTGGCGGCCCCGTACTAGCAAGCGGGAGGCCGGACCCGGAGGCGATGCGCATGAGAATCGACAAGGGACAACGGCACGAGTACGCGAGATCGCCCGTCGAAGTTGTGACGGCTCGTCACAAAGGTGCGGCGAACGATCGTCGGCAGCTAGGGCGCTCCCGCGAGCCTGAATCCAGACCTCGCCGGCCAGCCGCCGACCGCCGGCAGCGTGCTGATACGAAACCTCAGCGCGACGACGTGTTCCGAACACGCTTGTGTATGTCGGTCGGCTCCTTCTGGCCTGTCCCCGGATGCGAGAATTCCTTCATGGCGGAGATAATCTTGGCGACGCGTCCTACGCCATCCAGAGACTGCTCAATCTCTTCTTCCTCGTGAACGCGCTGATAGAACTCGCACTCCAAGCATGCGAACAGCTTCTTGGCAAAGGAGCCTTGGACTTCTCCGCCACACAGCGTCCCGGCTACTAGCCAGCATATACGTCCCGCGTTGGTTCCGTGGTAAACGCCATCGCAGCGGCTTTCCGTCGCGGCGCGGCACACGCCGAGATCATCGGCTCGGACGCCTCCTGGCTCACGTCCGCACTTCTTATATTCCCAACAGTTCTCTGGCATGGTCGAGCAAGCGTGTCAGTGTGCGCTGTAGGCCCAGTTCACCACACCACCTATCGGCACAGTAAGGAGGGGACTTGAGTCCCGAGCGCCTTGAAGGGTCGACGGTCGTCGTCATCACGCTCGAGGGCGGACGTGCAGCGCCGGCTCACCGCCAGAACGGACCGACGGTGTGCGCCAGCTCTGCGACGGCTTTCTCGGCCTCCTCACGCTCCGGCGTGTCCTTCGCGCTCAGCGCGCGGGCCTTCTCGTAGGCGGTGAGGGAGCGCTCGAAGTCGCCGCGCAGCTCGAACGCGCGGCCGAGGTGCCACCACTGCCCGCGCTCGTCGTCGCTCTTCCCGCGGCACTCGGCGAGCGCGTACTCGGCGTCGTCGAGCTCGGGCTCGGCGGTGAGCGCGCTCTCGAGGAGCGCCGCCGCGGGCTTGAGCTCACCCGCGACCACCATGGTGCGTGCGAGATCGAGCATGATCGGCGGATCGTCGGGAAACTCACGGAGATGCGCCTCGAAGGCGACGCGCGCCTCCGCCGGCTTGCCCAGGCGCGCGAGCGCGCGGCCGTAGTCGCCGCGGGCACGGACGGCTCGGCCGGCGGCTGCGAGCGCGAGAAGCGGCTCCGCCCGCTCGGGCTGTCCGCCATACAGGTACACCAGGCCGAGGAGGTGCTGGGCCTCGGCGCTCGCCGGCGCACGCGCGAGGCGCTCCTGGTAGCTGGGCAGCACGCTCTCGCGCGGCTCGATGAGCGCGCGCAGCGTCGCCTGCGCCGCCGCGAGCTCGGCTTCACCGCCGGGGCGCGGCTCCGGCCGGGCCATGGCACGCACCTGGTGCTCGAGCTCGGCGACGCGGTCCTCCGTCAGTGGGTGCGACAGGAAGTACGGCGGCACCTGCATCGGGTTCAACTGCTGCGCCCGCAGCACGATGCGTAAGAAGCTCGGCATCCC
>Ga0315268_10005480_pt1 | contig 13612 bp, 9 predicted proteins | sample C1_top_MG_FD_204535 | JGI IMG/M metagenome (GOLD analysis project Ga0315268, IMG submission 204535) | Sediment microbial communities from Yellowstone Lake, YNP, Wyoming, USA - C1_top | ecosystem: Environmental > Aquatic > Freshwater > Lake > Sediment | place: USA: Wyoming | collected 2017-08-01 | reverse complement strand
CTGCATTTCTCCAGCAGCCGCGCCACGCTGTGGCTGTACAGCGACCCCTGCCGTTACCGGGTACTGTCGGTGGACGAGTTGCTGACCGCCACGCCCTGCAGCGCCTGTCCGGCGACCCATTACCCGCTCGACGCCGTGGTCGAAGCGCAGCACATCCGGCCGGTATTGGAAATGTTCCGCACTCTGCGTTTTTCGGATGAACAGCTCTATTTGCGATCGGGTTCGCTCAATCTCATCAACGGCCTGGTCGGGCTGAATTTCTCCTGCGACGGCAGTCACTATCTGCCCGCCGATGAGTTTCTGGCGTCGCCGCTGGCACGCTGGTTTGGCCAGTAGATTGCTACGACGAATATCCGGGCGGGCGTGCCGGGCCATGACGCTTGAGTCGGAAACCGAAAACGGGCACGATGGAGACCGACTGAAAGAAAGCACCACGCCATGACTTACTGCGTCGCCATCAAGACCGACGACGGACTGATTTTCGCGTCCGACTCGCTCACCAACGCCGGCATCGACCATGTCAGCACCTATTCCAAGATGCACACCTTCGTGCAGCCGGGTGAGCGCATGTTCGTGCTGCTGGCGGCGGGCAACCTCGCCACCACCCAGAGCGTCGTCAAGCGACTGCGCGACGATTGCCGGCTGGGCAACCCCACCTGCCTGTCCACGGTCTACTCGATCAGCGACGCGGTCGATTACGTCGGCACCGTTTCCACCGAAGTCCAGCACACCCAGGCTGCGCGTGATGCCAACACCAATTTCGAAGCCACCTTCATCTTCGGCGGCCAGATTGCCGGACAGGCGCCCGAAATCTACATGATCTATCCGCAGGGCAACCACATCCACGAATCAGCCGCGCACCCGTTTTTGCAGATCGGCGAAACCAAATACGGCAAGCCCATCCTCGACCGCGTGATCCGCCCCGACACGCCGCTGGAGCAAGCCGCGCGTTGCGCGCTGGTCTCGATCAACTCGACCATCCGCTCGAATCTGACCGTGGGCCCGCCGGTCGAACTGCTGATCTACACCGCAGACGCACTCAACGGCGGACGCCGCCTGTTGTTCTCGGAAGACCATCCCTACTATCGCTCGCTGGCCAACGCCTGGAACGAAGGCTTGCGCCTGGCGCTCAACAACCTGCCGCCGTTCGAATGGGAAAACCAGCCGCAACCGCTACAGGTGGTGGCGGCCAGTGGCAGCGGACAGATGCAGGGGTAAGAGCGGGAAGCGGTAACTCTGACGGGGTTTGATTGCCAGCGCGGGTTACCGTTCTGCTTGGGGAAATCTGTTATTCAGCGATCTCCCAGGCATGTGTTGATCCCATTAAATGGCCTCGTTCAAATCATGCCCAAGGGGCTGCCAAGAATCGATGGTCGAGGATTGCTTTCGGAATGGCTGTTCCTCGGCCTTAGTGGCCGGTCGTGTTTCACTGACGAGTCAATCAACAAAATGGAATCCAACGTCCGCTTCTGGAAAAAGTGAACTGCACTATCGGTCTATTGCGGACGGTCGAGTCTCAGTCAATCACCCAGCATAGACACTCCGTCCTTCACCCTGATAACTCTGGTACACATGTTCAAACACCGCTGAACATTTGGTGGCGTATAGCTCCTTGGAGTAAGCACGCGGTAAACCTTCATCAAGCGCGTTCTCGATCTCGATTTTCACACGGGCGCGAGAAGATATTTTTTGCCGCGAACCCAACACCAACAGCTTGCGCAACTTTTCCAACAAGTGGTGCGCGACCTTCTTCACCTCTTCGCGTTCTTCGGTGGTCAGCTCCGGCGCAGGCCGGGTCAAAATGTCCAGGATCGTCAGTTCTTCTTCGCTCAGGTTCTCGCGCACATGCCGCGTCTGCTCCTCGGTCAGAATTTGCGATAGCGCCAGCAGCTCCCTGAAAATCTCCTCGATGTTGCGACTGCCCGAGTTATAACCTTCGATGAGCTCCTGAAATTTTGCCAGATAATCTGCGCGCGTCGGGTTGAGGCGCACCATGCGTTCCAGTTGCGCGCGAACCGCTGCTTTCAGCCGCTCGACATCGGTGTTGCTTGGCTTTTTGTTTTCGAAGCGTTTGCGCAACGCCTCGAAATTGATTTTCGATAAATCAATCTGATCGTAGCCGTGCCGAATCTTGAAAGGTTCGGCAGCGATGGATTCATCCAGCAAATCCTGGATGCCCTGCATGATGTGCGTAATATCCGGCGGATCGGTCACGGTGCGGATGCACTCGGCAATCGCCGCCAGACATCCGCAACGCGGTGCAAACTCGACAGCAACCGGATCGGGCTTTAGCGCGCTATACAAGCTGCTAACCAATGCCTCCAGCGCGAGAAAATCGCGCTTGATTGTCTCCGGTGCCATCAAGCGGTCGGCGGCAGTCTGAATCGCGCCAGCTTGCGCAAAGTTGGCCGTCGGCCTGTTTTCGATTTCTGCCAGTGCAACGCCGTGTTCCAGGCAAACCACATTCGCGTCATTCACCGCATAGCGCAGTTCATCCGCCAATGCCTGCTTGTCGCGCACCGGCATCGCGCCGCCTGCGCCCTGGCCGTAAATCGCCAGCGCCTTCTCAAGCGACGCGAACACATTGGCATAGTCCACGATCAAGCCGCTGTGTTTGCCGGGATACACCCGGTTGGCACGGGCGATGGTCTGCATCAGCGTGTGATTGCGCATCGGCTTGTCGAGATAAATCGTCGAACAGCTCGGCGCATCAAAGCCGGTCAGCCACATCGCGCAGACAAACACCAAACGCAAGGGATCGTTGGAATCCTTGAACTTCTCGTCCAGCTTTTCATCGTTGATGCGCTTGCGGTGCGGCACAATGTCGATGCCCAACTTCGCCATCTGCTCGATTTCATTCTGCCCCGCCGACACCACCACCGCCATGTCGGTCTTGTCGTCCGCAGGCCAGTATTGGCGCACCTTGTCATACATGCGCAGCGCCGTCGCCTTGTCGATGGACACCACCATCGCCTTGCCCTGGAATCCGCGCCCAAGGAAATGCTTCACGATGTCCTGCGCCACCGTATCCAGCCGGTCGTCGCGGGTGATGAGGTGGTACTGCCGCCCCAGCTCGCGCTCCAGCTTCTTTTCGGCGTCTTCGGAAAGCTCGGCGTTCTCGATCATCTCGTAGATGTCGTCGTTCAGGTCGGGATTGTCGAGATGCAGTTCCGGCGTGCGGTTCTCGTAGAACAGCGGCACCGTCGCGCCGTCCTCGACGGACTGCTGGAAGTCGTAGATAGAAACGTAATCGCCGAACACCTCGCGGGTGCGCTCTTCTCCCGCGATCAGCGGCGTGCCGGTGAAGGCGACAAACATCGCATTGGGCAACGCGGCGCGCATGTTCAGCGCCAGCGTGTCGTACTGGCTGCGATGCGCCTCGTCGGTCAACACGATTACATCGCGCCGGTCGCACAGCATCTCGGCTGTCTGAAATTTGTGAATTAGTGTGAACACATAGCGGTTGTTGCCGGAAAGCAGCTCGCGCAATTGCGCCCCACTTTGCGCATGGCTGGCCTGCGCATCGCTCACCGCGCCGCAGGCGGCGAAAGTCTTGGCGATCTGCTCGTCCAGCTCCACCCGGTCGGTGACGACCACGAACGTCCAGTTACCAGGAATTTTGCGCAGCACCTTCTGCGCGAAGAACACCATGGAAAAGCTCTTGCCGGACCCCTGCGTCTGCCAGAACACGCCCCCGCGCCCGTGGCCTTCCTCGCGCGCCTTGAGCATGGCGCGGATGGCGTTGTTCACGCCGATGAACTGATGGTTCTGCCCAATGATCTTGGTCAGCCCGCTCTTGTGCTCGGAGAACAGCGTGTAGTTCTCCGCCATATCCAGCAGACGCGACGGTTCGCACAGACCGCGCAGCATCACCTCCAGCGACACGCGGCGCGGTTCATCCTCGCGCTCGACGCGTTTCCACTCGAAGAACCGCTCCCAATCGGCGGTCAGCGAACCGACGCGGCTATCCGTGCCGTTGGAAGCAATCAGCAGGGCATTCGACCAGAACAGCGCGGGCACGCCGTTCTGCGCGTGCTTATAGCTGGTGAGGTTGCCATCAAAGGCTTGCCTGGCCGGCACGCCCGGCTTCTTCAGCTCGATCACCACCCACGGCAAGCCATTCACGAAGCCGATCAAATCCGGGCGGCAGGTGTAAAGCTGGCCGACGATAGTCATCTGGCTGACCAGCAGGAAGTCGTTGGCGGCGGGATTATCCCAATCCACCACCCGCACCCGCTCGTCTTTCACACCACCCCTTATTGGGTCAGGTACGGATACCTTCACTCCGTCGCGCATCAACGCCCACAACTCGCGGTTGGCAGCGGTGGGTGTCATGGCAGAGCGGTCGCGCGACAATTCATCCACGGCGGCGGTAATTGCTTCGGGCGGCAGGGATGGGTTCAGCCGAGCCAAGACATCGCGCAAACGCACTGCCAGCACCACCTCGGATTTGGTCTCGCGCCCCAGCGTGCCATCCGCACCCAGCACCTCATCCGAAGCCGACAGCGTCCCCCAGCCCAGCTCGGCGAAGAGCTGGATGGCGGGCTGCTCGACCAGGCTATCCTCGGTGTAGGGCATTGATATCCGCCTCCAGCGTTCGCAACGTCTCCATGATCTCGTCAAAGCCAGGATAGCGACCGAAGATCATGTTGCGCATCTGCGCATAATCCTTCTCGATTGCCGCCAGCACATGCCCCGAAGGCACCAGCCTGAACGTTCCCGGTGTTGCCAACTCGTAATGCGCCCAGCCGCGCGGATAAAAGCGCTGCTTGAACGCCACCACATCCGCCAGCAACCCAAGGTCGGCCAAAGCCGTATCTTTCACCGGTGAATTCGCCATCATGGCCAGGTCGTAATAGTGCCGTGAATAGCGCAGCGGCTGCGGGTTGTCTTCCGGGCGATGGGCCTCGTGATGCAGTATCGTCGCCTTCTCCCAAAAGGTGCGCTCGGCGCGTATGGCCTGCACCGCACAATCCGCCTGCTTGAAAAGCTGCGGGAACGCCTCAGCGGCATAAGGCCGGATTCGATAACTGTCATAAGGCATCCAGGCCGCAAGCGGCCCGATCTCCAGGCGCACTTCCGGCCGCAGATACGCGTCAGAAAAAGCCGCCGGATACTGGACATTCAAGGCATGGAGATCATCGGCAGCCAGCTCACAGCGGCAGACCGGATCAACCGCCCGTGAAATCATCGCCAGCAACTCACCCCCTATGTAATCCACCGCCTTGGCATCAATCGTTTTGTTCAGCGCATCCTGTTTATTGTGGGAACGAGCTGCCAGCGGATCGTCTTCCCCAACCACCACGCGCCAATCCAGGATCAGATCGATATCCTCGGAAAAGCGCTCAATCAGATTGAACACCTTGGACAAACTCGTGCCGCCCTTGAACATCAGCAAGCGCGACAAATCGGGTTGCGCGAACAACCTGCCCAGCGTCCAGCACACCCAGAAATCCTTCTCCACGATGGCGGGCGTCATGCCCTTGCGCGCAGCCGTCTCGGCAAACAGCTCGCGGCGTTCGGCAGATGCCAGCCGCGCGACCGACTCCATCAGCCGCGTTCCCCGCAAACCCGCTTGATCACCTCATACACCCAGCCGGTCGCCGTCACCGTATCCTTCAGCACCCGCTTGCATGCCGTTTCATCCAGTTGCTTGCGCAACGTGGCGATCACCGTATCGTCCACCCGCGCCTGCCCCAGCGCCTTCAATGCCTGCACCACCAGCCCGCTCTCGCGGTACTTGAAGCCGACATCCTTGAGCGCCGATTTCTTGAACGCCAGCGTGTAATTGCCGATGTCGTACTGACGGTTCGGCCCGTCGGAGAGATACACCAGCCGTCCCGGCACCTGAGTGGAAAGCCCCAGCAGATTCAGCGCCGCATCGCCCGACGGCTGGATGCGCCAGTTGAACTTGCGCGCGAACGCCTGCGCCACCTGGTCAAAGTCCGGGCTCAGTTCCTGCTGCAACAACTCGCTGTATTTTGGATAGTCGTAAATCCCCCGGCAAACGCGGCGTATCTTGCCCTCGCGGCACAATTCCGACAGCGCGTAATCGATCTGGCTGCGGCTGAAATCCGCGACGAAGTCATTCGACGAGAACGCCCAACCCCTCCCACGCCCATATATCCTGAAAAGTGCTTTGTTATTAATGGATTGCATCGCCATCACGCCCTCCGTTTTCCTAGAAAAACAGTCTACTTTTTCTAGGCGGAAAAAGAAAGGGGAAGGCCGGCATGGCTAGGATTCCGCCGCAGCCAGCGCCACCTGCCCCGACAGCAGGCGCGGCAGCAACAGGTCGCGGGTACGGCGGAGGTTGATGGTTTGAAAAATGAGTGTTTGCATTTGCCGAATGGCTGGTTCCACTACCGCTGAAAATTGACGTGCAACTGTCAAGGTCGGGATAACAACAGGATGTTCTTCCAGTACGCTCCAATTTGCGCGCGGCATCTTCGATCCGTTTGAGGTCGCGGTCGCATGAGCGACGAACTCGTCGCTTGAGACACAGCCCACAACGATGGCGTAGTGCTCGGGTTGTCGTGCGCGGATGACGATGGTGTCGGCAGAGCACAAACCATCGAACGGTGCGATGCTGACTTTGTGGAAATAGGGGCGAATCTTGCCGAAAAGGACTTCGCCTTTCTTGAATGCTAATTTGTTCGAGCCGAGTTCAGATGCTATCTCCCATGAGTCGAGCGCGAGCGAGCGGCGCGGGATGTGTTCTAGGCCGACGTAGGGTTGCGGTTCGTCGAGCTGGCCTTTTGGGATGTTTCGGCGCATATCTTCGGCGATGTCGCCGAGCTTCTTCGCCTCCCACCCCTGCGGAATCTGCCCAAGGGGGGAATCAGTGAGAGGGACGGATTTGTGGCCGGGGTAGCGGAAGTGGACGAACCATTCGCGGTAGAGGCTGCGCGCCATGTCTTCCAGAATGCGGATGCGCCGCTGATTGTTTTCGATCAGCTCGTCGTAGGCGGAGAGGATGTTTGCGATGCGGCGTTGATTGGAAAGAGGTGGCAGCTCTGGGATCGGAAGAGCACGCACATCCTTCATGTTTAGGTGCGCAACTGTAGCGCCATTTGTCTTTGCATGAATGACGCCTTGAATCTCAGGCCCATTCAGTAAGTAGTTCAGAAAAGCAGGAAATACCTTTGATCGGTTAGGTCGAATCAGAAGCGTTCTTTGCCCAAGGCAAGGCTTTAGTCCTTCAGGAACCATCGCCGCGTTCCCAACAGGAGCTTCACGCGCCATGATGATATCGCCTGCCTGCGGCACGGCACGCTTCGTCCAAAGTTGGTAAGTTTCCTCAGATACCCGATTGACGCCATCCAAAATGAGATAGCCACGCCCAATATTTGGGGTGCGAATAGACGGATAGCCGGTCTCTTGTGTCGGAGCAGTTTTATGCTCACAGTCAACGATCAATTCTGAAAGATCGCCCAGTTCCATCATTAAGCTTCCAGAATCTCCGCAACATTCAACGCGATGGTCTGTTCCAATTCGCGCGCCTGGGCATTTAGTACTTCCAGTTCCTCGTTCAGTGTTTCCAGTTTTTCCTTGAAGTCTTCGTCGCTGACTTCTTCGCCGGGGGCGACGCCGACGTAGCGTCCGGGGTTGAGGCTCCAACCTTGCTCTTCGATTTCTTTGATGCTGGAGGCTTTGCATAGGCCGGGGATGTCGGCATAGCTGGGTTTCTTGCCAAACACCTCCACCAGCTTGGCCTTGGCTTCTTCGCCGCCCAGGGTGGTGTCCAGTGCTTCGCCGCGATACAGGCGCACGACGTTGGCGATGAAGCCGATCTGGGCATCCGACCAGTTGCGATGGGCGCGGTCGATCTGGCGATAGATGTGGCGGGCGTCGATGAAGAGGATGGTGTCGGCGCGCGGCGTGCCCTGCTTGCCTTTGTCGAGGAACCACAGGGTGCAGGGCAACGTGACGGTGTAGAACAGGTTGGGGCCGACGGCGACCATTACGTCCACGGCGCGGGCTTCGATCAGCTGCTTGCGGATTTCCTGCTCGCTGCTGCGCGCGTCACTGGCGGAGTTGGCCATGACAAATCCGGCGCGGCCTGTGGCGTTGAGGCTGGAATAAAACAGTTGTATCCACAGCATGTTGGCGTTGTCGGTACGCGGCAGACCGAAGGGAAAGCGGCGGGGCTTTCCTTGAGCGTCACGGCCCACGTCGGAGGCCAGCCTGTCCTTGTCCACGGCGTTGACGTTGAACGGCGGATTGGCGAGGACGAAATCGAATTTGCCGACAGCTTCGTGCGGGTCGTCGTAGTAGCTGTTGATGTGGCCACCGTGGCGGATGTCGCCTTCGAGGCCGTGGATGGCGAGGTTCATGCGCGCCAGGCGTCCGGTGTCGTCGGTCTTTTCCACGCCGTGGATGAAGAGTTCGGCGGCGGCGTTTTTCTGGTGCTCGGCGACGAAGCGCGCGCTCTGTACGAACATGCCGCCGGAGCCGCAGGCGGGGTCGAGGATGCGCCCGTGGAAGGGCTCGATCACTTCCACCAGCAGGCGCACGATGGAGCTGGGCGTGTAGAACTCGCCGCCCTTTTGCCCTTCGGTGCGGGCGAATTCGCCGAGGAAGTATTCGTAGATGCGGCCGAAGGCATCGTAGTCGAGGCTGACGGGAATCTCGGAGACCTTTTTCAGCAGTTCCTTGAGCAGGGTGCTGGTGAAGATTTGATAGGTTCGCGGCAGCACACCTGCCAGTTGAGGATTGTGCTTTTCGATTTCCGCCATCGCGTCGTTGATCGCCTGCCCGACGTTTGCGCCTTCCGGCAATTTGAGCAGATGGTCAAAGCGGGCTGCTTGCGGCAGGAAGATCACGCTTTCGGCATGGTAAGCAGAAGGATCATCAATACGGGAGGTGGCGCGACGCGATGACGCACCAGCAGACTCCAGTTCGGCGCGGCGCTTGGCGAAACGGGTCTCGGCAAACAGCAGAAAGATCAGGCCCAGCACTGGCGCGGAATACTGCGCCGCAGTCAGCCCGGAGTTGGCGCGGAACTGGTCGGCGGCATTCCATAGGCGCTTTTCAAGGGTATCGGTGGCGGTGTCTCGTTCGGAGGGGGCAATCCAGTGCATGCGGGTTTCCGGTCGGTGTGTTTTCGTTGTCGGTGGATGCTAACAGGAAGGGGCAAGGCAACGATGCCGCATGGCCTATGTTGCCCGGCTAATAAGGACAATGATCGACAGCTTTTGGCCCGTAGTGCCAGTTGTCATGGTTCCGCAAAGCGGACACAGGAAGACTACCAGTGTCCCTCTGCAACCGTCAGCAATTGTTAAGGGTTGTACGATGCCTGCCCTCATCCGCAGGCTTCCCGTTCGTGACGAAGCCCAGCGGGCAGGCGTCGGACAAGCCTCGAGGGAGGAAACCGCGGGGGCTGGCGATGCGGTTGGGTAAGGCTACCGGTCTATGGGGATTTGAGGGGCAGCATTCGCGCTGATCGTGGCGATGAGGCGGGTCAACCTCTGCTGGGCAGGCGGTCGATATCGCCATCTGAAGCGGATACACCACATTATTCGGGGAGGCTTCAGGCACGAAACCCCGTTATTTCCGCGCAAGGCCAAGCCGTCCGCTATCGGCGCTGGACGACGAAGAGCCGACGGTTGGATTGTGCATTGGGAAGCGAATGTGCTCATGGCGCACCCCGATGCGGTGGTGGCGCGCGGATCGCTTGCCCGCGCATCAGGATCTCGACCACGACCATCGCCGCCCCACAGTCCGGGCAGACGAAGGTCGGCTGGGCGGTCGGCGCATCCTCAGCCGGGGAGTCAGCGTTGGCAGCGTTGGCTCCGACGTGAAGTAGTTCACGAACCTTCGCCAGATGATCCCTGCGACCGGCATTGGCTAGCAGCCCATAGTGGCGGATACGGTGGAAGCCGTTCGGCAGAACATGCAGCAGGAAGCGGCGGATGAACTCGTCGGCACCGAGCGTCATGGTCTTGTGGCGCGTCCTGCCCTTGGCCCGGTAATCCTTCCAGCGGAAGCTGACGCCACGCTCGTCCAGGGCGATCAATCGGCTGTTGGAAATCGCCACCCGGTGGGTATAGCGCGACAGGTACGCCAGCACCGCCGCCGGTCCGGCAAACGGGCGCTTGGCATAGACCACCCACTCACATTTCCGCAGCGGTGCCAGCCAGCCGGCGAAGGCCGATGCCTCGGCCAGCGGGGCGTGCTCGCCAAAGAACTGCAACTGGCCGCTGCGATGCGCCGTCTCGAGTGCTTCGAGGAAGCGCCGGCGGAACAGTCGCGACAGCACCCGCACCGGCAGGAAGAAGCCGGGCCTGCAGGCGACCCAGCGTGCACCGTCGTGCGACAGCCCGCCGCCGGGGACGATGCCGTGCACGTGGGGATGGTGCGTGAGCGCCGATCCCCAGGTGTGCAGCACCAGGGTCACGCCGATCTGCGCCCCCAGATGTTTCGGGTCGGCCGCGATGGTGCGCAGGGTCTCGGCGGCGACCTCGAACAGCAGGGCATAGATCACCGCCTTGTTGGTGTAGGCGATGGCACTGATCGGCGCCGGCAGGGTGAACACCACGTGGTAATAGTCCACCGGCAAGAGATCGGCCTGACGCGCATCGAGCCAACGCCGTGCAGCACTGGCCTGGCACTTCGGGCAATGCCGGTTTCTGCAGGAATTGTAGGCGATCTCGCTATGCCCGCAGGCGTTGCAGTGGAGCACATGCCCACCCAGCGCCGCGCTGCGGCACTGCTCGATGGCCGACATGACCTTGAGCTGGCCCAGGCTCAAGTGGTCATGCTGAGCCTGCCGCCAGGCCGGACCCAAGGTACGGAAGACATCCGCGACCTCCAGGGCGGGACGCCCCATGGCCGTGGCCTACACGGGTTGCAGGGTCTCGATGGGGCTGACCACCTCGCGCAGGATGTCGGTGGCAACCTGGGCATACAGCGCGGTGGTCTCCAGCTTTTTGTGTCCGAGCAGAACCTGGATCACCCGGATATCCACCTTGGCTTCCAGGAGGTGAGTAGCGAAACTGTGGCGCAAGGTGTGCATCGAGACGCGCTTGTCGATTCCCGCTGCGTCTGCTGCGGCGTGGATGGCCCGGTTGAGCTGGCGGGTGCTGAGCGGGTCGATCGGATTGATCCCCGGAAACAGCCAGCCGCCGTCGAGCATCTTGCCCTGGGCACGCGCGACCCGCCACCAGGTGCGCAGGCGTTCGAGCAGCACCGGCGAGAGCATGGCGTAACGATCCTTGCTGCCCTTGCCCTGTTCGATGCGCAGCGTCATGCGTTGGCTGTCGATGTCGCCGACCTTAAGCGCCGTCACCTCGCTGGCGCGCAGTCCGGCGCCGTAGGCGACCGAGAGCGCGGTCTGGTGCTTGAGGTTGCCGGCGGCGGCGATCAGGCGCGCCACTTCCTCACGGCTCAATACCACCGGCAGCGTGTGCGGGACATGGACCGGCTGCATCTTGGCCGTCAGTTCGGGATGATCGGCGGTGACGTCGAAGAAGAACTTCAGCCCGGTGATCGCCGCATTGAGCGAGACCGGCGAGATGCCGTGATCGACCAGGTACAACTGGTAGTTGCGCAAATCCTCCACGCTGGCAGCGTCGGGCGGCCGGTGCAGATAGCCGGCGAACTGCCGCACGGCGCGCAGATAGTGGCTCTGTGTCTTGGGGGAGAGCTTGCGCATCCGCATGTCGTCGAGCATGCGCTGGCGCAGCGGACTGATGGTTTGAGGGGAAGGTTTCATGGCTCGGCTCCTGTCGAAGAACGAGGCGGATTGCCTCATTTCTCAACATAGAAACCGGGGCCCCGGTCTCAACTACCCGCCAGCCCCGAGTCGGAGCGCCTACCGCGCGAGCGGTTTAGTCCTCTGGCCGCAAACTGTCAAAGTTATCGCCAAAGCCAAAATGGAAAACGCCGCTCAATGAGCGGCGTTTTTTTACAACTGGTGCCGATGGCCGGAATCGAACTGGCGACCTTCGCATTACGAATGCGCTGCTCTACCAACTGAGCTACATCGGCGAAAAACAGCGCGCATTATACGCGGAATCGGTCAGGCTTGGGCGGCTTGCAGCCCCGCTTGCAGGCGCGCCACCACCTTGTCCTGGCCGATCAGTTCCAGCGTGGCGTCGATAGCTGGGGTCTGCGGTTCGCCGGTCACCAGCACGCGCACCGGCATCGCCAGCCTGGGCATTTTGAGTCCGTGGGCGGCGAGGGTTTCCTTGAATGCGGCGCTGATGGCGCTGCGCTCCCAGGTCAGCGCTTCGAGACGGGTAGCCAGGTCGGCTAGCGCCGGCAACACCTCGGCGGTGACGTGCTGCGCCAGCAGTTCGGGCGTGGGGTGCAGGGTGCGGTAAAACAGCGTGGCGGCGTCGGCCAGTTCCTCGATGGTGGCGGCGCGTTCCTTCACCAGCGCGCAGACGGCAGCGAGGTCAGGGCCGTCGTCCGGATTGGCGCCGTTGCGCACGAGGAAGGGGCGGGTAAGGCCGGCCAGCCGCGCGTCGTCGGCCGCCTTGATGTATTGCTGGTTGATCCAGCGCAGCTTCTCGGTGTTGAACTGGGCGGCAGACGGCGTGATGTGATCGAGGTCGAACCATTGCACGAACTGCTCGCGGCTGAACAGTTCGGCGTCGCCGTGCGACCAGCCAAGCCGCGCCAGATAGTTGATGACCGCTTCCGGCAGATAACCTTCGTCGGAATACTGCATCACCGACACCGCGCCGTGGCGCTTCGACAGCTTGGTGCCGTCGTCGCCGAGGATCATCGACAGGTGCGCGTATTGCGGCACCGTCGCGCCCAGCGCTTTCAGAATATTGATCTGGCGCGGGGTGTTGTTGACGTGGTCGTCACCGCGGATGACGTGGCTGATCTGCATGTCCCAGTCGTCGACCACCACGCAGAAGTTGTAGGTCGGCGTGCCGTCGGCGCGCGCGATGATGAGGTCGTCGAGCTCGGAGTTGGCAAACTCGATGGTGCCCTTGACCAGATCCTTCCAGGCCACCGTGCCTTCAAGCGGGTTTTTGAAGCGCACCACCGGCTGTACGCCGGACGGCGGCATCGGCAGCATCTTGCCGGGTTCGGGGCGCCAGCGGTCGTCGTAGCGCGGTTTTTCGCCGTGTGCGCGCTGCGCCTCGCGCATCTCGTCGAGCTCTTCCGGGCTGCAATAGCAGTGATACGCCTGGCCGTTGGCCAGCATCTGCTCGATCACTTCCTTGTAGCGATACAGGCGCTTGGTCTGGTAGAACGGGCCTTCGTCGTGGTTCAGCTCCAGCCAGGCCATGCCGTCGAGAATCGCCTGCACCGCCTCGGGCGTCGAGCGCGCGATGTCGGTGTCCTCGATGCGCAGGATGAACTGGCCGCCGTGATGACGCGCGAACGCCCACGAAAACAGCGCAGTGCGCGCGCCGCCGATGTGCAGATAGCCGGTGGGGGAAGGAGCGAAACGGGTGCGGATCATGAGAAAGCCGGGTGGAAAAACACGCTAGTTTACTGGATAGGCCGCCCTTAAATTGACCTTGCCCACCGGGGTGTGGTTTAATTCGCGCCGCTTCGGGGCAGTTAGCTCAGCGGTAGAGCATCGCCTTCACACGGCGGGGGTCACAGGTTCAAACCCTGTACTGCCCACCACCCGAACACCTCCTGT
>Ga0315268_10005479_pt1 | contig 13613 bp, 14 predicted proteins | sample C1_top_MG_FD_204535 | JGI IMG/M metagenome (GOLD analysis project Ga0315268, IMG submission 204535) | Sediment microbial communities from Yellowstone Lake, YNP, Wyoming, USA - C1_top | ecosystem: Environmental > Aquatic > Freshwater > Lake > Sediment | place: USA: Wyoming | collected 2017-08-01 | reverse complement strand
TTTTCTTAGATGAGCCAACTTTAGGTTTGGATGTGCAGACCAGAACCGCAACATGGAACTATATTAGGCGTTTGAAGAAGGAGTATGGCATGACGCTTTTCATGACAACGCATTATTTGGAGGAAGCCGACGCTCTATGCGACCGCATAGCCATAATAGACCACGGCAAAATCGTGGTGACGGGCTCGCCCAACGAGCTTAAGGACAGCCTAGGCGGAGACATAATCACCATAGCCATAAAGGAAAATGCAGACGTAACTGACATAATCCGCGGCGTCGAAAACGTTAAGGAAGTTAAAAGCGAGAATGGCGCTTATCTGATTAAAGCGGAGGCTGGAGAAGTAACCACCCCACTCATAATTGAGGCTTTGCGGAAGAAGGGCTACACTGTGGCAAAGCTTTCGCTTACTGAACCGACATTAAACGAAGTCTATTTGGAATATACTGGTAGAGCCATCCGGGACACTGAAGAATCCAAGGAAGCGTTTCGAGCCCAGAGGATAACCCTTAGGAGGGCTAGAGCAGGATGAGTAGCACAAACGAGTATCATCCAAGCCTAACAAGAGGCTTGTGGGCTTTAACTGTTAGAGAACTCAAAAAATGGTTGAAAGACCCAATGATGCTCCTGATGTTTGTGCTTCAACCATTGATATGGATGGGGCTTCTAGGCAAATCAATGAATATAGGTGCTCTGTTCACCAGCGGCAACCTAGGCAACATAAGCATTCCCAACATCACGATACCCGGAAGCTTTGCAAATCCTCCTGTTGATGGGGTTATAGTTATTCCCGGCACGTTGCTTTCACAAGCGCTTCAGGAAATGTTTTCTGACATAGGCTCGAAGGTTATGCAGAACACTTTCGGCGTCACAGACTATTTCAGCTATATGGCTGTAGGCATGGTTTCCATGATTGTCATGACAACGACGATGTTCAGCGGCATGTCCATAGTTTGGGATAGGCGCCTAGGATTCCTTGACAAGGTAATAAGTACTCCAGTATCGCGAGCAGCAATAATATTTTCAAAAGTTCTCAACTCAACCTTGAGAGCAATGTTCCAAGCAACAATAATTCTGGCACTTGGATACATACTGGGATTGCAGGTCAGCTCGACCTTCACGTTGCTTAACCTGTTAGGAATCTACGCTGCAATATTCCTGCTCAGTGTGGGGCTTTCCTCAATATTCCTCGCAGTTTCTATTAGGTCTACCAGAATGGAGCGCCCAATGCAAATCGTAAACTTAATAATGATGCCCTTAATGTTTGCAAGCAACACGTTCTTCCCCACATCAATGATGCCAGAGTGGATACAAGCCATAGCACGTGTTAACCCGCTTACCTATCTAACAGACGCTGTTAGACAGTTGACGATACTGTCGTTAGATGCGTCAGCATTAATAATAGACTTTACATATCTCGGCATATTCGCTGCAGTCCTAGCCGCAATAGGCATAGTGCTCTCATGGAGATACCTAGCCAAATAAAGGAGGGCTATATGTTATTCAACTACTAACTTTTATTTCCTGTTTATACTCTAGATTTGAGTATAATTCTGAAGAAACTTTAGATACAATCCTTTGTCGCTCACTAACCTTTTAAATTTAAAGGAAGGAAGAATCATGGCGACCATTGTTGAGGCTGTCAACCTTAAAAAGACGTATATGCTTGGCAAGGTTCCAGTAGAAGCCCTCAGAGGCGTAAACCTAAAAGTTGAGACAGGCGAATTCCTAGCAGTTTTGGGACCTTCTGGAAGCGGCAAATCAACACTTCTAAATTTGATAGGTGCTCTGGACAAACCGACTGAGGGCACAGTGCTAATCGAAGGGGTTGACATTTCAAGGCTTAATGATAATCAACTTGCGGATTTAAGACGTAGGATAGGCTTCGTCTTCCAATTCTTCAATCTAATACCACGTTTAACCGCTAGGCAAAATGTTGAGTTGCCAATGGCAATATCCGGCTTAAGCAAAGACACACGCAGAAAACGTGCAGAAGAACTCCTTGAAATCGTCGGGTTAAAAGAGCGCGTGAACCACAAGCCAACAGAGCTCAGCGGCGGCGAGCAGCAACGCGTTGCCATTGCAAGAGCCCTAGCCAACAACCCAAGCTTTCTTTTGATGGATGAGCCTACTGGCAACATAGATTCAAAAGCTGCAAATGAAATAATCAGGTTGGTTAAGAGGCTCAATGAAGAGAAAGGCATAACCATTATGATGGTCACACATGACCAGCGTCTAGCTTCACAGACAGAGAGAACAGTGCAGATGTTTGACGGTTTAATAGTTCAGGAGAAGGTGAATTAATGTGAAAGTAAGCGACATTTTATCCTATTCTTTTAGCGCAATAAAATTGCGAAAACTACGAGCAGGCTTAACGACTTTAGGTGTAGTCATTGGTATTGCAGCTATCGTTGCATTGCTTTCAATAACTCAGGGTCTGCAAAACACCATAACCATGCAGCTTGAAACTGGACTTGCAACCAACACGCTGACTGTTTCCGCTGGAGGAGGCTTCGGTGCTGGTGGACAAGGCAGGGCAAATTCTGACTTTAAATTACGAGTTAATTATACAGAGATAATTGATGACTTATCCCCCGACATTGAAATGTCTGTCGCAATAATCCAGCGAGTATGTTGGATCAAATTTGGAGAAAAAGAACTCGCTACTACAATAGTAGGTGTGGACTTTGCTAAATACGCAGACATTTATAGCAGCACATTTGTAAACGAAAGCGGACAAATACCTCAAAACCCCGAAAATAACATGCTTGTCATTGGAAAACGCGTAAACGACCCTTGGAAAAATGGAACATTATTCTGTGATGTAAACGATGATGTCAACATAATTTGGACCAACACAACCACTTTTCCAATAAAAAATGAAACATATACTGGTCATGTTGCAGCTGTTCTTAAAGAAGTCGGAGGCTTCGGCATAGGAGGCCCTTCAGACTCGAGCATTTACATTCCAATTTCTCAAGCTCAAAGCTTCTTCGGAACAGATGAATGCAGCCAAATAATCGTGAAATTAAAAAACAGTAACAAAGAAACAATTGACAACGTTTCCAAAGCCATAACCGATGCTTTCAGCAATCAAGTTTCAGTGATGTCAGCAACAGCCATGCTTAATACTCTCTCAAGCGTCTTCTCTGTCATAGAACTTTTCTTAGCTGGAATTGCCGCCATATCGCTTCTAGTAGCCGGGATAGGCATAATGAACATCATGATAGTTTCTTTAATGGAACGCACAAGAGAGATAGGCATACTAAAAGCGTTAGGCATGAAAGGTCGAACAGTCCTTTTGATTTTCCTATTCGAATCAGTAATAATCGGCTTGATTGGCTCAGTCATCGGCATTGGTTCAGGTTGGGGCGTAGCAAACCTAGTTATGATAATCTTTAGCGGAGGAGGCTTATCCTTTGGAAACCTGCGGGGAAATCAGACTGGAAGCTTTGGAATGACGATAACCCCACTCTTAACGCCCACAGTGGCCGTCTTAGCCTTAGTATTTGGAGTTGGAGTCAGCGTAATCTTTGCGATTTATCCCGCTTGGCGCGCTTCAAAACTCAAGCCAGTTGAAGCCTTGAGATATGAATAGCAAATTATATAGCGCGGTAACAGAACTAGCATAGAGGCAACGGCAAATTTGATGGGCAATGTAGAAAGAAGCATAGGCTTTCCAATGGGTGACTCAACCCGCTCCCCTAAAAGACCCATAGTCACCATAATCATAATAGCAGTTAACATTGCAGTGTACGCCATAACATCCTACACGAACTACTTCCTAGAAGTCAGCGATTACTGGGTGAGCGCTGGAGGCTTTGTTCCATCATTAATTGCACTGCCTTCTCAGTGGTACAGAGTTTTCGCGTCCATGTTTCTCCACGCAGACTTCTTCCACATACTCTTCAACATGTACTTTCTATACCTATTCGGAAGAGCTGTTGAAAACGTTTTGGGCAAATCAAAATACTTGGCATTATACCTAATTTCTGGAATTGCAGCCTCAATATTTCACACAGCCTTCAGCTTCATAGGAGGATTCACAGCATACGTGATTCCAGCCATAGGCGCATCGGGCGCCATAAGCGGAGTTTTAGGCGCGTATCTAATACTTTATCCAGGCACATCGCTTGTTATGGGCTGGTTTTTCTTCATATTCCCAGTGTTCTTTAAAATGAAAGCCGCATACTACCTAATCTTCTGGTTTGCAACTCAAATAATCTATGGCTATGCCAGTGCAGCGGGAAGCACAGCCGTTTTCGCCCACGCAGGAGGGTTCATAGCGGGAATAGCCCTGCTTCCGTTACTTGTCAACAAGGAGAAGATAAGCCAACTTAAAATGCTGCGAAACATTGCCTTCCCACCATACTTGACGTTTATGCCTCAGAAAACTGGAGGTTTAGGGCGAATCACAAAAGCGATTGTCACTGTGCTCCTAGCCTCATTGCTAGTTGGAACTGCTTATGCTTCGGCTGGGCTAACAAGCCAAGGCAAAATCAAAGCGATAACCATACAGTACACTTGTGATGGAACGCCATACACGGATTATGTTGGAATTCAGTTGCCAGACATAGAATCGCAGCTTGCAAGCATATCACTGGATGAAACAAGAATACTGCTAAATAGATTGTACGCTGCTGGGCTAATCTATAACGTCTCAAAAGCTAACAGTGAGTTAAATTTGAGCAACTGGACCCGCGAACTACCAATAAAAGTTGCAGTGGGGGACTCGGCTACAGTGGTTCACATCAATACGACAATAGACTTCAGAGGAATATATGACGCTGAAGGCTTTCTAAAATACGGTGTTGGAAATTTGGCAACACGGGTAGTGAGCTTTCAATTTATCTATGGAACAATATACGTAGCGCAAAGCGAGCCAATAACCTACAGTTTTGAACTCTCTTCTCAGACGGTGAACCTCACAGGCGTCATGCAGTATACTGGCGCTTCATCAACACTTTTCTCAGCTGCAGCGCTTGTTATAGTCATAAAAAAAGATAAGGAATTGGCTGTTGTTGGTGAAGAGCCTGAAACTTTTTGGCGCCGCTTTGAGCCAATAATATAAGTAAGAAACTTCATTAACCAATGTACTGTTAAACAGCGGGGTTCGGTGACTTTGGTTAAGAGGCTTTACCCAAAACAGCCAGTTGTAGGCATCGGCGCAGTCATAATCAAAGATGGAAAAATCCTGCTTGAGATGAGGAAAAGTGAGCCTGGAAGAGGGAAATGGAGCATCCCAGGCGGTTTGGTAGAACTTGGCGAGAACGTTAGCCAAACTGTTGTTAGAGAAGTCGCCGAAGAAACAAACTTAGAAGTTTATGAGCCAGAGCTTATTGACGTAGTTGATAACGTTGTTCGCGATGAAAATGGCGAAGTAAAATATCACTTTGTTATAATAGACTTTTTTGTCAAGCTTAAGAGTGGAACGCCGAAAGCCTCAAGCGACGCAGAAGAATTACGCTGGGTTCCACTTGGCGAAGTGGAGAAATACGATTTAACAAAAACCTTTAGGGCTTTCTTCCAGCGAAACAAGAAAAGACTTGAAGAACTTAATTCAGATTTTTAAAGAATAAGCGTGTTTCTCCCATTGTTTTTATGTCCAATGCTCTAACCTTCACCACTATTGGAAAGTCTCTGACGACTTTTCCAAGCACTAGGCAGTGGTGCGGTGATAAGTCGCGGGCTATGGATTTGACTGTTTCTGCGTCTACGCGGGCTGCGCGTGAAACCACCTCCAAGTCATGCTTGTTTGTGAAATTGAAGAGGAATATGTTGTCTGCTTGGCGGTAAATATTTTCCCTTATTGTGTCCGGCTGGTTTGTTATGAATGTGGTGAATATTCCAAAGTGGCGCATCCGCGTTACAATGTCATCCCAATAAGTCTCGCGCAAATATAGATGCGCCTCTTCTGCAAATAGGAAGACAGCCTTAATCTTCCAGCTTTAGGCTCATTCATAATAGGCTTCCTACAGGACACCATTGAAACAGTTAACGAGACGATAAGGTTCGCTAAAACCCTAAACTTGGACTATGCGGAGTTCTCCATACTGACGCCGTATCCAGGAACACCAATATATGAACACGCAAAAAATAACAATCTTCTATTAACAGAGGACTGGAGCAAATACACAGGCCTAGAACCAACAATAAAGATAGAAGGCGTAAGCAGTTCAAAGCTGAAATCGCTACTGCAAAGGGCATATTTAACCTTCTACCTAACACCCAAAAACATTTACAACTGGCTCAAAAACAGACAACTCACATTCATAAAGTCAGCCCTAAAAGCCCTAACAAACCATCTTAAAATGGAAACAATGTTAAGGAGAACCTAAATTGGCAATTAAAGGAGCAGCGGAAGCCGAAGAAAAGGCGAAGGAAATCCTTAAAGAAAGACACCCAAACGTGTTTCGCATAATTATCAACAAAGTAGACCGAACAAATGGTTCATGGCTCATCCAAGGCGAGATCTACTACAAACGCTTAAAACTTTTCACCATAAAAAGAAAGTTTAAACTTGAAATAAACGCAGAAAACGGAAAACTCATAACCTACCAAGAAAAACGCACTAACAAGGCATCAATTACTCTTCTTTCTGTTAGCGTCTCTTAATAATTGGCTGAGCTGCCTCCTCATTGAAAATCAAAGAATAAAATAAACCCTTTTTCTGAAAGATTAGGATTATTTTTCAATAGTTTAACCCGCCACCGCGTTCACTCGAGTCTGTTGGTTTGCCAGCAAAAATGAGCGTTTATGTGCACCTTTCCTCCGTATTTTTGTGAATCTTTGGACGAGACGAAGACGATAATGGAAAGTGGAAACTTGACGAGTTAAGGGAGTACTTGCCGTTTAGACTTGACATCGTTAAGATTGAGGCGAAGCAAACACCTTCAGACTACGCATTGGAAAATAGAGCCCTAATAGAAGTTTACGAGCATTATTTTTGCTCGTCGTTAAAATAGAGGGGAGGGGTAAGCCAAAAATAGCTCCGAAAAAAGGCTAACATCAAGGCTTGAAAATAACGGTAATGTCTGAGGAATAAAATATCCCTTAAACATTAGCTATGTTTTCTGAAGTGGTGCTGCTCCACATGAGTTTTGCATTTTTCTGCGAGTTAACCCCACTGCGGTTGGAGTAAGCCTTATCTAAACGCGGTTTGAAAGTGTCTGCTATGGCAGAAGACTATTTGGCTTTTGCCTTTTGGCTTGCAGTTATAGGCGCAGTTGCGCTTTTGGCTGAGAGACTCATCACAAGGTGGCTTAAGGGAGTTATAAGGCGAAACGAGATTCCAAGGAATATTGGAAATGGGATGATTCTAACTGGAAGGCTTATTGTTCTTGTGGGTGTTGCGTTTGCCGTGATGCGTTTGGGAGGGTTGCCTTCGGAGGCTGTTGTAAGCGTTTCAGCCGTGATAGGCGCGGCTGTAGGCTTCGCCTCCACGAGGACCGTTGGAAACCTTGTAGCAGGAATTTTCCTCCTTGTGACCAGACCATTCAGGGTTGGAGACTATATACGCGTCGACACTGTTGAAGGTGTTGTCAGCGAGGTAACCCTAAACTACGTGAAGATAACAACGGCATGCGGCAACACCGTTTCAATAAGCACGCAAAACATGCTTGACAAGAGCGTGGTGAACTACAGGCTTGCAGACTCAGACATCCTCTGCTACCCACTAAGGCTGACCTTCGACAACTCAACACCACTCGCAGAACTTGAAAAGCTTCTGGAGAAAGTGCTCACTGAAAACACTATGAAGCTACCGAGGAAAGCCGAGTACATTCAAACCGGAATGGACGCCTCAGGAAGAAACTTTGAAATCCGCATCTACGCCGAAAAAGCCGAAGAAATATTCAGCCTGACCCCGAAGCTGACCCGCGAAATAGCCAAAGCCATAGAAAAAATGAAAAATCTTAAAGAAGGAAAAAATGTTTAATCATTCCTTGAACATGACGCTGCATCATCTCCTTATAGTAATAGCAGAACTGCTGTCATCGTTTAATCGTAACTTTTCCCATAGAAGTTTATTGCGGATGCATCCTATGTCTGGCGCTTTAACGTTTCCGTTGAAGTAGCTGTAGGCTCTTGCGCGGCATCCTCCGCAAATGTATTTGTCTGGGCAGTTTCCGCATCCAACCACTTTTCCGTTAATTGCATAGTCTTCTAAGCGTTCTCTCACACGTAAATCCCATAGCAGTGGATGGTTGTCCCATATTACTTCGAAGTTATCCTTCAATATGTTGCCCAAAACTGTTTCATTGCTTGTTGGGAAGAACACGCATGGTTTAATGTCGCCGTTAGGCTCTATCGCGCAGTATAATCGTCCGGCTCCACATCCGCCTAGGAAATTTGCAACGTTTTCCACGCCTTTCTTCGCTGCGTAATGCGCTTCAACAAGGAATTTTTCTCCAGCCTTTCTGGAAAGCTCCTTCGTGACGCTTGCGTATTGGGGGCATGTGCTGAAGAAGCGGTCAACTTTAACGTTTGACTTTCCATATTTGAGTTCTTCCTCTTTAGCCTGCAAATATAAGTTGATTATTTCTTTCCCAACTGTTTCCAAAACTTGAAGCCGTTGGTCTGGCGTCAAATCCAATTCAACGTGAGCCTTAGCTCTTCCGGTCGGTATGTAGTTGAAATGCATGAAGCGCACATTCATCTCCTTAGCAAGATTTATGAGTTTGTCAAGCTCGGCGATGTTGTCCCTATGCAGAACCGTTGCTATACAGGTGTCTAAGCCTTCTTCAACGCAGTTTTTTACGCCTTCAATTGCTCTTTCAAAAGCGCCCGGTATGCCTCTAAAATCGTCATGAGCCTGCGGTGTCGTGCCGTCTATGCTTATCTCCACATAATCTACGCCTGCATCCTTAATCTTTTTTGCTGCATCCTTCGTAATCAGAGTTCCGTTGGAGGCTATGCTGATGTATGGAATGTGCTTTTTAGCGTAGGCTGCCAACTCGAAGAAATCCTTCCTTGCTAGAGGTTCGCCTCCGCTGAATGAAAGCGCTGGCAACCCTACGCCAGCCAACCTTGAAAGAACGTCTATAACTTGTTCTGCTTCATCCGTCGATAACTCTGGGAGCCTACTGTTTCCAGCATTCTCATAGCAGTGCTTGCATCGTAAATTGCATTTATACGTGAAGTTCCAAACAATTTCAAAGGGGCCGGCTGGAACGAAGGGTATGCGTATGCCATATTTCCTTACACCCCTCATCATCAGCCCAAAGCCTCTAAACCAGGCTTCACCATACTGGTCTTGAAGAAACTGCTTTTTCATGAAGCCCTTATCCACTTTTAGCAAGCGGCTTCCAACATCATAGACAGGCTTGGCTATAAGTCGGCTTTTCTGCTGGCATGTTGGACAAAAAGGAACAGGCTCTCCCAAGAAATCTTTCAGCGAGTTTAAAAGTAGGTTTCCATCTTCTTGGCATTCCACATCAAATCTGCTGATCAGCCTCTTCAGCCAAGGATTAATGGCAGCAGAGAACAGAGCATTTTCTATGAGGTCAACCTGCATGTTTTCACCTTGCATATGCTTCATTTTATTCCAGCTTTCTTCGCCTTATACCGGATCACCCCAACAAATAGCCTGTAGAAGGGGTGCAGAAGCTTGGCATACCAATTTCCTTCGAAGGCCAAGTTGATAAGGCTGTCTATCCAGTAAAAGTCGTGTTTTAAGCATTTTATCAGCAGTTCCATGTGGAGTTGGTTCATCTCCGTCTCCTTAAACCAGTCTTCATCTTTAAGCCTGCCCATTGGAACAAAAAATAATGGCACGATAAGGCTTCTCACACCTTTGAGATCTTCCACTAACTCTATTGTTTTGATTAAATCTTCCTCGGTTTCTTCTGGCACGCCAACAATGAGAGTGCATGCTGGAACAAGTTTATGATCATGCATCAAACCCATGCCTGTGCGGACAACTTCAGGCCATTCTTCAGGCTTGAAGGGGTGCGCCTTCGCCGGCATAATCTTCTTTGCAAGTTCAGGTGAGCCCGTTTCTATGCCAATTTCTGCGCCCCACCATGACTGTTTCTGTAGTATGATCTCTGAAATTTTCGAGAAAAGCTTTGGTTTTGACGCGACTGCAGCCAGCGAACAGTGGCTCCATCCAATTCCCCCGCATTTCTCCAAAACAGCTTCGTGAAGCTTAACGAGCTTCTCATCGTCCGGGATTGTGCTTTTAGAACCGTAAAGCATTACATCCTCAGCGTGAAGGCATACACCATTCCCAATTTTCATGTTCACTTCTATTTCCCGCAGTATCTTATCATAGGGATACCATCTTAATGGCCTTAAAGTTACGCTGCAGAACCTGCATCCCCTACAGCATCCACGCCCAATCTCCACTAGGTCATTAATTGAAGGCGCTATAATATCGGGTATCTCATCTAAACTAGGCGTTTCCTCAACTGGGACCTCATAGTATTGTGGAAGATCTTCACCATTTAAAGCGGCCTGAACGATTTTTCCAATAACTTTTTCGGCTTCTCCTTCAATTATGCAGTCTATTCCGTGCTCCTTAACAAATTCTGGCCTATGCTTAAACTGCCAAACGCCAGGGCCTCCAACAATTATTTTCAAGCCGCGCCTCCTCGCCCTTTTTATTTCAGGCTTCTCCATCAACGTGCGGAAGTGCTGCGCCAAAAAGGGCTCCTTTTTTAAGATGGCTGCGAATGTGCTTGATGCTGGACCTACGCCGAAAGGATCCATGACATGAATACCCAAGACCCTCGCTTCGTCAAGGTATTTCTCTAAGTGGTCTGGATCAACTACGGCTACATCAAAACCTTCCCTCAGCAGCTGAGCCTCAATCTTTCTAAGCCCATAAGGCGCTGCGATGGGCACACCGCCCTTCGTTTTAATGGGTGGAAAGAATAACCAGCTATAAAGCCAGTCTGGAATAACGTTTGGAGGAGCACACGTCCCAAAGCCCACAAATTCATTGTGGTGATAATCGCTCATAAGAGTGCGATCAGCAGTCAAAACAACCTTACAACCTTCGCCCATCATCTCCACCTTTAAAACCTAACTTCAAATGCGCCTAGTTAATATATTTTATTTTCCGGAACATTTAAATTTTGATATATGTCTCATAAATCCGCTGTGAATAAAATGAATCTAGTCGAAGCAATTTCCAACTTTCTTACTGTAGCTTTTGGGGTTGTTGCTGGAACAATACTCACGTGGATAATTAGCTATTTCATGGCAAAAAGAATGCTTCCGAAACTACTAAGATCCTTAAGCAAAAACCCAGAAATCATAAACACAATACAAATGATAAAAGCAAAATCAAATGCTAAATATGAAAACATAAAAATTGAAAACGTTGACAATGATTGCGGCGTAGCGCAGATCTTCCTTGACGCCAGCAAGTGCAATGGATGCCTAAAATGCGTTGAAACCTGCCCATTCGGAGTTTTTGAGGTGGAAAAAGGTAAATTGGTGATTTCTAACCCCGAAACTTGCCACATATGCCTAGCATGTGAAATCCAATGCCCAACCAGGGCCATTAAAATAATAGAACAATCATCCGCCGATAGATAATGCAACAAAAGGGTCGCAAGCTATCTCTTAATAAAAGACTTGCATACGCCAGATTAAAGAATTGTTTCAGTCTCCCGTGGATTTTAACAGCCCACATAATTCTGCTTATCGTCATATATCTATAGTTCGCATAAAAATAACCAGGAAACAATTCTTCTTCATAAATTACGTACCATATTTTAACATTAACCAACCACTTTTCCCATGCTGGATATTATGATTGCGTGTTTTATTTCCCGAAACATTTAAATTTTGATATATCTTACTCAAATCGCTTGGTGAAAAATATGACGCAGAAAACTCTTGCAGATGTTCTTGAGATTTTGTTTTCTAAGAAGAGGGCGTGGAATGTTGACACGAATTTAAAGATAGTGGTTGGCGGCACGGAAATAGGCGGCATAGCTGTAACTGGAAAAATTGAATATGTTCCTTCGGAAGGGAAGATTGAGGAAAAAACTGCAAAATAACTCGTGAAGCTTTATGCTTTAAAGCTTGAACGGATGGGAAAACATTGGAATCAAGGAAGGCGGAAGAAAAAGCCAGGCAGTTTATTAAGCAAAGACATCCTCGGTTGGAGCTAATCTTTTTCAGAACCATGTATAAAGAGGACAGCGGCTGGATACTGAATGGAGAAGTCAAGTTTAAACGCGCATATTTCTTTCACGCCACTAGAACTTTTAAGATAAAAATAGACGCAATCACAGGGGAGATCATATCCTACGAAGAAACTAAAGTGCCACAAAGTAAAGAAGTGAAACAGTAAACGACGCGGGATCAATTACCGGCATCAATGTTTTTGGCGCATGCAACCAATGAGGTTAACCATATTGTTTGAGTGGTTGGGTCCGCTTGGCAACGTGTTTATCCTCCTGTTTTCATTGTTTATTCTTGACCGAGCAAGCGACTTGGCAGTTGATAACGCTGTTAAAGTTGCGGATTTGACGGGTTTGGGTAAGACTATTATAGGTTTTATGTTGGTTGCAATGACTACAACGCTGCCAGAGCTCAGCATCTCCGTGCTTACTGCACTAGGCGTTGAGGATGTGGGCGTGGCTATTGGAAACGCTTTAGGCTCAAACGTTGTGAACATATGCCTAATCCTAGGCTTGGCTTTTCTAATAACGTCGTTGAAAAGTTCAGAAACCTATTTGGAGGTTAAAGAGGATGTGGAAACCATTTACTTTGGCCTTTTCATAGCTTCAATCGTTCCCTTAGCCCTAATTTATTTAGGGTATGCGAGCAGGTTTATAGGCGTAATCCTCATAGCAATTTTCGCATACAACATTTACAGAGCCTCAAAGGAAAGAAAAGGTGAAAACAAGACTGATTTCGGCGAGAAAAAGGAAAAGCTAAAACGCCTTGTGCTTTTAACCATTGTTGGAGTCATAATTGTCGTGGCAAGTGCGTACCTCATTGTTGATTCAGCCTCATACATTGCGGAGTGTATGGGCGTTCCCAAAGTGGTTATAGGCGCCACAATAGTTGCTTTTGGAACAAGCCTTCCAGAATTCGCAAACAGCTTAAAATCATCTCTAAAGGGTCATGTGGAGCTAGCTTTAGGCAACATTGTTGGAAGCTGCTTCCTAGACGTAACCCTCATCCTCGGAGTCGCCCTCATAGGCCAAAACTTCAGGGTGAACATGGCAGCCTACACAGGCTTAGCTGTTCATGCACTTGTATCAAGCCTAATACTATGGTATTTCCTCTCAAGCAAAAAGATTAGCTGGAAAGAAGGAGCAATCCTCCTCTTCCTATACATGGTATTTTTGGCACAAATATTCGGCGTCTACAGAACATAGAAAAGTTGTGAGCTTATAAAAAACTACAAGAGATACGGCGTCATAATAATGGTGATAGAAGCCTATGTGCTAGCGGAAAGAATACTTGGCTTCTAAACTCATTTCCTTTCCGGCTCACCTATCAAATCAGCAATTACCCTTCTAATTGGATTGCTGAAAAGACCACGCACTTTGGCGAGAAGAGCTTTTCCTTTCTCGGTTAAACGATAACACTTCAGCTCCCGCCGACCCTTCTTTATCCATTCGCCCGCCAAAAATCCTTCATCTTCTAA
>Ga0315268_10005478_pt1 | contig 13614 bp, 10 predicted proteins | sample C1_top_MG_FD_204535 | JGI IMG/M metagenome (GOLD analysis project Ga0315268, IMG submission 204535) | Sediment microbial communities from Yellowstone Lake, YNP, Wyoming, USA - C1_top | ecosystem: Environmental > Aquatic > Freshwater > Lake > Sediment | place: USA: Wyoming | collected 2017-08-01 | reverse complement strand
ATTGCCTGTTTTGTTATATACTCTTGCAAGTGATTCAATATTTTTTGAAACGTCTTCGTAATAATCAATACCCTGTACGAGCATATTGTCGTCTTCTACAATTTTCAATTCGGAAATTACCATGGCATTGCCTGAATCAACAAATAGAACATCCAGTGGGCCTCTCTCCGTTCTTTTTTGATGATCTAAATATTTCAGCCCAATTTCAATTTTATCTGCATTCAATGAAATAAGATGTTCTAATTCTTTTTCTGCTACTTCAATGGTTTTGTAAGACATTTCTTTCTCCTTAAATAATGGAAGCCATCTGTGTCCACTAGGATATACATGTAATTTGGAAAACTGGTTATACACGTTTTACTTGCTTAATGTTTTGAATATCTCATTGTCGCCGCTAGCATAAGACATATACATTCCATAAATAGAAAATGGGATTACTGTAATATTCTCCGTTATCGTTTCATTTAAAACATTTTTAAACCGTGCGTGTGCTGATAATACTTCTCTCAAATATTTACTTGGAACGGCAACGTGATTATTACATTCTTCACAAGTAATATTGTTTTTTGTTTCGATTTTGTCAATCAAATTAAAGGATGTCTCACATTTTATACAATGAACGATTACTTCATTTAATGTTACTGTTTTCTCATCCACCGGAACAATATTAATTTTATCAGAAAAAAAGGAAATTAGGTTATAAAAATATTCTTCATAATTGTCTTCGCTGACATTCTCAATTGGAATATTTTTAAAAAGTTTTTCAAATGAAATTAATTTGTCGAGACAACTATAAGTACCACCAGAAGTACGGAGGGTAATAGTGAATCCTTTCTTCTTTTTGGAAAGGATGTATGAATTGTGTTTACCAACACTAATATTAAGGATACTCAAAGCCATAAAAATCTTACTTACCTTTGGATAAACAGTTTTACAAAAAGGACAAGTAAAAACCAAATTCTTTTTTGCAGCATAAAAGGAATCATCGGGGTTAAAGAGAAAGTCCCGCGAGAATTTATTGCAACAATTCGGCAAAATGATTAAAGAAAGATTTGTAGTGTCAATCGAATAAGGATACATATCTACCTTGTTGTATAACCTGTATTAAACGACATTTATGTGGTTATATTAAAACAGTTATTGCCTGCCTATTGTTAGACTATTTTGTAAAATATATTTCTGTCTTTCAGTCCTCGTCTTTCCGCTCCAGCTTAATGTCATCCAGCTCAGCGATGAGTCGGGCCGAGCGTTTTCTTTCTTTGGAAAGTATGCTCTATTGGGCTTTATTCGCCTTGGCCCTCTGTTTTTGGGGAAGCAGCGGAATTAAACAACGCAAGGCCTTGTTCACGGCTTTTGAGTCCGGGAAATACGTCCGAATGTCCGGTTCTATGATAACCGCGCCTTCCTTTGGCTTCACATCTCTAACAACCTTTGTGCCGTCAGCCTTATGAATAGTGACCGAATACCCGGCCTGCAAGGCCCGATAATGCTTGCCGCGAACGCCTTTTTTAAGTTCCTCTCTCCGATATTCTTTTCTCATGTCTTCAATTCCTGCTTCCCAGCCTTCTTCTCCTTGATGCTCTCTACCGCCTGCTGAACCTCGTCCAGGCTATCCAATGGCAGGGAGTTGATGGTCTGGGTAAGCTTCATTACCTTGGCCTCGTCGGGTTTGCGCAGGGCGTAAAGGGGATGGTCCGGGTTTTCCTTGGACTTGGCGTCCGGGGTCCATTCCAAAAGATCGTTGGGAGTGCAATTAAACAGGACGCAAAGTCGCTCCAGGCTTTTAAGGTCTATCCGCTCAAAGCGGGAAAAGACGATTTTGGTGGCAAAGTTAGGGGAAAAACCCTGCTCTAATAAGTAGCGGCTGGGCCTGGTGATGCCCCGAACGATGAAAAGCTTGCTAAAATTGAAGGAAAGCATGGTGTTTTATCCTATTTGTGCGACATACTATCCAATTTATTGACTACATATTGCAATATGTTAAATATATTATCCGACATAAAGAATGCACATTGTGATGTGCTAAATACATTATTCGATATGTTGGACACGCATTGTGATTAATTGAATATTTTATCTGAAAAACTAAATATCAGTCGTGAACTGCTGAACATATTATTCAAAATATTAAATTTCAATCGTGAAGTGCTGAATGTGTTATTCTATATGTGTTTAGTCTTCAGCCTGCGGCCGAACGGCCAGCATAACCGGATGGCAAAGGAGCGCAGCTGATTTGCCATCCGAGTTGATGCGGTTGTTATGTTTCCAATGGGTCTCCATATTTCAATCTGTAGATTTCATCTAAACAATATCGATAAAAAGAAAAATCACTTTCATAATATGCTTGTGGTAAGTTTTCTTTTTGGATATCTGAAAAGCCATAACGGCCTGGCAACCAATGACAATCTAAACGTCCTGATTGAGCATCATCGATGCCCGAATAATCTGAAACTCCTATTTCAACATGATCAAACCGATTTAATGTGCTTGGCACATCAAAAAAAACTGTTGCTGGGATAAAGAAGGATTCAACATCCTTTACAACTAAGGCATTGGAATCGTAGTGTATAACAAAACGGTGGACTATATTTGGCTCGATTGGCAGATGTGGCGTAATAAAACCAATTATTTTTTCACGTATGGTCTTCTTTATATCCAAAAAAGCATCAAGCATTCCATCTCCTTTCAATTTTTCTACCATTTCCCTATGTTGCTTACAAACAGTAAAAAAATCTGGAGATCCTAACTTGCCTGGCAATGCAATACTCCATCTACCTAACCCGTCCCTGCACTCATAGGCAACATCTTCAACTATCCTTTCCGCCTCCATTGGATCGGCCTCTTCTGTGATTTTCCGAAGCAATTCATATACTTCTTCAACAGTTATCATTGCGGAACGAGCCGTTTCCTTAAGTTCCTTAAAGCTTTCTGGAATGTCACCCCACCAATTATCAATCGGCTCACGATAAATAGGAAGTATTGCATCCAGGTCAATGATAGCAGAAGGTAAGGCCCAAGATAAGAAACGTCTATTCTGAACGAAATCAGCAAGCTCTAATTGGTGTTCGATCCTGTCAAGCACCCGTTTTCTGTTGGTGATTTTAAATTGGCCTACAGTAACAACTTTATCATATGGTATTCGAAATTTTTCGCTACCTGGCTCTCCGGAAGCTACAAAGTGGTCGTTTATATCCTGAGATGTTAAAAGAAAACTTTGTGCTTCTTCCTCATCGCCGGTGTGGCAGATTAAAAAAAACTCAGATCTTAATTCGTTTTTACTATCAACTACGTATTGCTTGTGAACATAATGGGTTGTGTTGGCAGTACCAAAATATTTGACCTGAACGACTCCAAGTCTGGGAGCTTCACGATCCAGGATGTTCTTATTGGTTATCCTTCTTTGTATAATAAAGTCAGCTCCGTCGATGTCTACTGACCTTTCCAAAACCCAAAACCGATCAAGCAGAAAAGCCTTTGATCTGGCTTCAGCTATTGTTCCGTTCTGCATCGCCTTTAGCCAAGGTGGCAAAGCTTTTTCCATTTAATTCCTCATTGAGCATGCATCAAATGGTTTATCGGTTAAAAACATAACTTATATTATATCGCATTTACGCGGTTATATAAACCAGGTTTGCTGACAGTCCCTCAATCCTCGTCTTTCCATTCCAGCTTGATGTCATCCAGCTCGGCAATGAACCGGGCTAAAAGCCGGGCCGAGCGCTCCACATCGGAGGCCGCCAGGGTCTCCACCGGGGTGTGCATGTAGCGCAGCGGCAGGCCTATCAGTCCGGTGGGTATCCCCTCGCGCGAGATCTGGATGTCCATGGCATCGGTGCCGGTGACCCCGGCCACCGGATCCAGCTGATAGGGGATCTCTTCTGTCTTGGCCACTTCCTTTAGTTTCTCCACCACCGCCGGGTGCAGGTTGGGCCCCATGGAAATGGTGGGCCCTTTGCCCAGGGGGGCGGTTTCGGACTCGGAGGTCATCGGCATGTCGGCGTGGGTCACGTCCAGGGCGATCCCGATGTCCGGATTAACATTGTAGGTTGCGGTTAGCGCGCCCAGGCAGCCCCAGCCGGCCTCTTCCTGTACCGTGGCCACCGCGTAGACATCCCAACTGTGGCGCATTTTTTTCAACAGTTCCAGGGTCTTCACCATCACCGCCACGCAGGCCCGGTCGTCCATGGCCTTGCCGGCGGCCCGGTCGTTCTTTAAGTTGGTAAAAGGCATCCGCATGGTCACCACATCGCCGACCGAGATTTTGGTCCGCACTTCCTTTTCGTCCATTCCCAGGTCTATATAGAGATCGGCCAGATCTATCACCTGATGGCTTTCCTCTGTGGTCTGAAAGTGCGGCGGCTTGGCCCCGATGATCCCAGGATAGAATTTTTCGGTGCCCGGCCCCAACCGGCCCACCGGGTGAACCACCACTTCCTGGCTTAAAAGCACCCGGATGTCGAACCCGCCGATCTCGGTAAAGCGCAGAAAACCGCCCTCCTCGATCCTGGTCACTAAAAGGCCGATCTCGTCCAGGTGGGCGGCTAAAAGTATCTTTTTGCCGGAAGCTTTTGGGCCCGAGCCCTTCTTGAAGGCGGCCACGCTACCCATCTTGTCTATCTTCACCTGGTCGGCAAAAGGCTTCAGTTCCGCCAGGGCCGCCTTGGCCGCCCGGGCTTCGTAGCCCGAGGGACCGGAGACCTGGGTCAGCCTTTTCACCAATTCCAGTGTGAGATTGGGTTTTGTGGCTTCGGCTGTTTCGCTTTTGGTTATGGGGCCCTTTGTTTTTAAAGACATTCAACCGCTCCTAAGGTTTGGGATTTTTCTATCCGTGAAATAATTTTGACAAAAGTTGATGGAGATACTCTCCGGTCAGCAGTTTGAAAGGGGTCCAATTGTTTTTATATGCCCGTTCTGGGCAGATGCGCTCGCATTGATAGCAGGCGATGCAGTCCTCCTCCCGGAAGACCGGATACGGATCCAGGCTGATGACGTTGGTGGGACACTGCTCGGCGCAAAGCCCGCACTTGGTGCAGAGTTCTTTTTTCAGGTTCTTCCGGGGCAGCAGCCCCGTTCTCATGTGCCGCAATAAAGCCCGGTGACTGAACATTCCGGCCACGGCCCGGTTCAAATAACTGCCGGGCGGGGAGCAGTTGCCGGTTTTTGGATCCTGGACAAACTGTTGGGCCTTGGCAAGTATCTCCGCGGCAAAAGTCTTTGCCCTTTCCAGGTCCTGCTGGTCGGGGTGCCCGGCCCCGGAAGCCGGGATCCTTGCGGCAAAAGGCGGATATGTATCATATCCCAAACATTGGTAAAAGTCAAGGGTCACAAAGCCTTGCCGGGCCGCCAGATCGCAGATCCTTTCGGCGATGGCCCCAGGCGTCCCGCCATGGGTCACAAAAAAGAAAAAGGGGCGGGGGTTCTCTGAATGGTTCGGCAGTTCCTCCAGGAACTTCTGGACATTGTACGGCTCCCTAAAATAAAAGGCCGGGGCCCCCAGGCCTATCAGGTCGTACCGCTCCACCAGCAACGGATCGGCATCCTCCAGCCGCACCAACGCGCAGGAACCGGCCTGGGCCGCCAGGGCCTCCTGGATGGTCTCGGCCACCTGGCGGGTGTTCCCGGTCTGGGAAAAATATATCACGCAGCAACGCATATACGATAGGGAACAGATTGTTGGGATTGGATATTTGGAATCTGTAACGGTTGGTTTATTCCCGGTTCATTTACCGTCCAACAGTTTCTGGGCCCGGGCCAGCTGGTTGGGAAAAAGATCTTTCGGCACTTTCTCCCGGCCAAGCGCTTTGAATACAATATGCCGGGCGCAGGAATCGAAATCGTTTTGGCAGTATCTGTTTTTATAAATCGCGGCCAGGGACGGCATATCGTCCATTTTGTCGTTAAAGAACGGGCAGCCAGCTAAACATTCACAGCTTGACATTTCAGTTCTCCTTTAATTGTCGTTTGATAAAGTTTGACCGTTTTAATTACTGAGGTTTTTAGACAAATGTTTTCGTCCCTCGTCCATGGTCAAAGATTTCCCGCTATGGCCTCCCTGGTTTTGTCTGCGATCTGCTGGTAGTCCATCTCCCCGGGGTAGATCGGAGGAAGGAACTTCAGCGATATCTTTCCGGACTTGGGCAGTTTGCGGCCGATGGGGAAGGCGGCATAGGCCCCGGAGACGGCCACCGGAACCACCGGAACCTCCAGCTCTTTGCTCAATATGGCGAAGGTCTTTTTGAATTCCAGCAGATTGCCGTCCCGGCTGCGGGCCCCCTCGGGGAAGATGGCCAAGTTCTTGCCTTCCCGGATGGCGGCGGCCGCCTGCTGCAACGTCTTCTTCAGGTCGCGGTTGATGTCCATCACCAGCATGTTGCTGTGGCGGGCGTAGAACCGGGTCAGCGGTGTCTTGACGTGTTTGCCGGCGGCCAAGAAATAGGTGTTTTTAAGAACCTTGTCCGGCAAAAGAATGGAGAGGAACAGCCCGTCCAAAAAGCTTTGGTGATTGGGCGCCAGGATGAACGGCGCCGGCGGCAGCCGGTCCTGCCCTGTCCCTTTGAGACTGAAGTAGAGGTGGAAAAGCGGGGAGGCCGTCACTTTCAGGAACTGCTGCATGAACAGGCTCTGAGGCAGTTCAAACCTTATTTTTTCCTGCAGGGTGCTGTGCCAGTCGGAATTTTCCTCCCGGGCCTGGGATTTTTGCCCGGCTATCAGCAGGCTCAGTCCTTCTACCGTGTGATGGGCAACTGAGTCCTCTTCGTCCAGCTTCATCCCGAAGCTTTTCTCCAGGAACAGGTCCAGCTCTATCTTGCCCAGCGAATCCAACCCCAGGTCGTATTCCAGGTGTTGTTCGGGATAAACTTTTTGGTCTAAAGCTTTTTCCAGATATAGTTTTAATGCCCGGTATTCCTCCGTGTCCGGATCGGGCTTGGCCTGGTGGGTTTCGCTCGTTTTCTGGTCCATCTGGGGTAGCAGGAATCTTTTGAGCTTGCCCAGCCGGGTCTTGGGCAGTTCGCTGGTGACCAGGGTAAAATGGTGGATCTTCTTGTAGCTGGGAACAGTCAGATTGAATTTGTCCAGCACCAGCCACTTGATGGTTTCGCGCAGGTTGACCACCTGCTCCTTCTTGACCGCCTGCAGGTCGGGGTGGATCACCGCCCCCAGCTTTTCGTCCCGGTGGTAAACGCCGATCTCCTTGATCAGCGGAGAAATCGACAAGATGCGGTTTTCGATCTCCTCGGGATTTATGTTCTTGCCGCTGGAGAGGACTATGATCTCCTTCTTGCGGCCGGTGATATACAGACGGTTTTTCTTGTCAAGATATCCCTGGTCCCCGGTGTGCAGCCAGCCGTCCTTGAGGATGGCGGCGGTATCTTCGGGTTTATTGTAATAGCCCTTCATGATGTTTCGGCCCCTGGCCAGCACCTCGCCGTCCAGGATCCTGACCTCGGTCTGGGTGGTGGGGGTGCCGGGCGAGCCGATCTTTACCTGTCCCGGCCGGGTGAAGGTGATCATGGGGGCGGCCTCGGTCATGCCGAAACCCTCCAGGATCTCGAAGCCCAAAGCATAAAGATCGCCCCCCACCTGCTCGTCCAACTTGGCCCCGCCGGAGACGAAGTAGGTGATGCTGCCGCCAAAGGCCTCCTGGGCTTTTTTGAATACCAGCCGGCTGAACGGCAGGGATTTTAGGCTGCGGGAAATTTTCAGTAATATTTTGGCGGCCGGGTTGGCGTTGATCTTGTCCATCAGCCCCTTGTGGAACAGCCGGTAAAGCCGGGGCACACCGATGATGATGGTGATCTGGTATTCTTTTAGGGCGTTCAGGATGTCTTCGGATGATATCTTTTCCAGAATGACCAGGGTGCCGCCGCAGGACAACGGCGCCATGATGGTCCCCATCAGAGGGAATATGTGGTGGAACGGCAGGATGGCCAGCAACCTGTCACTGTCTTTGAATATTTTGGCGCCGTCCACCACCGCCTCGATGTTGGAGTGCAGGTTGTCGTGGGTCAGCATCACGCCTTTGGGGCTGCCGGTGGTACCGGAGGTATAGATGATGATGGCGGTATCGTGGATGTCGTAGCTCACCGGTTCCGGGACCGGCAAGGAATTGTTCTTGGACAGTTCCTCAAAGATCATTATCTTTGGACGGTACCCGTCCTTAAGTCCGGCCACGGCGGCGGCCGTGACCTCTTTGGTCTTTTCGGAGCAAAACACTATCTCCGGGCGGCAGTCGTTGAGGATGTACCCCACCTCGTCGGCCGGGGACAGGTAGTCTATGGGGACCGCGATCCCGCTTTTCTCCCAGATCGAGAACAGCGAATAGACCCACTCCGGGCGGTTCTCGGCAAAGATAGCCGCCCGCTCGCCCTTTTTCAATTGATAACCAGCGGCAAGGGTTTTAACCGCGGCAATGGTTTGGGCGTATGTTATGTTTTGGCCCCGGTAGATCAAGGCCGCTTTATTGAAATTTTTGATGTACAATTTTGATCCTTTGGGAGAGTTACTTGTAACTTTTTAGTAGCAAGAAATTTGGTTCAGCGAACAATCGTGACTTTTAGTGTTCCTGTCTGGCCATCGCCATTTACACGGCAGAGATAAACACCATTACCCAATAATCGGCCAGAGCTGGCAAGACCGTTCCAATAAAAATAATTCCTTCCCGTCGAAGCATAGATGGTCGGTGCTTGATATATCAACCGGCCGGTTATATCGTAGATTAACAGCTTGACACTACCCGGTTTCAGCTGGGTAAAGCTAATAGTAGTCCCTGACCGAAGCGGGTTTGGCCGGCAGGAAAGCATCGTTCCGGTGGCTGCCGGCAGCTCCGCCGCTTGCCCCAGCACCCCGGCGGCAGAGTAATTGATGGCCGCCCAAACATTGATGACCCCCCAGCCGTAGGTTGTGCTGTCGGGGTTGGCGCTTCTGCTGGCGGTCATCATCAGGGCTTCCCGCACCTGCATCGGAGTCCAATCCGGGTGAGCTTCCAGTATCAGGGCGCAGGCCCCGGATACCAGGGGGGTGGCGCAGGAGGTGCCCGTGGCCCAGCCGTAGGCGGTAGTGGTGGTCCAGCTTGCCCACCTGATCAACGTACCCTGGGCGCAGACCTCTGGCTTGGGGCGGCCATCATATGTCGGTCCCCGGGAGCTGCCGGAGTTGATAGCACCCAGAGAATCCACGTTACCGACCGAAAGAATGGAGTCGGCGTCAGCCGGAGCGATCAGGCTCCCCAGCGAAGGGCCGTTGTTGCCCATAGCGTCGCAGACCACTATGCCCAGCGCCGCCGCATGACGGGCGGCCAGGGTGCTGATGGCCGTGTTCCCGTCCAGGTCTTGGTAGCTGTAAGAGTATTGGGACGAGTCGAAATCAAGGTAGCCCAGCGAGCTGGATACGACGTCTGCGCCGATGGAATCGGCCCGCTGCAGGGCGGCAGCCCAGTGGTCTTCCTCAATCGGCATTTCCTGGCTCATGTCCTCGGTATGGTAGATGGCCCAGGAAGCTTTGTAGGCCGGCCCGATCAACTGCCCGGGCACGTAGCCGCCGGCCTCGGACCAGGTGCCGGTGCCGTGCGCGTCCCAGGTCACGGTGTCGGTATTGATTACAAAATCCCACTCGTCCACCAGGCGGCCGTTTGCCCGGATCGAATCGAAAGCCTGGTGCCCCTTCCGGAAACCGTTGTCGAACATTGCCACCAATACTCCACTTCCGGAATACCCCGAGTCGTGGCAGACATCGATGTTACTCAGATGCAGTTGGGCGTATGACAGGCCGTAATTCAGCAGATGAGCCTTGGGATTTTCGGCCGCCGGCAAATTCTGGCTGGTGGTTTCCACTTCCGGCTTGACCCTTTTGCCGCGGGCCGGAAGCAGGTCGATGCTTTTTACAAAGTTTAGTTTTTGGCAGATCTTTACCTGGTTTCCGGTCATCTCAAAACTGGCAGCGTTGAACCAGTTCAACGAATGGCGGTGGATGGCTCCAAGTTTCATTATCCGGTCCACATATTTGCTGCAAACCGGCAAGTCAACGACCGTCATCTCGGCTGCTTGTGTTTTAGCCCTTCGTTTTAAAGCCCGGGGGGTGAACTGCTCCCGGCGTTGTTCCAAGGCATTCTTTAGATCCTCCTTGCCGGAAACGCCCTTTTCGGTAAAATATACCAGAACCGTAAACTTTTCTTCTGTCCCGTTATTATTAATTACCGTTTTAAGCCGTTCGGTAAGCATAGCCTGGGCCCCAGCGGAAACGACCGACATCCCCCATAAAATACAACCGGCAAGAATTAATCTGTTCGTTGGTTTCATTGCGGTGTTTCCCTGTTTTAGTAATTTCTGTTTTTATCGTTTATATCCAATTTTCCTCAGCAATTCCTTCCGCCAAGTTTTTCCCTCTTCGTCCTCTACTCCCTTGGGCGAAGAGCCGTCTATCACGCCCATGATCCCCCGGCCCTGTTCGCTTTCGGCTACTATGATCTGGCAGGGGTTGGCGGTGGCGCAGAAGATACGGCAGACCTCGGGGCAGTTCTTGACGGCGTTGAGGACGTTGATGGGGTAGGCATCTTTTAGGAATATGATGAAGCTGTGCCCGGCCCCGATGGCCTTGGCGTTATCGACCGCCAGCTTTACCATCTCATCGTCCGTGCCCTCGGACCTGATCAGGCAGGCGCCAGAGGCTTCGCAGAAGGCCAACCCGAACTTGATGCCCGGCACGGCCGAGACCAGTATCTCGTACAGGTCTTCCACCGTCTTGATGAAGTGGGTCTGCCCCAGGATGAAGTTCACATCCTCGGGCTTGATAATGGGAACGATATGTTGATTTAATTTAGTCATAAAACTTTTATAAGGTTGTTTTTACACCGATAGCCCGCTATCCACTATTTCAGTTATTAAGTCAACTATTCTACTATTGCTAAGTTGTGTTTTAAATTGTATTTCAACATTGCCGCCAAAAAACTTTTCGGCATGTTTTATTTTAAACTTTTCTTCTTCCCTCAATCCTTCTTCTTTGCCAACATTTTTTGTTTCGATAATGAAATATAGCTTTTTATTGCCATTTGCAAAATTTAAAACATAGGCGAAATCTGGTGAATAGCTTTTACCGCCCGCTACAGGGATTTTGATTGAATTTTTAGGGATTTTGGCAAAAACAACCACTTCTTTTATGTCGGTTTTTATGTTTGTCTTTTCCAAGTCGGAATCGTAATATAACTCATCATAGAAATATGACTTGGCAACCTGTTCATCGGAAAACAAAATCCCCACATCGGAAGAAGAAATTTCACCCAACACATTTCCCTTTTCATCTGTCAATTTGGTGGGGTGAATGCTATTGGTTACTTTTTTATATTCTATGCTGAATTTGTCAAAGGCATTGGCCATTAAATAGTAATCAAAGTTTTGCTTTATAAACCTTATGTTTGCGGCGTTTAATAAAGCGTTTATGTCTGTTTTTGAATCTATAATGGATTGATGCAACGTTTTGATGTTAATGTTTAAAACCCTGGAAAGTTCCTTTAGGTATGCGCTATATTTCATTGTTGAAATAGACGCTATTTTGCTGTTAAAAACGGATTGTTCCTCTTTAATCCCTGCTTTATTGTCCTTTACTTCTACTTCTGCAATTCGCTCCCGTATTCCGTCAGCAACAAATCCGCTTTTATGGGCTTTTAAATATTCCGTGAATAGGTTTTTAAAATCAACCTCTTTGTCAAATTTATATTCCAGAATGACCTTTTCGTTCAGCTTTTCCCAAAGGTCTTTTAGCGCCTGATATTTTTCTTTTCTGACAATTACCTTCTTTTTGGGGTCTGTCGCTTTACGAACTTTGTTAGAGTTAACGCCTTCAAATATTCGTGGATAGTTTTGTTTGATAAAATCAAATCCGCCTGTTTTAAGGGAATTTGTTCGTGTAACTACATTGTTTGAATCCAATAATTCCAAAAGTTCGCTTTCGGTTGTTTCATACAATTCACAAATTTTCTTAATCATTTGTTCGGTTAGTTTATCGGGTACTTGTTCTATTGAAATAGATCCTGATTTTTCATTTATTTCGTTTACAAGTTTGTCAACAAAATCGCTTTCCGTAAAGTCCACAAAGTAGTTGAGATAAAATTGTTCGTCTTTTACGCGATTACCGTATTCATTTACCGGCAGACGCAAACCACGCCCAACTTCCTGCAATTTTGAAATTTCACTGCCGCTGCTGCGCAGCTTGCAGATTTGAAAAACATTGGGGTTGTCCCAACCTTCGCGCAAGGTCCATTTTGAGAAGATAAACCTCCTTGGATTTTCCAGGTCAAGCATTGCCTGCTTGTCGTGCAGTATCTCGTTTATCTCCTTTTCAATGACCTCATCCTTTTCCGTGTTGTCTTTTGAAAAATATCCTGCGTGGGTGATGGAAATGTCTTGCAGTGTCTTTTCCAGATAGGCCTTATAGTATGGGTGTTTTTCGGTTTTCAGCAAAGCTTTAATTTCTGCTTCTGCAAATTGCTCTACAGTTTTTCTTATGTAGCCGTCTTTGTTTCTGTATTCATCAATGTTGTCAATGAAAAACAAGGTGAGGGGTTTGATTTTCACCTCCCTGGTGAGCAGTTGCTTTTCGATTTCAAAATGATGTTTGACGGCTTTTTGGATCATTATTTCTTGCAGGGTTTCGGCATAAGAGTAAGGATTAATCTTGTCGCCCTTTTTCATTTCCATGCCGTTGGACAGAACGACCGTGCTCTTATTCAATTTTTCAACCAGCAGGTCGGTCATTTGGGGATGCACTTTTGACAGGCTTTCATTTTTGGAGACGGTTATGGACCTTTTCTTGTTGTTTTCCGTCAGATCAAAACTGGCCTCCGTGCCGTCTGAATCAATAAATTTGACCAAGGCGTTTTTACCGCTTTCGAACTCGGTAATGTGCCCAACAACCCCTTTTACCAGGTTCCTGTTAAAGGAATCGACTGCGGTAAGGGTGTAAACAAGGTTTTCATACTCCTGGAAAGTGGCGCCATAGCGCAAAACAAACTGGGGCTGCATCTTTTGAATGTTATCCCAGGTTTTGTTTCCCTGGGCGAATTTATGCGGCTCATCAATGATCATAAAGGGCTTTACCGCCCTTAACGCGTCAAAAGGCACGGTATATTTTTCAAATAGACCCCTGTAAAAACTTTTCTGCATGGTGTCGGAATTGATCATACCGGCATTTATCAACATGACCTGAATGCTGTTTTTCTCATAATTTCCCGCATTTACAAAACCGGTAACCGCCGGGGGGATAAAGGATTTTTTAGACTTGTTGTTTTTTTGGCTTTCCACGATGTGCAAATGAATTGTTTTGCCGTACTGCTCCTTGAAATGTTCCCGGCTGCTGTCCGACTTTATAAAATCAACGGTACCCGCTTTTATGGACAAGGTGGGTACTACTATGATGAATTTGAAAATTCCAAAATATTTGTTAAGCTCGAAGATGGTTTTGGTGTAGGTATAGGTCTTGCCGGTGCCGGTTTCCATCATTATGTCAACGATATTGCTGTTACGCTTGACCTTTTCTTTTATGCCGTTCAAGTCGTGCAACCGGGCAATGTTCTTGGCATATTGAACCCCGGCCAAATGATCAATTGTCGGATTTATAAAGTGT
>Ga0315268_10005477_pt1 | contig 13616 bp, 13 predicted proteins | sample C1_top_MG_FD_204535 | JGI IMG/M metagenome (GOLD analysis project Ga0315268, IMG submission 204535) | Sediment microbial communities from Yellowstone Lake, YNP, Wyoming, USA - C1_top | ecosystem: Environmental > Aquatic > Freshwater > Lake > Sediment | place: USA: Wyoming | collected 2017-08-01 | reverse complement strand
GATGATGGAACGCCGAAAACTCCTGATCGTCTCAACAATCCTGCAACCAGAGTTAAGGCCACCGATCAGATATTGAAAGCCAATTTCGGGGGAGAAAAGCTAGAGATTGATCTTCTGGCCGGTCGTCGAATCTTTCCGAAGTCGGGAGTTGAGAAAAATGGCAGGTGAGGATCTATCGTCAAGCATTTTCGAGCCAGCGCCTCTTACTCCGCTCTCAAAAGAGTCGATAACTCCGGCACGCCTAATTGAGCTAGCAGAACGTATTGCCGCTTACACCTGGAAGGCGGGGCTTCCGGAATGGTCCTGGGGTGAAGGGGTCTTCATGTTGGCTCAATCTAGATACAGCCAGAGCATTGACGAGCCGATGCCTGCCGAAGTGATTCGTTGGTTTGCGGAAAATCAACATTCTAATTTTCTTTCAGGACATGTTAACAATATTGCTCCAGGTGCATCGGCTGCTCTGTTGCTTGGTGCTGGCGCACTAGATACAACTGCACTCTGTGAAAAACTATTGGCTTGGGTTCAAGATTTCAATTCATCAACGTGGGCATCTAATGGAGCCATTGAGCACTGGCCTGGTGGAGTTTGGGCCGACACCTGTTACATGGTGGGCACTTTCTTAATCAATTATGGAACCGTAAAAAAGGACCCAAAGCTTATTGAGGATGCAGGTCGTCAACTCATCGCTCATGCAGAGTTCCTGCAGAACCCGGCGACTCACCTGTTCGCTCACGGCTCACATCGAGGTGAAACTATTTGGGCGTACTGGGGTCGGGGAAATGCATGGATGGCACTCGCGGCTGTGGAATTCTTGGAAGCCATTCAACAATTTGGGTGCGACACCAAAGTCATTGAGGAGGTCAGGGAAAACCTAGCGAAGCAATTAGTCGCGCTGGCAAAACTTCTGCCTTCTTATGATGTTTGGGATGTTTTAGTCGACAGCCAAATTGAAAACAAAGGAATCATCGAAACGTCAGCGACCGCTGGCATTGCCGCCGCATTCTTTCGTGCTAGCGACCTCATTCCAGAAATGAAGGACGATTTCCTCACGGTAGCCTGGCGTGCTCTTGGCGGTTGCCTTGCTTACGTTGACGAGGAAGGTGTCCTCACTCGGACTAGCGCCGGCACCGTTCTGCAACTAGTGCCGTTTGGTTACAGCGTAATAAGAAATGACCGCATGCAATTGTGGGGTCAAGGTTTGGCACTTAATGCTATTTCGGCCGCTTTGAAACATGGTCTGTCTGACGCCTTTTAGCTTGTTGGACGCAATTATCGAAACGTGGCCTGGCGAAGGTTGCGTTGGGCGCTGTTCTTTCCTGAGGCTCCACGATCGCCAAAGGTGCAATTTAAACATCCTCGCCCATATGTCCTACGCATGGCTCCAAATGAGAGTGCAAGTTAGAGGTCATCCTGCCCCCGCTACTCATAAGGCTTTGGCTCTTCGCATAGGCGAGGGGCCATTGTTTTTGCCGAGAAGTACCCGTCTTATCGCTCTGTTTTTGCTCGATACTTCTCGTCTTTATTCAAGGTCAGCAAAATGGCCCACGCAACTATTGGTGCGAAGAACCCGAGCCAGGCAAATCCAACGGGTGAGCGATCTACCTTTCGTGCCGTCTTGGCGCACCAATTCAAGAAAAAGATGCACACCAAGAGATAGAGAATGAAGCCAACGACGAAAATTCCTGAAAACCCAACGTTACCCACGAACATAGTTTTAGCCCTTTCTTTGGAATATTTTCAGTTTATTCAAGAAACTTCAAAGAGGATGTGTAACCTGGCTTTTACCACCTCCATTTTCATGAAGGTTCCAGTTTTCTATGAAAAAATCCTTCGCTATTTAGGGCTCGCAGTGATCCAAATACGAGAGCTATCGTGAGGGTCATGAGCAATGATGCAAATAATATTTGAAATTGAAAAAGGTATTTTGGATCATTGCGCCCATAGAAATCGTAGTGTTGGTGGAACGTATTTCCAGTTGAATCATACAATCCTTGAATGAGTGTGTTAAGAAGTTTGTCGAAGAAGGCCTTGAGGCCCAATGCGAACAGAACTCCGTACAACATCGTGACCACTATTCCTGGTATCACTCTTTTCGAAAGCGCTCCAAGGAAAACGCCCGTAACAAAAGCCGTAAGAGTAAGTGGAATAATGATTATTGGTCGAGAAAAGAAAATACCGAATGACCAGTTTGTGAAGAGCTGCGCTGACTGCATCGGGATGGACTCGGTTGCCTGTTGAAGGTTCAAGAAATGGCTAACACTGACAACGGTCGTCATGCTGAAAAGAAGAATGGACACGAAATAGACTGCGAAAATTGTTCGTAGTAATCTCCTCCGCCCGACTCCATGAGTGAATAGGTAGCGATAAGTTCCTGATTCATATTCAGTCGATAACAGAGGAACACCAACTACGAGTCCAATAATGAGCGGACTCGACATAATAAGAAGACGAAAATAAAGAACAATAGTTGGATTAACATAAACTTGATATGGGGTTCTTTCTACTAAGAATGCACTTAGCCAATAGATTGTTACTGAGTTCGCAGTGAGATAGGCGAATATTAAGAGGAGTCGGGTTTTTTCTTTTATTAAGATTCCGGATACCAAATCTCTTGAACGAATTCGCCGAGGATGTTGTTTGCTAGCGATGTCTGAAGACTTGGAGTTCATAATTCTGCCGACGCCCTAAGCGCTTCTACTTCTTGCCCACGCCGCAGATATGCCAGAACGATATTTTCAAGATTGGACGGCTTTGACTCGAGACCAGAAAGGGAGAGCAAGTTCTTGGCCCGAATAAGATGCGTTGCAAAGCGTGTTCCTAGCTTGCGCTCGATGATCTCGATATCTTGGTGATAATCGAGTTCTCCCGGAGCGCACGCAATCATCCGGTGGGATTCGATAATGCTTTCCATGGAATCACAAAGTTTGACCTCTCCGTCGACGATAAGTATGAGATGGTCACAGACTTTTTCCAGTTCGGAAATGGAATGGGAGGAGAAAATCACCGACATGTTCGTCGTGGCAACACTGGTCATTAATTCGCTCAAGAATTGTTGGCGGGCAAGTGAATCAAGACTAGAAAGGGGTTCATCCAACAATAGAAGATCGGGGCGACGGGCAATTGCTAGCGTCAATGCAACTTGCGCCTGTTGCCCACCTGAAAGTTTGCCAATTCGGCGCTTCAGCGGAATCTGAAGTCGCAGTAAACGACCTTGTGCGTACTCCCAGTCGAAAGTGACGTTTAACAGCTTCGTGACCCTCATTGCGTCAATTACAGATGTGGTCTTATTCAAAGGAGAATTTTGTGCCACGAAACTAATTCTCTGAAGTGCTTCTAGGGATCCTGGATTAGCTTTTTCGAAGAGTTGGACTTCCCCGGATGTGGGGGATAAAAGTCCGGCAATGATGTCTAGCAAAGTGGTCTTGCCTGCACCGTTGGGACCAACTAGAGCAACAACTGCACCCGCAGGCACATCAATCGTGAAGTCGTTAAGTGCCAACTTGTTCTTGTAGGATTTTTGCAAGTTTGTGGTTGTAACGACGCTCTTCATTTATTTGGATTCACAAATTCGTGGAGATTGAATTTGGGTCCGCCATTTCAGAAATTGCGTTGTTGAAAAGGGCCACTATTGCTTTGGGGGGAAGGCCAGATTTTTTAGCCTCCCGTAACCAACCGTTAATCAAAGATTCGCGTAGAGCAGTCAACTTCTTTTGGGTAATCACGGATGGAGAAGCAACGATAAAAGTGCCAACGCCCGGACGGCCCGCTGCAATTCCCCGAGCCTCTAACTCTCTGTAGGCCTTCAAAACAGTATTTGGGTTAATCGCTACTGAGGAGACGACATCTTTCACGGTGGGTAGTTGGTCACCTTCAACCAGATAACCCAAACTCAGAGCAGCTTCCACTTGCTGCACAAGTTGCAGGTATGTCGGAATTCCTGATTGAAGATCTAAAGAGAAGGAGATCACGGAAGCGAGAAGTTGGCCGTTTTGTTTTGTAACTTTATCTATTGACATAGATAAATAGTACTATAAGACTAGAGAATGATCATTGAACAAGGTTCAGTCGAGAGGGTGTGTAATGAAGCGGCAACTGACATGGAAGACAATCTTTTTGTTCATTGTTGGCGCCACATCACTAGTTGTAGTCGCAGGATTGGTTTTCGCAATAGGGGTAGGACAGGCCAAAACATCTACTAGAACTGCGGCACTGAAAGATCAGGCCAAAGCCGTGCCGAGACTGGCTCTTTGTATGGTGTCGAAGGAAGTAACCACACTTACCGTTCACCGTGGAACCTTTATGAACCCCACAACTTTCTCGTTTCCACCTGTCGTCTTCGTCGGTAACGAAGCATCGGCCCGTTCTGTAGCAAAAGCCATCTGTGCTATACCGCCAGATATGCGGACAGGCGTATGGAATTGCCCGTTTGACCAAGGCCTCACCTATCGACTCGTTTTTACTATTCCCAAATATGTTATTACGCCCATCATTCTCCACATTGGTGGCTGTGGGGCAGTTGATGGCACCGATGCGAAAGGATGGATCCATCTAACCCCAAACCTTTTCCGGGTACTCGGCAATGCTATGCACCTTCATCTGGCTACTGAAGAAACCTTTGCAGGAAAGATGTTGTGACCCGGTTAGCTAGCACGAAGTTTCGAATCTCCAATTGGATTTTCGCGGCCGGGGCGGCACTACTTCTAGCGGGATGCGGCGGACCAACCGCACCGACGATTCACGTGACTCCTTCGACCAGTTTACGCGACGGCGAACAGGTACTGGTGCAGGTGCGAGGTGCAGACTCTGGAGGAAAATTCTTTGTTTCTGAATGCGCGAGCGCTGCTGATGCGAATGTAAACGGATGCGGAGACCAATTGGCCGCCCAGCCATTTGGAGTGACCGACTCGTCTGGAGCGGGTTCGATCACGTTTCGCGTACGGGCGAGGGCTGCGACGAAGCCATACAACACAGCTGCCTTCCAGACGTGCACAGATCAGTGCGTTCTCATGGCAACAGGAGGCTTCGGCGGGAAATTTGTTTACGCGCCACTGAAGTTTTCGGGGCATGAAATTTCTAAGGTAACTACGACACCAGTTCACGCCAGTCTGCTTGGAACGCCGGATCATGTCGCTGGTGTCTTGCCAAGCGGCTCTGGATGGGTGCTAACTACGGTTGGCTTGGAATTCACTCCCGATGGAGGAAATTCCTTCTCCCTTGTGCCGTACCCCATTCCGGTGATGAACATTGGTGATATTGCAATTAAAGGTCCTCACGTCATTGTTGCCGGAGTGATTAACTTTCTGCCTGTTATGAAATCGTCCGATGATTTTGGAGCGACGTGGAAATCGGTGACTCTTCCAACTGGCTCGGGTAGCGCGGGCTTTGTCCGATTCGTCACTCGAAATGGAATCGTTATTGGAATGTTGGCAACGGATGTCTCCTCCTCTAATTTCTCTGTTGCGGAGTGGTATGCGACATCAGATGGTGGTGTGACGTGGAAGCACAATTCAATTCCGTCAGGCGGTGTTGTTACAGCAGCAGGTGGAGATCTCTGGCTTGCTGGTGGTCCGCAGCTTGCTTCTCTCTACAGAAGCGCTGATCTCGGTGTGACGTGGTCGAAGGTTTCTATTCCCGCGGCGATAGTAAATAACGGCGCCGCACTGTCCGTTCCTGGGCAACTGAAAAACGGAAACGTCGTGCTCATGGCGACGTCACCGAATATGGGCCCGGCTTCCTGGTTTGGGGTGACAATCTACGTTTCGGGTGACCAAGGAGTGAGTTGGAAAGTTTTGGCCCACACTTCACTTGTTGGTCATATGAGTTCTGGCGTAGTTGTGGCGGCGGCGGTTGTGGCCGATACCATCTGGCTCGGAACAACGACTGACAAAAGCATTGTCGTGATCTCCGCTAACGGCACGTTGACTAAAACAAGCAGTATTGGTGGGCTCTATCCGGGAGGCTGGATCACCTCAATTGGCGGGGTCGGAAATTCCTCCGCATGGATAACGGCAGCGAAGGGCGAATGTCCATCGGGTAAATTGTCTTGCAGGCAGGTGAGTGCGCTCATGAGAACGATTGATGGTGGGAAAACTTGGACTTCGATAAACCTGGATCGTCGTCCAACTTCCTAGTTTCAAAATTTACTGAGCGGCTACGGCCGGATATAGGCCCAACCTTGGCGTTGTCGCCTCACGAGTTCGGCTACTCCAGATGGAACCACATGAACGCCCTTTATTAGGTCGTCGAGGGAAATGTTCGTTCCCCGCATCGTGTTGGCGCAGGCAGCTACCGTGACACCGCGGCTAAGAAGTTCATCCACCTTGGCAGAGTGTGGCGCCCCGGCAATCACGGCCAATAGACCAGGCCCATGCAGTACCAGTTCAACCTGGGTTCCATCACCCAATTCGTTGAGCAAGTTGCTGATGTTGAGTAGCACGCTCGCATGCTTCTCGGGGGATGCCTCATCGAGGTGCACCACGACCCCAGCTTCCTTCTTTTCGCGCTCCGTAGTCATGGGCACTAGCATACCCCTACGGGTATGTTGGAAAACGCACACATTGCAGCCGCTGGGGCTGGTGTCGAATTACGGAGGTCTGGGGTCATGGAAAAACGACAGAGTTCACAGAAGCGTACGAAGAGTTGGTTGGTCCCAACTATTGTCATCGTTGCCGTTGCCGCCTTATCCGCTCTTGCTTTTACCGGTGGGTCAAAGAGCCAAGCATCTGCAAATTCAAATACGACTAGCAGTTCGACTGCCCAACCAACGCAGCCAGCCTCGCTCGCTCGCCGCATGCCTAATGATCCATTGGCCATCGGCCGGGTCAACGCACCAGTTGTCTTGATCGAATACTCGGAGTTCCAATGCCCCTTTTGCGGAATGTTCACCAGAAATACGCAGCCCACACTTATAAAAAAGTACGTTGCCACCGGCATCCTTCGTATTGAGTGGCGCGATTTTCCCTACTTAGGACCTGAGTCGACTACGGCCGCACTAGCCAGTAGGGCGGCTGCAAACCAAGGCAAATTTTGGCAGTACCACGATGCTCTTTTTGCCCATCAGTTTTTTCCAAACAGCGATCACCTGACGGTGCCTTACCTCACCGGTATTGCAGAGAATTTGGGTTTGAATCTCGAAAAATTCAAAACTGACATGAACAGCGCTGCGACGAAAGGTGCGGTGGCCGCGGACTTTTCTGAAGGGCAAAGTATCGGAGTGACCGGAACTCCCTCGTTCTTAGTCAATTCCACTCCGATCGTTGGCGCGCAACCTCTTCAAGTGTTCGAGCAGGCCATTGATGTGGCAGCTGCACAGGCGACAACAAAGACAAAATGATCGATATTGGTTACGTCGCGGCCTTCCTCGGAGGTGTGCTTGCACTTCTTAGTCCGTGCAGTGCCTTGCTTCTGCCTTCATTTTTCGCATACTCGTTTCAACAGCCTGGACGATTGCTCTTGCGGACCTTTCTGTTCTACGCGGGCCTGGCCTCCACTTTGGTTCCACTCGGTGTTGGTTCCTCTTTTGCCAGCCGCTTATTTTACGGACATCGAGAGATCCTTATTAGTGTTGCCGGATGGACCATCATTGTTCTAGGTGTGGTTCAGTTTGTTGGCGGAGGGTTCACCTTCAAGCCCGCGCAGCGTGCACAGTCGCGCATTCGTGTCCGGTCAAATACCTCCGTCTTTGCACTCGGAGCTGTCTATGGTTTGGCCGGATTTTGCTCCGGCCCCATTCTTGGCAGTGTCCTCATGGTTGCTGCCACCTCCGATCAACCAATACGCGGCGGGGCTTTGCTTGCTGTGTATGCATTCGGCATGAGTGCTCCACTATTCCTCCTTGCACTGCTTTGGGATCGGTTCAACCTTGGTACGAATCGATGGCTGCGCGGACGTGACATTAGGCTGGGGCGAGTACATCTACACAGCACCTCACTCATTTCAGGCCTGCTCTTCATCGGCATTGGCGTGCTATTTCTGCGTTACAGCGGCACGTCAGGAATCACTGGAATTTTCGGAGGCAGCGGACTGTCAAACATTGATTACAAAGCCCAGCAATGGGTTCAAGGTCTCGGTCACACCTTCGATGTCGTTGCACTTTTGGTCGTTGGAATAGGCGCACTCGGCGTCCTTGCCTATCGTCTCTCTTCCGGCAAAAAACAACGGGGTAATTAAAAATAATAAGTAAGTTTTTGTGGGTTTTTTGCTTGAATGATAAATTCTCTAACTCCTCGAAATGCCTTTTGCCTACCTCCAAATGAGAGTGCAAACCTGAGGTCGTCCTGCTCCCGCTATTAACTAACGTTTAACAGCGTTTGAGATTTCTGGGCGCTTGCTTACCCATGATTAATTGCGCCGCTAACTATCATGAATTTCAGTTCTCGAGTAAATGATCCGTGGTTCGCAGTCGAACTCTTACTAGTTCTCCTTGGTCACCGGCGACTCCGGTTTCATCAAAAGGGGTGGCTAGGACGAGGCACGCAGCTCCTCTAGCCCAACTATCGTCTCGCCAGGTCTCTACTCCTATTGCCACTTCCCTTTTATTCGGAACCAGGGATGATCTAAAGGCTGGTTCGAACCCACTCGACCAATGCCTCCATGCATCAACGCCTTCTCCGAGGATGATGACGATTTCGGGATCTAGCACATTGACAACTCCGGCTAGAACCCGACCCAAGATTTGGCCGGCCTCGCTGAATATCAACTGGGCGGCCTGATCACCTTTGTTTGCTTTCGCGGTGAGTGAGGAGATCCCATCTTTGTTTTTGATGATCCCAAGTTCTCGTGCGGCTTTGACCAGAGCCTTCTCGCCAATATGGGCCTCAAGGCAACCGCTGTTTCCACACTGGCAAACCGGCCCAACGCTGTTAACGGGAACATGGCCCAGGTCTCCAGCGCCACCTGCATGTCCGCGAAAAACTTTACCGTCAGCAACTATCCCGGCTCCAACACCAGCTCCAATTGTGACGACCAAGAAGTCTTTAAAGAAACGTCCTTGACCGAAGAGTCTTTCAGCCACACTCAAGGCATTTACGTTGTTATCGATGAGAACTGGAAGGTTCAATGCGCGTCGTAGGGTCGATCCAAGAGTTATGCCGTTCCAGCCGAGTTGGGTTGAATTCACGATCCCAGTACCTTGCTCGTCAATTGTTCCAGGAACGCCGACGCCGACGCCGAGTAAGCGAGTCTCTCCGCCTTCAATAAAGTGTCGGAGAAGTTCAGTTAGGTTGGCAACTGCCATCGCGGATGTGCAGTCAAATTGTGAGTTTGTAGAGCGCACGACGGCGCCGTCAATACTTACCTCGACGAACGCAACGTGCTCAACCGCGATTTTGACGCCGATGGCGTGACCGGCCGTTGAGACCAGACCCAACAGGCGTGATCGTCGCCCACCCTGAGATGGTTGGAGTTCTAATTCGCGCACAAGTCCGTCTTGCATCAATTGGCGGGCCAGTTGCGTGATGAGGGGAGGTGTGACTCCTAATATTCGGGCAAGTTCTGCTCTAGAGACTGGTCCATAAGCGCCAAGATGAGCCAGGATCGCCGATCGATTGATATCGGTGTAAGGGCGATTGCGACGAGTGGGCAAATCAACCTCTCCTATCGGTCATAGTCCTATGTATGAATGCCCTACATATGGAGGACAGACGATACTCCACTGTGAAAAAAATATCGTTGACTTAATTAAGTACTTAATTTACTTTGTGTCTCATGACACACATGAGAAATAGCAATCGGCTCACCCGCAAGCGCTTCTGGCTGCCTACGTCTAGCCTCGCTGGGCTTCTCGCCTTAGCTCTCGTCCTCACGACTCTGTCGATTTCTACCCGCGGCGCTTCCGCTCTGGTCGCCAAACCTCAGACAGCGACCCAAAACCTGACTTCTCCCACTTCCACCTCAGTGGCCAGTATCTACGCTTCGAACTGGTCAAATCTGATATCGATTTGGAACGCCAGCAAACTAAACCAGAACGATACGGGATCCTTTGGCCCGCGCATTGCTGAATTGCGAAGCAGTAGCAATTGGTCGACGAATCAGATCGTCGATTATTCCGGTTTCTTCCAAGACACCACGAACAGCGCGAAATACGACCAGATTCATAATTTCAATTCAAGCGCATATCTTGACGAAAACGGCGTCGTCAATTCGACGTATGGCACCTACAGTGGCACCACGCTTCCTATTCAAATCAAGCGCGACTACGTTGCAGTTCCTAATCAGCCATTTCTAGTTGTGCGTTATACATTGACGAATCCATCATCGACAAGTTCAGTAAATTGGAAAGTTCTAGATCAGGTCCATCTACATAACACATCATCAACCACCAACGTTTCGGCAAGTTATGACGCGACTCGAAACGCTTTCTTCGGAGATATGACTGCGTCCAGTCAGCCTGTCGTCACTTTGGGAGCCTTCCAAAGTGCCACGTCGTATCAGGCCGGTAACGATTCCGATTGCGTCGCCACAGATGCCACCGCGAGTGCTTGGTGCCAATTCGACGCTAATGGCACACTGTCCAACAACGGCACACTGGCTACGCCCAATGTTGATCTGGCATTTCACAATTCGGTCACGATTGCGGCAAACAGCAGTCAAACCTTGTACTACTACCTTGGCCTTGGAAGCACACTCGCCAATGCTCAAGCGGCCGCAGATACTGCTCGGGCACAGACTGGTGCATATTGGTTCACCACCACTGCCAGCAACTATTCGACATGGCTTGCCAGCGGCAAAAGTCTGTCAACTTCGGACTCTGGTGTAAACACTGCATATTTGCGCAACTTAGTCGTAATCAAGAACTCACAAAATCCAAGCAACGGTCTTTTCCCAGCGGCGACAAATCCCGGGTCCTACGGATACAAAGCCTGGGTTCGTGACTCTTCAATTACAGCTATGGCTTTGGATGCAGCAGGCCATTATTCCGAAGCTGCGCTCTATTGGAATTGGATGGCCACTAATCAATTGGCTGGAGGCACGTGGCACACTACATACGATTTGTGGACGGGCAATTATGTTTCCTTTGTCGAGCCTGAATATGACAGTATCGGTCAGTTCCTTGTCGGTGTCTATAAACATTATCTTGCTACAGGAAGCACTTCGTTTTTGACTGGAATCTGGCCTCAAATCCAGGCTGCGGCAAATTACGTCCAATCAAATATTGGAACGAATGGCTTTGGTCCGGCCGATGCGAGCATCTGGGAAGAGTCAGTGCAGCACAATGTCTTCACTCAAGCGTTTTATATCGCTGGACTAAGAGCCGCCGCGCTTATTGCCCAAGTGGAATCTTCACCCACGAATGCCGATAACTGGAATGGAAGTGCCTCGACGATCCTTTCGGCGGTTCAGCGTAGTTACAGTTGGAGTCCGTCTGGAATGTACAACGATACGACTGGCTATTACGACCGAGGTGTCACAACTACGGGGACTGTAAATACACTGATCGACTCTTCATCATTGGCACTGATTGTCTTTGGCGCGATAGATGCCAGTTCCTCTCGGGCAACTTCGATGGTGTCGGCAATCGAGAAATCGCTCACGCATGACGGTGTGGGGTTGGCCCGATACACGGGCGACCCTTATTACTACAGCAGCCCATACAATCCTGCTGGAAACGAAGCTGGTTCTGCGGAACCAACTTGGCCGAACGTCACGATGTTCGATGCGATGTACGAGGTATTTACTGGAAGATCCAGCGATGCGCTTGTCAAATTGCAGTGGTACGCAAGTCGCTCTGGAACTGGATACATGCCACCCGGAGAGGCCGTGTCCTGGACAACTGGACAACCAATCCTTAGCACGATGTCTGAACCGTTGACAGCATCGTCGTTCATTATGGCTGCACTCTCCTACAGCGGGCAGTTCGACCCACGGGTCACAGCCTCTAATACGAATCTCGGCTCGAACGCTGGCGCGACGGTCACTACGAACGCACATGCTGATTGGCCGCAGTGGAAAGAAATTCCATATTCGCAGTCTCCAGCTGGCAATAGTTTGTCGGGGTCCTCAATGAGTGATATTCGACGAGTGTATGTGACCAATGACGCGACCAATCTTTACGTCCGAGTCGACAATGCCTCAGGTGCATTTTCTGGTTACAACACCGCGCCTAAGTTTGGGTTGTTAGTTTATGCCCAAGATTTCAACCATTCTGGATCCCTAACGACGAGATCTGTAGGGCAGTATGGACGAACGCTTGATCACCCCATGAATTACATGGTTGGTCGCTGGAGTGACTCCTCCACTTTCTCGGCGTTCTCTGCTGGTACGAGTGCCTGGAATTGGACTTCAAATTTGAGCACTATTGCTCCACAGTGGGACACCACTACGGGACGCATTGAGGCGCAGATTCCGATTTCATCTCTAACGAGTACTGGATCTGCTGCGTCAGGTTCTTGGTCGAATTTGGATATTGAGTTGGCCTACCAAAACCCCTCTACGGGAACTTGGACGGACGATGATCTTGCGGCAGTCAACTATCGGATAACAGGATCAGGTACAGCCTGGCTTTACGGAAATACGCTCGGCAAAGAGATCAGCAGTCTCACTACGGATAAGGCACGTTATACAACGACCGATACCGTTAACGTGACTGGCAGGATTGTAAATACACAGGCAGTCGCGCAAAGCGGTGCAACCCTGACGCTCCACTACACCCACCTGGGTGCAACTGTTGGAACAGATCAGACAGCTTCGGTAAACCTGGCGGGAGGTCAGGCAGCGGATTTCGCGGTTTTATGGACTCCGCCGGCTATCGATCACCAGGGATATCTGGTCCAAGCAACGTTGACTGATTCATCTGGATCTGTGTTGGATACCGCGCAGACTGCGATTGATATCTCATCTACGTGGGAGAAATTCCCTCGATATGGCTTCGTTACTGATTTTGGTGATAACTACAATCAGGCTGCTGTTGCGAGCCGACTGAACCTGTACCACATAGACGGAGTTCAGTTCTATGACTGGCAATATAAGCATCATCTTCCGCTTGCCGGAACTGTCGCGAGTCCTGCTAGCAGTTGGGTGAACATCGACAACATTACCAATTATCGTCACTCTGTGAATGCACTCATAAATGATGTTCACGCAACTGGAAGCTCTGCCATGAATTACAACCTCGTCTATGGGGCTTGGGCAGGGTATGGCAGTGACGGGAGCGGGGTGGATTATCACCAAGGTCTATGGTTGAACAACAACTGTACTAATCAATCGAACTATGCTCTCCCGGCAAATTTCGCCACGCCATACATCTACCTTTTCAATCCAGGTGATACGGGATGGCAATCGTACTTGAATAGCAGAGAGTCGGATGTATTTGCCGCATATGCTTTTGATGGTTGGCATATGGATCAACTTGGCAACTCTATTGGAAACCCGTTATATACGTGCGCCGGGGTGCTTGTTGATCCACCGAGCACCTTTAGCGGTTTCATAACGGCGGCAAAGGCAGCCCTTAACAAAACCATTGTCTTTAATGCAGTTGGTCAGTACGGCCAGCAGAACGTTGCAAGTAACTCGAACCTCTCATTCTTATACACGGAAGCGTGGCCATCGAACGGACAAACTTCCTATAATGATTTGCGGAACGTAATTACACAAAATACTGCGTGGAGTAACGGTACGAA
>Ga0315268_10005475_pt1 | contig 13616 bp, 16 predicted proteins | sample C1_top_MG_FD_204535 | JGI IMG/M metagenome (GOLD analysis project Ga0315268, IMG submission 204535) | Sediment microbial communities from Yellowstone Lake, YNP, Wyoming, USA - C1_top | ecosystem: Environmental > Aquatic > Freshwater > Lake > Sediment | place: USA: Wyoming | collected 2017-08-01 | reverse complement strand
TCACGCTACCTACGACAAATTCGTAGCCTATCGTAAGAAGAATAACCTTAGCGAAACCGATGCACTTGCCGATATTCTCAAAAGGGGGATGACCAATTACTGGCTACAAGAATTCAAACATTTGAAATTAGACTACACGCACATAGAAAAGCTATTCACTGAATTTGAAAAAGATAATAAAATCCTCAAAGCACTTATGCAACAAAACGAGCAATTGAGGAAGATTTTGACGGAGAAAAGATCGAAGAGTTCTGTTGTGAAGACATGAAAACAAATAAGAAATTTCTCCGCAAAGACAAATCGTCACAATCTCGACGCCCAGACCTAATAACCGCCCTAGAGGCGATTACAGCGCGTGAAAATATTCATTTGGAAGTTGCCATCCCGAACGAAATTGCAGAGAAGTTAGACCATTTTCTGAAAGAAAAAGGATTGACAGAGAGGGAAGGCATTCTAATACTTTTTGAGCATGGACTTTCAGAAGAAGGTGAGCGGGAACTGGCGAAGTTAGAATCTGAAATGCGGTTGCAGATTAGTGATTTGTCGGGAAAGTATGCCACGAAAAAGTTTCTTGCCCATGAGTACTTCATTGAGAACAAGGAAATAACCCTGAGACTTCGCTTTTTGTTATCTGAGAATCGCTTTCTTAAAGAAAGAATGAAAAAAGAGGGGCTACAAACTCACGTTCCAAAAGACGAATGGGATAACTGGGATGAGCCCGTAATACGTGACTATTATCGAAAGTACGTCTTTACAAGCCGCTTATGATTGTTTTCCAAAAAAGCTGGGTCTATGATATGAGTGATAAAGGGATGATTTCTGAAAGAGATGCGGTTAAGGGTAAGGTGTTAGTTAGTGTATGCGCCATAATCGAAGGGGAAGGTCATGAAATTCTTCTGATATGGGAAGGAGATACGCCCTACCATAAACGCTGGGTTATCCCGGGAGGTTATGTCAAACCCGAAGAAACTGTGAAACAAGCAGTCGTGCGCGAGATTCGAGAAGAAACAGGGTTGGAGATTCTTCCAGCCAAATTAGTGGGCATTTATGATGACTTCATTTCCGAGAAGGATGAACCAATACATCATATTATCGTCGCCTATGAGGCAAAAGCGGTCGGCGGAAGAATTATCATCACCCGTGAAGCCACAGAATACGCATGGCTAAGCATTGGAGAAGTTTTTGAACATGTTCAAATTCCTGATGTCTTCAAGAAGATTCTTGGTGATTTCAAAAGACAAAAAAGGATTAGGCTTGTCTCACGATTAAGAAAATTTTTGAATATAATCTATCCTCATCTGGGCGAACGTGATGTTTGAAAGAACACGCCTCAAATTGGACAGTGCTAGTCTAATGCAGAGGAACGAAGTGTGTGAAACCGGCGGCTTACTAAGTTGCCATGTCTGTATAGTTGTCATAAAGAACCTTCATAGGAAATACATAATCGTATCCCATTATCAGGTAACGAATACAAATGAACACGTTTGCAAAATACGTTCCATCCTCCAAAGTTGCATTGGCGCTAGCCAAGTATCTGAAGTTAACATTACGCTATTCAGGCTTGCTCCTGAAAAGATAAAGGAGCATCATGCATCTGAGGGAAACATATACCACGTTGACAAATATGAGTCGAACATAGCGCTACTGAAAAATAGGCTACTTCAGATTTTTCCTAATGCTAACATCAGCGAAGTCCCTTATTATGTTAAGAAAAAAGATGGCGATTGGGTTAAAGTGAATGCAAGGAAGGGCACTTGGGTAAGTTCGTTTGGAAGCGGCTTTATAGAGAATGGAATGAGAATTGAAAATAAACTACTGCGTGACTGCAGTAAAGAAAGGTGCGGATGATTGATGGAGAAAAATATACTAACAGTAGCAGTGCTTGATGCCATCGAGAATTCCGATAAATGCCTACTGTGCTATCTTTGGTTAAAGGAAGAAAACCATCTCATGGAGCACCTGCTGACAGATGAGGTCGTAATGGACTCTGAGTTCAGAAGCAAGGTTGTTGCTGCTAGGGGTTTCTGCAATCATCATATGCATCTGCTCTACAAAACTGCCCATGGAGGCTCTTTGGATGGGTTGGGATATGCCCTCTACATGCAAGACGTTGTCAAAAGACTGGTCAAACAGATAGAATCCATAAATCTGGACAGCCTATCGCGCCTTAATGTCTCGACAAAGAGCAGCATCGTCACACGCAGAAGAAGATTGAGCAAGGCGTTTTCAACATTGTGTAATGCTGTGGAGCGAGTTGTCCGAGGAGAACAACCCTGTCCTGCCTGCGAATCATTGGGGTCATCAGACCAGATACATTTGCATACGATTGTTCAGATGTTAGATAACGAGAATTTCAGAGAGGAGTTCAAATCCTCAAAAGGCCTGTGCCTTCCACATACGATATCGGCTATCCGAATGAGCAATCAAAGCAAATTGAAGAATTCAGCCAACGTAACTCAAATACTCATCGAAGTATGCATGAATCGTCTTCGATTGGTGGAGCATTATCTATCTGAATTCATACGAAAGCGAAGTTGGAACTTTAGGAACGAGCCTCCAGGACCTGAAGTCAACGCGAACGCCATGGTTTTGAACATAATTGCTGGCGTAAACGGGCTCTATTATCCACGTTACAAGACTTTTCCTTTGTGCAAGCCAGAAGGCAATCACGATGTCTGAGAGTGGCATCAAAAAGAATATCAAGATTACGGAAATACGCACCTACGTGCCGCTCAGTCATGATTATGCTGATTTATTCGCGAATTTGGTGGCATCCTTAGAGTTGTGTACAGCAACTCTGGCTCTTTGGGAAATTTGGAAAGACAAGCTAAAAGACGAAAATTCTAAACAACTTGTTCAACACATGATTACAATTCTTTCCATATACTTGGGATATCCTGAAGGAAGAGCTTTTTGTCTTTACCAGCAGAAAGGGAAACGCGAGTTTTACAGAATGGTTAAAAGGATCCGCAGTATTCGCGAACGTCTTGAAGCGTTCTCGATGACAGAGCAGAATCCTTCAGAGTTAAAGAGCATTGAAAGCATGCTTAATCAGTTGGCTAGAAACTGTCGCTTGGAAATCCAACGTTTAGCAAAGGCGGAAACTGTGGAATATAGTCAATAGGCTGTTGTAATAACATGTACCAGATATTTGAAATCAAGCTAAGGCGGAAAGAAATCGACTTACGAGAGAAGCTTGATGAAATCAATAAGCTGGGCTGGCATTCTAACGGTAGAAATCTCACGAAAACTGACGGGTGGCTGCAGTACATTTTGGACCTGTCGCATTTTAGCGTTAAATGCCTTGTGGTTGAGCTGTTCCCGATTGAAGAAGGCAATTGGTTGCCTGAAAATTATCCAAGTAGAGAAGAAATTGTCAGAATAGTGATAACAGAACTGGAAAAACTTCCCTTTAACTTAGAAATAGACGAAATTCAAAGGACTGTTAAACATGAAGGATAAATTAAACAATAATCAAAAAACTCGAAAATGGTTGAATAGAAATGTTGCTGCGATGGGATTCACGAGTTTGTTTAGTGATGCCAGCCATGAAATGGTCACAGCAGTTCTTCCGTTCTTCCTCGCCGTAATAGGAGCAGGACCAGAAGCTTTAGGGTTAATTGAAGGGTTTTCCGATGGTGCATCAAGCCTCGTGAAGTCTTTCTCTGGATACCTGAGCGACAAAATCGGAAAAAGAAAACCCATAATGAGTATTGGCTACGCATTAACTGGCATCTTCACTCCTGTGATAGCAGCAGCTACCTCATGGCTCCAGGTTCTTGGCTTACGTGCTACGGCTTGGATGGGAAGAGGTGCCAGAGGACCACCAAGAGACGCCTTGTTGGCAGATTCGGTTTCTTCAGAAGCTGCTGGAAAGGCATTTGGTTTCCACAGAGCAATGGACACACTGGGCGCTATCATAGGACCAGCTTTAGCTCTGTTTTTTCTAACTTTTCTAAATTACCATCAAATTATCGCAATATCTGTGATTCCTGGCTTGATTGCGTTTTTCGTAGTCGTTTTCTTTGTCCGCGAAGCCCGAAAGAAGCAGTCACCGAGTACTCCAATCGTATCCACTCATGGCGATGTTGTGGTTAAGGACAAAGGATTTATCAAATCGATCGGGACACTTCCAAGGTCTTTTAAGCTCTTTCTAGTTGGTGTAGGCGTTTTCGGGCTTGGAAATTTCGCCAACAGCCTATTTACCTTAAGAGCTCAAGAGATTTTGGCTCCAAGAGTAGGCACTTTAGAGGCTTCGGCAATTGCTGTTGGCTTGTACACTTTGCTCAATGTTGCTTACGCAGCTTCTTCTTTTCCGATAGGCGCATTGAGCGACAAAATTGGCAGAAGAAGAATTCTTGCAGCTGGCTATTTCATATCGGCTATAACGTGTTTAGGGACAGCTTTTCTTACAGCCGACTTTTTAGTCTTGGTTCCAATCTTTCTCTTAGCAGGCTTCTTCACCGCAATCACGGATACCCTTGAAGGAACTGCAGCTGCCGATCTTTTGCCAACTGAGTCTAGGGGAACTGGCTTCGGCATATTGCAGACTATCAACGGCATTGGCGATTTCGCGTCTAGCGCTGTAGTTGGAGCGCTTTGGGTTCTAATATCGCCAGTGGTGGCATTCGGGTATGCTGCTATACTTTCAGCGTTTGGAGGCATTACCCTTCTTTATTTAACTAGAGGAAATCATCCTTTAAGATAATTGATTACATAAGCTACGGAATGAACGCAGTTGATGAAAAAGTAGGTTCAACCACTGTGAAAACTATGCCTTCTCTATTCATATTTGGATCATATTTGGATCCTAGTAGTATCATATATGGAAGAGGGTCTAGACCCGCGCAGCGCAGATACACACAGTCAAAAAACCAATTCTAGCCGCCCACCACTCGAGCCAGCTGTACCTTCTTCAGTTACACTTACATTCTGCGATAGTTTTCGTTCCCAAACATTTCGCTTTGATTGGACAATTGCACTCCTTCTGATGCGAGCAGGGACCATTTCCTTTTCTCATGAGACCTTGAGACTTGTATTTTGAGAACCCATCCGGGAAAACTGTAACGACCGTACCATAATCTGCAACCATTCTTTTCGCGACCAAAAAATTAGCTCCAGACGAAATGCCCACGCAAATGCTTCTTGTTTCAGCCAGATATTTTGCGGCGTCTTTTGCCTCCTTCGTCGACACGCAAACGACATGATCTATCAGCGGGTTTAATCCCTCCTTTCCATCAGACGCTAAGGCAGGAACAAAACCGTCACCAATCCCCTGAATCCCATGCAACCCAGGTTTTCCTCCACTCATCACGGCTGATTCTGAAGGCTCCACCGCTACAATCTTCACCGAAGGAAAAACCTCCCTGAGACGCTTCCCACAACCAATTAACGTGCCTCCCGTGCCAACCCCACTTACGAACGCGTCAACACATTTGGAGTGCGATTTGATTTGATCAAGTATTTCCTGCGCTGTAGTCTTGTAATGACATTCCACGTTCAACAAATTTGAAAACTGATCCGGATTGAAATGCCCAGGCTTCTCGGCTATTTCGTCCCGAATCCTCACGGCCTCTACAAAATCCCCCTCTGAACAAAGAACCAATTCTGCTCCAAGGTTTCTCAGGATTCTCTTCCTTTCTTCAGTCATGTTCTCTGGCATTACGACAATAATGGAATACCCCTTTTCCCTAGCAAAAAAGCTCAACGCAATCCCAGTGTTTCCACTTGAGGCTTCGACTATTGTCATTCCAGGCTTGAGCAACCCCGATTTCTCGCTCTGTTCGATAATGTACTTCGCCATTCGGTCTTTAATACTGCCCAAAGGGTTTGCACACTCGAGTTTCGCAAATATCCCATCCACCTTCAAAAGCGGTGTATTCCCGACTTCCATCAAAAGGGCACATCTCTTCAAAAGACATTGTGTTGTTATCATTCATTAAACCTTACGGTAAGCTACAATGCACGAACCGATTTGCTGGCATTGCTTAGTGTTAAGAGTTTAATGCAAATCGTGGCGATTTTTAATGCCTTTTTTGCGTATGGTGGATATTTAGTAAAAATTCATAATACTTTTCTTTTGACAGGTTTTTGTGTATGATTGTGGTGAAATCTTGACACCAAAAATACGACCTTTTATGCGCAGGAAGCCTGGACAAAAAAGAAGGACAATCCACGTAAAAGGCCACTACAGAAAGAAACCAATGTAAACTAAACCCTTCTCGGGCAAAATCGGTATTCGCTTTGATCTTAGAATACTACTATCTTTGTCTCTTTCATTTTTTTCTCTTGTATATCCTAATACAACAGGAAGTTTTGAAAAGAATGTGGATTAGGCGATTCTTTTGGGATTTCTGTTTTCTGAGTAGCACGCCTTAGAGAATAGCAGTGATGTGCGCTTAGCGTTCGATAGCTAATTCTTCTTTTACCTCTATTGTTATGAACGTATCTCTTAATTCTTGAAGGCGCCGTTCAACGATTTCGTGAATTTTTGTCCTAAGTTTTTCCTTGTTTGCGGGTGATATCGATTCTATTCTTTCTGCGAGTTCATAGTCCTTAAGAGTTTCTTTGAACCATGCTTGGAAGTCCTTTCTTTCGAGATGAAATTGCAGGCTCTCTAGCTTAATCGTGTTTACCACATTCAGGAATTCAAGAAGGCTTTTAGCGCTTTCTCCAGTAGGCTTTCCAACGTTCTCATAGAAATGAAAGGCTTCTGAGTTGCTCACGTTTCTCAGGATCTTTACAGCTTCTTGATTTACTTCTAAATCCTGTTTTTTGCTGGCTTGTTTTTTTGTCTTGATTCTTGGAGACATAGTGTATCGCAAAGCTAAGATGTAGAAAAACTAAAGATAATCTTTATGAATCCAGGATTCTTACTTAGAATACCGATATGTGCTGGACTAACAGGGTACATTCTATGAAAGGCATGAATCATTGTTGTTTCGTTTGACGTTTAGAATAATTTGCGTTTCTTTTTTTCGTGCGTTTTCTTGTTATCGTCGAATGTTTCTTGTGCGAATGTCATGGTTTCTTCAGGTGCTGCGACGGTGATGACTTCCTCTCCTGAATCTTCAGCTATTGTTTCAGTAGCTTTGGGTACGCCTTCCTCTACTGTTTGTTGGGTTTCAGCAATCTTAAATCCTGCACTTTCCGCTTTAGGAGCATTGGGTTCCAGTGAAACTTCTTTTAATCTTCGCTCCAATCCATTTATTTTGGACTCCAATTGAGATATTGCTTCTTGCGTTGCTTTGTTGTTGTTCTTAAGCTCTTCAATCGCAATCTTCTCTTCAAGAACTTTGACTCTTTCATCTAAGTTCTTTTGCTTGTCCGTTAAAGAAAGCGATTCTGCCTCTAGTCCTGCCTTTCTATTTTGCAGTTCCTCAAGTTCTTTAGATGTGCTCAATTTATTTCATCCAGTCTTTAGAATAAAGCTGAAGGCATAACAGATTTATGAAGACAGAATCTGCATTCAAAATAAAATATTAGATACTTGATGTGCAGAAGATCATAATTTCAATTCCTCAACTATCTAATCAGTGGCGGCCTCTATTTGGTGAGTTCTGCTCTGATTAATGTCACGTCTTGTAGAGGCTTGTTGTTTGTGTCTGTTGACACATTGCCGATTGCGTCCACTACATTCATCCCTGCGACTACTTTTCCAAAAACAGAATAGTTACTATCTAAACCCACGTTGTCGATGAGATTAATGTAAAACTGACTCGTGGCAGAATTCGGCGCACTCGTCTTCGCCATCGCCACTGCTCCCCTGACATTACTGTGTTTGTTCGGAAGCTCGTCAGGAATTGTAGGCACGTTAATTCCTTTCGCGCTGGCGTCTCCGCCTTGAATCACAAAATCATGAACAACCCTGTGGAAAATAGTCCCGTCATAGATTCCATGCTCGGTGAGGTTCTTAAAATTCCCCGAGCTGATAGGCATGTCATCATACAATTCAATAGTTATGTTTCCCATGCTTGTAACAAGGAGCACTTTGTTTAGAGTGCTATTTGTCTTGGGACTGGTCATGCCAACCACCTCATAAGCAACCACCAAAACGACAATAATCAAGGCAACCGCTATAAGAACCTTCACTCTACCATTGAAAAGACCCTGCTTCTTTCTCACTTTCGATTTGTATTTGCTGGGCAAACACAAGCCACCTTTACAATCAGATTAGCATAACATTGTCTCTAATAAGACTTACAAATCACATTTGCATTCTCTATGGGGATTTGCCTCACCAATAAGCTTAATACGCGGCTTGTATACGAAGTGATGTGCAAAAACAGACAAATGTTTTGCATAAATAAAGTGTTTAGGAGTTGAAACAGAAATGGCAGGAAGAGAAATGCACAAAGCAGTCTGCGCCGAATGTGGAAAGGAATGTGAAGTTCCGTTCAAACCAGACGGAAGCAGACCAGTGTATTGTCGCGAATGTTACGCTAAACGAAGACCAGCCAGATCGCGAAGATATTAAGCTCACGAGCTTAACATCAACCCTTTATTAGAACCTTTTTTTGTTTTTTCCATTTACCGCTAATCATAATAGGCAGAGGGTACATTATCGTTCACTGACACGTTAGGTAAAGGACCTTAGAATGCCACGAGACCCAGTTTGCGGTGCAGTATTGGACGAAAATACAGCCAAATTCAAGATTACGTATGACGGAGAAACCTACTACTTCTGCAGCATACAATGCAAAAAACGATTTAAACGTCACGCGAGTAAGTTCGTGAAATGACAAAACAGTGACTGAGGACGAGCCGTGTCAACCTTCTTTTCGTTTGAATGACTTGCGTACATTTACTGTTTTTCCCTCTTAAGCTCGAGTAAATCAGAGCAAGGGTCACTCCATTTAGATGTTTTGTGCAGTATTGGCCAGTCTCTGCAGTTTTGGCATACGTTAGCCTTAAATTGTTGTGCTTTGTGAGTTGTCAGACATGAAGAGTCTCACCGAGGTATTCGTTGCATTTATCAAGGTTATTAGCGAAGTGCTTTTCCTATACGGCCTTCTCGGCTGGATATACGGCGTGTTAGTGCAACTGATTCATCCGGGATGGTTGCCTTTTCCGCTGTCTCATCTTATAGTTTGGATCAGAGTAGACACGTTCACTATCATGTCTTTCGTCGTGAGCGCCGCAGGATTTTTCATATGGAGACTAACCCGAGAATTAACCGAAAAATGATTCATTGCGATGTTACCTAAAAAGCAGCATCATGTTCTTTTCGCAAGCCCAAAAGATTCAAAAGTATAACCCAAAACGCAAAACGACATACTCAAAGCTTATATGGGAAAGCAAAAATTGAATACAACACACAATGCACATCGCGAAGGCTGAAAAACATGCAAAAACACTTGAGCAAAAACCGCAAGGCCCTCTCAAGCCTGTCACTCATAATTCTCCTATTAATCGCCGCCATAATCGGCGGCATAATCTCGTACCTATGGGTTGCAGGTTACTACGTGAGCCTCAAAGAAAAAATCCCAGAACAAGACATGGTAGCCATAACCAACCTAAGCTTTAACCCACAAAACGCAACCGCATTCAACGTTACTCTGCTGAATCCTTCCTTCTCGCCCAGCGACAAAACTCGAGTGGTCGCAATCGGATACACAGGGCAGAACGAAAACACGCTGCATCTTGTGCGTGTCAGCATACCAAGCTTAACTACTCCTTTCAATCTTCCGAGAGGCACAAACGAGACCTTTCTCTGTAGAGGCGATTTGTCGCCCTACGTGAACCAAACAGTGACGGTTTCTGTGTTCGTCCTAAATGGTTCAGGCTCTACCAATTCTATGAAGATTCCATACACTCAACTGTTCGTCAACCCTGACTTCAACCCCAATGTAGGAGTCAAAAACTTCACAGTCACACTTCGAAATGCTCCGTTATCCATTGCCACTCTTAGCGTAACGGGAATCAGCATAAGCACTCAATCAATCAATACTACACTGATTACACCCACGTTACCTTACACTCTTGCACCGAACAAAACAGTAACCCTCTCGCTCAATTACAACTGGTCCTCATATGCATCAATCGGAGGGCCGCAACAGATATCGGTTTTGACTAAAGAAGGCTATTCTGCGTCTAATTCGACTCAAGTGCCAAAGCTTGCCTTCTCCATTCAACAAATAACCTTCAACGAAACTGACACGAAACACTTTACCGTCAAGGTGATGAACCAAGTTTCTGCTAACACTCCGCTTAACGTTTCAAGAATAGAGGTGTTAATGGAAAACGGAACGGTCAAGGATGTTACGCCTTCGTTGGATTCTCATACAAACGGTGTCCTTGGCAATTCCACAGCAACGTTTACTGTTTCTTGGGATTGGACTAACTATCGAAGCAAGAACGCCATAGTCACGGTTTACATGCTGCAAGGAGTTAAAGCGTCAGGTCAGCAGGTGACAAGACCAGCCGCACCGTTGAGTGTACTTGGACCTCCTACGTTGCCCGATTTGCAGCACGTTCTCATTACTGTTAAGAACTCGCAGTATGCTCTAAGAGCGGCTAATGTCACAAAGATAACCGTGACTCTAGAAAACGGAACAGAGATACCACCACTACAAATAACTCAACCATCGACGCCTCCATACCTTATTGGAATTGGAAACGTGACAATGTTCAGTGCCTATTGGAACTGGACAACATACTTGGGCAAAACGGTCAACATCAACATTTACACTGACGAAGGCTTCGCCGCTTTCAGGGCTATCACAACACCGACGAGCATATCCAATTACACTGTTTACCTCACCATACCCTCGACGCCCATCTTTAACACTGCAGACATGACACGCTTCAACGTAACAATCCACAACAGTCAAGTGTCCAGCGGAAACGCCGATATAACAAGAATAACCGTACTGCTCGCCAACGGAACCGAAATAGACTCCACTTTTACGCCTCAGACATTGACAACAAACAGCACAGTAACCTACACCTGCGGATGGGATTGGGCAGCATACCGCAACAAAGGCATCGTAATCCGCGTGTACACAAACGATGGACTGAAAGCCATTTACGTTACAAAAACTCCATAAATTCTTCTTTCTTCAATGTTATTCTTACATCATGTTTAGCGGAAAATTAATTAACACACATGTGTTATTCTTCTGCAAACCTTAATGGTGAAAGTAAAATGGCAATAAAAGTAGCGATAAATGGATTTGGAAGAATCGGACGCCTCTTTTTCAGAGCTGCAATGGAGAAAAAAGCAGACATAGACTTCGCCGCAGTCAACGACATAACCGACGCAAAAACACTCGCACATCTGCTGAAATACGACTCTGTACATGGACGCGCGCCATTCACTGTTGAAGCAGACAAGGACGAATTAATAGTTGCAGGAAAACCAATGAAAGTGCTCTCAGTTAAGGAACCCGCCCAACTCCCATGGAAAGACATGGGCGTCTACTTAGCCGTAGAATCAACAGGGCTCTTCACGAAAAGAGACAAAGCCTCAGCACACTTACAAGCAGGCGCCAAAAAAGTCTTGATCACTGCGCCAGCGGACGACGCGGACGCAACAATCCTTTTAGGCATAAATCAGGAAAAATACGACCCAGAAAAACACAACCTTATCTCGATGGCTTCATGCACAACCAACGGGGTCGCCCCAGTGGCTAAGGTGCTAAATGAAAAGTTCGGAATAGTCAAAGCCATGATGAACACCGCTCACGCATACACGAACGACCAGAAAATCCAAGACCTAGTGCACCGAGACCTCCGCAGAGCCAGAGCCGCAGCGGTCTCCATAATACCAACCAGTACAGGCGCAGCCATAGCAGCCACACTTGCCTTACCCGAACTCAAAGGAAAAGTGGATGGACTGGCGTTGCGCGTTCCAATTCCAGACGTGTCAATTGTCGACTTAACTGCCCTGCTAAAGAGAAATGTTACAAAAGAAGAAGTAAACGCTGCACTGAAAGATGCATCCGAGAAATCGCCATTGAAAGGAATAATGGACTATACAGATGAACCCTTGGTTTCGATAGACTTCTGCCACAACACGTACTCATCTACAATAGATGCACAAGCCACGATGGTCGTCGACGGCAACCTCGTCAAAGTGCTCGCGTGGTACGACAACGAATGGGGCTTCTCCAACCGCTTGGTCGAACTCGTCGAATTAATCGGCAAAAAAGCAGGCTTCTAAAAACCAAATCCCTCATTTCTTTTTCTTTTCTGAAATCAGAAATAAAGGTGAAAGAAGAATGCCGAAATTCCTAACCATGGACGACTTTGACTTCAAAAACAAAACTGCCTTGGTGAGAGTAGACTTTAACTCGAACATCAACCCTCAAACTAAAAAAATCCTCGAAGCTCCACGAATACGAGCACACGGAGAAACAACCATAAAAGAACTAGTCCGGAAGGGAGCAAAAGTCGTAATCTTAGCGCACCAGGGAAGACCAGGTGATCCAGATTTTGCCCCTTTGAAGCAGCATGCCGAATTTCTTAGTAAAGTCTTGGGTAAACCTGTACAATATGTTGATGATTTGTTTGGAGAAAAAGCGCAGAAAGCCATTAAACAACTCAAAAGCGGCGATGTACTTGTTCTAGAAAATGTGCGCACTTACCCCGATGAGTTAAAGAAGGGCACGCCAGAAGAACACGCCAAATCTGAGTTTGTGAGAAAACTTGCACCCTTGGCAGACGTTTTCGTCAACGATGCTTTCTCCGCTGCGCATCGCGCCCAAATATCTATCGTAGGCTTCACAGCCGTCCTCCCAAGCGTGGCAGGCCGAATCATGGAAAGAGAATTAAAAGCGTTAACAAAAGCCGTGGAGAACCCTGAGAAACCATGCCTCTACATTCTCGGTGGCGCCAAGGCAGACGACGCCTTAAAGATTTCACAATACGTTCTGAAAAACAACATTGCTGACCAAGTGCTAACCGGCGGCGTTGTGGGACACCTGTTCCTTGCAGCAAAAGGCTTTGACTTGGGCAGATCAAACATGGATTTTCTGCAGAAGAAGGAACTAATGGGCTTCGTCCCAGGCATTAAGTCGTTGATAAAAGAGTACCCTGAAAGAATCGAAATGCCCCTAGATGTAGCCGTTGAAGTTGATAAGAAACGGAAGGAAATCTCTGTGAAACAACTACCTACCGAGTATTCGATTTTCGACATCGGCGCCAACACGATAGAAAAATACAGCAAAATCATCAAGAACGCCAAATCCATCGTGTTCAGCGGACCCGTTGGAGTTTTCGAAAATAAAGAATTTGAAGCTGGGACAAAGAAGGTTTTCGAAGCAATCGCTTCATCTAAGGCGTATTCGTTGATTGGTGGAGGAGACACTGTTTCCGCTGCGGAAAAATTCGGTATGGCGCAGAAAATGGGCTACGTAAGCACCGCGGGCGGAGCATTGATCGAGTTTCTGATGGGCGAGAAACTGCCCGGCGTGGTTGCACTCGAAAAGGCAGCAGCGAGAACCTAACCTCTTCTTTTTTCTTTTCTTTGCGCACAAAAAAGGATTTATTAAAACTCTCCTTTTCTATCTATGCGGAACAGGGGTTAAATGTCGTCAAAAATCATCTCCACGAACGAATGTGTAAGCATTCTCGAAGAGAAGTACAAGGGCTTGAAGATTCCAACTTATAAGCTT
>Ga0315268_10005474_pt1 | contig 13620 bp, 10 predicted proteins | sample C1_top_MG_FD_204535 | JGI IMG/M metagenome (GOLD analysis project Ga0315268, IMG submission 204535) | Sediment microbial communities from Yellowstone Lake, YNP, Wyoming, USA - C1_top | ecosystem: Environmental > Aquatic > Freshwater > Lake > Sediment | place: USA: Wyoming | collected 2017-08-01 | reverse complement strand
ACAGTGACAACAGCACCGGCGACGTGAGCACGCAGGTGACGTGGGCCTCAGGCAACACGGCGGTGGCGAGCATCGCCACGAGCGGGCTGGCGACGGGGGTCGCCGGTGGCGCGACGACGATCACGGCCACGCTGGGCTCGGTTACCGGCAGTGCGCCGCTGACGGTACAGGCGGCAACGTTGGCCATCACCACCACTTCGCTGCCCAACGCCGCGCTGAACCAGACCTACTCGGCGACATTGTCGGCGACGGGCGGGATCCTGCCCTACACCTGGTCGCTGGCCGCCGGCAGCAGCCTGCCCAGCGGGCTCAGCTTGTCTTCCGCCGGCGTGATTTCCGGTCCGGCCAGCGTGGCCGGCAGCTTCGGCTTCACCGTGCAGGTAACCGATTCCGGCACCGGCGGGCCGAACCCATTGCAGACGGCGCAACGGGCGCTCAGCCTGCTGGTGGTCGCGGGGCCGGCGATCTCGGCCGTGACTGCCTCTGGAGTCACCAGCAGCGGGGCCACCATCACCTGGACCACGGACCAGGCCAGCAGCAGCGAGGTGGAGTACGGTCTGACGACGTCCTACGGCACTTCCACCACCCTGGACTCAAATCTGGTAACCGCACATAGTGTGACGCTGAGCAGCCTGACGGCGAGCACGCCATATCACTACCGGGTAAGGTCGACCAACTCATCGGGCACGCAAAGCGTGTCTGGCGATTACACTTTCACCACCACGCAGGCGCCGGCGGGTTGTTCCAACTGCAGCATCTGGCCGTCCACCGCAACCCCCGCGTCGGCTGACGGCGGGGCCGACATCCCGGTTGAAGTAGGTGTGAGATTCAGGTCCGACGTGGCCGGCATAATCACGGGCATCCGCTTCTACAAGAGCGCGGCCAACACCGGCACGCACACCGGCACCTTGTGGAGCGCCACCGGCTCCCAGCTGGCCACGGCGACCTTCAGCAATGAGACCGCCTCCGGGTGGCAGCAGGTGAACTTCGCGACTGCGGTGCCGATCGCCGCCAACACGGTCTACGTGGCCTCATACCACCTCAACAACGGCCACTATGCCGCCGACGAGAATTACTTCGCCGGCAAGGGCGTAGACAATCCGCCACTGCACGCATTGGCGGACGGCGTCGGCGGCTATGACGGCACCTACGCTTATGGCTCCACCTCCACCTTCCCCAACCAAGGCTGGAGGTCCACCAATTATTGGGTGGACGTGGTTTACAATCCCAGCAACATCCCGATCGTTATCAGCAACGTCGCCGGCACCGCCACGGCGGACCAGGCGGTTATCACCTGGACAACCGACGGGCCGGCCAATAGCCTGGTTGAGTACGGAACTTCCACCTCCTACGGCAGCCAGTCTCCGCTCAATACGGCGACGGCAACCAGCCACCGGGTAGCCCTGAGCGATCTTGCGCCCGCGACGGTTTACCACTACCGGGTCCATTCCAACGATGGCTCCGGCGACGTGTACAGCGCTGACCAGACGTTCACAACGCTGACAGCCTCAATCCTGGTGGTGACGTCCAGCACGAGTCCGTTCAGCAGCTATTACTCAGAGATTCTGCAGGCGGAAGGCTTGAACGAGGCCGCGCGTATGGATCTGTCGAGCGTGACCGGCTCGGTGTTGGCTGGTTATGACGTCGTGCTGCTGGGCGACATCGCTCTCAGTTCGGCGCAGGCATCCATGTTCGCCGACTATGTGACCGGGGGCGGCAATCTGATCGCTATGCGCCCCGACCCGCAACTGGCGCCGGTGCTGGGTATCACCGAAGCAGGAAGTACACTGAGCGATGCCTACATCAAGATCGACACGAGTGCCTCGCCCGGCGCCGGCATCGCCGGTGACAGCATGCAGTATCATGGCAGCGCGGATTTGTACCTCGCCGACGGCGCCAGCACGGTAGCCTCGCTATACAGTAGCGCCAGCACCGCCACTCCGTACGCCGCCGTGACCCTTTTCAATAATGGCGCCGGACAGGCAGCGGCCTTTACTTATGATCTGGCGCGCTCCGTGGTCTACACCCGCCAAGGCAATCCAGCATGGTCGGGCCAGCCGCGCGACGGACTGGCCAATCTGCGCAGTGACGATCTTTTCTATGGGGACTACGTTTCCGACCCGCAGCCTGACTGGGTGGACCTGAGCAAAGTAGCTATACCCCAGGCCGATGAGCAACAGCGCCTGCTCGTCAACCTGATTTTGCAGATGAACGCGGCGCGCAAGCCCCTGCCGCGGTTCTGGTATTTGCCGCGCGGACTAAAGGCCGCCATCATCATGAGCGGCGATGACCACGCCTCGAACGGCACGGCTCACCGCTTCGACGTGCTGAACTCCCTCAGTCCTGCGGGATGCAATGCCGCGAACTGGGAGTGCGCACGAGCCACGAGCTACGTTTACGTCGAGAACTCCGTCTCTACTGCCGAGGCCGCTGCTTATGCAAGCCAGGGATTTGAGATCGGACCTCATATTCGCACGGTGAGCAGCACCACCTCCAGTGCGTGCGCCGATTGGACGCCAGCAACGCTCGACGAGTTCTACAGCAGCCAGCTCGTCGGGTTCGGCGCCACCTACCCGTCGCTGCCCAGCCCTGCCACCAACCGCACCCACTGCGTCGCATGGAGCGATTACGACACACAGCCGCAGATCGAGAGCAAGTACGGTATCCGTCTCGACCTGAGTTACTACTATTTCCCGCCGGGCTGGGTGGCCAATGTGCCGGGCATGTTTACGGGCTCCGGCTTCCCAATGAAGTTTGCCACCGCGGCCGGCGCTATCCAGGAAACGTACCAGGCCGCCACGCAGATGACCGACGAGTCCGGCCAGACCTATCCCCTTACGGTTGACACGCTGCTCAACAATGCCACTGGGCCGGCCGGCTATTACGGCGTGTTTGCCGCTAACTTTCATACCGACAGCACCGCGGATGACTTCACGGTAACAGCCGTCGTGCAATCGGCGCAGTCCTATGGCGCGCCCGTCATCTCAGCCGCCCAGATGCTCAACTGGCTTGATGGCCGCAATGCTTCGTGGTTCGACCAGATTGGCTGGAACAACGGCGTGCTGACTTTCACCGCCAGCATCGGCACTGGCGCGAATGGCCTGATTCAAGCCATGCTTCCGGCCGCATCCAGCGCCGGCGCGCTCAGGACCATCACCGTGGACGGCACCTCCGTCTCGTTTACGACGCAGGTGATCAAAGGTGTGTCCTACGCGATGTTCCAGGCAGCGCCCGGACAATACGTGGCGACGTATGCGCCCTAAAGGCGACGGGCATGTGAAGGGGTGAAAAGCGCGCGTGCTGCCACGCGGGACGCCGCGCCGGCGAGACCAGGGCCAGAGTTGCTGTACAGGGTTACTGTACCTATATTCTCTCCGATTCCATCTTGGCGGCGTCATCGTGGGCCCGCCAGGTGGAGCCTGCCCTGAGCGAAGTCGAAGGGGCGCGATCAGGATGACGTCTTCATACTCCATCAGTAGGCCGCGCGGCGATAATTGAGCGAAGCTCAGGGTACAGCAGATCTGGTCTTGCTCTGGCAGGTTGCTAAGAAAACCCGAAAAACAGGTTCCTCGCGGGCTGAAGCCCGTTGTTCGGCGCGGCTGAAGCCGCGCCCCTCCGAGAGAAGCGCGAAATCGAGTTTTTCAGCCGCCTGTGAAGCCGCGCCCTTTCGAAAGGGCTACGCAATCGAGTTTTTTCAGGAGCCTGCTAGCCGGTCGCATTCCCGCCCGCCGAACTCGTTTTGCCCTGGCTGCAGCATTGCGCCAGGGCGGCGGCCACGCGGTCCTGCTCAGCTTCGGTCATCTGGTGATAGAGCGGCAGAATGATGACGTGGTCCTGCGCCTGCTCGCTCTCGATCAGCCGTTCGCAATGGCCGCCGGGACAGGCGCAGCGGCCTTGGCCGGAGCCGCACGACCAAGGCTGGTGAGCGTAGGCCGGCTCGCGGTGGGAGCACATGACTCCGCGGCGGGTGGAAATTCCGGCGTCCAGCAGGGCTTGCATGGTTTCGCGCTGGTCCAGGCGTTGCGGCAGGCGGACGCAGTACGACTGCCAGTTGCTGCGCGCCCACTCCGGCTGCGCCGGCGTGGTCAGCCCGGGCACGCTCGCCAGAAGCTGGCGATAGCGTTGCGCGAGCGCCCGGCGGCGCTGCAACATCTCGGGCAGGCGCTTCAGTTGTTCGCGTCCGACGGCGGCCTGGATGTCGGTCATGCGGAAGTTGTAGCCGAGCTCGTCGTAGGATTCGAACACCACCTGGGCCGAACCGTGGCGCACCGTGTCCGGCACCGACATGCTGTGCTGCCGCCAGAGACGGAATTTCCGGTCGTAGACGGCGTTGGCGGTGGTCAGCATGCCGCCGTCGCCGATCGTCACCAGCTTGCGCGGGTGAAAGGAAAAACAGGCGATGTCGCCGTGCGGCCGTCCGATCTTTTCCCACTTTCCATCCCACAAAACCTCGCTGCCGATGGCGCAGGCCGCGTCTTCGACCACCGGTAACCCGTGCTTGCGCCCGACGGCGAGGATGGCCGCCAGGTCACACGGCATGCCTACCTGATGGACGCACAGGATGGCGCGCGTCCGCGGCGTAATCACCGGTTCTATCCGCCGCGGATCGAGATTGAAGGTGTCCCGCTCGATATCCACGAACACCGGCACGGCGCCGCAATAACGGACCGCGTTGGCGGTGGCGATGAACGAGTGCGACACGGTAATGACTTCGTCACCGGCGCCGGCGCCCACCGCCCGCAGCGCCAGATGCAGCGCCGTGGTGCAGTTGGAAACGGCGCAGGCGTACGGCGCTTCCACGCAGGCGGCAAAGTCCTTCTCGAAGGCGGCGACTTCCGGTCCCTGCGTCACCCAGCCGGAGAGGATGACGCGGCGGGCCGCATCGGCCTCGGGCTCGCCCAGCATGGGGCGAATGATCGGGATCATCGGCGGCTTAGGCATGCGCCACCTTGGCGTTCAGCCGCTCCGCCTGCCACCACTCCACCAGGCGGCGGAGGCCTTCTTGCAGCGAAACCTGCGCCTCAAATCCGAGGAGCTGGCGGGCGGCGCTCACATCAGCCAGCCGCCGTGAAACGGCGTTCACCTTGCGTTCCGGGCCATACTCCGGGTCCAGCTTGGAGCCCATGACTCTCAGCAGGGTGGCGGCCAGCTCGTTCAAGCTGGTCTCGACGCCGCTGGCGATGTTGAACACGCGGTCGCTCACGGTGGCCTGCGCGGCCAGGATGTTGGCGCGCGCTATGTCTTCGATGTAAACGAAGTCCATGGTCGTCTTGCCATCGCCCAGGATCAAGGGCGGCTGGCCGGCGGCGATGCGCTCCATCCAGCGGATCAGCACCTCGGTGTACACCCCATGGATATCCATCCGCGGGCCGTAAATGTTAAAGTATCGCAAGGCGACATAATTCATCCCGTACATCTCGTTGAAGCTGCGCAGCATGCCCTCGTTGAAAACCTTCGCCGCGCCGTACATGGTCCGGTTGTTGTACGGGTGCGCCCGCTCGGTGGTGGGAAATTCGTCGGCCAGCCCGTACACCGACGCTGACGACGCCGCCACCACGCGCTTTACCTTGGCCGTGACCGCCGCCTCGAGCACGTTGAAGGTGCCGTCGCCCAGCACCTGCAGCGCCAGCCGCGGTTCTTCAGCGCACTGGGTGATGCGAATCGCGGCCTGGTGGAACAGCACGTCGATGCCCTGCATGACCTCCGCCACCATCTTGCAATCGCAGATGTCGCCTTCGACCACAGTCACGGGTCCATGCGCCATCGCCCAGGCGATGTTTTCCCGCCGGCCGCGAACGAAGTTGTCCAGGATCACGATCTCTCGCGCTCCGAGTTTCACCGCCTGGTCCGCGATGTGCGACCCCACCAGGCCGGCGCCGCCGGTAATCAGAATCCTTTTGTCCCGCACTGTTCCCCCGTTCCCCCTTCGCCGCGCGAAGGCTCACTCCCGGGTTTTTGCAGCTTGCATTGCATGCCAGCAGGTTGCTGAAAAACTCCGAAAAGCAGGTTCCTCGGGGACTCCCTCGGCTCCGCCTCGGGACAAGTTCCGTCCCCTCGGAATGACACAAATAAGGGAGAGTTTTTCAGCAACCTGCCAGCGCCGAGTCACCCCGGAGATGGCCGGTTGATCGGCTACAAAATATCATTTCCGCCTGCGTCTGCGCCATTGCCATAACACCCCTCAATGAAAAATGCCCGGCCTTGTGTCGGGAGGACGGAACACCGCCTCCAGCGCACTCCCATGGATGGTAGAATGCGCGCTGACTCCATGCCCGAGGCACAGCATGCGAACGGGAGGCTCGCGAGGACAGCGAGCCTGGCGGGCCGCATATTCATGATGGCGCGGTGGGCAGCGTTTGCGACCGGCGTGCTGGTCATCGTGGTAACGTTTACTCCCCTGGTGCCGTGGTGGGCGCACAAGCTGTCGGGAGGTTTCCACGATCCGCGCGGAAACGTGCTGATCGTGCTGGGAGCCGCCTCCAGCGACGACGGGATCCTGAGCTACAGCTCGTATTTGCGAAGCGCTTATGCTGTCCGAGCCTGGCGTGAAAAGTGGCCAGCCACAATCGTCATAAGCGGTGACGCGGTTGCCATCCGCGACTTCCTGGTGGCCCATGGCGTTCGACCCGACACCATTCGCGTTGAAGAGGCGGCGAAGAGCACTCGTGAAAGCGCATTGTTCACCCGAAGCCTGATTCAGAACCTGCCCGGCACCAAGGTCCTGCTGACCAGCGACTACCACATCTACCGCGCCGAAAGGGCGTTTCGAAAAGTTGGAGTTCAAGTCGCGCCGCGGCCGTTCCCCGAGGCCGTCAAGCGCAGCACGTCGCGCCTTGGACGTTGGCCGGTTTTTCTCCAACTCTGCGATGAGATGGTCAAGATCGCCTACTACCGGGTGCGGGGATGGATGTGAGGCTCCCCGCCGCGCCGCCAGTTTCCCGACAACCTTCGCACATGCCAATGCTGGGAACATCTGTTCTATCTTGTGCGCAACCGTTTGCAGTGGCCGGTGCGGCGCCGGCCGTTCGTATCCCCGATGTTGGTCAGCAGGAATGGCTTACAAACCGCATCAGGCGATTCGCAGTGGAAGCTCGCATGCATAGATATTGAGTGTGGTAGTCCGCCCGGCCCCCAGCCGACCCCAATTCACCATTACACCCCGCAGGAGGGCGATATGCGTAAGTGGACCTCATGGGCCCTGTTTGCCTGCTTTGTGGCGCTTCTCGTGCCAACGCATGCATCCGCGCAGGTCACGGGTGCGATCTTTACGACCCTCCCCGATGGGTCTGAAGTCAACTACAACATTTACCAGGACAAGTACGACGTCTACCTTAACGGCGGTCCCGGGCCCAGGGCTCCCGACGGAGCAGCGGGCCTGCCCGACGGCACGTACGTGTTCCAGGTGACCGATCCTTCGGGCAAGGTGCTGTTGTCCACCGACGCCATCCAATGCCGCCAATTCGACGTGGTGGGAGGCAATATCACCGGCGCCGGGGGGCCGTGCCCGCACCTCACGGGGACTTCGGGCAATGGAGGCATTCCGGTGCAGCTCATGCCCTACAACGACACCCCGAATCCGGGCAGGGAGTACAAGGTTTGGGCCGAGCTGCTGAGCAATTACCTGCTTTCGTGTTCCAACCTGGCTGCGGTTGATTGCAGCGCCCGGGGCACGAAACACGGGTTCAAACCCTCCTTGAGCAAAACCGACAACTACAAGGTCGGCTCCCTGCCGCTGGAGATCGACACCAGGTTCTTTGCCGACTACAACGGCAACGGGTACAAGGACAGCGACGAGCCCTGGATCGATGGCCTGCAGATCACCTGGCACGATACGCTGGGCGCCTCCAACATCAAGTGGTCGTACCTGGATTTGAACCTCGATATCAACCACGAAGCCCACGTGGAGGCGGTCGAGGCCGGCACCCATGTGATTGACGTCTATAACCAGGTCGGCTGCACGATAACCAACGTGTTCCTGAATGGAAGCGCGCTTCGCACGAAAGGGCCGCAGTCGGTCAACGTACAGGTAAAGAACAACCTGCTGTCGGGCACGCTCCGTGTCGACGTTGCCTGCCAGTAAGGCGTGATTGCACCCCGCCCGGGAGACCGCGGCCAACCAGGCCGCGGTCTTTCTTCGCTTCGCAATGGACCGGGCAGCGCGCATGGGAAGATGCCAATCGGCATTGTCCGTGCTCGATGCCCGGGTTACACTGTTCGCGTTCTTTCCGGTGTTCGACAATACTCCGACTAACACTGACGGCAGGGAGGATTACTGTGCCCGTTACGAGCGATGTGCGTTTGGGCAAGGGCGTGCGGATATTCCAGCCTGATCTGGTAAATCTTTATGGCTGCACGGTGGGCGACGACACGAAAATCGGCGCGTTTGTCGAGATCCAGAAGAACGCCACCATCGGCGCGCAGTGCAAGGTCTCGTCCCACACCTTCATCTGCGAAGGAGTCCACATCGAAGATGAGGTCTTCGTGGGACACGGCGTGCTGTTTATCAACGACCGCTATCCGCGCGCAACCAGCAGCGGACAACTGCAGACGGAGGCCGACTGGCAGGTCGTCCCCACCTACGTGCGCCGCGGCGCATCCATCGGCAGCGGGGCGGTGATCCTCTGCGGTGTCACCATCGGCGAGGGTGCGCTGGTCGGCGCCGGAGCCGTGGTGACGCGCGATGTTGCACCCGGCAGCGTGGTCAAGGGTGTGCCGGCGCGCCTGGCCGCCCGGAGCGCGGCCCAGCCTTAGCGCAATTCCGGCGAAGGTGTATCCCTGCGGGCGAGGCGCCCGCAGGAGCAATGTTCTTGGCAGTCATGGGGTGTAGCCCCGGCGAGGGCGCCGGGGCCTACCAAGAATGGATACAGCTACTGTGGAATTGCCTTAGCTTACCGCCGCAAGCCCGCCGTTCAGGGCTTGTGGGCCGTTCCTTGCGCCTGCTCGCTGCCGGAGGGCTGTCGCAGCCGCAAGACCCGGGCCGGAACCCCGGCCGCCACCGCGTAGTCCGGGATGTCGGTAGTGACCACCGCGCCGGCGCCAACGATGGCCTGCTTGCCGATGCGGACGCCGGGAAGGATGACGGCGTTGGTGCCGATGTCGGCGCCGTAACCGATCACCACCGGTTTGATGATCAGGCTGGTGGCGATGATGGGAATATCGGCGGGCTCGGCGGTGTGCTGCGAGCCGAGCACCTTGGCGCCGGGGCCCCATCCCACATAGTCCTCCATCACCAGGTCGCGGGCGTCGAAATAGGCTTGCGGGCCAATCCAGACGTGGTTGCCGATCCTGCACGTCCCGTCATAGCGGCCCTGGATCATGGCCTGCGCGCCGATGAACACGCAATCGCCGAATTCCATGGTTTCCGGGTGCTTCAGCACGACCTCGGGGGCGATCTGCACGTCGTGGCCGAGGCTGCGGCAGAGGGCGCGGAACAGCACGCGGCGCATGAGCGTGTCGAAGGGGCTTTCCCCGCTGCGGAAGCGGGCGAACTCGCCCAGTAATTCGTCGCGGGAATACTGTTCGCGCAGCCCGCGGGAGAATTCCCTCTCCCATTCGGGATCGGGACGAAGCTGCTTTTGGCCGAAAGTTGCCGGTACGGTGCGCGGGCCGGCGGTAGAGTCGCTCATGACGCCAACTCCAATAGTGCGGCCGTCACGTACTCGGCGGCCTCAACGGACATGCCAGGGTACATGGGCAACGAGAGGATGGATTTTGCCAGCTTCTCCGTGACCGGGAAAGCTCCTTCGCGGTACCCGAGTCCGCCATACGCTTGCTGCAAATGCAGCGGCAGCGGGTAGTGCAGCCCGGTGGAAATCCCCCTGGCGGCCAATTCCTCTTTGACTTTGTCGCGATCGCGGACTTGCACCACGTAGAGGTGGTAGACGTGCTTGCAATCCGGCATCTCGCGCGGCGGCACGACCGCGCTCCCCTGGAACTTGCGGGCGTACACCGCGGCGATGGCGCGGCGCTGGTTGTTCCAGCCGTCCAGGTGCGGGAGCTTCACCTTGAGAAGCCCGCCCTGCAGCCCTTCCAGGCGGAAGTTGAAACCGGGAACGCTGTGTTCGTACTTGCGCAGCGAGCCGTGGTCGCGCAGCATGCGGAGCTGCCGCGCCAGTTCGGCGTCTCCGGTGGCAATGGCGCCGCCCTCGCCGAGCGCCCCCAGGTTCTTCCCGGGATAAAAGCTGAAGCAGCCTGCGATCCCGAAGGTGCCCGCCTTGCGCCCCTTATATTCGGCGCCGTGCGCCTGGCACGCATCTTCGATCAACGGCAGATTGTGCCGCTTCGCCAGCGCCAGCAGCGGATCGAGCTCGGCACACTGCCCATAGAGGTGGACGGGCAACAGGGCGCGGGTGCGGCTGGTGATGGCCGCTTCCACCAGTTTCGGGTCCATGTTGTAGGAGACCGGATCGACATCGACAAAGACCGGCCTAGCCCCTACCGCGGTGACCGCTTCGGCGGTGGCGATGAAGGTGTTGGGAACGGTAATGACTTCATCGCCCGGACCTATCTTCAGCGCCGCCAGCGCCAGTTGCAGCGCGGTGGTTCCGTTGCTGCTGGTAACGCAGTGGGCGGCGCCCAGGTAGGCGGCGAAGGCCTTCTCGAAGTCCTCGATTTCAGCGCCGAGGATGAAGCTCGAGCGCTCGAGAACACGGTGAAAGACGGCGGTGAATTCCGCCGCCAGGGGCTTGTGAATGGCGGACAGATCCACGAAGGGAACGTTCATCCGCGGACCCGGTTGCGCTGCACTCGATGTGCTCATATCCGATCTCCCTGTCTGCACTGCGAAGCTGCGGATCACTCCGACACGGCGGCGCCGGCCCGGCGCGCGAGGACGCCGGAACGGCCCAACTGGATTTCACGGCCTTGATCCAGCGACTGCTGCGCCGCTTCCAGCAAGCGCACCACCCGGTATCCGGCGTAGCCATCGGTGAGCGGCGCGCGGCGCTCGCCGATGGACATGATGAATTCGCGCGCCATGAGCCGCAAGGCTTCGCCGGTGTCCAGGTAGGGGGCAAGGACGTCGCCGTTGCGGTACCCGGTCAACATGCGGGTGCGTTGCTCGGGATCCTGCGTCAGCGTAATTCCCTTGTCGTAGATCTTCACCTTCTCGGTGGTTTCCATGTCGTCGTAGACGATCATGCGCTTGCTGCCGCCGATGAGGGTGCGCCGCACCTTGACCGGGGCCAGCCAGTTGACGTGGAAATGGGCGATGAAGTTCGACTTGGAATGGAACTTGACGGTGACATAGGCGATATTGGCGTGCGGGCAATTGAGGTGAGCGGCGCCGAAGGCGGCGACCGCTGAGGGTTCGCCCCCGCACAGGTAATCCATGATGGAAAAATCGTGCGGGGCCAAATCCCAGACCACGTTGGTGTCACTCTGCACCAGGCCGAGATTGACGCGCACCGAATCGTAATAAAGCAGATCCCCGAGTTCTCCGGACTCCACCAGAACCTTCATCCGGCGCACGGCGGCGGTGTACAGGAAGGTGTGGTCCACCATGAGGGTCAAGCCGTTGCGCTCGGCGAGCTCGATCAGGGCGGCCGACTCGGCCGCCGTGGTGGTCATGGGCTTTTCCACCAGGACGTGCTTGCCGGCTTCCAGCGCCTGCCTGGCAAAGGGAAAATGGGTGGATACGGGAGTCGCGAGAACAACCGCATCGACTTTGGGATTGGCCAGCACCGCGTCGTAGCTGGGCTCCAATTTCGCCGTCGGGAACTGGCGTTCCATTCCCTTCAGCGCGCGGGGATTGGGATCGCAGGCCGCGACCACCTCGGCCTCCTCCAGATTCCAAAAATTGCGGATGAGGTTCTTTCCCCAGTATCCGCAGCCGATTTGCGCCACCCGTACTGGTTGCATGCTGGCTGTCCTTTGTCTTCAGCGTGTGCGGTTCGTTTCCGGCATCTACGCGTCCAATGCGAAAGAATCAGTACTCTACTCAGAAACTATTTCTCGTCGCTGCCGTGACGCGGCGACCATTGTGAGACTGCATCATCGCGCAACCGCCATTGCCGCCTCACCTTGCCTTCAGTTTCGGCGAGCGCATGGAAGCAAACGCTTTGCGGCACGCCCTCCCGGGATTAGCGGCGCGCGCCAAGGCGGCCTTCACCCAGGCTGCGGGCCAAAAAGGACGTACCGCCAGAGCGCGCGAATACATATCACGCGCACCGCCCAAGTTATTGCGCCAGAAACATGCATCGCCCGCGATCAGGAACGCCGCGGCAGAGATCTTCCGCCGCTCGGCGGCATCGCCAGTGAAGGCAGCCAGGCGGTGTTGAAAATCTTCCACCGTGATCTGCGCCGTTGCCCCGCGGATATCGGCGCCGGCCAGAAAGCGGCCGAACTGCTCGGCGGCACGCCCACGGCAGAGCTCGACGATCTCGCCGGCGCCGAGGCGCTCGGCTTCACTTCGGACCCGCCACGGCAGAGCCAGGTCGTCATCCACGCAAGCACGGACGTTCTGCTGTGACATGGTGTTCGTCATGGCCATCTCGTGCATGCGGCGGTCCACCATCGGTTCAGCAAGATAGCCGACGGGATAACGCAGCGCAAGGACACACCAGAGGTACCAGTCGCCGCCAAACGGCATGTCGAGGGGAAAAAAGCCGACCTCTTCCAAACACTTCTTCCGAATCATCACCGCGGGCGCGGGAATGCAGTTACAGTCGAGCAGTTCGCGGAGAAAGCTGCGCCCGTCCAGCACGGCATCGTGGTCGCGATACACGCTCCCCTGCAATACTCCCATGACGGTCCCGCCCCGCAGCTCGAAGCTGGGGCAGAACACGTACCCGGCCTCCGGGTGGGCCGCCACGAAATCCACATAGCGCTGAAGGATGTAGTCGCAATGCAGCCGGTCGTCGGCCGAGATCAGCCAGACAAACTTGCCGCGAGCCAGTTCGAGACCTTTGTTGTAATTGCGCAGGTGACCGAGATTGGGTTCATTGCGGACGTGCCGGATACGATGGTCGCCAAAGGACCGCGCCACCTCCGGCGTGTTGTCGGGGGAGCAGTCGTCCATAATGAGAATCTCGAAATCAGCGCAGGTCTGCGACAGGATGGATTGCACGCATTCGCCGAGAAGGTGGGCCAATCGGTAACAGGGAACGATGAACGACACGGTCGGATCGGCCATTGGTGCATCCTTCCTCGGCACCGGCGTTCAGCGGGCGGCCTGCGGCCGGCCCTGCTCTTCTTGCGCGGCGCTCATCGCGAAACTCACGTCAGGATTGAGGTGCAGCAAGCCCTGCGATTTCGCGTTGCCGGTCATGACGACTTGCTTCAGGTTCATGTTGCAGTACAAAAAGCGCTCGTCGAAATTGTCCGTCAATGCAAACCCAAGGCGGAAAACACCGCTTTGCAGGTTCAAATCAAGATCCAGCCTGACCACCGCCCGTTCGCCTGGTTTCAACGCAAGAGTGGCGTCGGTATAGCGGCTGCTGGCGGTGTTGAACAGCGGCTGGCCTTCCTGGGTTTGAACGTAAAAAGCTGCGTGCGCCTGGCTGATTTCCGTGATCGCCCGGATGACTACAGTCAAAATGCGCGCGTTCCCCGGGGTCAAATACCTCGCATGGCGCTCCGGAAGCGTTGGTCAGTGAAGCGCTGACCACCTCGAGGGTTTTA
>Ga0315268_10005473_pt1 | contig 13622 bp, 11 predicted proteins | sample C1_top_MG_FD_204535 | JGI IMG/M metagenome (GOLD analysis project Ga0315268, IMG submission 204535) | Sediment microbial communities from Yellowstone Lake, YNP, Wyoming, USA - C1_top | ecosystem: Environmental > Aquatic > Freshwater > Lake > Sediment | place: USA: Wyoming | collected 2017-08-01 | reverse complement strand
CGGCCTTACCCGCACCCAGCTGCTAGGCGAGCCGGTGGCGCGGATGGCGGACGGCAAGGTCGGCATCATGCTGCCGCAGGGGGACCGCAACGACCCCGCGGCCCGCATCGCCCCCTTCAAATTCCACGCCGGCCGCCTGCCGCTCCTCACCGACCGGCAGTGGCTGATCCCGATCGCGGTGGAGGAGTTCTTCGCCGACGGCAAGATGGACGAGGCGGTCCGCTCCGCCGCGAAACAGCTCTACGGGGTCGACGACGCGGCGTTCGAATGGGTCGATACCGTGCGCTACATGGGGATCTACCACGAGGTGCAGCCGAAGGCGCAGGCCCTCAAGTGCGCCGACTGCCACGGCGCCGGCGGGCGGCTCGACTGGAAGGCGCTCGGCTACCCGGGCGATCCGCGCGCCAAAGGCTAGGCCCGCACCGCGGGCAACGCAGCGGGCCGGCGTCGCGGGACGCCGGCCCCGCTTTTTTCCGGGCCGCCGGCAGTTGAGCGGGCGGTTTCCCTCCGGCCGGCCTATCCTGCCGGCCATTCCCCCGCGCAAAGGAGAGGAACCGCATGTTCAAGTCGCTCATTCCCGCGCTGGCCGTCGCGGCCGCGCTCGCCCTGCCTGCCGCCGTCCCGGCGCAGGAGCCCGCCCCCGCCTTCACGCTCATGAACCAGGAGGGCAGGCCGGTCAGCCTGGCCGACTACGCCGGGAAGGTCGTCGTGCTGGAGTGGACCAACTACGAGTGCCCGTTCGTGAAGCACCACGCCGCGGCCGGCACCATGAAGGCGCTCGCCGCGAAGTGGGGCGGGCAGGGGATCGTCTGGCTCGCCGTCAACTCGACGAAGCACGCCACGCGCGCGGGTGACGCCGCCTGGATCGCGGCCAACGCGCTCCCCTACCCCATCCTCGAGGATTTCGACGGCAGGGTGGGCCACGCCTACGGCGCCCGCACCACGCCCCACCTTTTCGTCGTCGGCAGGGACGGCAAGCTCGCCTACCATGGGGCGATCGACGACGACCGTCGCCTGGACGGCAAGTCGACCGTGAATTACGTCGAACAGGCGCTCGCGGAGCTGACGGCCGGCAAGCCGGTCAGCGTGCCGGCCACGGAGCCGTACGGCTGCTCGGTGAAGTACCGGCAGTAGCAGGAGGGGTGCATGACCGTCGAGGCCGCCCGGCAGGCCGCCCTGCGCAAGGGAGTGGACCGCATCCGCCGCCACATCTTCCTCTGCTGCGACCAGACCGATCCGAAGTGCTGCGACCGGGAGGCCGGCCTGGCGTCGTGGACCTTCCTGAAGGCGCGGCTGGAGGAGCTCGGGCTGACCGGCGACGGCGGCATCTACCGCTCGAAGGTCGACTGCCTGCGGATCTGTCGCCAGGGGCCGATCGCCGTGGTCTACCCGGAGGGGGTCTGGTACCACTCCTGCACGCCGGAGGCGCTGGAGCGCGTCATCCAGGAGCACCTCATCGGGGGGCGGCCGGTGGCCGACCTGCTGCTGCTCGCGCCGCCCGCGCCATAGGCGCCGGTGCCGTCACCCCGCGGCGCGCCCCATCAGCACACCGCTCGCCGTCGCCACCTCGACCGCGCGGATCTCCCCGAAGCCGGCCTCCGCCAGCAGTCGCTTCGTCTCGGTCCAGGTGTAGGAGCGGCCAGCCTCCGTCCCCACGAGCATGTTGACGGCGAACCGCGCGGCCGAGGCGGGCCGCGTGCGGCTGTCGTCGAGATAGAAGTCCTTCACCATCAGCGTCCCCCCCGGCACCAGCGCTCGCCGCGCCTTGGCGAAAAGCGCGGCTATCCCGTCGGGCCCGAGACTGTGGATGATGTTGGACACGTACACGCAGTCGTACCCTTCGCCCAGCTCGTCGGTGAAGTAGTCGCCGGCCACCGTCCCCACGCGCGCCGCGAGGCCGGCCCGCGCGATCTCCTCGCGCGCGATCGCCACCACTTCCGGCAGGTCGTACACGGTGCAGGTCAGGTCCGGGTGGCGGCGCGCGAAGGTCAGCGCCGCGGTGCCGGGACCGCCCCCCAGGTCGAGCAGCCGCCGGTACGGGGCGAGATTGATCTTCGCCGCCACCTCCTCGCTCGAGGCGCGCGAGATGTCGGCCATGCCGCAGATGAAGGCGCGCAACTCGGCGGGATCCCGACCGCCCCGGCCGCGCGGCGCCGGGCGCCCGGTCCCCACGACGGCCGGCAGCTGCGCCCAGCGGGCGATCAGGTGGAAGTGGTGCTCGTAGATCGCCGCCTGCGACTGCGCGCCGTCCGGCAGCAGCAGCGGCGCGCAGTCGGCGGCGAGGCCGAAGCGGTCGCCGGTCCGCACCAGCACCGCCTCGGCCGCGAGCGCCAGCAGCACCAGCTCGAGCGCCCGCGCGTCGACCTGCAGTTCGGCGGCGAGGTCGGCCGCGGCGCGCGGGCCGTCGCGCAGCGCCCGGAACAGCCCCAGGTGGTTCGCGGTGAGCAGGATGAACGCGTTCTGGTAGCCTTGCGCCAGGGCGTCGAGGCGGACTCGGGGTTCCATGGCGACCTCCCGGTGTCGCGGCGACCGGCCGGGGCGGCCTCCCGCCGGCCGGACCGCGGTGACTACGTGGCCGCCGCGACGGCGGCCGCGTGCTGCGCCGCGACGATCTCGCGCACCCGGCGTCCGAGCGGCTCGCCCGCCACCAGCTCCGCCACCCACTCGCGCCGCTCCTTGAGTTGCCGCTTCTCGAACAGCAGCGGCAGCAGGCCGCCCGCGTCGGCCAGCGACAGCAGCAGCAGCGTCCGCTGGTCGCGCCGCGTCGTCTCGGCGAAGACCAGGCGGCGCAGCCGGTCGCGGACCTCCTGCTCGGGGCGCGGGTCGACCTCCGGGTAGATCCGCTGCTTGAACAGCAGCAGGACGCTCCGCTCGTCGCTGCGCAGCACCCCCTGCCGGCAGAGCCCCTGCGCGATGCGCCCCTTGAGCTCCTTCACCCCGGCGAAGCGGGCGATCCAGACCGCCACCTGCGCGCGCCGGGGCGCCGCGGCGACCTTCGCCAGGCACTCGTCGAGCAGCGGGTCGCCGAGCGGACGGCGGTCGACCGCTTCCACGAACTGCTTCTTCCCGTCGGTCGGCAGCGCCACGCGGCCGGCCGCGACCAGCTCCGCCAGCAGCGCCGCCCCGACCGCCGTCGGCCAGGACACCCAGTGGGTCGTCCCCTCCCGCTCGCGCAGGGCTAGCAGCAGCAGTTCCTCGTGCAGCCTCATCGACATGCCGTCCCCTCCTGTGCGACGCCCCCGTCCGGCAGGCTCGCCACGATGTCCGCCAGGCGCGGCAGCGGCCCCGGCTCGCCGCCGCAGGCGGCCGCCTCCGCCAGCAGGTCGCGCAACTGGCGCAGCCCGGCCGGGATCCACTGCGCGTACCACGCCTTCCCCTTCACGCGGGACAGGAACGCGAAAGCCCCCAGCGCCTGCATGATCCGCTGCAGGCCGGCCACGGTCGCCAGCCGGCGCAGGAGGTCCGGCGCCAGGTCGGGGCCGCCCGCGGCGGCGAGCCGCTCGCGATAGTCGTCGAGGAACCGCCCCCGCTCCGCGGCCGGCAGGTCGACGTACGGATCGCGCAGCAGCGAGACGACGTCGTACAGGAGCGGCCCCCGGCGCATCCCCTGGAAATCGACCAGCCGCACGCGGCCGTGGTGGAACAGGATGTTCTGCGACTGGAAGTCGCGATGCATCAGGACCACCGGCTGCGCGAGCGCCGCCCGCGCGAGGCGGGCGAAGTCTTCGTCGAGGCCGGCCGCCTCCGCCGCCGGCACGCCGCACAGGTCGACGAGGAACCGCTGCCGGAAATAGTCGGTCTCCCAGCGCAGCGTCTCATAGTCGAAGAGACGGTCGCCCGCCTCGGGACAGCGGGCGAGGGCCGCGGTGCCGCGCACCTGCAGTTCGACGAGCCGGTCGAGCACGGGATGGTACAGCTCGCCGAGCGGCTCGAGGGTCGTGGTGGCGAGCCGGTGCAGGGTGGCGTCGCCCAGATCCTCCATGAGCACGGCGCCGTGCGCCGCGTCGGCCGCCAGCAGCCGCGGCCCCCCCAGCTGCTCCGCGTGGAGGAACCGCCCCACGGCGAGGAAGCGCGGCAGTTCGGGGTCGTCGGCCGCGGTGCGCATCAGGACGGCGGTCGGCGCGGGCGCTCCGGCCGGTCCGCAGAGCCGCCAGAAGGAGCGGTCCGAGCCCTGCTCGACCAGCGGCTCCAGGCGCGTGTCGGGGCCGTAGCCGGCGCCGCGCACGATCGCCAGATGCGGGATCTCGTTCTCCTCCTGCGTCACGGCCCAGCCGAGGCCGAGCAGCGCGCGGCGCCAGCAGGCGCCGGCCGGCACGGTCACGCCGTCGAGCACGACGCAGTCGGTCAGCCGCGCCCCGGCCGCCACGCGCGCGCCGCGCCCCAGGCTGAGGAAGCCCTCCACGTGCGCGTCGGGGGCGATCGCCGCCCCCTCCCCGAGGTACAGGGCCGCCCCCTCCGCCGCCGCGCGCGGCCAGGCGGTGCGCCCCTCCACCAGCAGGTCCCGGTGCGCGCCGAGCAGGCGGGCCATGGTGCCCAGGTCGTTCCAGTAGAGCGGCGCTGGCGCGAAGCCGCGCACGGCGCCCGGCCGGTCGGCCATGGCCGACAGCAGCGCCTCCACGAGCGTGGCGTAGCCGCTGCCGGGCAGCCAGCGGAAGATCTCCGGTCCGATCACCGCCACGCCGGTGTAGGTGAGCAGCCGCCCCCGCTCCGCATCCGCCGCGTGCCGGCCGTTGATGTCGAGCACCGCGCCGTCCGCCGCCAGCAGCACGCTGTTGGTGGCCGGATCGTCGGCCAGCGCCAGCGTGACGAGCCCCCCGCCCGCGCGATGCGCGGCCACCAGCGCCGGCAGGTCGAGGTCGGTCAGCACGTCGCCGTTGTGCAGCAGGAACGGCTCGCCCTGGTCGAGGAACGCGCGCGCGTTCACCAGGGCCCCGCCGGTGCCGAGGATCTCCGGCTCGTGCAGCAGCCGGTACTCGCAGGCGTGATCGGACAACGCGAGCTGCTCCACGCAGCGCGCGATCTGCTCCGGCAGGTGGTGGCTGTTGACGGCGATCCGCCGCGCGCCCGCCGCGCGCAACCCCTCCACCACCCGCGCCAGCAGGGGCCGCCCCAGGACCGGCGCCAGCGGCTTGGGCAGCCGGTCGGTCAGCGGCCGCAGCCGCGTGCCGTAACCGGCCGCCAGGACCATCGCGCGGGAGACTGCCGTTGCCGTGTCACGCATAGAGCAGGAACTCCGGCGCCCCGGCGGCGAACGTCGCCTCGTCCGGCCCCCAACCCGCCGCGATCTCCCACGGATCGCGCCCCGCGTCGATCGCCTCGCGCAGCGCCGGGCCGCCGGCCAGCACGTCGATCGGCGGCTTCTCCGCCTCGTACTCGTAGGGGGGGGGGCGCCAGAACGGACGGTCGCCCGTCGCCTCGCGCGCCGCGCAGAGCGCCGCCACCGCGGTGAGGCAGGGGCGGAACGCGCGGCGATCGGTCACGTGGAGCTGCGCGCCGCCGCACAGCCGCTGCGCGTGCTTCTGGAACGTCGGCAGGAAGTGCAGCGGGCGCAGCGCCACGCCCGGCAGCCGCCAGGCGTCGAGCCGGGCCACGAGCGCGTCGGGATCGAGCCCCGGGGCGCCGAAGATCTCGAACGGTCGGGTCGTGCCGCGCCCCTCCGACAGCAGCGTCCCCTCGAGCAGGCACATGCCGGGATAGACCCAGGCCGTGTCGACGGTCGGCATGTTGGGCGACGGCAGCACCCACGGCAGACCGGTCGCCTCGAACCCCATCCCGCGGCGCCAGCCGAGCAGCGGGAGGACCTCCAGCCGGCACGCCGGCGCGTGCCGCGCCCGGAACAGCCGCGCCAGCTCCCCGACGGTCAGGCCGTGCCGCATCGGCAGCGGGGCGAGGCCGACGAACGAGCGGTAGGCCGGATCGAGCAGCGGCCCCTCGCGCGCCTCTCCCCCGAGCGGATTGGGCCGGTCGAGCACGATCACTTCGACCCCCGCCTCCGCGCACGCCTCCATGCAGAGCAGCAGGGTCCAGATGAACGTGTAGTAGCGCGCGCCGACGTCCTGCAGGTCCACCACCAGCGCGTCGAGCCCCGCGAGCATGGCCGCGGTCGGCCGGCGCGCGGCGCCGTAGAGCGAATGGACCGGCAGGCCGGTGCTCGGATCGCGGAACCCCTCCCACTCGATCATGTTGTCCTGCGTCTCGCCGCGGATCCCGTGCTGCGGCCCGAACAGCGCCCGCAGGTCCACGCCCGGCGCCTCGTGCAGAAGGCGCGCGGCGTGCCGCAGCGCCCGGTCGACGGAGGCGGGGTGGCACAGCAGCCCGACGCGCCGGCCGCGCAGCGGCGCGCAGCCCGCGGCCAGGAGCCGGTCGAGGCCGGTCTGGACGGTCGGTTCAGCCATGGCGGGATGATAGACGCACGCCGCGCGGAAGTCGAGATCGTCGCGCGGGGGCCGACGCCGCCGGCCAGGAAGCCAAACCGGGGGGACGCGATCGCCCCCCCGGTTCTGATCTGCAAGGGCGCCGGTGGCCGCCCGGCTAGGAAGCCGCGATCAACCCCACCGTCAACCGCGCCTTCGTCTCCTGCAGATCGCGCCAGCGTCGCTCCAGGCGACCGCCAGGGCAGGCGCGAGGACGCCGGGCATCAGCGCCGCGCGCAAGGCCCTCCGTGCTCATCGCGTGCGTCCTCCCCAGCTTCACAGGACGCTGAACGTGGTCGAGTGGGTGTTGACCAGGACCGGCTGCGACTCTTCGCGCGGCACCTTCAGGTGCTCGGCCACCGAGGAGACCAGGCGGGAGTACCACACCTCGGCCGTGACCGTCACGACGCCAGGGGCGATGTCGTCCGGCAGCTTCCAGCTGAAGTGCTCGTTGACGGCGGCGAGCGGCGCCAGCCGGTAGTCGGGGCCGAACGAGGCGGTGCCCCACTGCGCGACCGTCATCCGGCCCTGCGGATCGAGGTACGGCAGCCGGAAGATGCGATCGCCCGCCGGCACCTCGCCGTCGCGCCTGAGGCCGGGGAAGCCGGCCACGCCGGTGATGTCGCCGATGTCCTGGTAGGCCATGGCGGTCGCCGAGGCGATGGTCATCTCCTCGCCGGCGAACCCCTTCGGATCGACCGGCAGGTGCCACGTCCTGCCCGCCGCGTCGCGGGCCGTCACGTGCAGCCACAGCACCCGCTCCTCGGCCGAACCCGACGGGACCTTGTGCCCCGCCTTCGCGTTGACCAGCACGGCGGTCAGCCCGACCGGGTCGCCCGGCGCCGCCTCGCGCGCCTCGGGATGGATCCGCACCTCGACCACGCCGGCCAGCTTGCCGGGATCGTGCGCGCCGTTGAACAGGTGCTGGCGCGCGTCGGGCAGCGCCTCGCCGTCGGTCACGGCGGAGCCGGCGGCGGGCGGCATGTGACAGTCCTGGCAGACGATGCCGGCCTTCCCGTACGGCCCCTCCTTCCACTCCAGATGGGTCGACTTCACCCAGAGGCCCCACGGGTTCTTCTCGTTGTGGCAGGTGCCGCAGAACTCGGCCGTGCCGAGGAACGGATTGACCGCGATTTCGTGATAGGGGCTCTCGCGGCCGGCGCGGGCGCCCTGCTTGCGGCCCGGCTCGCTGATCCAGTTGAAGTTGAACGGCGTGTCGCCGGCGAAGCCGGTGATCGAGTGGCAGAGGTCGCACGACACGCTCTCGTTGGCGCGGCTGCCGGCGCCGGGACGGGGCGGCGGCACGTCGCCGGCCAGGAAGGCGAGCGGGGCGTGACAGCCGTTGCAGCCGGCCTTCACCCCGGCCACCTTCGGCTCCTTTTCGGCGTGCGGCACCGCGAGCGCGAAGTACTCGATCTCGTCCCAGTGGTGCGTGAAGGCCTGAGACATCATCGCCTGCTCGTGCTGCCGGGCGATGTCGACGTGACAGGCCGCGCAGGCCTGCGGACCCTCGTAATCGTCATACTTGCGGCTGCCGAGCGCGTCATCCCCGGCCTTGACCTGCGCCGACGCCGTCACCGCCGCCAGCAGAAACGGAACAGACACCACCAAGGCGATCCTTGCGGCGCGCATGCGGGACCTCCCGGAGCGATGACACCTGTGGTGGCCGGAGATGCGCGCAGGATGGACCGTCGACCGGGCCCTGTCAATGGCGGGCTGCGCCACGGCGGCTTGACACCTCCGGCGATCGACCGGAGATTGTGGTGGCCAAGTCCTCGACCGCGCCACCCGGATCCCGAGGAACGCCGTGTTCGCGGTTCACCTCCCGACGGCTGCAGCGATCCCCGGGCGCCGGCGCCGCCGGGCGACGGCGCTGGTCACCTGCCATCTGCTGCTGTTCTGCCTGCTGCCGGCCGCGCACGCGGCGCTGCCCGGCCACGACGGCGGCGCGGCCGCGCATGCCTGCCCCCTCTGCCAATCCTTCCAGCACGGACAGGATGCTCCACCGGCCGAGAGCGCCGGCGACCTTGTCTCGCTGCCGCGCGGCGCGCGGACGGCCGTGCCCCCGGTCGCCTCCGCGCCGGCCGCCCCCCGCCACGACCCCGCCGCGCCCCGCGCCCCTCCCGTCGCCTGACCTCCGGCCGCGCCCCGCGCGCGGACCGGTCCCCGTGTCGCCCGCCGCCGCCGGCACTGCGGACCCGATCCGCGCGCCGCTGCGGTCGTGTCCGTCACCGTGGACCCTGGAGGAGAGGCCCATGCGCCCTCGCAACCTGCCGGCGACGCTCGCCGCGCTCGCGCTGCTGCTGGCCGGCGCCCCCGCTCCGGCCGGCGTGACCAATCCCGACCTGTCGGTGATCGGCCAGCCGTTCCTGCGGCTCACCACCGATCCCGCCGACCCCGACCGCGACCGCGCGCGGCTGGATCCCGGCGAGACGGAGTTCGTGCTCGACGCCGCCCTGAACCCATACGCCAGGGGCTACTTCACCCTCTCCCTGTCCGACGGGGGAATGGCGCTGGAAGAGGGCTACTTCACGATCCTGCGCGGACTGCCGGCCGGGCTCGGACTCAAGGGGGGCCGGTACCGCGCCGGCTTCGGCCGGCTCAACGCGGTGCACCCGCACGCCTATCCGTTCTTCGCGCGGTTTCGCGTGCTTTCCACCTATCTGCCTGGTGAGGAATCCTTCAACGAATCGGGTGTCTCGTTGTCGAAGCGCCTGCCCAGCCCTGGGGAATCCGCGCTCACGGCGTCGATGGACTGGCTGCAGGGGGATTCCTTCCGGCGCCCGCGCGAAGCGGGCGGCAGCGACGCCGATCCGCTGGCAGCCGGCGGGGATGGCGACCGCGCGGGCGAATCGCGGCCCGCGGTCCTGGGCCGGCTGAGCGCCTTCACCATGGTGGGCGAACGCTCCGGCCTCGAATTGGGGCTGTCGGCCACGCACGGGACCAACAACGTCGCGGCCGGCGCGCGCACGACGGTCTGGGGGACCGACGCCAAGGCTAAACTCTGGACGTCCGAACGCGCATACCTGCTGCTGCAGGCCGAGGCGCTCAAGCTCCGGCGCGACGACGCCGGTTGGGACGGCGAGTCCGGCGGCTACGTGATCGAGCGGGTCGATCCCTGGGGATGGTACGGCTTCGCCGACTGGAACCTCAGCCCCCGCTGGAACGTCGGCGGCTCGTACGAGCGGTTCCAGCGCGACGACGCGGCGCGGCTTTGGGAGCACGCGGTCGGCCTGTTCGCCGGCTACTCGTTGATGGAGGAGACCACCTCATTCCGCCTCGGCTGGGAGCGGTTCCAGGCCGCCGCGGCCGGAACGGAACCGGCGCCGGAGGCGGTCGACACATTCACGCTGCGGGCCATCTTCTCGATGGGACCGCACAAGGCTCACCAGTTCTGACCGGGAGGCGCCCGCCGATGCAGCCGAGAAACGTCCTGCGAGCCGGCGCCGCCCTGGCGCTGGCGTTCCTGCTGACCGCCGCGCCGCCCGCGGCGGCGAAGGTGAAAGTCGTGGCCTCGCTCACCGACCTCGGCTCGATCGCGTCCGCGGTGGGCGGCGACGAAGTCGAGGTGTCGGCGGTGGCGCGGCCGGCGTCGGACGCGCACCGCGTCGAGGTGCTGCCGTCGTACATGGTGCGCGTTTCGCGCGCGCAGCTGTATCTGAAGGTGGGGCTCGGGCTCGACCAGTGGGCCGACCAGATCATCGACGGCTCGCGCAACGGCAAGCTCGTGGTCGTCGACTGCGCGCGCCACATCGAGCCGCTGGAGAAGCCGACCGGCAGGGTCGACGCCTCCCTGGGCGATGTCCACCCGGACGGCAATCCGCACTACTGGCTCGACCCGGGCAACGGCGCGATCGTCGCCGTCGACGTCGCCGAGGCGCTGGCCGCCCTCGACCCCGCGCACGCCGACGACTTCCGGCGGCGGGCGACGGCGTTCGCCGCCAGGTGCGCGGCCAGCCGGACCGCGGCCGCCGCCGCGATCGCCGCGCTGCCGGTGAAGGAGATCATCACCTACCACGCGTCGTGGGTCTACTTCACGCGGGCAACGGGGCTCGCCGTTGCCGGCACCGTGGAACCGGTGCCCGGCATCCCCCCCACGGCCCGGCACCTGCAGGAGCTCGTCGACCTGATCCACGCGCGCCGGGTGCCGGTCGTGCTGCAGGAGCCTTGCTTCTCCGACGAGGCCCCCGCGTTCCTGGCGCGCGAGACGGGGGTGCGAGTGGTGAAGATGTCGGCCTCGTGCGACGACGTCGCGCCCGGCAGCTACCTCGCGCATTTCGAGGCGGCGGTCGGACGGATCGTCGGACGCTGAGCGCCCGTCCGCGCGGCGGGGGCGGCGTTCCCGCCGCGCCGCCCCTCCATCCCCGGGGAGTGAACATGGAAGCCCTGCAACTGCCCTTCTTCCGCACGGCCCTGGCGGCGAGCTTCATCCTCGCCGGCATCCACGCGTATCTCGGCTTCCACGTGGTTCGACGCGGCGTGATCTTCGTCGACCTCGCGCTGGCGCAGATGGCGGCGCTCGGCGTGGCGGTGGCGGTCGTGCTCGGGCGTCACGGCAATCCCTACCACACGTACGCCCTGGCGCTCGCGATGACGATGATCGGCGCGGCCAGCTTCGCCTGGCTGCGAGGGCAGGAGCGGCGGCACGTGCCGCTGGAGGCTTTCATCGGGATCGTCTTCGCCACCGCGCAGGCGCTCGTCTTCCTGATCCTGGAGAAGAGCCCCGCCGGGCCGGAGCACCTGAAGGAGACCCTGGTGGGCGCCCTGTTCACGGTGGATCCGCGTCACGTCTGGAAGACCGCGGTCCTCTACGCCGTGATCGGCCTGGCGCACTGGCTGCTGCGCCGCCCCTTCTTCGAGATCACCAACGACGCGGCCGGGGCCCGCGCGCGGGGGCGGAACCTGTTCCTGTGGGACTTCCTGTTCTACGCGATCTTCGGCTTCGTCGTGACGTCATCGGTCCAGATCGCCGGCGTGCTGCTGGTGTTCGGGCTGCTCGTGATTCCGGCGGTGGCCGGCCTGATGACGACCACCCGGACCGGCCCGGCCCTCGCCATCGGCTGGGGCTTCGGCTTCCTGGCCTGTCTGACCGGGCTGTGGGGTTCGGTGCGGCTCGACCTGCCGGCGGCGCCGAGCATCCTCGTGGCGCTGACCGGGCTGCTGGTGCTGCTCGGCCTGGTGCTGGCGGCGCACCGGCGGCGCGCGCCGGCGCGGCCCTGATCAGCCGGCGGCCAGCCCCGCCAGGGCGGCGTTGAGGCGGGCCACGCCCTCGCGCTCGCCGCCTTCCATGTAGTAGCGGAGCACGGCGTCGGTGCCGGAGGCGCGCAGCATGAACCACTGCCCGTCGAATTCGATCAGCGTGCCGTCGCCCGCCCAGAAGGCGCGCCGCACGGCCGGCAGCGGCGTCCCGGCCGGCAACCGCTCGCGCAGCGCCGCCTCCGCCGCGGCCGGCGCCAGCGTTTCGAGGGAGCGGAAGAAGGCCACGACGGCCTCCTTCCTGGCGTTGCCTGCCGCGCGGGCCGCCTCGCGCCCGGCGCCGCGCAGCGACTCGTCGGCCAGGGTGACGTCGCGCCGCTCGTAGAAACGGTGCGTGATGGCGTAGTCGTCGAGCAGGTCCAGGTAGTAGCGGGCGAAGCTGCCTCCGGCGCGGTGCAGCCGGGCGGCCAGCGCCAGCGCCAGCACCCCCACCTGCATGCCGTCCTTCTCCTTCGGCGCGAGCGAGCGCGCGCCGTCGTGACGGCTCGCCAGCCGGTCCGCGGCGCCCATCGCCGCGCCGCCGCTCTCCTCGGCCATGATCAGGAGGCGCGGCCGGGGGCCGAACACCGTTGCGGCGCCGGTCGCGTCGACGGCGCGCGGGGCGACGTCGCCGGCATCCTCGTCGTCGAGCTGATCCTCGAGGTCGCGCACGAGCGCGGCGAAGTGCTTGAAGCCGACCGGCACGCGGAAAGTCGCCAGCGCCGTCCCGTGGCGGCGGTTGCTCGCCTCGGCCAGTTCGCCGATGCTGCGGCTCGTCGGCCAGGTGGTGGCGACGATCCAGTCGCCCGCCGCGGCCCCGCCGGCCGCCCGCAGCCCCTCCAGCCGGAGCGCCGTCAGCATGAAGTAGATCTGGTTCGGCTTGAAGAACACCAGGCAGCGGCCCGCGTCGAGTTCGTCGACCTCGAGCCCCGCGGCCGCGGCGGCCGCCGCCAGCTCGGCCGGAGCCGTGGTGATCATGTTGAAGCGGTCGCCGTCGGGATCCCAGATGAAGAACACCTGCGCCCGCTCGTCGCGCAGCAGGCGCTGCGCGCCGACGTGCTTGTAGATCTGCGGCTTGCCCGGATCGACGCCGTGGTTGACGCCGTCGAGCGTGCCGATGCCGTAGTAGTCGGAGCGCTCGGCGAAATGGGTGAAGAAGACGGCGCCCGCCGGGTCGCCCTCCGCCAGGCCGCCGGCCACGCCGGCCGGCGACGGGGCCACGCCCACCCCGAGCCCGGCAAAGACGCGGCGCGCGGTCGCCCCCATCGAGCCCCCCTCGCAGCAGAAGGCGGCCCGGAAGCCGGCTTCGGCGGCGGCGCGCACGTCATCGAGCAGCGCCGGCGGCGCCACGCCGCGCAGCGCGGCCACGTAGTCGTCCACCGGGTCGAAGTCGCGCCGGATGAGCGGGTCGGCGGCGGAGGCCAGGCGGACCGCCAGCCCCTCGGTCGCCGCGCGCGCGGCGAGGGCCCGCACCCGGTCGGCGATAGCGTCGGCCAGTTCGAGCAGCTGACCGCCGCCGTCGTCCATCGGCTTCCAGCCCCCCTTGTAGTTCTGGCTGTGCGAAGCGGTGAAATTCTCCCCCCCGGCCAGTTCCTCGAAGAACACCCCGAACGAGGAGAGCCAGATCGGGGTGGTGGGCTGCGCCGACGGTCGCAGACGGACCGCGATGCCGTGCGCGGCGTAGATCCGCGCCGCCAGATCGATGAACACCGGCGTGTGCGGCCGCACCTCCCCGCCGACGTGCAGTTCGTCGAGCCCCTCCTCCAGCGCCAGCTGGGCGCGCGCCTCGATCACGATCATCAGCGTGAGGGTGTTGAACGGCACCTCGAGGCTGTGCGGATCTTCGGGATCGAGGAGGTCCCGCCAGCCGGCGGTGCCGAGCTGGAATTCGGCCGCCCAGGCGGTGAGGCCGGCGCGCGCGGCGAGCGCGGGGGGGACGGCGACGGTCTCCTCGCGGCAGGCGCCGTGGGTGTA
>Ga0315268_10005471_pt1 | contig 13625 bp, 13 predicted proteins | sample C1_top_MG_FD_204535 | JGI IMG/M metagenome (GOLD analysis project Ga0315268, IMG submission 204535) | Sediment microbial communities from Yellowstone Lake, YNP, Wyoming, USA - C1_top | ecosystem: Environmental > Aquatic > Freshwater > Lake > Sediment | place: USA: Wyoming | collected 2017-08-01 | reverse complement strand
GAAACCTAAGGCTCCTGACCCAAAGGTCTGCTATGATCAACTTCCTGTGGCTGGTGGGCGCCACCATCTGGCTCCGGCCCTATGTCTTCATCTTCCTGGGGGTCTACCTGCTGCTGGCCACCTGGCATCTGGGCTGGGGCCGGGCCGCGGCCTTCTTGCTCCTGGGGTATCTCATCTCCTGGACCGCCGAGTTCTCCTCCATCCACTGGGGCTTCCCCTTCGGCGAATACCTTTACATCCCCGCCACCGTGGACCGGGAACTCTGGGTGGCGGGAGTGCCTTTCATGGATTCCCTCTCCTACGTCTTTCTGGCCTACGCCAGCTATGCCCTGGCCCTAACGGCCCTGGCGCCGGGGGCGCACCGGGGTTCCCGGTGCTACCTGGACCGAGACCCCACCCTGTCGGCGTCCTGGCGCACCCTGATCCTGGGGGCGGTGTTGATGGTCGCCCTGGACCTCGTCATCGACCCCCTGGCGCTGCGGGGCTACCGCTGGTTTCTGGGCCAGATCTACGGCTACCCCGAACCCGGGAGCTATTTCGGCATCACCCTGAGCAATTTTGGGGGCTGGTTCCTGGTGGCCCTGGTCCTCATCCGCCTGCTGCAGTACCTGGCCACCCGGGGGGGGCTGTCGCCCCGGTGGGACTGGGGGCGGCGCTCCCTGCCGTTCCAGGCCTTGTTGGGCCCGGCCTTCTATCTGGGGATCCTGGGATTCAACCTGACCATGACCTTCCTCATCGGGGAAGCCACCTTGGGCTGGGTGGGGATTTTTATTTACCTGCCTTTCCTAAGCTGGCTGGTCCTGAAGCTCCTGCCCGGACCCCAGAAGTAACGGCAGCCATAGGGCCAGCGCCTGGGCCAGCCGGTCCGCGGCCCGCCGGCTGCGGCGCCAGAGCCTGATTAGGGTCGCGATTCTCCGGGGATCTGCCGCCAGCCAGGCCAGCGCCGCCCCGGCGCCCACCTGGCCGCCGGCCTGGACGATGAAGGGGGGGATATCCTCCCCGGCCCCGTCGGTTATGGCCCGGAGGCCCAGGAAGGCCAGACCCTCCCCCGCGGCCACCCGGGCCAGGACCGCGGTCTCCTGATCCAGGACCGGATGCGTCAGGGCGGACAACGCCTCCCCCACCTTTGCTTTAGGCATGATAACCGGGGTGGTGACCAGGCTGCCGGCAAAGGCGGGCAGCCCGGCCTCCTGAAGGCGGCCCAGCAACTCCGGCAGCGGCCAGGGCGGCGCCGGCGCCGGCGCCGGCTTCAGGAGGGCCCCCTGAGGATCGTATTCCCAGAAGGAGGCCCCCAGGACCAGGGCGCCGGGGAGCAACTCCGGGGTCAGGGCGCCGCCAAAACCCAGGGAGATGAGGATTTCCGGCCGTTCCTGCTCCAACAACCGGCGGGCCGCCGCCAGGGCCGCCTCCGGTCCCATGCCGCTGAGGACGGCCAGCCCCTGCTCCCGGCCCCCGGCAAACTCCCAGGCGGGGAAGCCCAGGCCGCGCCGCGGCCGGGCCCGGATCTGGCGCAAAAAAGGCCGCACTTCCCAGGGCAGTGCAGCCAGTAAGGCTAAACGGCAAGGCCGGGCGGCCTTCGCGGCCGGGGACATCAGGATTTGGGCACCGGCCAGTGGCTCCGGTTGGGCGGCTCCGGCGGAAACAACTCGGTCTGGGGGGCCGCGGTGCTCACCTGCTTGGGCCGCCGCCAGCGCCGTCCCTGCACCAGGAGGTTGCCATTCTTATGGAGCACCGTGCGGTCATCCAGGATGATCAGGCCGTGCTTCTCGGAGATATCGGTGTAATATTGATATTTCATGTGCCTCTGGTTGAGGCGGTACTTGAAAAACAGAAAAAACAGCATGTAAATGACGACGATGACTCCCAGGCCGGCCAGGACGTAGCTCAGGAACAGGAAGGCATTGTAGCCCAGGGAACCCAGCCAGGCCATGATGTGGTTCATGTTGTAAAGGGCGAAGATGGTCACCAGCAGCAAAAACAGGAGGCTGAGATACGGCAGGCGCCGCATCTGACTGATGACCGCGTCCATCTGATTGGCCGGCGCCTCCCCGCCCGGGGACGCGGTCTCCGCTTCCCCGCCCAGGAAGTAGTTGAAGCCCGTAATGATGACCCCCATGAGAAACGTGAAGACAATGGGGAAGGCGAAGGCCACAAAGACATACTCCCGCCAGGGAAAGGCGCTTTGCACCCGGTGGTATTTATCGTCGGAAGCCCACAGGACCACCACGATGAAGATGACAATCTCCAAGATGCCGATGAGCTTGAGGTAATCAAAGAAAAGTTTTTTGCGATCAGCTTTGGTGAAGTAATTGGCGAGTTTTGACATGCTAGCGCCCCCTGGGGCCCATGGTGGTAGATTAACAAGATAACAATAAATGGGACGGCGGTCAATCCCTTTTCTAAGACAGTCCCGGCGTGGCAGGCTCCAGATCAGCTTTCCCTGTATTTAGGCCCATCATGGTGGCCGCCATCGCCGCCGTCTAACAAAAAAGGTTGGCAGTCCCAAGGGGCTGCCAACCCTCAAAATTATCTTCCCTCCCCGGGAGCTGCGGGAAGGTCAAGGGTCGTCCCACCGGAAGGTCGTCCGCCCCCTGCTTCTGGGAGCGGCTGCCTCTGGCTGCGGCTGACCTGGAAAAAATCCCTGGCGGGCCCCGGGCCTTGGGGCCTGGCACCTGCCGCGGCGCCTGGCCGCCACTGCCCCCGCCACCCTTTGCTCTTTTTGCCTTGCCTGCTCTCGGCTGTCGCGGCGCCACTCCAGCCGGAAATAAACTTCGGGGTCCCGTGAGACCCCGAAATTTCGCCTGCCTTTTGCCTCGTTAGCGTCCCAGCTTTACGACGTTCTGGGCTTGCAGGCCTTTAGCCCCCTGCACTACCTCAAACTCCACCTCCTGGTCTTCCTGCAGGGAGCGGAACCCCTCTCCCTGGATGGCGGTGTGATGCACGAACACATCGGTGCCGTCTTCCTGGGAAATAAACCCATAACCTTTGGCATCATTGAACCACTTCACCTTCCCCGTTACTCTCATGCTTCCCAAAACCTCCCGAAAATGATGAACCTGCAATCTGCTCTCGGAGCAGTAAGATGAAAGCAGTCAGATAAAAAACCGGAACCGGCACAGTCCACCGTTCCGATGGTTCAGGGTGACAAGAACTGCTTTTTCTCCGACATGCCATCTTGTTTATTAGTTTTTGGCTGCCGAGATGTCAAGTTTAAAATAAACTTTTGTTCTATTTTGGCAAATAATCTGGGTCGTCTTAATCTTTCAAGTTAGAAATAGGGGCCGAGTTACAAAGGAGTGCTAACCAGGACGCAATTTCAATGGCATTGCAGCAGCGCCTAACTCTTTAACTATCGCTCTTCCCAGACCCCGGTCAAACGGCAATTCGGCCCCCCTCAAAGAAATGGGTGGAGAAGCATGACTTCCCACCCCATCCGGACCTGAGGGCCTGAAATAAATGGGAGGGCGCCATCGCCCTCCCTAAGACAAGCCCTTACTCCCAGTGGAGTGTTTCATAATTAGCTGGAATTAGATCCAGACCCGGAGCGCTAGACTTGGCAGGGTTAAGTCCCCCTTTGAAAAAGGGGGATTTAGGGGGATTTTAAGTGCTTATAAAAATCCCCCCTGACCCCCCCCTTTAGGAAAGGGGGGTAAAAAAACCTGTCTTTCCGATGCTACCTTAATTATGAAACAGGCCACCACTTCCCTCGGCTAATGATTGGGCAGCGAGATTACGAAATTAGAGCCGTCCGTCCGAGGTTCGTACCAGAGATCGCCGCCGTGATTGGCAATGATGTCGCGGCTGAGATAGAGCCCCAACCCCAGGCCGGCGCCGGCTCCCCGGGCCGAGCGAAACTGGGGACTGAAATTGGCAAACAGTATGGAGCGGGATTCTTCGGGGACGGGGTCGCCGCTGTTGTAAACATGCAGCAGGGAGTTGTCCCCCTGCCTTTCCCAGTTGATGACGATGTTGCAGCCCGGTTCGCCATGCCTGATGGCATTGTTAATCAGATTCCGAAAAACGCTTTTCAGCCACACCCTACTGCCTTTCACCGGGATGGAACCCGGGTGAAAGCCCAGGCGGTTTTCCAGGGTCACCTGATGGTCCCGGAGCTCCTCCGCCAGTTCCTCCAGCACCGGGGCCACCACATCACGGCTCAGATCCAGCACTTCCCGTTCCAGTTCTCCCTGAACGGTATGGGTGAAGGCCTTGTCCATGAACTCTTCGGTGAGATGGATCATCTTGTCCACCCGGTTGGAAATCTCCCGGATTTTGTCCTGGGCGCCCCGGCCCACTTCACCAAAAGTCCCCCGGCCCAAGAGCTTCAAGGCCGCGGCGGTGGCGACCATGGAACCCCGGATATCATGGAACATGACCATCAGCCGGTTCAAAACCCGCTCGTTGATGTCGGCCACGGAGGAAGCAAGGGGGGTGGCCGGGGTGAGGCTCTCCAACTCCAGGCTTTCCAGGCATTGGTTAACCCGGCGCCACAGTTCGGTGGGGCTCACCGGCATCAAGAGGTAATCATCGATTTCTAGCTGATAAGCCTCCAGGGGAAAGGTCGCCTCATAGTTGCCGCTCACTACCATGACCTTGACCTTTGGATTCAACCTCTTGGCCCGCTTCAAGACCTCCAGGTAGTCCAGCTCCTCCATGGAAAGCTTGGTAAGGATCAAATCGTAGTTCTTTCTGACCAGCGCCTCCAGCGCCGCTTCCGGGCTTCCCGCGGCCATGACGGCGAACCCCCTATACTCCAGCGCCCAGCCAATGGCCCGAAACAGATGAGAGCCGTCACCCAGCAACAGGATTTCGCATTTGGCCATGAGCTTGTCTCCCGATCCCCCGTGGTGAATTGCACGTCATTCCAGATAGATGTGACAATGCAGACCTTTCACCGAGTATTAGCTAACCTTAAATTCAAGTCCGCCGTCAATCCGTAAAGATACCCATTTACCCATAGGTAAAACTGCCTAGAAGTAACCAAAAAAAGATGACCACCGCGCCAGCTTCTCCTTGCATCGGCGATATAGGACTTTTTTTCCCCTGAATTGAGGCGGTAAATAAAATTTCCCGGCTCGAATCGTCCTAATTGCCCTTAAAAGTTCCACTGCGGCGTATTGTTTAAGCAACACCCCAGCAGCCCCGGCCCGGCTGGCCTGGGTAGGATATTCCTCTTCCCGGTCCATGATCATAAGCAGCACCTTCACTCCGGGGTGACTGAGCTTCAGCAGATGGGTCGCTTCCATAACCCGGAGGTGGGGTAAAGAAATATCAACTATGACCAGATCAGGGAGCGTCTGCTCCAGAAACTGCATCAGGGCGGCGCCGTCTCCCACTTCTCCCACCACTTTCAGACCCGGGGCCCTGTCGACGATTTTCTTGATCTCATGCCGGAACAAGACATGGTCATCGGCCAATAGCAGGCGATATAAACCAGCCATGGGTTTACCTCACATATTGCCACGTCATTTGGCGCCTTGGTTTTGGAGCGGGTCGAACCGGCGGCTTTTCTGCCGCCGCGGTTCGACGCTCCAGGCTCAGGGGCCGGGGAAACCTGGACCGACCACGCCGGGACCGACCCGAACCCCGCGGTGCTTCTCAGCCTAACAAGTTGTATCTGCCAAAAGAAACTGGCATAAATACCTAATTGCCCATGGGTAAAACTACCCAATCTTGTCGGACGATACCGCCTTGACCCTAAATTTAGGCGCAGTTGTCCGACTCGGCGGACCACTGGTGACTGGGAAGGATGGGGCAGAGGTAATGCCGAACCGGCCTCAGAACGGCATGGTCGTCGATGGCCGCAGGTTTTAGCCGGCGTCGGCCCAGGCGAGGCGCGGCGTCACCGAAAAGGGGTCTGTCCCCTGAGACTATTTTCTTTGATGACAGCCTGGGGTGGGAGGGTTGCCGGGCCAGGAGGCGGCCTCCGGGAAACGGCTATGGAGGTAACCCTGGCTCTCGGGACGGGGAGACCGGCGGCGCCTCACCGGCCGGCGGGCTCGGTGTAGCCTTTCTGGATGGCGTATTTTACCAGGTCCGCGGTCTTCTTGAGGTTCAGCTTCCTCATGATGTTGGCTCGATGGTGCTGCACCGTCCGGCTGCTGATAAATAACAGCCCGCCGATCTCCTTGCTCGATTTCCCTTCGGCAATGAGCTTGATAATCTCCCTTTCCCGGACCGTCAGGGACTCTCCGGAGAGCCAGGGCTTCCCCGCCGGTTGGGCCTGTTCCATAAAGAGGTCGGCCAGCTGGGGGGAGAGCAGGGGCGATATGTAGGTGCCCCCCTGGCGCAGGGTGTCGATGGCGGCAAGCAGTTCGGTGTCGGCGTCTTCTTTGAGCAGATAGCCTTCCGCCCCGGCGGTAAAGGCGTGGTAGAGGTATTCCCGGTCTTTGTGCATCGTCAATATCAGGACTTTGACCTTGGGATTGATGATCTTGATCTCCCGGGTGGCCTCCAAGCCCCGCAGGTTCGGCATGGAGATGTCGAGAATCACCAGGTCCGGGGCCGTCTTTTTCAAGAGCTCCAGCAGCTCGAAGCCGTCGCTGGCCTCTCCCACCACCTCCACCGCGTCCATGCCCTGGATGATCCTCCGGACGCCCCGACGAAACATCACGTGGTCGTCGGCCAACAGAATGCTCAGCGGTCTCGCCATCAGGTGCCTCCATGCGTCCGTCTGCGCCGGCGTGCTTCGAAGAACAGCTTAATCCGCACCTAAGATTGTTTTTAATTGGTTCACGGAGATATTGCAAGTAATTCTGGTGCTGGCCCCCGGTCGGCTCCAGATCTCCATAGATCCCCCCAGCATCCGGGCCCGCTCGTGCAGCGCAGCCAATCCCAACCCCCGGCGGGTGGCGTCCCGGGCCAGAACCTCGTCCTTTAGAGTCGACTTTTTGGCACATAATAACATTAGGGGGCAAGACCTGGCATAAATTTTGTAAAGGCCAAGGTGCTGGGCGACGATAAACCATTGTGATATAAGGTAGTTGGTTGCGCTAAGGTAGACCGGCGCCTGATGCCAACTGATTGAGCTCTGCTGCCGGCCAGGCCCCGCTGGAGAAAGGCAAACCGAGAAAAACTCCGGGCGGCTTTTGTCCCCCGGCTCTCCCTTAATACCGAGTTGCGACCAATCGAATATTTTTCTTCCACCTTTTCTTGGTGGCACAGGCGTCTCGCCTGTGCAGCGCAGGCTAAAGCCTGCGGCTACAAAAACAACCATTTGAACGCAACCCGGTATAAAATCCCTTTTGCCACACCCTGCCGGAGGCCCGGCTCCAGGCGGCGCTCCTTCCCCCGCCGCAATCTTCAAATGGTGCCGCAGTCCTAAAATATGCTATATTTTTCCTGTCTAGAAGGGACCAAGTCCGGATACGGCCATTCGGCCAGGGCGCTATGGCGAACTCCGAAAATCTCACCCGCAAAAGGCTCCTGGTGACCGGCGTGGTGCAGGGCGTCGGTTTCCGGCCCTTTGTTTACCGGCTGGCGAAACTCCACGGCCTGGCCGGCTGGGTGTGCAACACCTCCACCTGCGTGGAAATCGAGGTGGAGGGGCCGCCGGCATCCCTGAACGCTTTTCAGGAGCAGCTGCGCCGCGACGCTCCGGACCTGGCCCAGGTGGACGCGGTGGAGGCCCAGGAAGCCGAACCGGCCGGGCAGGCCGGCTTTGCCATCCTGGAAAGCCGACATCTGGCCGCCACCCAGGCCATGATCCCGGCGGACGTCTCCACCTGCGACCCCTGCTTTGCCGAGGTAGCCGACCCCCGGGACCGGAGATACGGCTATCCCTTCACCAACTGCACCGATTGCGGCCCCCGCTTCACCATCATCCGGCAGGTGCCCTATGACCGGGTCCACACCACCATGGCGGTCTTTGAGATGTGCCCCCAATGCCGGGCCGAATATGAAAACCCCGAAGACCGCCGCTTTCATGCGGAGCCCACCGCCTGCCCTGGATGCGGCCCTCAGGTGTGGCTGGAAGAGGCCATTGACGGAGGCCGGCGCCTGACCCAGGAGGCCATGCAGGCCGCGGCGCGATTGCTTAAGACCGGTAAGACCGTGGCGGTGAAAGGCCTGGGGGGCTTTCACCTGGCCGCGGACGCCCGCCACGAGGCCGCGGTGCAGACCTTGCGCCGCCGCAAAGGGCGGGGGGCCAAACCTTTCGCGGTCATGGTGCGGGACCTGGCTGAGGCCGAACGGCTGTGCCGGCTGGACGAGACCGCAAGAAGACTCCTGCTCTCCCGGGAACGGCCCATCGTCCTGGCCCCCAGGCGGGACGACGGCGGTCTCTCGTCCCAGGTGGCGCCGGGCAACCGCTATCTGGGACTGCTGCTGCCCTATACCCCCTTGCACCGGTTGCTGCTGGAACACGCCCCCCCGGCCCTGGTGATGACCAGCGGCAATCTCAGCGAAGAACCTTTGGCGTTCCGAAACGACGAAGCGCGACTCAAGTTGGCCTCCCTGGCCGACGCCTTTCTCATGCACGACCGGGACATCCAGGTGCCCTGCGACGACTCGGTGGTGCGGCCCGCGGGCCCCCGTCTAATAATCCCCCTGCGCCGGGCCCGGGGCTTCGTTCCCCACCCCGTGGCGCTGCTCCTAAAATCCCCCGCCATCCTGGGGGTGGGGGCGGAGCAGAAAAACACCTTCTGCCTGGCCGAAGGCGGCGCCGCTTTTCTCAGCCAGCACATCGGCGACTTGGACACGGTGGAAACCTTCGATTACTACCGGCTGGCCGTGGCCCATTTCCAGGAATTGTGCCGCCAGGACCCGGCCATCGTGGCTCACGACCTGCACCCCCACTATCTCAGCAGCCGCTACGCCCTGGGACTTGCCGGGGTGAGGTTGATAGGGGTGCAGCACCATCACGCCCACATCGCCGCCTGTCTGGCGGAAAACCGCCGCACCGGCCCCTGCATCGGCATCGCCCTGGACGGCACCGGTTACGGCCCGGACCACACGGTCTGGGGCGGCGAGCTCCTGGTGGCGGACCTGGCCGGATTCACCCGGGCCGGCCATTTCGCTTGCGTCCGCCTGCCCGGGGGGGAGGCCGCGGTGCGAGACCCCCGCCGCATGGCCGCCGCCTACCTTTATGGAATCTACGGTGAAGGTTGGCCCATGGTCGCCGGGCGGCTGGGCCTGGACTTCACCCCCCTGGAGGTGGGGATCCTCCAACGCCAGCTGGGCGGGGGGGTCAATTCACCCCTGACCTCCAGCGCCGGCCGCCTCTTTGACGCGGTGGCCGCGGCCCTGGGCGTCTGCCGCCGCCGCACTTACGAAGGCCAGCCCGCGCTGGAGCTGGAAATGGCCGCCCACGACACCGAAGAAGGGTTCTACCCGGCGCCCCTTAAAGTCGAGCAGGAAACCCTGGTCCTGGATACCCTGACCATCTTCCGCCGGGTGGTGGAGGATTACCGGCAGGGGGTGGAAGTTCCCAGAATCGCGGCCCGCTTCCACCATTCCCTGGTGCGCCTCCTGGCCGCAGCCTGCGAGACCGTCCGGGAACAGACCGGCCTGGCCACCGTGGCCCTGTCCGGCGGGGTGTGGCAAAACGCCCTGCTCCTCACCCGGCTGCAGGAACGCCTGGAATCGCGGGGCTTTGAAGTGCTCACCCACACGCTGACCCCGCCCAACGACGGGTCCATTTCCCTGGGCCAGGTGGCCGTGGCCGCGGCCAGGCTGCAGCGGGAGGGCAAGGAGCAGTAAAAGGGATTTGGGGGAAGGGCCAGGGAGCTTTTTTGTAAGTGCCCCGGCCCTCTCCCCAACCCCCCCCTCCCAACCCGCATAAGTGCCCTGGGAAGGCGGGCCAAAAGGTCCGACTCCCCACAGGGCAGACGAAGTTTGATTGTCAGTGGGGCTGGCCTCCAGGCCTCAAATGCGGTTCATTGAGCCCTTGTTTATTCTAAGACTTGGTAAAATCAATAAAAACTGCTAAACAGGATGTAACCATGTGCCTTGCCATTCCCATGCGCATCGTTGCCCTGGACGGCGTCACCGCCGTGGCCGAAGTGGACGGCGTCTCCCGCCGGGTGCGCCTGGATCTCCTGCCCGAGGTCTCCCTGGGCGACTATGTCCTCATTCACGCCGGTCTGGCCATCGCCCGGGTGGACGCGGCCCACGCCGAAGAGACCCTGTCCCTGCTCCGGAGCCTGGCCGATGAAGTATATTGACGAGTTCCGCCACCAGGGCCTGGTGCAGGACCTGGCCCGGCGTCTGGCGGCCCTGGCCCCAGGTCCCGCCACCGTCATGGAGGTCTGCGGCACCCATACCATGGCCGCGGCCCGCTTCGGGTTGAAGTCCCTGCTGCCCCCCGGGGTGCAGCTCATCTCCGGGCCGGGCTGCCCCGTGTGCGTCACCGCGGCCGCTGACCTGGACGCTTTTCTGGCCCTGGGAACCCGGCCGGACACGGTGCTGGCGTCCTTTGGCGATATGCTCCGGGTCCCCGGTTCCCACAATTCCCTGGAGGGCCAACGGGCCCAGGGCGCCGACGTGCGGGTGGTTTACTCTCCCCTGGACGCGGTGGAACTGGCCCGGCAGACCCCGGATAAGGCGGTGGTCTTCTTCGGGGTGGGCTTCGAAACCACCATGCCCGCCACCGCCATGGCCATCCGCCTGGCCGCGGATTACTCCCTAAATAATTTTTCCGTTCTGTGCGCCCACAAAACCATGCCCACGGCCCTCAGGGCCTTGCTGGCCAGCGGTGAGGTGCGGGTATCCGGGCTGCTCCTCCCGGGCCACGTCACCACCATCATCGGCGCCGCGGCCTACGACTTTATACCCGGGGAGTTCGGCCTCCCCTGCGCCGTCACCGGCTTCGAACCCGTGGACATGATGCTGGGCCTCGAATCCATCCTGCGGCAGATTGAAAGCGGCCAGGCCATCGTGGCCAACGTCTATACCCGGGCCGTGCAGCTGCAGCCCAATCCCCGGGCCCGGGAACTGCTGGACGAAGTCTTCGCGGCCAGCGACGCCCACTGGCGCGGCCTGGGGGTGATCCCCGGCAGCGGCGTCACCATCCGGGAGAAATACGCCCGTTGGGACGCCCGGGTCCGGTTTCCCGAGGTCTGGGAACACTTGGCGCCGCCGCCACCCTCAGCCTGCCGCTGCGGCGAAGTGCTGCGGGGAGTGCTGCGCCCTTACCAATGCCCCTTGTTCGGCCAGGCCTGCTCGCCGGCTAAACCCCTGGGACCCTGCATGGTCTCCAGCGAAGGCGCCTGCGCCGCGGCCTACCGCTACGAGCGGGCGGGCTAAGATTTTTGGGGGAGGGGGCTAGGGAAAATTAGTTGCCAGTTATCAGTTGCCAGTGGTCAGTTGTTTTTAACTGGCTACTGGCTACTGACCACTATCCCCCTGGCCCTCCCCCCACCATCCCACTTCAGCGAGTTCCACATGAAGCGGATTCTTCTAAGTCACGGGGCCGGCGGGCGGGAGATGGCGGCGCTCATTGAGCAGGTGTTCCTGGCCGCCTACGGCGCCCCGGACTACACCGGTGACGACAGCGCCACCCTGGCCCTGGGGGCCCACCAGTTGGCCTTCACCACCGATTCCTTCGTGGTGGACCCCCTGTTCTTTCCCGGCGGCGACATCGGCCGGCTGGCGGTGGCCGGCACGGTGAACGACCTCCTCACCGCCGCGGCCCGGCCCCTGGTTCTGTCCGCCTCCTTCATCCTGGAGGAGGGTCTGGACCTGGCGGTTCTGGACGTTATTGCCCAATCCATGCGGCGCACTGCGGCGGAAAGCGGCGTCGCCATCGTCACCGGCGACACCAAGGTGGTGCCCAAGGGCGCGGCGGACAAGGTGTTCATCACCACTGCCGGGCTGGGTCTGGTCCTGCGTCCCGGGGTGTCGGGGGCCGCCGCCCTGCCGGGGGATAAGATCATCCTCACCGGCTCGGTGGGAGACCACGGCATCGCGGTGATGCTGGCCCGGGAAAAGCTCCTGGGGGCGGAAGGCATCGTTAGCGACGCCGCGCCCCTCACCGGTTTGGTTTTGAGGCTGCTGCAGGAAGGCTGCGAGGTCCACGTGATGCGCGATCCCACCCGGGGGGGCATCGCTGCTTCCCTGAATGAAATCGCCCGCCAATCCCAGGTGTCCATGGAAATAGAGGAGGCCCAGGTGCCGGTCAAGCCCGCGGTGGCTGCGGCCTGCGAGGCCCTGGGCCTGGACGTCTTCCAGGTGGCCAACGAAGGCAAGATGCTCATCATCGTGGCCCCGGAAGACGCCCTTAGGGCCCTGTCCCTGGTGCAGCAGAGCCCCTACGGCCATGAGGCCCGCCTCATCGGGGCAGTGGGCCGCGGCCCCCGGGGCCGGGTGCAGGTCCGCACCATCATCGGCACCGCCCGCTTCCTGGACCCGCCCTCCGGCGACTTGCTGCCGCGCATCTGCTAACGTCAATCTCAACCGTGAGGTTACTGCGGGGGATTTTTGTTATATATATTTTGTAAACTTATCACTCTATCTTTTTGCCGTAGGGCGGGAAAGCGAAGCGCATCCCGCCTTAAGCAATTGGGTCAGACCTAACTTATGCCGCAATATATTCGCGCCTTTGTTCCTGGCGGCACGTTCTTTTTCACGGTTACGCTGCTGGAACGCCGCCGGAGACTCTTGACCGAAAACATTGACAACCTTCGGGAGGTGTTCAAGGCGGCCCGCCAACGCCGACCATTCACGGTCGAGGCCATCGTAATCTTGCCCGATCACCTCCATTGTATCTGGACGTTGCCTTTTGGGGACGCGGATTTCTCAAAGCGATGGCATGATATAAAAGCGCGATTTGCAGCACAAATTACCAAAGGGGAAAGAGTTTCAGGGCGGCGTCTCAAGAAGGGAGAACGAGGCATTTGGCAGCGACGTTTTTGGGAACACGTCATTCGCGACGGGCGTGATTATGAGCGTCACGTAGATTACATTCACTACAATCCGGTAAAGCACGGTCAAGTTACGATGGTCGCAGATTGGCCGTATTCAAGCTTTCACCGATACGTGCAACGCGGTATTTATGACCTTGAATGGGGGGCAGATGATGACGTTCGAGGTCTAGAAATGGAATAATGCCAAAGGCGGGATGCGCTTCGCTTTCCCGCCCTACGGGTTTTATTAGAATAAAGAAAAACTTATGGCCGGGGTCGCCACCCGGCCATCTCTTTTCGCTATTGCCGCCCACCACAGGCGTAGGGGCGGGTTTTAAACCCGCCCCTACATCGCGTCAACACTGCGGCTCCGCCCAAAAAGGCCGGTGGCCTTCTTCTGGAAGGATTCCAGGTAGAGATAAATAACCGGGGTGATATACAGGGTCAGGAGTTGGGAAAACAGCAGGCCGCCCACCACCGCCACCCCCAGGGGCCGCCGGGCTTCGGCTCCGGCCCCGAACCCCAGGGCGATGGGCAGCGACCCCATGAGGGCCGCCATGGTGGTCATCATGATGGGCCGGAAGCGGATCAGGGCCCCGGCATAAATGGCCTCCAGGGGGCTTTTGCCCTCGGTGCGCTGGGCCTCCAGGGCGAAGTCGATCATCATGATGGCGTTTTTCTTGACAATGCCCACCAGCATGATCACCCCCACAAAGGCGTAAATGTTCAGGTCCATGCCGAAGAGCATCAGGGCCAGCAGGGCCCCCACCCCGGCGGAAGGCA
>Ga0315268_10005470_pt1 | contig 13628 bp, 10 predicted proteins | sample C1_top_MG_FD_204535 | JGI IMG/M metagenome (GOLD analysis project Ga0315268, IMG submission 204535) | Sediment microbial communities from Yellowstone Lake, YNP, Wyoming, USA - C1_top | ecosystem: Environmental > Aquatic > Freshwater > Lake > Sediment | place: USA: Wyoming | collected 2017-08-01 | reverse complement strand
CAGAGCCAGCTCATCACCCGAAAGTTTCTCGCTCTCGCCCAGAGGTCAGAGACTTCTTATCGATTCTGTGAATTCTGTGACGTATTTCACGAACTTGTTCCCCTCGGCTGAGGACATCATCCTCATTTCGAGTCGCGCCGGATTTATTCCGCAGAAAGAAAGTATCTTCTTTGCAACATAAACCCTGGCCTGTGAGTAATAGTTGCCGTCAGTGTAATGGCACTCACCGAGAAGACACGCGCCGACAAACACGCCGTCAGCGCCGTTGACAAAAGCGCCCATCAGGATGGACGGATCCACCCTGCCAGAGCACATCACTCTGATTACTCTGACTTCCGGCGGGTACTGAAGTCTCGCAACCCCGGCGAGATCCGCTGCGCCGTAAGCTCACCAATTGCAGCAGAACGCCAGAATCCGCGGCTTAAACTCGCTCATTAGTTTCCTTTCAAGTAAGCTTTGACCTGCGCTTCAAGCTGCTCGTCCGTGTAATGACTCATGCCAATTGCGCTCTTGTAACACGTGGCCGCGCAAACACCGCACCCCTTGCACGCGACGCTGATCATCCGTGCCTTCGCTCCCTTGTCCGTCTCCACGATCTCTATTGCTCCGTACGGGCAGGCGGCGGCGCACATGCCACATCCCCTGCAAGCCTCCTCGTCCACAAGCTCGCTCACGATGGGCTCTACCTTCACGTAACCTCTCGAAAGCGGTATGGAAGCGCGAGCCGCTGCTCCGAGCGCCTGGAACAAGCTCTCGCTCGAGGAGGCGGGCCAGTGGGCCGTGCCGCAAACAAAGATTCCGTCAGTCGCAAAGTCGACCGGCCGAAGCTTTACGTGCGCCTCCAAGAAGAACTTGTTTTCGTCAAGAGGCACCTTGAGCATTCTCGAGACATTTTCGACTCCCGGCCTCGGCACCAGCGGCGGTGCCAGCACGACGAAGTCGGCGTCCAATATCATCTCTTTTCCGGTGACGGAATTTCGTATCGTCACCTTTCCCGGCTCGACAGCAGGTAAATTCTCCAGAGTATAGTTCACGAACTTGACGCCCAGATGCTTCGCCTTGAGATACAATTCCTCATTCTTTACACCGTAGCATTGCAGGTCTCTGTAAAGTATGTGCACGGACGCATCCGGCATGCTCTCTTTGATGAGTATTGCGTTCTTTATCGAATTCATGCAGCAGATTCGTGAGCAATAGATTCTTTCTCTGATTCTCGCACCTGCGCAGAGAATCATCACGAATCGTTTGCCCTCGGGCTTGCCCTGTTTGAGCATCCCCTCCAATTGCATTTGCGTGATTATCTTCTTACCGTCGTAGCCGAAATAACCCTCGGGGACAAGCTCCTCTGCTCCCGTCGCGACTATTATCACTCCGCACACGAACGTCTTTGTGGCCGGCGCGCCTTCATGGGCTCCGCTTCCGCCAGCAGAGGTCGCCTCCGGTTCGATCCCGACCACAGCCGCCGGCTCTTTCCCGTTTGAAGAAACCGTGACTGAGTATTTTCCGATATACCCTCTTATATCTGTGACCTCGGTCGAGGTCAGAATTTCAATTCTGGCATCTTTTCGTGCCTGGTCTATTTTCTCAGCTATGACACTGCTTGCGGGAACGTCAGAAGGAAACAGACGATTGATGTTTCTGAGAAGCCCGCCCAATTCCTTTTCCCTCTCTACGAGTTTTACAAGGAAACCTCTCTTTGCAAGAGAGAGCGCACAGGTTAGCCCCGAGATTCCTCCACCGATCACGAGGGCAACCTGCCTGACGTCGGCGGTAATGTCTTCCTTGGGTTCAAGTCTCGTCGCCCTCGCGACTCCCATCCTCACGAGGTCTTTCGCCTTCTCGGTGGCGATTTCCTGGTTTCCCTTGTGAACCCAGGAGCACTGCTCACGGATGTTCACAAACTCGAACAGGTACTTGTTCAGTCCTGCTTCCTCACAGGCAGCCCGGAACACCGGCTCATGAGTCCTGGGAGTGCAAGCTGCGACTACCACCCTGTTGAGATTGTTCTCCTTGATGCCGTTTCTTATGTCCGTTACTCCTGCTTCCGAGCACGAAAACAGGTTCTCTCGCGCAAAAACGACATTCGGAAGCGTCCGCGCGTACTCCATCACGGCGTTTGTATTGAGAAACCCGGCGATGTTGGTCCCGCATTTACACACAAAGACGCCGATGCGAATGTCTTCGCCCGGAGCGGGACTCACCTTCTCGGCGCTGACCGCCTGAAGCGGGGCACCGCCCTGGCGCAATGGAACCAGGCCTTTCGCACCAGCCCCTTCGCGTAACTGCTCTCCGCTCTTTCCGGCGCTCTTCGCTAATACGTCACTCATTTACAGCCACCTTCGCCTCGGGCAGGACGAATTCCGCAGCCCTCATCGCCGCGGCGCTCGCCTGAGAGACAGACTCAGGAATGTCGCACGGCCCGTTACAAAAGCCGCACGAAAATATCCCCGGCCTCGAAGTCCGAGTGGGATCTTCTTCGCCTACGCTCACAAAGTTATACTCGTCCAGATTGATTCCGAGAATCTGTGCGAGTTTCTCGGAACCTTTCGCAGGAATCGCCGCAACGGCGAGAACGACCATATCGACCGTGAGTTTCTTCACCTTTCTCTCTCGGGTATCCTCGTACCAGAGCACTGGATTTCCATCCTTGTCCTCTTCGATTTCCGCGACTCTTGCTCTCACATAATCGATGCCGTAAAGCTCGCGGCCCTTTATTTCGTAATCCTGGAACCATTTCCCCACGTTCCGGAAATCCGTGTAGAAAATATGGGAAACTGCTTCAGGATCGTGCTCGCGCGCAAGCATGGCGTCCTTAATCGCGTACATACAACAGACGCTCGAACAATACTTGCAGTAGTTTAGATCGCGCGAAGCCACGCACTGGATGTAAGCCACGTTCTTTGCTAGTTTTTTGTCCGAAGGCCGGTAGAGGTGCCCGCCGGTGGGCCCGGTCGCGTTTATGAGTCTCTCATATTCTAGTCCTGTGATTACATTCTTTATGCGGCCGTAGCCGTAGTGGGTAAGAGGCGAGGGATCGAACATGTCGAGGCCGGTAGCAACGACGATCGAGCCAACGGACAGCTCGACCGTTTCGTCCTTCTGCTCAAAGTCGATGGCGCCCTTCTGGCAAATCTTCTCGCAGAGCCGGCATTTGCCTTTCTCAAAATATGTGCAGTTGCTCTTGTCAATTGTCATTACCGCCGGAATTCCCTGTGTGAAATAAAGATAAATCGCCCGGCGGTCCCTAAGTCTCATGTCGAACTCGTCCGGAACCTTTCTGGGGCACTTGGCAGCGCAGTCGCCGCAGGCGTTGCACACTTCTTCTTTCACGAAGCGCGCTTTCTTTCGCACCGTGACCTTGAAATCACCGGCTTCGCCCTTGACGTCCTCAACCTCGCTGTATGCGAGGATCTCGATGTTGGGATGCCGACCGGCATCCAGCATCTTAGGCGCCAGAATTCATATGGAGCAATCGTTCGTAGGGAAAGTCTTGTCCAGTTGAGCCATGACCCCGCCTATGCTTGGTCTCCGCTCAACCATGTAGACTTTTGCCCCCATGTCGGCGAGGTCCAATGAGGCCTGGATCCCCGCGATTCCGCCACCTATCACCAGAACTTCAGCCACTGTGCTCTCCTTTCTATTCCACAGAATCGAGCACAAGAGAAACAATATCACGAATCTCTATGTCAACGTCTCTGTCCTTGTCGTACTTCGCACAAGTCAGATGAATTCTGCATTTTGGGCAAGCCGTGACGAGAATCGAGGCTCCCGTCCGCTTTGCCTCGGCAAGTCTGCCCAACTGAATTTCCTTATCGCACTGCACGCAGCTCACCCATTCCACGGAACCGCAACACACGGCGTCCTGCCGGTTGCGAGGCATCTCGATCAACTCGACGCCGGGAATGAGACCCAACAGCTCCCGCATGCCTTCCGTATGCCCCATCATCCTTCCCATCCTGCACGGGTCCTGGAACGTAACCTTTATCGGAGCAGGAGCGGAACCCGAGTCAGTTTGCGACTCACCGGGCCCGGCGCCTTTCCCCTCCCTGAGCGGCGCGGTCGCGGGGGGGAGCCCGGCCGCGGGCCGGAACTTAAGCTCGCCCTTCTTCGCCTTCTCCAGAAGTACGTCCGTGATGTGAACTACCTCGAACCCCAGCTTCCCGAGAACAGTAGGATAGACCTTAGTAAACGTGTGATATCCTTCCGGGCAGGTAAATATCACTCTCTTCGCGCCCGCATCCAGTATTAGTTTCTGGTTATACTTGGCAAGCTTTTCGAATTCGTCGTTGTGACCGGACCAAAAGAAATCGTGGCCGCAGCATCTCTCGTTCTCCGAGACCACGGGCGTTATGCCGACCTTGTTCATCAATTTCACAGCGGCGTTCGCGATCGGCGTGCTTGTGAGCTCGATGTTTCTGAATATCACGTCGAAATAAGGAAGGCAGCCGACGAAGTAGAAGTCTTCTCCGGTCTTCCTGGTCTTCAAGCTCTCGTCGACCCAGCTCGTGCCCTTCGGCTTGAATCCCTTCGCGTGGAGCTCCATGATCGAACGCAGAACTCCGGCGTGGGAATCGACTCCCTCATAACCTGCCTCACGGGCCAGCACTCTTGCCGCGCGCATGAATTCGTTGTAGTCGACGGTCGCCGGGCACCGGACACTGCAAGTCTTGCACGTGAGACAAGACCAAAGTTCTTTATCGAGGAGAATCTCGTCCTTCGGACCGAGAAGCAGCTTTTCAACAAAGAGCCTCGGTGAAAAGTCGGGATTCACGCGGGAAACAGGGCAGCTCCCGGTGCAAATGCCGCACTCTATGCAATTGTATGCTCTGGTTTCCTCGATCTTCTTTTCCAGGTCGATTTCAGACGCCAAAACAGACTCTCCTATTGACTCTCACTTCACGGGCCGTCACTTCACTTTGGAACGGCGTCCACGTCCACCATGCCCAGTTTTTCGATCTTCCCGCAGAACTCCGACACGACCTCGGCAAAACGCTGTCCGTCCTCCGAGTCGAATGTTTCGAGGTGAAGCCTCTTTGCTCCAATTCCGAGAAGCTCGACGAGGTCCTTCGTTTCCTCGACAATCTCTTTGCAAGTCAAGCTGCCGTTCACGTAGTGACAAAGCTCCGTCTTGCAGGCTGCGACGAGAACGCCTCGCGCTCCCGCCCCAAAAGCATCAAGAATAAGAGCGGGCGTTAGCCTTCCCGCACACGCGAGCGTGATTATCCTCGCGTCTGACGGATACTGCTGGTTCGTGACACCGGCGTTGTCCGCAGCAATTGCCGGATACCAGCTGCACGTGAATATCACAACATTTGATCTTCTCTTATCCGCCATCCCGACCTCTTCGAAACTCCCGGAACGACACTGCCCATGTAGCCGGCGCCGCCCGTCCGAGACAAGCCGTCTATGCGCCGACAACCTCGAGCATCGCTCTTATCTGCTTCTGGCTCACGGGAGCCAGAGAAGGCGCGCCGTTTATGCACACGGTCGAGCAGACGCCGCAGCCAGTGCAAAGAACTTCATCCACAACCGCAAGCTCGATATCACTTTCACGTTTTATCATTTCTATCGCGTCCCACTGGCACGCTTCGAAACAGCGTCTGCATCCTCTGCATACCTTTCTGTCGATATTGGAGAGAAGCGGCGCCCTCACGATCTCGCTCGTGACGAATCGCGTGGTCAAGGAAGCAGCAGCCGTCGCATGCTCCGAGGCTTCGAGAAGCGTGGCAGGCGAATGACAACTGCCTATGACGAATATTCCTCTTTCGGCAAAGTCATTTCGCCAAAGCTTGATGTGCGGCTGGATAAAGAAGCCGCGGGCATCGACCGGAATCCTGAGAACCTCGGCAAGCTTCCGCGCGCTGCTCGGCATTCTGAGAAAACTGGGCAGCACAACCAGATCAACATTTATCTCAAGGTCTCCGCAGCCGCGAAGTCCCTCACGGACGAATCGGAGAACGGAGGGATCGTCCGGCCTCACGAACTGGACGCCGGCGTTCCTGGCTCTCCGGAACTCTCTCTCGAGGTCGGAAGGCAGGTCGTCGAATAGAAACCAGGCCTGAAGGTCGGGGTTTCCCTCTTTGAGAATGGCCGCGTTCTTCAACGCAACCAGAGAGAAGAGCCGCGCACCGGAATGGCTCAACTCCGGCACCGATGCGCCGACAAAAAGAACGGAACGCATATTCCCGAGGACACCTCGCGCGGGCTTTCCTGCTGTCTCGGCCTCGAGCTCCAGTTGCGTAATGACTCGACCGGCGAACTCGGAGATCCCCTTTAGAAGCGGCGTCCGCAAGAGCTCTTCCACGGAGATACACTCCGCGCCGACGGCTACAACTATCGCACCGAACTCCTGCTCTTTGAGTTTCCCGTCCGTGGAAAGCTGTACGAGGTACTGCCCCGGCGCTCCCTTGAGGGAATAGACTTCGGTTCTCGTGAAAATTCTTACTCTGCCGTCTATTCTCGAAATCCTCTCCTTCGCGATCTCCTTAGCGGATTTCCCGAACGGATACGGCTTGTCAAGTTTCAGAAGCATTCCGCCGAGCACGTCTTCCTTTTCTACGAGCGTCACATCGTTGCCTAAGTCGGCGAGCGTCCCTGAGGCGGCCAAGCCACTAGCCCCTCCACCCACGACAAGCACCGCATTTCTCGGCTTAGACTTAATGGGCTCGCACGCCTCCGCGAGAGCCACCTTCTTGACACTGGCTGCAACAAGCTCTTTTGCTTTCTCGGTCGCTTCTGCCTTGTTACGATGCACCCGGCTGCAATGCTCTCTGATGTTTGCTACCTCAATGTACCACCTGTTTAGTGCGGTCTCTTCGAGGGCTTTCGCAACGAATCTTCCGTGAAGTCTCGGCGTACAGCCCGCTATTACAACTCTTTCCAGCCCTTTCTCCTTTAACAAGTTTTTCAGTGCCGCGATTCCAGGCCTCGAGCAAGGATATGCCTCGGTTTTCGCATAAACGACCCCCGACAGAGCTCTTGCGTGCTCTTCAACTTTGCTGAGATCCAGGGCCGAGCTGAGCTCGGTTCCGCATTGGCAGATGATTACGCCAATCCGCGGAAGAGCTCTCGAAAGCGCGAATGTACTCGTTTCCTTACTCATCCTTTTCGTCACTCACCCTTGCCCGAAAGCTTTTCAGACAGCCACTTCCCGTAGTGCTTCGGAGGCACTGGAATAAGTTCAAAAGCCGAGCAAACAGCACACGGAGTCGCCCGAGAGCCCGGAACGGAACCGACGACTTTCGCACCAGGCAAGGCGGCCGCGCCGCCTTTAACGCCCTCAGCGCCAGCACCTGCGGCGACGCCCGAGACCTCGCCCGCGCCGACTCCAGCAGCGCCACCCGGCTCGTGCACGGTCTTAACCTGATCTATCTCCTGCAAAGTAATTGCTTCAGTCGGGCAAATGGTTGTGCAGGTTCCGCAACTTATGCAAGCCGCAGAGCCTCTGTGGAAGGGAGGTTCCACCTTCTTTTTCATTCCTCTGCCCGAAAATCCAATGGCATACGCCCCCACTATTTCACTGCACGCTCTTATGCACATTGCGCACACCACACAATTGTGCGTCAGCGACTTGTCGAACTTGTATCGCGGCTCTTTTATTCCAAGCTCGTCAGCAAGCCGCCTGATTCTCTTGGCATTCGGGGAGCGCGAAAGGTAAAGCTCCACGAGCATTTTTCTGTGACGGGCGATGTCATCGCTCACCGTTCTTATCTCAGCGCCCTCCTCCACAGGATAGACACAAGAGGCGACGAACTTCTTCGTACCCTTTGTCACTAGCTCAACAACGCAAAGACGACAGGCGGCATACGGCTCGAGCGCTTCGTCAAAGCAGAGAGTCGGAACATGAACCCCCACCTCCCTGCAGGCCTCCAGAATTGTGAAGTATTTGTCGACGGCGATCTCGCGGCCGTCTATCTTAATCCTTACCTTTTCCTGCATCCTTTTTCTCAGCCTTTGCCTGAGATGAAGCTTTCTTCCCCACCGCGCCTGCGGCGGGACCTTCCCCAGTCACAGTCTGGCTCTTCGCTGCAGCTGCGGCCTTGCGCTTCGCTGCTTCTGCCTTCATCTGAGCGATTTCTTCGGGCGTGAACTTGCGCTTACAGACCTTCGCGGGGCATTTCTTCTCTTTTATGTGTGTTTCATATTCGTCGCGGAAATATCGAATTGCCGTGAGCACAGGGTTGGGCGCGGTTTGACCGAGGCCGCAGAGCGATAGGGTCTTTACGGTCTGGGCAAGCTCTTCCAGAAACTCTATGTCCCCCTCTTTCCCTTGCCCCTCGCAGATTCGCGTGAGGGTGTCGTTCATCACGTGAGTGCCTATCCTGCAGGGTGTGCATTTTCCGCACGACTCGGCCGCAGTAAAAGTGAGAAAGAACCGGGCCATGTCCACCATGCAGACCTTTTCGTCCATTATGACCATTCCGCCCGAGCCCATGATTGCGCCTGCGCCGGTCAATCTCTCGTAATCGACAGGAAGGTCGATGAGGCTTTCGGGAATGAATCCGCCCGAAGGGCCACCTGTCTGAATCGCTTTCAACTTCCCGTTGTCCGTCACCCCGCCGCCTATGCTGAAAACTATGTCGCGCAGGCTTATGCCCATGGGCACTTCAATGAGCCCGCTGTTGTTGATTTTTCCAACAAGAGAAAATACCTTGGTGCCCTTGCTTTTCTCCGTGCCTATTTCCGAATACCACTTTCCGCTCCGCGCCATGATTACCGGGACGTTTGCCCAGGTTTCCACGTTATTTATGTTGGTCGGCTTTCCCCAAAGGCCGGATTGAGCGGGAAAAGGGGGCCTCGGCTTTGGCTCGCCCATTCTGCCCTCGATCGACGCCATGAGCGCTGTCTCTTCGCCGCAAACGAAGGCTCCGGCGCCCTTGCTGAGCTTCACGCAGAAGTTAAAGCCGCTTCCCAGAATGTCGTTGCCAAGAAGGCCGTACTCTTCCGCCTGCTTGATCGCTTTCTGGAGCTTCTCTATGGCCAGAGGATATTCGGCCCTCACATAAATGTAACCTTCGTTCGCCCCGACTGCGAAGGCGCCGATGGTCATCCCTTCCAACACGCTGTGGGGGTCACCTTCAAGGACGCTTCTGTCCATGTATGCGCCCGGGTCCCCTTCGTCGGCGTTGCAGATGATGTATTTGACGCTTCCGGGAGAGTTCCGCGTGAGCTGCCATTTCAAGCCCGTGGGAAAGCCGGCGCCTCCGCGGCCGCGCAGGCCGGAGATCTTGACCTCTTCGATCACCTTTTCGGGCGGAATCTGAGTGAGAACCTTGTGAAGAGCGAAATACCCGCCGCGCGCGATGTATTCGTCAATGTTGTCCGGGTCTATGATTCCGCAGTTGCGAAGAACGATCCTCTTCTGCTGCTTGAAGAAGGGGACGTCACAGAACTCGGGCACACTCGCGTACTCCTTGGCAGCGGGGTGCTTTTCGGCCCCGTGCGCCGGGCGCCCACCACCCTCCGGGCCGTCCGCGATCGTGACCTTAGTATCCTCGACCAGGTTCTCGTCTCTCTCGATGCGCGTGAAAAGCCCATCCAGAGACGGCTTTCCGCCTTCAAGAGATCGGGCAATGTCGAGCGCCTTGACGGGCGTCACGTTCGCATACGTCAACCTGGGTTTGCCTGGCTGGATTACGTCAACGAGGGGTTCTTTATAGCAGGAGCCAATGCAGCCGATTGGGGAAATGTGTGCGTCAAGGCCGAGCTTCCGAGTCTCGTCCTTGAGGGCTTTCATCACAACTCTGGAACCGCTTGCGATGCCGCATGAGGCCATCCCGACCATTATCTTCGTTTTCTGCGGATAAAGTGTGACGAGCCCTCTCTTTTTGGCGGCAAGGAGATCTTCAAGCGTACGAACTCTCATACGAAAACTCTTACGGAGTACTCATGAAAGACTTGCTACGCCTCGGCCTCTTCCTTGTTCTTGTACCCTTCCAGTATTTCAACTGCCTTGCTCGGATTAGTATGCCCGTAAACCTCATCATCCACCTTGAGCACCGGCGCTATGCTGCAGCAACCGAGGCATCTCACTTCTTCAATCGTGAACTCAAAATCGGGCGTGGTGCCCGAGGAATCAGCGTTCATCTTTCTGCGCGAGTGGTCGAGTATCTCGCCGGCACCTCTTACGTGGCACGCAGTACCCAGACACACGCTCACCACGTGGCGGCCCTTCGGGATCAAGCTGAAGGCGTTGTAGAAAGTCGCAACGCCGTAGACCTGGCTCGCAGACGCGCCGATTCTGTTTCCAATGAGAACCAGCGCTTCCTCAGGCAGGTAACGAAATTGGTCCTGAACGTCCTCTAGGATCGCTATGAGCGACCCTGGATTCGGTTTGTGCTGTCCTAAGATGTGCTCCAGCTTTTCGAAATCAAACTGCATGGAAGTCGGGACCTTCCTTACGTGCCGCTATTGCGCGCTAGAAAAACGGACAGGGCACGACATTATGACCAGTTTATACAGACTTTAGATTTTACCAGAAGTCTCTTTTAGGGGTCAAGCGACTCTTTGCAGCCGCTGAGATTCGCGCCGTGGGTCGATCTATTCTTTCCAGCCGACTCCGACCTCGTCCTGAAGCTTTCCGAGCTCGTACAAGGTATGATAGACGCCTTTCTGGCGGACCAGTTCCTGGTGCGTACCCCTTTCCACTATCTTCCCTCTCTCAAGAACCAGAATGAGATTCGCCCTTTCGAGAGTAGCGGGTCTGTGCGAGATAACGATAGTGGCACAGGAGGGGAAGACTTTCTTGAGCCCCTCCCACAGAGCCGTTTCTGTCTGCGAGTCCAGACTTGCAGTGCAGTCGTCCAATATTAGTATCCTCGGCTTCCCGCAAAGTGCTCGCGCGAGAGCTATTCGCTGTTTCTGACCCCCTGATATCGTGACTCCTCTCTGCCCGATCTTGGTCTGGAATCCGTTCGGGAATGATTCCACCTCTTCGACAAGTCTCGAGACTTCCGCCGCCTGCTCGATGTCCTCGCGGGCGATCCAGTCTCTGTGGAATCTGATGTTGTTCTCGATGGTGTCCGAGAAAAGGAGCGCCTCCTGCGGAACGTAGCCGACCAGCTTCCGGAAATTTTCGAGGCAAAGCTCCTTTGTTGGCACGCCGTCCAGACAAATCCTTCCGTCAGTCGGGTCGATCAGCCGCGGAATCATGTTCACGACGCTTGATTTTCCCGAGGCGACCCTGCCGACAAGGGCAACGATCTCGCCTGGCCTGACCTCGAAGCTGACGTTGTCAAGAACCCTCTGCCCTCCTGGCACAAAGCAAAGAGAAACGTTTTCGAACCTTAGGCTGTTGCGCAGCCCGGCCGGCGGAACACACGGCCTGCCGCAGGTTTCCTGATCCATTTCAGTTATCTCCGGCTGGACGTCCTCCATGTCCGTGAGCCTTCGGATGGATACGCCCGCGCTCTTCCCGCGCACGAAGAAAGTTCCGATGTCGTACATCGGAAAAACTAGCATCATCACATAGGCGTCGAACGCGGCAAGAGTCCCGATGGTAAGCTTCCCTTCCATCACCATCTTTCCACCGACGAGGAGAACGATGACCACGCCGAACTGCCAGATGTAGCCGTACATTGCCTGAATGATCGTTCCGACCTTTACCGCATCGATCTCGGCGGTCTTCCGCCTCGTCATCACGTCGTGGAACCCTTGTTGCTGGCCTCCCTCGCGGCGGTACGCCTTGACGACTCTTATTCCCGAAAAACATGACTCCATGTGGGCGTTTACGTCAGAGATTCTTTTCTGGAGCCTCTCGTAACGCGCCTCAACCGCGCTCGCCGTCCACATGAAAATGATTACCAATATCGGCAACGGACCCGCGGCATAGAGCGTAAGAACGGGATTCAATCTCACCATCGCTATAAGGCCGAAAACTATCATGCACAGAGCCTCGATGGTCCTAAAAATGCCGGAGCAGGCAAACCACGAGAGTTTCATGTCCGTGCCGAGGTCGTCGGTGAGTCGCGTCACGATGTCGCCGGTTCTAAAGCGCTGGAAAAATCCTCGGCCCAGGCGGATCAAGTGCTCGAAGATCCTCTGTCTGAAGTCTCTCTCGAAGACAAGGTTTGTCCACGCCCTCGTACCCTGCATCGATGCATAAACGAAGAAGTTGGCAACACCTATGCATAGGAGAATGAGGACGTTTCTCGAGACGACTTCCATCCCGGCCTTGTTCTTTATTGCATCTATGACTGCGCGCATGAAGATTGGATAGGAAACCGCCAGGAGTGCGTTCAGGATGGAAAACACCACCAGGAACACAGCCAGGCGCCTTCTCCCTCTCCACGCAGCAATCAGCCATCTAACGCTTTTCATGATTTGACGTCTCCGATCGAGGCCGGCGCCTCTTTCTCACGCGAGGTAAGGCACTGGAGCCTGAAGAGCTTTCTGTAGTATCCCTTTTGCGCCATCAAGGCGCTGTGATTTCCTCGCTCGACGACCCTTCCGTCGTGAATCACAAGAATGTTATCCGAATCCATCACCGTCGAAAGCCTGTGGGCGATGACGAGAGAAGTTCTGTTTGCCAGAAGCTCCTTCATGGCCCGGCGCAGGAGCCGCTCCGTGTGAGGATCGACGCTCGATGTCGCCTCATCAAGTACAAGGACGTCCGGATTCACAAGAAGAGCTCTCAAGAACGAGAGCAATTGTCTCTCTCCAGTGGACAAGTTCTCGCCTCTTTCGGCGAGCTCCGTTTCGAGCCCCTTGAGCAGTCTCTTCAAAATGTCGTCGACGTAAATCCTCTTCGCGGCCTCCATGACACTGTCCGATCCGAGACTCTTGTCCCCCATCCGCAGGTTCTCGATCACGTTCCCCGGAAATAGAAATATGTCCTGTAGAACAAGACCTATCCTTGCGCGGAGCTCTTCCTGTGAGAGCTCCCTTATGTCCATTCCATCAACCAGAATCCTTCCCCTCTGCGGCTGATAGAAACGGAGAAGGAGACTTATTATCGATGTTTTCCCTCCGCCGGTGGCTCCCACGAGCGCCCAACGTTCTCCCCTGGGAAGGCTGAAGGATATGTCTTTCAGGACCCATTCGTCGCTGTCGTAGCTGAACCATACATTTTCGAAATCTATTCCTCTTTCAAGCCGCCCCCATTTGAGCGTGACCGGTTTGTCGACAATTTCCGGCTCAGTATCTAGGAGGTCAAAAACGCGCTGGGCTCCGGACAAGGCTCTCTGTATGGTGCTCAGCTCTTCGGAAAGTCTATGGAGCGGCTCGAAGAATCTCCGCACGTATCCCATGAACATCATCAGAGTTCCTATGGTGACTGCGCCGCCCAGAGCCCACTTCCCGCCCTGCCAGAGAATGAGCGTTACACCGAGTGTCTCGGTGAGGAAAAGCGAGTTAAAGAAAGTCACGACCATGAGCTCGCCTTTTAGCCCCACTTCGTATTTGCGCTGGTTCGCATCGCGCATCGCCTCCATCGCCTGCTTCTCACGGCCGAATATCTGGATGATCGCAGAGCCCTGGAGATGCTCGGCCAAAAAGGCAGTAACGTCCGCCATCCGCTTCCTGACTGCCAAAAAGAGGGGCGTAGTCTTCTTCGAAAAAACCACGGACGCCAGAAGAATCGGCGGAAGAACGAGCGAAGTCACGAGCATGAGCTTAAGGTTCACGTACGC
>Ga0315268_10005469_pt1 | contig 13630 bp, 15 predicted proteins | sample C1_top_MG_FD_204535 | JGI IMG/M metagenome (GOLD analysis project Ga0315268, IMG submission 204535) | Sediment microbial communities from Yellowstone Lake, YNP, Wyoming, USA - C1_top | ecosystem: Environmental > Aquatic > Freshwater > Lake > Sediment | place: USA: Wyoming | collected 2017-08-01 | reverse complement strand
GATGGACTGCGCTGCGCAGTACTACAAACAGAGCTGGAAATGGATACAAGATTGCCAGGGCCTTTCCGCGGATGAATTGAAACAGCTCTCGAACTACTGCAACAGCGATGGCACGCCGAACACCGCCAATTGCTTCGGCATAGCGGATTTCCCGGCGCTTGTCGCCTGCGAAAACAATCTGGGCTTCCTTCCCCATGATAATGGCATAGATAAGATCAGGACCTATTTTGCCATGCTGAACAGCTGCCCCAACGCAAGGTGCCCAGAGGGGCCTCTACTTGTCCATGACCTGACCGGATCCTATCCGACCGGCAATGTCTACGCACCGCCAACAGCGACCCAGCCGTCGCAGACGGCGCAGCCCAGTTCGACACCGCAGTAGCCCCGGAACACCGAAGCAAGCAGAAAACCTAAGAGGAGCCTAATCGACTTCGGTGGCCCAAGTCAGACCGGAGTTTCGAGGCTTACTGCCTCGAATATTCGAGGTCGATGCGTCGACCTCGAAATCCACCGACTTCTTGTGCTCCGGCGGAATGCCTGGTGCTCCTAAAGAGAGTAGAACACCGGAAGAATAATGCTCGACTTCGGTGGCCTAAGTAAGACCGGAGTCCACCGACTTCTTGTGCTCCGGCGGAATGCCTGGTGCTCCTAAAGAGAGTAGAACACCGGAAGAATACCTAAGATAACCATTGTTTCTTCTTGATCTTGTTATTGATGTATTCGCCCACGAACGTGAGCCTTTGCCCCTGCAAGGCATCCTGCTCGATCTTCTTCCTGGTCTTGATGACCTCTTTCAGTTCAGCGACCCAATCCGGGTGGCGGTTTATCCACGGATAGCCGAGCATCTCCTCAGCCCTCTTCACATCCACATCCTTTGCCTTGATCGTCAGTTTCTGCAGGAATTCGAAATCACGTATATCCTTCATCGTGACCCCGAGGAACCTGGCTTCAGGCACAGCGAAATCCCTGCCGAGGTAGGCGAGGTTCATGCTCCCTGTCTTGATGGTCCAGTAGATGTACCATCCCCATGCGTCGCAGTCCATGAGGCAGTATACCGGCAATTTTTTATCAGCGAGCTTGCGTAGCAGCCTCCGGGTCCCTCTTGTCGATTGGCCTTTGGGCGTCACCAGCAAACAATTCTCTTTTTTCCAGAATTTGTCCTCGTTCAGCCTCTGCCAGAGCGCATCTTTTTCGACGACCAGCACATAATCCGCATCGCATCTCTTTATCTCCATGCCGTTATCAACATCGCTGGGGATGCTCCAGCCGCTACGCCCCTGCTTGGATAGATCTATCAACGTCTCCTCTCCGCCGAACCTGTCCAATATCGTCATAGGCCCTGCCACGAACCCTTTCCTGTCTGTCGTCAGGTTGAGGTCCTCGCGCTTTATCTTGAGCGCGACCTCCAGGTCCTCGATAAGCGCGTTCGATTCGCTCTGCTCAGTGAACAGGTCCTCATCGATATCCTCGCCAAGGGTGAATTTGAGCTGGTAGAAAAGGCCCCTGATGGACGTGTGCAGGTTTTCCCTGAGGAACTGTTTTGTTTTCGCTGCGACAGCGACTGTCTGCATGAAAGTCCTTGCCTGGGCGACGCTGAGGAACTTCCTAGTCTCCTTCTTGTCGCCTGACCTGAGGCAGCCTATAGCCTCATCGAAAAGCGTGTTGCTCCGGGTGCGCAATGTGGTCTCGAAGGTCGGGCCTTCGCCCTTGTCTATCTGCACCACCATGTTCTTGCCGAGCGCTTCCAGTTTAGTCATAGTCCCGCTTGCAGTGCTTGCCATCATTCATCCCCTCCTTCGCTCTCAGGAATATCCTCATTCTTATCAGTGTTTTTGCTCGGATCCGCTCCCCCCTCCTCTCCCTCCCCACCACCCGGTTCGCTCGCGTATTTTTCTTCGATTATTTTCGCTATCTTTGGCTCGATCTCGCTCTTCTTCTTCCCGGACAATGTGGCGAGGTCTGATGCTAGCTGCGTCGCGTAGCGGCCGACCACCTTCTTCTTTGTCGCGATCTCATGCGCCTTCCTTTTGCCGGAAAGATATTTCTGCACCCCGCGCGAGGCTTCCATCACCGCGAACCTTATCTCATCCATGATGTCCTCTTCTATGGAGATAGCCTGTTTGCCGGCGCTAGTATATGGCACATAGACGCTCGCGAGGTTCACAAGAACGGCCAGGGGCTCCTCCTCGAAATCCTTGACATCGTAGCGCTTCCAGTCTATTGACTTTATCGTCTCTGTTATCGCGCACCCGCCGTTGTCGAAAAGCAATGGCACGCGGTTGGCAAAGCGCATGACTTCGCCTCTTTTCTCGGCCGAAACCAAACCCCCTCCGTATGCGATCCCGACCTCCACCATGAAAGGTATCCCTCCGCGGTATACCTTGGGGCTCCGTTCTGTCACGACCAGGACCTCTGGGTTGAAGATGTTCCTGAAGGATGTCTCGACCTGGGTCTTGCCTATCGGCACCAAAGAATCCATCGCAGGTGCGATCCATTTCACCTTGGAAAATGCTTTCACGATGAGCTCAGCCTCGTTCCATGTCAGGTCTGAGGGGTCCTTCTTGAAATCAAGTTCCGGAAGAAGCGCCTGGAGCTCGTCCACCTTGCCAGCACTCACGCGCGAGAACGTGTTCTGGAGGAAGGCCGAGATCCTGCGGTTCTCCTTGTTGTGTTTCGCGAATTCAAGCAGGTCGTGGGTTCCGATCCCGAGGGGATGCGGTTTTATCTCGAAGGCTTTCGGAGGGTTCTGCTCGATGGATCTCGGGAATACGACCTTCTCATTGTTCGGCTCGATTAGCGTTATCGCGCAGTGAGGATTCGCGAGCGCTGTCCTGCGCAGATACTCATAGACCCCGTGGTTGCTGCGTTCGTATCTCACATCCTTGAACTCGGCCGTCACAGTGAGGCCTGTCTCGAGTGTTGGTTCCTCCCCCACATCCTCGATTATCGGCTTGTTGCTCTTGAAATCAATACCGATGTTGGCGCTTATCCGCTTGCCGTTGCAGCATGACACTGCCCTTGTCGGCTGGCCGGTCGTGAGATATGAGAACATGACGCATGCCGATCCGCCGATCCCCTGCTGGCCCCTTTGCTGGATGTACCTATGGAACTTGGTGCCTGCGAGCATCTGCCCGAGTGCCTTTGCAAGATGCGATTTGGGGATCCCAGGGCCGTTGTCCTTGATCGTTATGCGGTAATGGTCGCCATCCTTGCTCAGTTCCTCGACTTGCACGAATATCTCAGGAAGAATTGCGGCCTCCTCACAGGCGTCAAGCGAGTTGGTCACGAACTCATGCACGATCATTGTCATGGAACGGACCTTGCCGCTGAAACCGAGCATCTGCCTGTTCTTCTTGAAGAATTCGGCAACTGAATGCTCCTTGAAATTCTTGAACATGTCGCTGTCTGCCATTATGAACTACCTCTTATCATGGGGATTTCCGGTTATCTAGTCGCAAGCAGTTATGGGAGCGGGGGTATAAATAATTAATGCCAAGAAGCCGGCGCACAATTTCTTCATTTCCCGCGCAGCCTCGAATCGTATATCTCTCTTTTCGCTTTAGCGAGATAATGTATAACCGATTCATGCGGAGCGCCATCGATGATCATCGCGATCGCTTCTCTCGCATACGGCATGGTATCCAATTTCGAGATTATCCCGATCGTGTTCCCGAATACGCACAGCACGGAATCTGTCGCGCTCTCGATTTCCAATCTTATCTTCCCGTTGCTCCCTATGACCCGGCCTTTCAGCCTCGTCATCTCGTTCTCCGAGTGCGTGATATCGCGCAGCGCTATGATGTGGAGGTTGTAGTCGCTTCCTGCTAGCCTCATGGCATCCTTGGGCTCGAAACCGCGCCCTATCGCCTTTACTATATCCTTCGCGAAGAAGATATCCGTTGATTCGCCGCTTATCTCGACATCCCCTTCTGGGTCTATCTCCAAAGTGACGTTGCAGCGCCTCTCTATCCATTCCTTCACTTTCCCGTTGTCGCCGATCAGCACTTTCACCCTCTCATGGGGTATCTTGAGTATCTCTGTTTCAGTCATTTCGCCACCGTTTTCAGAATCTTCTTTATCTCCGGATCAGTTTCGCTCACCAGCCTTCTCGCCGCTGCCTCGCGCACATCCGGATCCTTCTTGAACGCCTTCAGCGCCTCGGCCGCGGCCTTCCTCGCCTCAACATCCCAATGCGACAATATTATTATCAGGGATCTCTTCACCTCATTGTCATCCTTGAGCGCAGCGATCGCGGCTATCGCATCCAGCTGGTTCTGCCCTATATCGCCTCTTGCGATTATCAACAGCTCCTGCTTCAAGGAAGCCACCAGCCCGATATCGTCTATACCTGCTATGAAGCGCAATGCCATTGGATTCATGGAGCTCTGCCTGAGAAGGGCCTTGAAATATTGGCGCAGCCATTCGCTGTGCTGCTCGCTCTCCAGCTGCTTGCGCAGAGCGAGGGCAACATTCTTCTGCAGTTCCTCTTTTCCTTCATGGGATTTTACCAGGAACTCAGTGAACGCATCCTCCCAGCCACCCTCGAGCATCATGGTTATCGTGTAATTGACAATGAATCTCGGAGACAGGCCGTAATCCCTGATGTGCGGGCTTTTGAGGACCGAAATCGCGGCGTTCATCAGGGCGAAGCGGTCTGGCTCGAGCTCCTTGAGGTCTATCCCTGGCTTCTTCGTGGCTGAATATGATGCCATGATCCGCCAGAAGACGTCGCGTATGTTCGAATCGGGCGTAAGGCCGAACTTCGAGAGCCCCCCCAGTTTCTTCTTCTCTTCGACCTGCCCGCCGGTGTCATCACCGCCGAAAGTCTGTTCGGGCATAAGATTGTTGTGTTAATCAAGAGATATAAATACTAACTAAATATCCGGCCAGATGTGTTTGGAGTATAGCACCGCGATAACCAGCAATAGCGAGAATCCAGAGATCAGGAACTCGCCCATCCCGATGAGGATGCCCACCGCCGCCGTCACCCAGATCGCAGCCGCTGTCGTGAGGCCGCTGATCTTGCTGTCGGAACCGAACTTCCAGATCACGCCAGCGCCGATGAATCCGATCCCGACGACTATCTGCGAGATGATGCGTGTCTGGTCAATGCCATTGATCCCGACGAAAACCGGATCCAGGGAGATTATGGTGAAGATCGCCGCCCCTATGCAAATGAGGGTGAACGTCCGGACGCCTGCCGGGTAGTTCTTCCTTGTGAATCCGATGAGAAGGCCTGCTATCAATGAGAGGAATATCCTGATCAATGATTCCTGGAGCGGGAGCATTATCATATCATCATCAACTCGTGTATCGTGCGGCACGATTCGCCGCGCTTTCACGTCCTGAATATCATGCCTATTCTTAAAAACCAGCCTGTTAGATAAATCTGCAATAGACGCGAGATTGCCTCGGGCGGGGGTGCATTTGGTTATGTTGGAAGCGGACGATTCATTTGATGTCGTAATCGTGGGCGCTGGCCCCGGCGGCCTGTCGTGCGCGAAAAACCTCGCCGGTTCCGGCCTCCGCGTCCTTGTCCTTGAGAAAAGCCCTGATGTCGGCATGAAGATATGCTCTGGCGAGATAAGCTCGAAGGTTTTTCCGGGCGAGGATCCTATAAAGAAATTCAAGGGCGCAAAGGTTTGGCGAAGGGTTATCGTTGGGACAAAGAAGGGAACTGTCTCGCTCGATTTCGACCGTCCGTTCCTCTGGACAGTAGGAAGGTACGAACTCGAGACTCATTTGAGGAGGGGGTGCGCGAACGATCCGAGTATCGAAATCCATTTCTCCGAGCCGGTCATCGGAATCGGCAGCAAGCGGGTTCGAACAATAAAAAAAGAGTATCGTTATCGTTTTCTCGTCGGTGCCGATGGCTCGTTCTCGAAAGTCCGTGAGCATCTAGGTCTTCCGACTGAACACGTGGTCGGGTACGCTTTCCATTATGTCGTCCCCACGCCAGCCGGTGAATTCCGCGTGTATTGGCTCCCGGATATCTTTCCCCGCGGATACGGCTACCTGATGTCCAAGAGCAGGGAAGCGACCATGATCGGGGGTGCTATGGCTGGCGGCAATGTCATGCACAGCACTCTCGCCCCTCGCGTCAAGAGCTGGGTGAAGGATGAGTTCGATCTCGATATCTCGAAGCATAAGTGCGAGGGTTTCAAAGGCAACGCCGATTTCCGCGGATGGAGATTCAGGAAAAATCAAAACCCGACGTCTGCGTCTCATAATGTCTTCCTTGTCGGGGATGCGGCAGGCCTACTGAATCCTGTCACTACCGAAGGCATATATTACGCGATGAAGAGCGGAGAAGGTGTCGCGAAGCACATCCGCAACGACCCTGAAGGCAAGAGAATCATGGAGCGACTGGAATCCACCCATCTCGCTCAAGTCCTCCTCTTCTCTATCTTTTCGAACCCAGACCTTCCGTTCTGCAGATTAGTGGAGTGGGTGCTCGAGAACCCGAGCAAAGGGATCCGCAAAAAAATTTTCGATTTCGTGTTCTGGAGATTCTTCGATGCTTGAGGAAAATAGTCACCTATCGCGCTGGCCATCTATCAACCATTGCTCGTCGTCGCCGTATCTATCTTGCGGACGAACTCAGAAGTCTCAGCTTGGAACCTGCTGAAACTCTTCCACTCCCCGTCGCGGAACTGGTAAAGGTCGTCATCCGACATCACTATGATGATGTCGCCGGGATTCTTCCCGCAGGAAATCTCCCCGTCTTCGCAGATATGGTAGTCGTTCCCGATCGTCCCTTTATATTCGCCGTCCTGCGGTTCGAAGGTCTGTGCGCCGACCAACCCTTGCAGATCGCTCTCATTCATGATCGCCCGCTTCCCTAATGCCACGATGCAATGGCCGGTGACCGCCTCTCCGTTGTAGCCAGTCACGTAACAGAACGCTTCCGGGTTAATCGCACCCAGCTTTGGCAGGAAGACCTTATCCCCGTTATAGTACCACGTCCTATCTTCGGATTCGAAGACTATGAATTTTCCTTCACCAGGTGCCCAAGAAAGCAGATCCACCGAGGATGTCGTATCGTTCATGCTGTTCAGGACCGCGCGCATAAAAAGTGCGTAATCCTCGCAATCCCCTCCTCCGCGCGATACCATCTCGTCGAGCGAATAGAGCCGGTCGGTCGATTCGGATATGTATCTGAAACCGAGCCTCTTCTCCATTATATAAGATACGCATGCGAGATTCAGCGATCTCTCCTGGACGCAATTGGTCCGGGCATAGGAAGCGAAAAATCCAAGGTTCTCGCTTAAACGGGAATTGTCCTTGAACCATTCGATGGATTCCTGGAGAGACTGCTGGAAATCAGCGATTTCCGTCTTGAGCGCGCTGAACTCCTGCCTGGTCTCCTCCAGCGACAATGTTTTGTTCGCAAGTTCCTCCTGGGTCTCGTTCAATTCCGAGATCGTCAAGAGAAGCTGGTTCTGGGTCTGGTTCAGCATCGACTCCGTGTCTTCGAGTGTGTCCGTCAGGTTCGCGATATCAAAATCCTTTTCGTTAATCGTGCGCGTATTCAATGCGATGCGTCCCTCGAGGGCTGTGATGTTCTTTTGCGCTATCCCTAGTTCTGCGTTCCGCTCGCCCAGGCTCATCCTAAGCGCAGAATTCTCATTGTAGAGATACGCTATCGCGGCGATAAGGATGACCGCGGCGCACGCTAGGAGCGCGAGACGCATCGTTGTCGCAGTTGTCTTGCCCATACTCACCAAATGAACTGTTCCGTGGATTAGTAATATAAACAATATGACCCTGGATACCGCAACGGATTTTAAATGAGGCCTTGGATAGAGGTGCGATGCCAAGGAAACTGCGATTAGGTTGGTTCACCTTTACTTGCTGCGAGGACAATTCGATCCTTTTCCTCGAGCTCATGAACAAGAATTTCTTCGAATGGAAACGCATGATTGATTTCCGCTACTGCAAGATGCTCAAATCGCGCAATGTCCTGGATTCGCTCGATGTGGCTTTTGTGGAAGGTGCGATCTCGAACGATCGGGAGAAGGAGAAACTGCTCGAAATACGATCGAAGTCCAAATATCTTGTCGCTGTAGGCGGCTGCGCTGTCACAGGATACCCGTCCGCCCAGCGGAATGATTTCACGCCTGAGCAGAAGGCGAAGATCGCCCCCCTGCTGAAGCGCTGGAACCTCTATCCGACCGTCCAGCGTCTTGACGAGCTAGTCAAAGTTGACGACAAGGTGCCCGGCTGCCCGATGGTCGAGGAGATATTCCTGAAGATCCTGGACAAATACCTGGTCGAATTTAAAGCGAAACAAGGGAGCGGATGACGTATGGAGATAATCAGCGCCAGGAAGCAAGGGAGCCTAGGGAAAGGCTCGAAAATAAAGGGCGGTTGCGTGCATCTTCCGCCCGGCAAAAGCATCGGCAGGCATTCGACAGGCAAGGGCGAAGAATTCATACTTGTTTTGGAAGGCGTCGCGACAGCGGTGGTAGATGGAAAGGAAAGAAAGCTCGATGCGCATGAATGCATATTCATCCCATCCGCGACAGAGCACGATGTTTTCAACAATTCCAAGAACGACCTTATTTATGTTTATTTCGTTGCGGGGAAAGATAAGAGCGCGGATGACGCTAAGCACCCGGAAAAAGAAAAAGCCCAAAGCTGATCACCATGCACACGGAAAGCTTCGATCTGACGATAAAAAACCTGAGCAAAATCGAAGGCCACACAGACCTGGACGTATCTGTCCGAGACGGCAAGGTCACGGGAGCGAGGCTGCGCATCAATGAGAACAAGCGTTTCTTCACCACAGCAGCGGTCGGGAAGCCTGCCTTGGCCGTCCACCAGGTGGTCTCGCGCATCTGCGGCACCTGCTCGATAGCGCATCTCATGGCTTGCATCAATTGCGTTGAGAACGCGATATCGCTGACGCCTTCCGAGCAGACGATAATGCTCCGCGACCTCCTCCTCTACGGGCTCAATATCCGCGACCATGCCATGCATCTCTACCTCTTCTGCCTTCCTGACATCTTCGGGAAGGATTCTGTGCTTGAATTCTCTGATGAAGGCTACGAGCACGAGCTTGTCCACAAGGCGTTCGATGTGAAAAGCGCAGGGAACGACCTCTGCGTGCTTGTGGGGGGCAGGGCTGTCCACTCGCCATTCCCGCAGATAGGTGGATTCACGAAATTACCTGACCCAAATTCCGCCAAGGAAGTCGCAAAAAAGCTGCGCTCCATCCGCTCGGCAGCGATAGAGTTCGCGGATATCTTCCTCGAGCGCGATTTTTCGTTCGAGCACCGCACGACCAATATCGCACTGCGCAACAACCGCTACAGCTATCAGGAGGGCGACCTGATGACATCGAGCGGCCTTTGCATCAACCGACGAGATTTCCGTTCCTACCTGGAAAAGACGGTGGTCCCGTATTCCACAGCGCCGGGCTTTGAATTCCGTGGTTCGTCGTACATAGTCGGAGCCCTGTCCAGGATGAACATGAACCGTGAGACGCTCCACCGCAAGACTCGGAAAGACATGAACAGGCACCTGAAGGCATTCCCCTCCACGAATATCTTCCGCAACAACCTGGCGCAAGCCATCGAGATCGTGCATTGCATCGATTCGTCCATCGAGCTGCTCGAATCCTTGGACATCAAGGAGGAGCCGAAGCAGCAGATCACGCCAAAAAAATCAGAAGGCATCGGAGTGCTCGAAGCGCCGCGCGGAACGCTCTACTACAATCTCCGTATCGACGATGCCGGTAAGATAGAATTCGCAGACCTCGTGATCCCGACATCTCAGAACCAGATAAAGATGGAGCAGGATATCGGCGCGCTTGTCCAGGCGAAACTGGATTCAGGGATGAAGAAGGAGCAGATATCGCTCGAGATAGAGAAGCTGATACGGGCCTACGACCCTTGCATGAGCTGCGCGACGCATTTTTTGAAAGTGAACTGGAAATGATTGGAAAAGATTGGAAAAAAATCATTTAGGCGTTCTCGAGAGAATGGTCGACATAATGGCGTGAATGTTAGGAGGGACCGAAGGCACCTGGCTTTTTCTTGGCGCTTCGACCGTACCTTCCGAAAGGATATCCTTATCGCTATTCTTCCTGCGCTGCTGATCCAGGTATAATGTCAATATCCTGCGATTCGTTTCGATCCTTGGCAAGTGCTCATCGCGTCGTTTCCGCAAATCTTCTTCCAATACTGGAATTGCTGATTCCGGAAGATACCTTGGTTTAGCGAGAATATCTTTTGTCACTTCCTTCACCATCACCTCGCTGCAATCTATCTCGAGGACCCTCCCATATGGTTCATGGCCGGTCCAGCACATATATTGCACGCCGTTTTCAAAGCCACCCATCACCCAGCCACTAGTTTCGCCGATATACATCGCATTCAATATCGAATATTCGGCCATTTCCTTAAGGCTCGGCGAAGTGGTTTCCTGCAAAACGCATGCCAGGAACCCTATGTCGCCGACGTAGCCCAAGTTTCTGACGGCCATGGCTGCTGTTTTCTCATCGATGTTGGCCAAATGCTTATCAGCTGTAGCCAATGCCAGAAGTATGGTAGGAGACACATCCACCAGACGTACTGGAATGGAGATTTCCTTGCCATCCACCAAATATACAGCAGGTGAGACTGTCTTATCCCAAAGCCTCGAGAGCGATTCAGTCCTCGCATCCTCTGCCCAGCCACGGACGTGACCGTTATCATCCGAATAACTATTGATTAAATCAATGATGGCATCATCGCAGCGGGATACCATATATTCCGAGGCAGCTACGGCTTTTCTCACTTCAAGGATCTGATCTACATCCTCTTTCGATCTAAGCACGTCTAATGCTTTTGTCAGCGCAAGCGTGCAGGCAGCAAGCACGGATTCCGATTTTGTATGGATATATTTTTCCGCTATCTCTGTTCTTCGATCGTTTTTCGCGAGGATATGGATCGCATCGGCTTCGACGCCTTCGGGAACCCCGTCCACTTTCAACAAGGCGCAAAGTTCTTCGATGGATGAATTGCCAAGGCTATCCTGAAGCGCCAATTCGACTGTACTCCTGTATGCCAGGGTATTGAGATTCACCAAGAGATTGGCCAGTGATACTGCCCGTCCATTTGACGCCATACCATCCAATCCGCTGGTAATAATAATGAGCTTATCCCGTTCTTTTGTCTTATCTTCTTCGAATGACATAAGGCGCACCTCTCAAAATACATGAATAGTGCATAGAAATGTTTAAATTACAACAATTTTAGGAAAAAGAGGGCCTGCTCAGCAGAAAAGCCCGGCTATTATCTCCTTTATCTCCTTGATCGCTTCATCCCTCGAATATCCTGCCGGGATAGCGATTATCTTCACAGAATCTATCGCCTTCAGCTTGATGAGTATCCTCAGCGTTATCGGCAAATCAAAATCATGCATAGAGCAGGTCTTGCTCATCTGGAGGCTGTCCAGGTCTTCTATAAGCATGACCTTATCGATCCCGAAAGCAGTATCGAGGATAATCAAATCCCGGCCTTCGTCCTCGAGGTTCTCGGAGGTATCGAATTCCTTGAACTCGATATGCTTGAAGGATTTGCGGAGTCTCGGAAGGAGCTTGAGAACAAGAGAATCCTGCTCGACAAGCCTGTTCCCGAACACGAGTATTTTTGATATGATTGCCATAGGAAACGATATCGCCTTGAGGTGGGAGGAGATTTAAACCTTATCCCCGGATTATCGCCAGGTGATATGAGATGAATAAAAGCATCATACTATTGGGCCTTTTGGTTCTGGCAGGGTTGTTCTTCGCTGGTGGCCCTCCCCTGGATCCATACGTATTCAATATGGTCATGAAAATGGGCTGCAGTTATGTAAGAACCCCCCCGAATCTCTTCGTCTCACTGAATACGACGGCCAACGGCTTCAACAACACATATGCGGCCAATTTCGCCACATTGAACTCCAACCTGCACTCGACGATAACAAGCATGGCGGCCAACTGCGCACCGACGGATCGAGCTTGCATAGCCTCCTACTATCATACATTCGACGGCTACATGCAGCAGGCGACGCTGTACTATTTCAAGGCTGGCTATCTCGGTGTGCTCCATGGGACAACGACCTGGAATACCGTATTCACAAATTATCGGAATATGCATAGCACATACCGGGCATGCCTGATACCTACCCCCTGATTCTTTCTTTTCATTCTTTAATTTTCAACTCGCCAGCCGACTTATCTAATTTATAAATTTTACCTTCCTAGATTGCATCAGGTGATATCAGATGAATAAATCGATGCTATTAATCGGACTATTGATCCTGGCAGGGATATTCTTCGCCGGCCCTCCTCCCGACCCGTTTGTCCATCAATTACAGATTAAGGCAGACTGTGCAAGCCCTCCCTTCTTGTTCACAAGCCTGAAGAACCAGGCCCATTCGTTTAACAAGACATACGACGGCCCATTCGAAGCAGCCCAGGGGCATGTCAGTTCTGCCCATTCTGCGCTGCATTCTTGCGGGAACGACCGTGCATGCGCCAACTCCGCGTACAAATCTTTCGACAACTACATGCAGCAAGCGACCAACTTGTATTTCCAGTCTGGTTACCTTGGTGTATTGTACAACAGCTATGGCTGGTCCACAGTCATAAGCGACTATCTGAATGACTTGGCGAACTATCGTGACTGCGTCTCAGGCGGCGGTCCGGCTTAGCTTTCTGGTATTTTTTTCTATTTTTTCTTTTCCGTTTTTCCAAATCCATTAAATCCTTTGCCGCAGAAGTCAAACCAGAAAGGTCGGATACATGAACCTTAAACCCACAGTACTCCTGCTCCTCCTTCTCATACTACCATGCGTTTTCCCAGCGCTCCAAGTCATCGAATATTACGGTTCAGGATGCCCGCATTGCGCCAGGGTCGATGCCACACTCACCGACCTTGCCCCGCAGTACGGGCTCAATATCGAGAAGAAAGAGGTCTATCACGATGCCCAGAACCGCCAGGAGATGTTCCAAGCATATACGCGTTTCGGGCTCGACCCAGGGAAAGGAGGGGTGCCGACGATCATCCTGGATAACAGATCGATATTGATTGGAGAGTTGAGCGCAGAGCGCTTAAGCGAAATATTCAGCGCTCACCTATCGAACCGTTCGTTGAGCGCGGTCTATACATCGGATTCGTTCAGCAACATCCAGGCGCTGGATGCCGCGTCTACCCTCACGCCCGTGGTCCTCGTGAGCGCGGCTATCGCTGATTCCATAAACCCCTGCACAATCGCGATAATGGCGCTTCTCCTTGCGACGATACTTGAGACCCAAGGCAGGAAAAAGATGCTGATGGCCGCAGGGACCTTCATCGGCGTCGTCTTCGTATCATATTTCACAATGGGCCTTGGCATCCTGCAGTTCCTCACCAACCAGGCGATCACGAACATATTCTTCACGATTATCACCGTCGCAGCATTCGTTCTCGCCATCCTCGAAATCAAGGCATATTTCGACTACCGCCCCGGTTTCTTCGCGATCGAGATCCCGCTTTTCCTGAGGCCGTACATGAAAGATGTCATAGCCAAAGCGACATCCCTTCCCGGGATCGCCTTCGCTGCGCTTATCTGCTCGCTTTTCCTTCTTCCCTGCTCTTCAGGGCCATAACTGATAGTC
>Ga0315268_10005468_pt1 | contig 13637 bp, 12 predicted proteins | sample C1_top_MG_FD_204535 | JGI IMG/M metagenome (GOLD analysis project Ga0315268, IMG submission 204535) | Sediment microbial communities from Yellowstone Lake, YNP, Wyoming, USA - C1_top | ecosystem: Environmental > Aquatic > Freshwater > Lake > Sediment | place: USA: Wyoming | collected 2017-08-01 | reverse complement strand
GCGGTGGGGTTGTCGCCCACGGCGGCGGCCTACGAACTGGAGAAATACAACAAGTCCTTCAAAGAAGAAAAGAAGGCGACGCTGGAAATGAAACTTACCACCCCAAGCTACTGATGGCGCCGAATCCGGCCCAAGGGAGTGTGTGGTGCGTTCTGATAGTCTAACAATTTCAGTGCTATTGGCGTCGGGGCAACCCCAGCCGGGGATTCAGGAGATCCTGGAGAGCATGCCCCAGTTGGAAATTCTCGGATTCTCGGTGGATCCGGAGAATTTCCTGACGGAGCACCAGGAGGAGTTGCCTGATCTGCTCCTGGTGGAGATGGACGGCAGCGGCATGGTTCCGGAATGGCTGGCAGTTTTGACTGAAGCCCTGCCGCAGACCGCGGTTTTACTGTGCTCTCACAACCGGGATCCGGATTTTCTGATCCGGGCCATGCAGGTGGGGGTTCGGGAATTTCTGCCGTTGCCCCTGAACCGGGAAGACCTGGGAGCCGCGGTCAACCGCCTGTGGCTGGCCCGCAGGCGCTTGCAGTCCGGGGACAGCCAACGGGGACAGGTGATCGTGGTTACCGGCCATAAAGGCGGGGTGGGAGCCACCACGATGGCGGTAAACCTGGCCGTGGCCCTGACGGAACTCCTTTCCGAACGCGTGGCCCTGATGGATTTGGGACGCCCTTTCCCGGATGTGGCAACTTTCCTGGACCAGGAAGTGAACTATTCCATCATCGATTTGGTTCACAATCTCTCCAACCTGGACCAATCCTTCGTCCAGAGAATTATGCAACACTACGGGAAAAGATTGGCCATCCTTCACGGCTGCCAGGATTTTAAAGAACAGGACCACATCGAGCTCGAGGCGGTGGAACGGATCCTCTCCATTTTGCGCAGCCTCTATCGCTGCATCGTGGTGGACCTCAGCCACTGGCTGGACGATCTCTTCCTCCAGGCAGTCATGGAGGCAGACCTGGTATTGTTGCTCACCGGACTTACGGTTCCGGATTTGCGCAACCTGAAGAAGCTCTGGCCCATGTTTCGGGAATGGAATCTGGGGCAAGGCAAGGTGAAGGTGGTGTTGAACCGCTACGAAAAGGGCAACGGCCTGCAACTGCGGGACATCGAGCAGATTATTCACCAGACCGTCTTCCACACTCTTCCCAATGATTACTTTGCCCTGATGGATGCCCTGAACCAGGGGAGCCCGCTGGCGACCACGGCCCCGCGGTCCAAGCTGTGGCGCGGGGTGGAGCAACTAGCGATGAAAATCAAGGGGGACAGCCCCAGAGAGGCAGCGGAAATCGAGGCGTCACCGGCGATTAAACGTAAATTCTGGGTATTCTCCAAGGCGAGGACCTAAATGAGCTGGCTAGGTTACAACAAAAAGTCCATAGGGGGACTGAAAAGGCCTCCCGTGGCGGAGACACCGAAAGAGGGCCAGGAACTTAAAGTAGTTCCGGCAGTCAAAGCTGCACCCACCCCCAAGACGCCCAAGGCCGCTCCTTCCAAAGATGAGAGCCGGGAAGCCCGGCTCTACGAAGTGAAGCGGCGCATCCACCACCAACTGTTGGAGCGCCTGGATCTGAGCGCCCTGGAGGATCTGGACGAAAAAACCAGGGCCAAGGAGATCCGCTCGGCCCTGTTGCACATGCTGGAGGAAGAGGAAGAACCCCTGAATATGGGGGAGAAGTCCCGTCTGGCCCGGGAACTGGAATTCGAAATCCTCGGGTTGGGTCCCCTGGAACCTCTGCTGGCCGACCCCAGCATCTCCGACATCCTGGTAAACCGCCATAACCAGGTGTATGTGGAGAAGCGCGGCTGTCTGGAACTGGCGGACATCCGGTTTCAAGACAATGCCCATCTTCTGAAGATTATTAATAAGATAGTAAGCAACGTGGGACGGCGCATCGATGAATCCACCCCCATGGTGGACGCCCGCCTCCCCGACGGCTCCCGGGTCAATGCCATTATTCCGCCCCTGGCCCTGGACGGGCCCATGCTTTCCATCCGCCGGTTTTGCGTGCAGCGGCCCACCCTGGAGGATTTGATTGAAAAGGGCAGTCTGACTCCGGAAATCGGCGAAACCCTCAAGGCCATTGCGGTGTCCAAGCTCAACGTCATCATTTCCGGGGGCACCGGCGCCGGCAAAACCACCATGCTCAACATTCTTTCCGGCTTCATCCCTTCCGGGGAACGCGTCATCACCATCGAGGACTCCGCGGAACTGCAACTGCAGCAGGAGCATGTGTGCCGGCTGGAGACCAGGCCGCCCAACGTGGAGGGCAAGGGGGAGATCACCCAGCGCGAGCTGGTGCGCAACTGTTTGCGGATGCGGCCGGACCGGGTCATCGTGGGCGAAGTGCGCGGCGCCGAAGTCATTGACATGCTCCAGGCCATGAACACCGGCCACGAAGGCTCCATGACCACGATCCACGCCAACACTTCCCGGGACGCCTTGATGCGCCTGGAGACCATGATTTCCCTGTCCGGCATCTCCATCGGCGAAAAAGCCATGCGCCAGATGATCAGTTCCTCGCTGAACGTGATCATCCAACTGGTGCGGCACAGCGACGGGGTCCGCCGCATGATCGCGCTTTCGGAAATCACCGGGATGGAAAGCGGCATCATCAGCATGCAGGATATTTTCATCTTCGAGCGTCACGGCATGGATGGAAACGGGAAGATTTTGGGGCGGTTTGTGGCCACGGGGGTGCGGCCCAAATTTGCCGACCGCTGTCGGCTCTTCGGAATGCCGATTCCAGAGGAAGTCTTCAACCCTCCCAGTCGCCCCTTCGGCCATCGCGACGGGAGCGGAATGAGATGAACAGCATAGAGAGGCAGGGCTGAATATGGCAGGGTTCGAGATCCAGTATGTTCTTTTGCTGGTGTTGGTCTTCGTAGGTATTTGCGTCCTGGCGGCGGCCGTCAACCACTTCCTGGTGAAACCCATCCGCTGGCGGCGCCAGATGAACGAGCGGCTCAAGGGCAGCAAGCGGGAGCAGGAGGTCCGGGCCCAGATTTTCAAAGCCTACCAGGAGAACCGCAGCGGCCCCATCCTGGACCTGATCCAGTCCATGACGGGCTGGAGCAAGATTGATAACCTGCAGCGGCATTTACTGCAGGCGGATATCTATATGAATCCCGGCCTTTTTCTGAGCATAGTGGGGATCATGGGATGCCTGGGATTCATGCTGGGAATGACCCTGTCCAGCTCCTTGTGGGCCCTGGGGCTAGGCGCCGCCCTGGCTTTCCTGCCCATAATGTATCTGCGTTGGAGAAGGCGACGGAAAACCGCCAAGATCGAAAAGCAGATGCCGGACGCCATGGAGCTGCTGGCCAGGTCGCTCAGGGCGGGCCACACCCTGCAGGGGACCTTGGAACTGGTGAGCCAGGAAGTTCCCGACCCCCTGGGCACGGAAATGCGCATCACCTACGAGGAGCAGCGCCTGGGGCTGAGCATGGGCCAGGCTCTCACACGCCTGGGGGAACGGGTGGCCAGCCGGGACCTGCGATATTTCGTCACGGCGGTCTTGATCCAGTTGGAAACCGGTGGCAACCTGGCGGAAATTTTAGAAAACATCGGCACCATCATCCGGGACCGCCTGAAGTTGAAGAGCAAAGTCAAGGGGCTAACGGCGGAAGGCCGTTTTTCCGCGGTAATCCTGGTTATTTTGCCGGTGCTTACTTTCGTGGCCCTGTTGTTCCTCAACCGGCCCTATGCCATGGTTTTGCTGACCGAGCCCCTGGGGGTGAATATGCTCACCGCAGCCGGGATAAGCGTGGTGATAGGAGCCTACGTGATGAAGAGAATGGTAGCCATCAAGGTCTAAGGGGGAGAACATGAGCGGAGTTGATTACCTCATCTGGATCGGCCCCTTTGCCACCACGGCGCTGCTGATCTACGGCCTGCTCGTCTATTTCCACCACCGCAAGCTGGTCCGGGATCGCTGCCGGAAGGCCTCGTCCTCCGCGGTGCCCCTGTTCAACCGGGAGGCAAAGGACAGCCATTTCAAGAAACAGTTCTTTGATTGGATTTCCTCCGTGGGCGCCTGGGCCACCGGTGACAAAGAACAGACTTCCGAAGTTCGGTCCAAGTTGATCCAGGCCGGGTTTCGCCATCCCAAGGGTTCGGGCATCTATTTCGGAATCCGGGCGTTGTCGGCCCTCTGCCTGCCGCTTCCTTACCTGATGTTCAGTGCGGTAAACGAGGGCTTCGGCACCGGCAATCTGGTTTACGCCTTGGCCCTGGCCGGCACCGGGTTTTATCTGCCGCAATTCGGGCTGGATTTCATGGCCAGGCGGCGCCAGGACCGCATTGACAAATCCCTGCCTGATGTCCTGGACCTGTTCATCGTCTGCATGGAGGCCGGCCTGGCCCTGCAGGCCACCATCAACCGCGTGGCTGACGAAGTCCGGGGTATCTCCACGGACCTGTTCAATGAGTTCCAGCTAACCAATGCCGAGCTCCGGACCGGCATCCCCCGGGAGGTTGCCCTGAGGAACCTGGGGGAACGGACCGGGGCTCAGAACGTCAAAGCCCTGGTAGGGTTGATGATTCAATCGGATAAGATGGGCACCGGCATCGCCCAGGCGCTGCGCACCCATGCCTCCTTCTTGCGGGTGCAGCGGGGACTGCAGGCGGAAGAGAAGGCGGCCAAGCTGCCCGTCAAGATCCTTTTTCCCATGATGTTTTTCATCTTCCCGTCCATTTTCGTGGTGGTCTTGGGTCCGGCCGTTATCCAGATGAGCAAGAGCGCCATATTTAACTGAGGACAGGGAGGGCACTCCATGTTGATAACAAGATTCCGGATCAGCGTCCCGGTGATGGTCCTTTTGGCGATGCTTTGCCTGGCTCTGGCTCTGGGCCCGGGGTGCAATACCGACCGCGCCGCGATCTATACCGGGGGAACCTCCGACTTCACCATGCGCCCGGCTACGGACACGGCCCGGCTCCTCCACAATGCGCACTATTTCAAACTCATGGGCCGGACCGAGCTGGCTCTGAAGGAACTGGAAGAGGCTTATCAACGGGACCCCGGCAACCTCAAGGTGGCAGGGGCCCTGGCCGAGGGTTACGAGCAACTGGGCCACTCCGAGCGGGCCCAGCAGATTTACCAGGAGGTCCTGGCCCGTTACCCGGACCACCAGGCCCTAGCCAATAATCTCGGTTTTTCCTATTACCAATCGGGCAACTGGAAGGCGGCGGAAGACTGCTTCCGCCAGGCCCTGTCCCAGAACCCCAACAATGCCGCAGCCCGTAACAACTTGGGGCTGCTCCTGTGCCGCCAGGGGCGTCAGGAGGAGGCCCGGCGCCTGTGGCAGGAAACGGAGGGAACTGCGGCCGCCGAGCAGAAGTTGGCCCAGGTGGCGACCATCCTGGGTCCGGCAAGCTCCAGCCCCGACCGGCTGAGCGCCGCCGCGGCGAAGTCGCCGGTTTCGCAACCCGCGGCCCAGACCCGGGCGGCGCCGGCAGAAGCAGCCCGGCCCAGCCTCCGGGGAGGGCCTACGCCAGGGGCGGCCCGGGCTACGCCGGCAGGCGCGATGGATTCCCGTGCGGTCTCCGGGCTGCCGGACCGGAGCGGGGAACCCCTGAAAGAAACCGCCGCCCCTCCCCTGCCGCCGACCGCCGCGGGCCAGAAGCCGCCGGTGAAAGCGGAGCCAGCCTCCAATCCCGGAATCTACGGCGGGGTTATAAGACCTCCGGCGGCGGTGGCGGCAAAGCCAACCCCGGAACCGGCCCCGGCGGCTGCCACCGAACCTCCTGAAAGCCGGCCCGCGGTTGCGGCAGCAGTTCCAGCCCAGGCGCCGCCGCCCAAGGCCGCGCCATCCCGGGTCGAAGCGCCCAAGGCTGTCAGCAGCCGTCCTTTAACCACGGCGGAGCTGGAAGATACCGGCATCGAGGTGAAGAACGGCAACGGTGTCCCCGACTTGGCCCGCCATACCCGCTCCCTGTTGGACCTGGAGGGCTTTAATGTGGTGGCCATCGCCAACCACCTAGATTTTGGCATGGAGCGGACGGTGATCCTTTGCCGGCCCGGAGCCGAGCGGGTGGCCGAGGCTTTGCGCACCAAGTTCTTCCACGGCGCCACGGTGGAGCCATGGAAAGAAAGGGGCGGAAACGCCGATGCCGACATCAGGATCATTTTGGGTCATGACCTGTCCAGGAGTTTCGGCGAGGAGACGGCCCAGGGGGATCAAGATTAACCTCTGGACGGGGCCCGGGACCGGGGACGGCAAATGGTTTGACTTTATGGTAAATTGTTGCTAAACAGCCATTGGATGAGAAGGACAGAGGCATGAGAAATCACCTGGACGCCGGGTTGGAAGGATAGCATGGGGACCCGCATCCTTCTCGCCGACGAAAATGAAGGCGCTCGCCAAGGGCTGCGGGCTTTACTGGACCGGGAGCCGGACCTGGAAGTGGTGGCGGAAGCCGGCAGCAGCCAGGCCGCCCTGGGACTGGTCCGGGAGCTGGTCCCGGATCTGGTCATTGCGGACCTGGGCCTTTCCGACCAGGCGGGGGCAGAGGCCGTGGCCAGGATCCTGGCCGCCGCGCCCGGCGTTAAAGTGCTGGCTTTGTCCATTTACGCGGACCGGCGGTTTGTGGTAAACGTCTTGCGGACGGGAGCGGTGGGATATCTGTTGAAAGATCGTGCCTTTGAGGAATTGGTGGGCGCCATTCGGACCGTGAAAGGCAATCGAACTTACATCAGTCCCGGTCTCTCCGAAATTGTGGTTCAGGATTATTTGGAAGCGGTGCGGGAAGGAGAGGCGCGTTTCCGCACCATTTTCGAGGGTTCCACCATCGGCATTGCCCTGGTGGATCGGGACGGACGCATCGTGGAGAGCAATCCCGCCCTTCAGAAAATGCTGGGCTATCCCCAGGAGGAGCTCTTAGCCAAGGTCTTTACCAACTTTACCCGTCCTGAAGAAGCAGAACGGTGCCGCCTCTTTTTTAAAGAACTGGTGGAGGGCCAAAGGGAATCCTACCGCCTGGAAAAGCCTTATTACCGCAAGGACGGCTGCGAGGCTTGGGGCCGGCTGTTCGTCTCGCCTTTTCAAGGGAACAGGCAGAAGGACCGGTTCGCCGTGGCCATGGTGGAAGACATCACCGATCAGAAACAGGCCGAATTGGAGATTCGCAATTACCAGGACCGGCTCCGGTCCATAGCCTCGGAGCTGTCATTGACCGAGGAGCGGGAACGGCGCCGCCTGGCCACGGAGCTGCATGATCACGTGGGCCAGATCCTGGCCCTGGCGCAGATCAAGCTGGGGGCCCTGAAGGAGTCCGCCTCCTCCACCAACCTGTCGGGGGCCATGGACGAAGTCCGCCGGCTCATTGAGCAAACCATCCGTTACACCCGGTCCCTGAGCTTCGAGCTGAGCCCGCCCATCCTTTATGATCTGGGTTTCGAGGCGGCCATCGACTGGCTGGCGGAGCTGATCCAGGAGCAGCACGGGCTCAAGGTGGAAGTTGAAACCGATTCCAGCCCCAAGCCCCTGAATGACGAACTGCGCATTCTGTTGTTTCATGGGTTGCGGGAGCTCTTGACCAACGTGGTGAAGCAGGCCGGCGCCAACCGGGTGGGGATTAAAATCACCCGGGAGGGCACCACCGTTCGCATCCGGGTGGAAGGCGACGGGGTGGAGATAGGAATCTCCGCCGAAGCCCCCCTGGCCGGGCCCAACGGGCTGGGCCTGTTCAGTATCCGGGAGCGGCTGCGGTGCCTGGGGGGCGACCTGGAAGTGGATGCGGAACGGGGGCCGGGAACCGGGGTTACCCTGGTGGTGCCCTTGAAATATTAACCACTTGCCGATGGGGGATAGGGGGAATGGCTACTAAGGTTTTAATCGCGGACGACCACCAGATCGTGCGCCAGGGTCTGCGCACCCTGCTGGAAAAAGAGCACGACCTGAAAGTGGTGGCTGAGGCTGAAGACGGCCGCGCCACCGTGCGGCTGGCCCGGGAATTGCTGCCCGAAGTGATTGTCATGGACGTGGCCATGCCGGATCTGAACGGCATCGAGGCCACCCGGCAAATTGTCGCGGAATTTCCCCGGACCAAGGTCATAGCCCTCTCCATGTACGCCGACCGCCGCTTCGTGGTGAACATGTTGAAGGCCGGAGCCGCGGGCTATCTTCTGAAGGATTGCGCCTACGAGGAACTCACCCGGGCTATCCGGGCGGTGCTGGCTCACAAGACTTACCTGAGCCCCGGGGTGGCCGATGTGCTGGTGAAGGACTACATGTGCGGCGGCCCGACCCAGGAGACATCGGTCTTCTCCGTGCTGACTCCCCGGGAACGGGAGGTTTTGCAGCTCATGTCCGAAGGCAGGTCCACCTCCCAGATTGCCACCAGCCTGCACGTGAGCGTCAAGACCATCGAGACCCACCGCCAGCAGGTGATGCACAAGCTCAACATGCACAGCGTGGCCGAGCTTACCAAGTACGCCATCCGGGAAGGACTCACCACTCTGGAATCCTGATTTTGAACTGACGGGGCCGGGATGAGGTGGAATCCCGGGATGGCAAGACCTGGTCCTCCCCCTGGGTGTGGAGCCTGGCCCGGAGGCCTTCAGACCACGGGGCCTGGGGTCCGCGCCTTACTAGCTAAAAAGTCTTATTTTCCGCTCTAATTGCGGCTTTCCAACTGCCTACGCCTTTCTTCCGCAATTTTGGTAATAGACAAAGAACCTGACCTCGGTTAGAATTTTAAAGTTAAAATCATGCTTGGCGGAAGCCACCTGGCAATCGGCGCCGGTCTTAGGTCATTATGTAGGGGGAACCATGAAACGCACCCTGTTGCTCAACCCGCCTTCTTTCCAGGACTTTGACGGAGGGGCCGGGTCGCGCTATCAGGCCACGCGGGAGGTGACCTCCTTCTGGTATCCCACCTGGCTGTGCTACCCCGCGGGCCTGATTCCCGGCAGCCGGGTAGTGGATGCCCCCCCTGAGAACCTGACGGTCTCCCAGGTGGCGGCGCTGGCCCCGGACTTCGAGCTCGCAGTCCTGTTCACCACCAGCCCCTCCTTCCGACATGACCTGGACACGGTGACCCGCCTGAAGGAACACAACCCCAAGCTCCAGGTGGGAATGGTGGGTCCCCAGGTGAGCGTTTTGGCCGCAGAATCCCTGGCTGCGGGGCCCCAGCTCGATTTCGTGGTCCGCCGGGAGTTCGACTACACGGTTTACGAATTGGCGCAGGACCGGCCCTGGGAGGAGATTCTGGGCCTCAGCTACCGCAAGAACGGCGGCATCCATCACAACCCAGAGCGGCCCTTGGTCGAAGACCTGGACTCCTTGCCCTTTGTCACCGACATCTATCACCGGGACCTGACTCTCGAGCACTACCAGATCCCTTATCTCCGTTACCCATACGTTTCCTTCTATACGGGTCGCGGCTGTCCGTCTCATTGTGTCTTTTGCCTCTGGCCCCAAACTTTTACCGGGCGGCGGTACCGGGTGCGCTCGGTGGCCAATGTGGTCTCCGAAGTGCGCCGCGCCCTTACGCTTTTCCCCCAGGCTGCGGAGATCTTCTTCGATGACGACACCTTCACCGCGGATGGCGAACGGGCCCAGGAATTGGGCCGGGCCTTCCGCTCCCTGAAATTTCTCTGGTCCACCACCGCCCGGGTCACGACCTCTTATGAGACCTTGAAAGCCATGAAAGAAGGGGGTCTGAGATTGGTGGTGGTGGGGTTTGAAACGGGCGACCCCCAGATTTTGAAAAATATCCGCAAGGGCGCCACCCTGGATCTGGGCCGCCGCTTCGTCAAGTGGTGCCGGGAACTCGGCATCCAGGTGCATGGCACCTTCATGGTGGGTCTGCCGGGAGAGACCCAGGCCAGCATTGAGGCCTCCATCCGCTTTGCCTGCGAATTGGACCCGGATACCATCCAGGTTTCCCTGGCCACCCCCTACCCCGGCACCGAATTTTACGAGTTTTGCCGGGAAAAGGGTTATCTTCAGGACGAGGCCCGGGTCCACGGCGCCACGGGCTACCAGCAGTGTGTGGTGGATTATCCGGGGCTGGCGGCCGCGGAGATTTTCCGGGCCGTGCCGCAGTTTTACCGACGCTTTTACTTCCGACCCAGCTACATGGCCCGGGCCGCCCTGGTAATGATGCGCAACCCCGGCGAGCGTCGGCGTCTGCTCAAGGAGGGCCGCCAATTCCTGAGTTTCATTTTCCGGCGGCAACAATGCCAGGAATCCGACACAGAGCGCCGCGCCGGTTGCCCCTGACCCCGAGGGAGTTGCTCCGCCTGATCCTTCAGGGGGGTCCCGGCATTTGCCAGATTGCCGTCACCAACGCCTGCAACGCCAGCTGCGCTTTTTGCAACTTCCCCCAGGTGGCGCCAGACTCCCGCGTCCTGGCTGACCCGGAGCGCCTCACCCGGGGCCTGGAGGCCTTGAAAAAGCGCGGCGTCAAATACCTGGTTCTCACCGGCGGGGAGCCTCTCCTCTATCCCGGCCTGCTCCCCATTCTGGCCCGGGCCCGGGAACTGGCCATCAACACTATCGTGTGCACCAACGGCTCCCTGCTGTCTCCCAAACTCATCGGGGAATTGGGGGAAGTGGGCCTGGAAACGATTATCATCTCGCTGGACGCCCCCTCGGCGGCCCAGCACGACGAGCACCGGGGGCTGCCGGGACTCACCCGCCACATCCGGGAGATGTTGCCGGAGTTGGCCAGGAGGGGGCTCCACCCCGTGGCCTCCGTGACCCTGAGCCGCCTGGTGGAGGACCTGCCCGCCATGCTTTCCTTCCTGGCAGACCTGGGATTCAAGCGGGTCACTTTCTCTTACCCCATAACCAAACTTAAGTCCTCTTACCTGGGCTTCGCCGACCACTACTCCGTGGATTTCACCCCCGAAGAGCTGCACCGCTGGTTCGGCCGCATCAAAGAACTGAAGTCCACCTCGCCCCTGGCCATCCTCAATCCCCGGCTGGCCCTGAGCGAATTGCAGCGCCAGCTGGAAAACCGCCCGGGGCGCTTCCCCTGCCTGGCGGGATATAAATATTTTTTCGTGGACTGGCATCTTCAGGTTTACCGCTGCCACTTCCTGGGGGAGGCCCTGGGCCCCCTGGAAGAGATCCACCGTTTCGCTCTCATCCGGGATAACTGCTCCGCCTGCGCCATTGACTGCTACCGGGACCCCAGCGTCTATCAGTACCTGGCCGTATCCGTGGCCGACTCCCTGGCGGCGCTGCGCCAGGGCCGCTGGGTCCAGGGCCTCACCACCCTGCTGCATCCTTACAACTTCCTATCCCTGGCCGCACTCCTGGAGGGGCGCCATTGGCTGCGGGGATGAGAGTTGCGGGAAAGCTGAATGTATGGCAACTGAGTCCCCCACCTCTGAACCTTCCCGCACCGTTATCTTCACTGCCGATGATTTCGGGCTCTCAGAGGCGTTGAACGACGCGGTGGCTCTGGCCCACCGGTCCGGGGTGCTGGGATGCGCCTCCCTCATGGCCGGCGGGCCCCGGGTCCGGGAAGCCTCGGCCCTGGCCCGGGGGCTTCCAACGCTTTGCCTCGGGGTCCATCTCACCCTGGTTCAGGGGGTGGCGGTGCTGCCGGCGGGACAGCTTCCCCGCCTCACGGATTCCCGGGGCCGGTTTCTCTCGAACCCGGTGGCCGCGGGCTGGCGTTATTTCTTGCAGCCGCGTCTGTTGCCGGAAATCCGGCGGGAGCTGGCCGCCCAGATCGAAACGGTGCTTCAGGCCGGCTTCCAGGTGTGGCACCTGAACAGCCATCTGAACCTGCACCTGCACCCCCGGATTTTTCCCCTGGTGGTGGAGCTGGCCCGGGAGTACGGCATCCCCGGAGTGCGGTTGGGCCGGGAGGACTGGTGCGCCACCCTTAGCCTGGCCCCGGACCATCCCGTTCCCAAGGTGGCCCAAGGACTGATTTTTGCGCTGTTAACTCTTCGGGCCCGGAAACAGGCTGCCGCCGCGGGACTCATTTACAACGACCATCTTTTCGGACTGTTGAACGACGGCCGGATGACGGAGGAGCATCTGTTGGGCCTGATCCCCCGTCTGCAGCCCGGGGTGACGGAAATCTACTCCCACCCGGCTCTCTTTCCAGAGCCCGGACTTCAGCAGTGGGCCCCCCAATACCGCCGCCGGGAGGAACTGGCGGCCCTCATGAGCCCCCGGCTGCGGGAGTCCCTGGCCGCCAACGGGGTGCAACTGGCCGATTTTCGCACCCTGGCGTTGGGGAAATCGGCTTTCTGAGTTTTGTGGCCCGGAAATATCTTATTATTCACATTCAGCCTGGACACCGCCTCCTGACGGCTTAAATTTTATGGGAAGCGGATTGCGAAAATGTTGAGTATTATTTTAAGAGTTAAAACCACCGGCCACTAATAATCGGCTGCCGGCGGCAAACCGAGAGGTATGGTTAAATGGCAGGATTAAGGAAATTCCGGGCCTCGTTGATTGCCATCTGCGCCCTGGCCCTGGCGCTGAATCTGGCTCCGGCCACCTCGGCCGCGTTAGCCGGCCAGCCCACGGATGACATCAAGAACCTGATTGACGAAGTTTTGACCATCTTGAAAAATCCGACCCTCAACATCCCGGCCCAAAAGAGTCAACGCCTGGACCTTATCGAGAAGGCCGCAGCCCGCCGCTTCGACTATCAGGAGATGGCCAGGCGCTCCCTGGAATCCCATTGGGACAAGCTCACCAAGGCCGAGCAAAATGAGTTTGTTAACCTTTTCACTGCACTCCTGAAGTCTTCCTACGCCCACCGGGTGGATGAAATTGCCAACGCCAAGGTGGCTTATGAATCAGAAAAGATAACCGGCGACACCGCGGAGGTCCGCGCCGTCATTCAGCGCCCCAATGATAGGATTCCCGTGGATTTCCGCCTGCTGCGGAGATCCGATGGTTGGAAGATTTGCGACCTCGTCATCGAAAATGTGAGCCTGGCGAAAAATCTTAACCACCAGTTCGGCTGCGTCATCGAGGGTTCTTCCTATAAAGAGTTGGTCCGCTGCCTGCGGGGCAAGCTGAAAGAAGAAAAAGGCAACTGACAGCCCTTTTTCATTTCCCGGGTTCGCCAAACTCCAGGGGGGCGTCCTTGCGATAAGCCAGGGCCTGGCAGGAGGCAATGAGGTGTCCCCCCGGGTCGGTCACCTCAATGAAATAGGTGGCGGTGCGCCGTCCCGCGTGCAACTCCCGGGTCCGGGCGGTGAGGCGTTCCCCCATCCTGGGCGCGGCGTGGAAGGTGAGATTCATGTTGAGGGCCACCGCTACGGTGCCGTGAGCATTCACCGCGGCCTGGAAGGCCTCGTCGATGAGGGCGAAGACCGCGGAGCCGTGTACCATCCCCAGGATGTTTCCCATTTCCGGTCGGCAAGTCATACTTACCTGCGCCCGCCCCGGGGCCAGTTCCTCCAGTTCCAGGCCCCAGTGCCGGGCCGTACCCTGGCCCGCCACCCGTTCTTTAAAGGCCGTCAAAAACTTGTCGTCCACTTCCTTCATGGCGTATCCGCTTCCCTCCCTCCGGTTATGTGGAGCCACAGGCTTTAACCGCGGCTGCCTGAAAGTCGTCTTTCCCAGGAAATTCCCCTCCCCAGCCAAGGACCAAGGCCCGGGAGCCCCACCCCCCGGCCCATACCACGCCCCGACCCAACCGC